>FWWM01011226.1_pt1 | contig 15173 bp, 13 predicted proteins | sample 2228351 | NCBI WGS metagenome assembly FWWM01 (sample SAMEA103939774, study PRJEB20133) | metagenome | reverse complement strand
GCGCCACTAACCTTGTCATCTAAGGGCGGACCGCCGGGGAGGAGCGAACGTGCGACCACGCAAGGAGCGCGCAGAAGGCGATGGGAAGGACCGCGATTTCGTGGTCGCTCTTGCACGGGGTCTCGAAATTCTACGCGCCTTTCGGCGCGAGGGAGAGGCACTTGGCAACGGCGACTTCGCCATGCGCACCGGGTTGAGCAAGTCGACGGTCTCGCGCCTGACCTATACCCTCCACAAGCTCGACTATCTGAGCTGGAATCCCGACACCGCGCGCTATCAACTTGCGCCGCCGGTGCTTTCGCTGGGGTTCTCCTGTCTGGCTGGCATGCCGCTGCGCCAGATCGCAAGGCCCTACATGCAGGAGCTTGCCGACCACACCGGGATGCCTGTCGCCCTGGCAAGCCCGGATCGCCTGACCATGGTTTATCTAGAGCGTTGCCGCGGGGAAAATACGGTAACGCTCGCCATCGAGGTCGGCGCCCATATCAAGATGGCAACCACCGCCGTCGGGCGCGCCTATCTTTCCGTCATCCCTCCCGAACAGCGCGCCGCTTTGTTCGAGCAGCTTGGGCAGCACGAAGGGGCCGCCTGGGCGGAAGTCAGGCGCGGGATCGAGGCTGCGATCGAATGCTATCAGGAGCGTGGCTATTGTATGTCGCTCACTGAATGGAAGCCGGACGTCAATGCCGTTGCCGTGGCGCTTGCGCCGCGGGATGGCTCGCCGGCCATGGCCTTCAACTGTGGCGGGCCGTCTCAGAACCTGACGCGCGACCGGATCGAAAGCGATGTCGCGCCCCGCCTTGTCGAACTCGTCCGCCGCGTGTCGGCGATCGCCCACTGAATTCAGGACTTCGAACGACATGCCACTAGACCCCGAAACGCTTGCACAATTTCTGGACACACTAGGCCGCTTTGTGAAGGAGCGCCTGATCCCCAACGAGGAACTGGTAGCGGAAGAAGATGCCATTCCGCCCGCGCTGATCGCCGAAATCCGTGACATGGGCCTTTTCGGCATGTCGATCCCCGAGGAGTTCGGCGGTCTGGGCCTGACGATGGCTGAAGAGGTAGCCGCGGCCCTCGTTCTGGGGCAGACGTCGCCTGTGTTCCGCTCGCTCGTCGGCACCAACAACGGCATCGGCTCGCAGGGGATCATCATCGACGGCACGCCGGAGCAGAAGGCGGCCTACCTGCCGAAGCTTGCAAGCGGTGAGATGATCGCTTCCTTTGCGCTGACCGAGCCCGACGCAGGCTCCGACGCCGGGTCGGTGCGCACCTCAGCGCGCCGTGATGGGGACCATTTCGTCCTAAATGGCACCAAGCGTTTCATCACCAACGCCCCGCACGCTCATGTCTTCACGGTCTTCGCACGCACGGACCACACCACCACCAATGCCTCGGGCGTGTCCGCCTTTCTGGTCGAGGCCGGAACGCCGGGGCTGTCGGTCGGGCCGCATGACAGGAAGATGGGGCAGAAGGGCTCGCACAGCAGCGATGTCATCCTGCAGGACGTTCGCGTCCCTGCCGACAACATCATCGGCGGCCCCGGTCGCGAGAACCAGGGCTTCAAGACCGCGATGAAGGTGTTGGACCGTGGCCGGCTCCACATCTCGGCGGTCTGCGTCGGTGCGGCGGAGCGGCTGATCCGCGACAGCCTCGCCTATGCAATGGAGCGCAGGCAATTCGGTGAACCTATCGCCGAAAAGCAATTGGTGCAGGCGATGCTGGCCGACAGTCGCGCCGAGGCTTTTGCGGCACGCTGCATGATCGAGGAAACCGCGCGCCGCAAGGATTCCGGTGCCAATGTCTCCACCGATGCCGCCTGCTGCAAGATGTTTGCCAGCGAGATGGTGGGACGGGTCGCGGATCGCGCCGTGCAGATCCACGGCGGGGCGGGTTATATGGCCGAATATGCCGTCGAACGCTTCTACCGCGATGTCCGGCTGTTCCGAATCTACGAGGGAACCACCCAGATCCAGCAGCTGGTCATTGCGCGGAACATGATCCGCGATGCCGCTGCCTGAACGTTACGAAGCCTTGCGGTGAACTTCAACTTGGCGGCGTCCAACTGAGCGAACAAGGGGGTGCCGGGGAAGGTACCTCGTCCTAGGAGGAGGAAAACATGAGCAATCTAATTCCACCTGATCTGATCCCGCGGTGGATACCCGGAAACAGAACGCTCGACAGTTCACGCCTCGGCTGGAGAGGCATCACGGTCATGGGCTACCAATACGATGAGCAGGAAGTCGACATCCCCGAGATGCGGGACTACATGATCGTCGTCTACCAGGGCGGGAAATCGACCATGCGGCGACGCAGCGGCGGCCCTTGGCAAACGGCGACCGTGGAGCGCGGCGTCGTGTCCCTGCTGACGCGGGCTGAGCAGTCGATCTGGCATTGGGACAAGCCGATCAACGTGAGGCATATCTATCTCAGCCATGACACCCTCGCCGAGACCGCGGAACAGGTTTTCGGGCGCGAGCCGGCATCGATCGAGATCGACGATCACCTCCGCCGTGTTGATACGGTCATTCCGCAGTGCCTTCAGGTTCTCGAGGATGAGATGGCGCATGGCGGTCCCGGTCAGAATCTTCTGGTCGACGCCGTCCGAACCCAGATCGCCGTTCATCTATTGCGCCGGTTCGCGAAGGTCGATCTGCCGAACCTGAATCCCACTGTCTTCAGCGCACCGCAGAGCCACAGGATCCTCGAATTTATCGAAGAATATCTGGGTGAGAACTTCGGTCTAGAAAGCCTGGCAAGCACGGTCGGGCTGAGCCCTTTCCACTTTTCCAGGAAGTTCAAGGCCGAGTTTGGTCAGACGCCGCACTCTTTCATAATTCGCAAGAGGATCGAACGAGCAAAGACGATGTTGCAAAAGGGAAATATCTCCATGACGGCCGTGGCTCTCGACTGCGGGTTTTCAGACCAGAGTCATTTCTGCCGGACCTTCCGCAGGATGGTTGGCGTCACGCCCGCAGAATATCGGCGGTCCTCGGTGTGAATCGCGAACAAAACTGTAACGTTTCTGCGGAAAACCGAAGATACGGGAATTGTTCAAGGCGAACAACGTACTTCCGAATTCGCCCTAGAAATTGTATAATCGGCTTAAAAGTCGAACGGAGTGAGGCATGAAAGAGGTGCAAGGGGTCGCTGGCGAGAAAATGGCAAACGTAACGACGCGCGGCACTCAGAAGTTTGTCGGCGCAGTTGAGAATGCCATTTCCATCCTGCGTTTCCTGACCCATGACTATGCAGCGTCGGGTGTCGCCCGCATTGCTCGTGAAACCGGGATCAACGTTTCGACCACGTTCAACATCCTGCGGGCTCTGTTGCAAACTCTGACACGGTTTCCAAGATTGGGCTCATGTACTGTCAAGGTCAGTTGCGATGAACGATTTCAAAGGACGGCATTTTACCGGCGAGGTCATCCTATGGGCGGTGCGCTGGTATTGTCGATACGGCATCAGCTACCGTGATCTCGAGGAAATGCTGTCCGAGCGTGGGATCGATGTCGATCATACGACGATCTATCGCTGGGTGCAGCGCTACGCGCCGGAGATGGAGAAGCGTCTCCGCTGGTTCTGGCGGCGCGGCTTTGATCCGAGCTGGCGTCTGGATGAGACCTACGTAAAGGTGCGGGGCAAATGGACCTACCTGTACCGGGCGGTCGACAAACGGGGCGACACGATTGATTTCTATCTGTCATCGACACGCAGCGCCAAAGCGGCGAAGCGCTTTCTGGGCAAAGCTCTTCGTGGCCTGAAGGACTGGGAAAAGCCGGCCAAACTCAATACCGACAAGGCACCCAGCTACGGCGCAGCAATCGCTGAGCTGAAACGCGAAGGCAAACTGGCGGCGGAAACCGAGCACCGGCAGGTGAAATATCTGAACAACGTGCTCGAGGCCGACCACGGCAAGCTGAAGATGCTGATCAAGCCGGTACGTGGCTTCAAGTCGATGCCAACGGCCTACGCCACGATCAAGGGCTTCGAGGTCATGCGCGCCCTACGCAAAGGACAGGCCCAGGCATGGTGCCTGCAGCCAGGTATCATGGGGGAGGTGCGCCTGGTTGAAAGAGCATTCGGAATTGGACCCTCGGCCCTGACCGAAACCATGATTATGCTCAATAAGCATTTCGCCAATGCTGCCTAATCCCCCAACTGGGTGACGCCGCGCGGCCGTGCCCCATGTTTGCAACAGAGCCTAAGATGTCATGCTTGCCGTTCCTTCCAGGTGCTCGTCATCAAAAGCGAAATCAGAGTATTTCGTGATAGAGACCGGCCACGTCATCGAAGTTCATGTCGCGCGGATTATTGACCAATAGTCGGGTGATGCCGACGGTGACTTCCTCGGCCATGCCTGGGATATCGGCTTCGGTGATGCCAAGCGCACCAAGCCGTGTTTCAAGGCCCGACGCGGCAAAGATTTCCGCCATGCCCTCGACCAGCGCCTCCGCCGCCGCACGCTCGCTGACGAAGACCCGTCCAGGCAGAAGGTGTGGAGCAAGCTCCGCATAGGCAGTTTGCGCATGGGGCAGGTTGAAACGGAAAACAGGTCCCATGACCAACGCGTTGCCGTGCCCATGCGGCACATGAAAATGTGTGCCGAGAGGATAGGAGAGCGCGTGAACGGAAGCGACCGAGGCATTGATGAAGGCTATGCCGGCCAGCATCGAGCCCTCCAGCATCGCAGCGCGCGCCGCGACATCCGATCCATCGGCAAGGACCGGACCGATATGTCGGCCGAGCAAGGCGAGTGCCTTGGTCGCAAGCGCGTCGGAGATGACATTCTTTCGTGTGCGACTGGTATAGGCCTCGATCGCATGCACCATGGCGTCGAGGCCCGTGGCTGCGGTGACGCGCGATGGCATGCCCAAGGTCAGCTCGGCGTCGAGAAGTGCGATGTCGGGCAGGAGTTGCGGGGCATAGACAGCCTTTTTCTGTCCCGTGTCATCGGTCAGGACCGATACCCAGGTCACCTCTGAACCGGTGCCTGCTGTCGTGGGCACCTGAATGAGCGGCAGGCGCCGTCCTCGCGCCAGATCCACTCCGAACAGCTCCTCGATCGACTGATCGATGTTGGCGAGAAGCGCCACGACCTTGGCGGTATCGAGCGAGCTGCCGCCGCCCAGTCCGATGATACCGTCGGCGCCAAAGGCGCGCGCCGCCTCGGCGGCGCGGCGCACGACACGCACCGGGGGATCCGCTTCGACCGCGTCGAAGACAAAAGGCGCGATGCCGGCATGGGAAAGTGCCGCGGTCGCGCGCTCCGCAAGGCCGCTTGCCGCAATGCCCGGATCGCAGATCACCAGCGCCTTATGAACACCGAGTCCGGCTATCAAATCTCCCACGCGGGAAATCCCGCCGATTTCCGAGATCACCTTGGGCGTTGTCTGGAACACAAAGCCGCTCAAAAAGCCAGATATCCTTCGTCATTCAGCAGGCTGAGCGGCAGGCAGGCGGTGGTCTCGCCAATGGGCATGATGGTGGACATGCAGTGGTTGATCGTGATGGCGGTTGCGCCGGCTTCGCGCATCATGCCGCGCGCGATAACGAGTTGCTGGATCTGGGTTGTTCCCTCGTAGATGCGGAATAGCCTGACATCGCGGTAGAAGCGCTCTATGCCGTAGTCCGCAATATAACCCGCACCCCCATGGATCTGGACGGCCCGATCGGCGACACGGCCGACCATCTCACTGGAAAACATCTTGCAGCAAGCGGCCTCGGTGGAGACGTCGCTACCAAGATCCTTGTGGCGCGCGGTTTCGAGAACCATGCATCGCGCGGCATAAGCTTCCGCGCGGCTATCTGCGAGCATGGCCTGAATCAGCTGGAATTCCGCGATCGGCTGACCAAACTGCTTGCGTTCGATGGCATAAGCAAGGCTGTCACGGATCAGCCGTTCGGCAAGTCCCACGCACACGGCCGAGATATGAAGACGTCCCCTGTCGAGCACCTTCATCGCGGTCCTGAAACCCTGGCCTTCGCGACCGCCCAGAACCGCCTCGGCAGGAATCCGGCAGTCGTCGAAGATCACGTCGCAGGTGTGCGAACCCTTCTGGCCCATCTTCCTGTCGATCGCACCCAACGCGATCCCCGGTGTGCCAGCCTCGACAAGGAATGCGGTCACGCCCCGCGCGCCCGGCGCGTCGGGGTCGGTGCGGGCGAAGACAGTGAACAGGCCGGCATGCGGCGCGTTAGTAATGAAACGCTTGGTGCCGTTGAGCACAAAGCTGTCGCCGTCGCGGCGGGCGGTGGTCCGCAGCGAGCCTGCATCGGAGCCTGCCTCGGGTTCGGTCAGGGCGAAAGCGCTGATGATTTCCCCGGAGGCCAGTCGCGGCAGATAGGCGCGTTTTTGCGCCTCTGTGCCATCCATGATGATGCCTTGCGAACCGATGCCGTTATTGGTGCCGATCAGTGACCGAAATGCCGGAGAGGTCTGGCCGAGTTCGAAGGCGACAAGGACCTCCTCGGCCATGTCCAAGCCCAGCCCGCCATATTCCTGCGGAATGGAGAGCCCGAAAAGACCCATGTCCCGAATATCCTGTTTAACGTCCGCCGGGATCGCGTCGTCTTCCGCGATCTTGTGCTCCAGCGGCACAAGCCGGTCGCGCACGAAGCGCACCACGCTGTCGAGCAGCTGATCGAGGGTTTCTGAATCAAGAGCCATTTTGCGAGCTGTTCCTAGGCGGGCCAGATAATGGGGAGCACGATTTCGACATGGCGAAGCCGTCGAGAGGATCCGTTCCGGCGCCAGAAGAGGTAGTCGGGCCGGTGTCCTGAATTGCCTTGCAGGATGTCGTCATCGCTTGCATCAGTCGGGCAGCGCGTCGAAGCGGCTCACGAACTTCGTGTTGAGATAGCCGTCAAACGTCTCGGTACCGCCTTCGCTGCCATAGCCGCTATCGTTGATCCCTCCGAACGGCGCCTCCGGCAACGCCAGGCCAAAATGATTAACGCTGACCATGCCCGCGGCGAGCGCGCGCGCGGCATGCTCGGCGCGGGAGGCGGAGCGCGTGAAGACGTAGGAGGCGAGGCCGAATGGCAGGCCGTTCGCGCGCGCGATAACCTCGCCGAAACTTTCAAACGGCGAGACGATAGCAATCGGCCCAAAGGGTTCCTCGCGCATCAGACGGATATCGTCGTTTGAGGCGCGCACGACAGTCGGGGCAAAGAAGAAGCCCTCGTTGCCGAGCCGCTCGCCGCCGGTCTCGATCGACGCCCCATACCGACGTGCGTCCTGGACCAGATCCTCGATCGCCGCGACGCGCCGCGCGTTGACCAGCGGCCCCATCTCCGTCGTTTCGAGCAGGCCGCTGCCGACCTGCGTCGCGGCGATTCGGTCGATGAAGCGCTCCAGAAACCGGTCTGTCACGGCCTGTTGGACATAGAAGCGTGTCGGTGAGATACAGACTTGACCCGCGTTGCGCAGCTTCTGCGCGGCCAATGCGTCGGCGGCGGCGTCAATGTCGGCATCGTCGAAGACCAGAACGGGCGCGTGGCCGCCGAGCTCCATAGTGGTTCGCTTCATGTAACGCCCGGCGAGACCTGCAAGATGCTTGCCGACCTCGACGGAACCCGTGAAGGACAGCTTGCGCACGTGCTCATGTGCCACGAGGCGTTCGGAAATATGGGCCGGGTCGCCCCAGACGAGATTGAGACAGCCGTCGGGCAGTCCCGCCTCCTGCATCAGCCGTCCGATCGCCATCACAGCGGAAGGCGTCTCGCCCGGTCCCTTGATGACCATCGTGCAGCCGGACGCGAGCGCCGCCGCAACTTTCCGGATCGCCTGGCTGAACGGAAAATTCCACGGTGTTATCGCAACACAGACACCAACTGGCTCGCGCCACACCATCTGTCGCACGCGCGGATCGCGTGCGGGAATGATACGGCCGTAGATGCGGCGAGCCTCCTCGGCATGCCAGTCAGCATGATCCGCGGACGAACGCACTTCCGCGATCGCCTCGCCAAGGGGCTTGCCCTGATCGAGCGTGATGTTGCGCGCGATCGTTTCCACCTCGGCCCGGACAAGGTCCGCGAAGCGCCGCAAGACAGCCCCCCGTTCAAGAGGGGAGCGGTCTTTCCAATCCCGGAATGCTCGATATGCGGTATCGACCGCCATATCGAGGTCGTCGTCGGTCGCCCTGGGGAGGCGGCCGATGGCCTGGCCCGTCGCCGGGTTGATGACATCGAACGGTTCGCGGCTCTCCGCATCGATCCATTTCGGGCCGATGCGCATACCCAGCGGCTCGTAGGCAATGGTCGGAGATTTGACTTCGTTCGGATGCATCGGACTTCCTGTCTGGATCAAGTGCGGGCGTTCTTGCGACAATGTCTCCAGCCTAGCCGGTCGCCAGCTTGACGCTTCTTCCCGTCTTGAAGAATTCCTCCACGTCGAACCGCGGAATTTCAGGGGGGACGAAATAGTTGGTGACCATATCGGGCCAGGTGGCGAGATAGGTGATGAAGCTTTCCCCCAGGCCCTCGGCGCGCAGATACTCCGCGGAGACCGGGAACGCCTGGGGGACGAAACCGGGATTTGACGAGAATTGCCTCGGCAGATCGTGATGCGCGATCGCCGCCCGGCCTATGACGACGAAGTCCGAGCCTGCCTCGAGACACCGGGTCGCATCGGCATGGGTTATGATTTTGCCGGCAAAGCCCAGCCGCACGCCCTTGAGCTGGAGGTCCGTGAAATAGGACATCAGCGAGCGCCCTTGATATTTGGGGTCCACCGGATCCTTGAAGACGTCCCAGAGCGAAATATCGAGATAGTCGATCTTGCCTTCGTCGATCAGTTGCTGGGCGAGGTCGCGGGTTTCGCCCACGTCCTGGCCGAAGCGCTCTGGCGACACACGGATGCCGATCTGGAAATCCGCTCCGCAGTTTCGGCGAATCCCATCGACGATCTCAAGCAGAAAGCGCCGGCGATTGGCGGGGGTACCCCCATAATCGTCGTCGCGTCTATTGTAGGTTCCACTCAGGAACGCGCTGATGAGATATCCGTGGGCGCCGTGAAGTTCGACGCCGTCGAAGCCGGCGCGCTCGGCACGCTGCGCTGCGGCGACGAAATCGTCGATTGTCGCGCGCACCTCCGCGATCGTCATCGCGCGTGCGCGATCTTCCGGTGCGGCGGATGGTCCCATGCGATCGGGCATGATCGACCGGATCCCGCCATGGTAGAGTTGCACGCTGGATACCGCTCCCGCGCTGCGGAGGGTGTTGGCGAGCCGCTCGAGGCCGGGAAGCAATGCGACGCCATAGACGCCGAGCTCTCCGGGGAAACCCTGTCCTCTTGGATGGACATGCGAGCAACAGGTCATCACCAGGCTGAAGTCGCCCTCTGCGCGCATACGCAGCCAATTCAGTTCGTCGTCAGTCAGCGTGCCGTCGTCACGTGCCTGCTGGTTGGTCATCGGTGCGAGAAGGAAGCGGTTCTTCATCGCGGGCCCGCGTGGCAATGGTAAAGGTTCAAAAAGCGACGCCATCGATCCATCTCCTGGTGACATGATTGGCCTTCCTTTCCCGGCTATTGCCGTGGGAGGACATGCAAGGTGTTTCGCGACTGGGCTACGCGGCCCATATGTTCAGCCGACCGATGCCATGGCGGCTGTCGACGCGGCCGGATCGGACGGTTGCAGCCGGAACCCCTGATAGTGGTCCGCGGCAACACCGTTGATGTGCTGGCGGTAAGCGCCAAGGCCGCCGAGGTAGAACAGAACCGAGCGCGTCTTTCCGGGGATATTTGCCCCGAATATCCACGAGGCCGCCTTGGAAAAGAGCGTCTGGTCCGCGATTTCCGTACATAGCGACGTCCAGCCGTTCTCCGCCTGGCCGGTCGCCTCGATGACGTCGATCCCGGCCTTGGAGGCGTACTCGACAAGATCGGCGATCCACTCGACCTGCACTTCGATGGTCGGCGGAAGGTTCGTGAACGGACCGTTCGGGCCCAGGATCATGAACATGTTCGGGAAATTTTCCGTCGCAACGCCGAGATAGCTCGCACATCAGCCCAAGGCCGCCAGCGCCGATCACCAGAAGCGCATGGTCTTTCAGCGTGCTTTCCACCTTCTTGAGCGCGCCATAGGCCGTAAGCCCCGAACAGGCCAGCGGTGCGGCGTTTTCGGGTGGGATATCTCCGATCTCATGAAGATATTTCGGATGCGGCACCCGGATCTGCGTGGCATAACCGCCATCGACATGCATGCCGAGAAACTGCGGTTTCATGCACAGCTGCTCTTGGCCCGAGGCACAGACAGCGCAGGTGCCACAGCCGATCCAGGGATAGACCACATATTTCTTTCCCCTGTCGAGCGTGCCGACATCCGGGCCAGCGGCGACCACTTCCCCGACCGTTTCATGCCCCATCACCAGCGGCAACGCGATCCCGCGCTGGGCGAATTCCAGCTTGCGGCCGTGACCAAGATCATACCCCCCCTCGCGAATATGCAGGTCGGTGTGACAGACGCCGGCGGCGGTCACGGACAAGATGACCTCCGTTCCGCGAGGGGTCATGTCCGGCCTGTCGTCTGGACGCAGGGGTTGACCGAATTCATGAACACATTGGCAATGCATGATGTTTTCCTCCGTTACAGCTCACCAATGATGTAGCTTTTGAATTTGCAGTTGCTGGAATGGGGTGGAAAGCATCACTCGTTTCCGGACGATCGACGCTTTCCGCCTTACCCAAGAATATTTCGATCCACCGCTCCCGCGCCGTTCAGAAGAATTTCGCGAGCCGGAGGGTCAGGGTTGTGTCGCGCTTGAACGTATTCTGTGCGTCCACATCGTGCCCAACTTCCATCAGGAACTGCGTTGTCGGGTTGAGCATCTGGGACCAGGCCACTCGAACTGTGGTGGATTCAACGTCCGCCCCCCTGATGCTTCCTACCGTTTCGGCACCTCCCCAGCTTGCCGTGGCCCCAGCCGAGAGCATCGTCGTATCGCTTGCATTGTAGTTGACCCAGCCGAGCGCAGTATAGCTTGCATCCTTCTCGACTTGCACGCCACCGGGGCCATCGTTGTTGTCCCCATAGATTGTGACGCCCCCCACAACATCGACCGACCATTTGGGGGCGACATTGAACAGGAAGCCTGGCTGAACGGCGACAGACCATCGATTAGACCCCAAGCTAGGCTTGGTGGCAGAATAGTTGCCGGTCGGCAGGGTGAGATAGGTGGCAATGCCAAAGTAGCGTCCGTTTTTGGCATCGTTCAGCGGCCAGATCGTACCGACAAGCGTAAGATCCCCGGAGGAGAAGTGCTTGGTGTCGATGTCGGTTCCGGCAATCCTCATATTGTTCAGACCTCCGAAAGGTTGCAGCACGTTCACGTCAACACGCATTCCCGCGAGGTCGAAATATTTGACATAGCGAAGAAGGCTCACGTTCGTGTCGAGATTGGAGTCCGCCACGTCGTCCCCATTCCCGTCAACCAAAGTGTCTGAAGTGCTGCCAAGATAATATACCAACGCAAGGTTCGTTCCCGCCGGTAAGGGCACGAAGTCGCGCGGCTGATAATCCTGCCCATACGCGGCGGTCCCCGACATCAGGCACTGAACAGCAAACCCGGCCGCGACAAACAATGAATACCGAACCCTTTTTCTTGGCGCCAACATCATCACTTCTCCTATTGTTGACTGCGCTCTGCGACTGTCCCGATTGTTGGCTGCCGACAGGCAAGCTGTCGGCAGATCTCGGGTTCAGGGCCGCGCATTCGCAGCGGATCCGGAACGGTCAGTTCGCGGTGTACCCGCCGTCGACCACCAACTCGGCACCATGGACGAACGAGGCTTCATCCGAGGCCAGGAACAGCACCGCGTTCGAAACTTCCTCGGGCTGGCAGGGCCGCTTCAGCAGCGTCGGGCCAAGGAGCGCCTCCCGCGCTTCCGGAGCGGCATGCAGAAGATCCTTGGTCATCGGCGTGTCGATGACGCCCGGGTGGATCGAATTGACCCGGATGCCCGTATCCGCCAGATCGACGGCGCAGGATTTGGTCATCAGCCGCACCGCGCCCTTGGAGCTGATGTAGGCCCCCGCCATCGCGGCGCCAGCGATGCCGTAGATGGACGATATGTTGATGATCGAGGCCTTGCCCGATTCCTTCATCAGCGGCACGGCGGCGCGGATGCCCAGATAGACGCCCTTCACGTTGACGTTCATCACCCGGTCAAATTCCTCGGGCGAGGTCTCGTGCAGCGCCTTCAGGATCAGGATGCCGGCGTTGTTCACCAAGATGTCCAGCCGTCCGGCCTTGGCGCGCACGGCGTCGATGAGCTTTGACCAATCATCCTCGCTGGTCACGTCATGCTTGATGAAATCGGCCTTGCCCCCGGCAGCCACGATGCCCTTGGCCACCGCTTCGCCCGCCGCTGCTTCGCGGTCGGTGACAAAGACATGCGCACCCTCGCGCGCCAGAAGTTCGGAGTGGGACTTGCCCATCCCCATCGCAGCGCCCGTCACGAGGGCGACTTTTCCCGATACACGTCCCACAGATTCTCTCCTTTGTTGCTCTCTTCTTGCTCTCTTCCGCAGAACCGGGCCTGGAACCATCGCCCCGGGCCTGCCGCCGATCCGCAGCCTCAGCCTGCGACCGTCTCGCGGTTGAAGATCATGGTCTGGTAGCCACCATCCTTCACCGCGTCGATCGCAGCGCGGTAGTTGCCAAGGCCCGCCAGGTAGAACATGACCGCGTTCTTCTTACCAGGGATGTTGTCACCGAAAATCCAGCTGTCAGCTTTCGGGAACAGGGTCATGTCGGCAATCGTGCGGCACAGGGCGACCCATTCGTCGCGGGCAGCCTCGGTCGGCTCGATGCTCTTCAGACCCTTGGCCTCCATCATTTTGATGGTGTCCGAAAACCATTCGACCTGCGTCTCGATGCTTGGCGGCAAGTTTGTGAAGGGGCCGTTCGGGCCAAGGATCATGAAGAGATTCGGGAAATCCGCCTCCATCATGCCCAGATAGCCCAAGGGGCCGTCCTTCCACTTGTCGCGCATCGTCAGGCCGCCGCGGCCGCGCAGGTCCATCCTCGTGTAGTTGCCGTCCACCGCGTCAAAGCCGGTAGCGAAGATCACCACGTCCAGTTCATGCTCGGCGCCGCTTTCCTGACGGATGCCGGTCGGGGTAAATTCCGCGATCGGATCAGCTTTCACATCGGCCAGCGTGACGTTGGGGCGGTTGTAGACCCCGTAGTAGTCGCTCCCGCACAAGGGCCGCTTGGCGTAGAGGTCGGTCGGCGTCAGCTTCCTCGCGGTCTCGGGATCCTTCACGATCTGCCGGATCTTCTTCTTGATGAAGTCGGCCGCCGCGTCATTGGCGATCTGGCTGGTGGCGATGTCGCAGAAGGTGCCAAACATGAAGTAGAAACCGCCGCCGCGCTGCCATGCCGCCTCGAACACGCGCTCACGTTCCTCGGGCGTGGCTGTTTCCGCGGGGATGGTGCTTTCCTCGAAGCCGAACGCCACGGCCGACGATTTCACCTGTTTCCAGATGTCGTCATAGCTGGCCTTCTGCGCAGCGATCGTCGCCTCGTCCTGCGGCGTGTTCCCGATCGGCACAACATATTGCGGCGAACGCTGGAACACCGTCAGGTGTTTCGCGATGGGGGCGGTGGCGGTGATTACCTGAGTCCCGGTCGAGCCGGTACCGATGATGCCCACGCGCTTGCCCTTCAGGTCGACCCCCTCCGGCCAGGCACCGGTGTGCAGGATCTGTCCCTTGAAGCTGTCGATGCCCTTGAACGTCGGCAGGTTCGTCGCCGAGAGAAGGCCAAGACCGGTGATGAGGTATTTCGCCGTGACGGTCTGTCCCTTGTCGGTGGTCACATGCCAGAGCCCGGTTTTCTCGTTGAAACGGGCTGCGGTGACGCGGGTGTTGAACTCGTAGCTGCGGCGCAGATCGTAGGTATCCGCCACCTCGTTCATGTAGGAGAGGACCTCGGGCTGGGTCAGGTAGCGGTTCTTCCAGTGGCCTTTCTGCAGCAATTCGCCGCTGAAGGAATAGCGGTAGACGAAGCTTTCCGTGTCCGACAAGGCTCCTGGATAGCGGTTCCAGAACCAGGTGCCGCCGACATCGCCGGCGCCGTCATAGGCCTTGACGTTCAGGCTTTGCTCATTGCGAAGTTTGTAAACGGAGTAGAGGCCACCGAAGCCCGCGCCGACGACGACAGCATCGAAATCGGCGCCTTTGGTCTTGGTGGTTTCAAGAGTCTTGGTCATTGATCTTTCCATATCATAGCTCAGAAGCCCCGTGCGATACGGGCCTGGTACCGGATTGACTGTCTTGACGCGTCAGGCCGCCCAGCGACGCTGGGCGGCGGGTTCACAGCGCGCGATACCAGGCGGCGATGCGGGCCAGTTCCTGATCGGCCTCGGGCGCACGGCCCGCCAGCGACGGAAAGACGTGCTGCATGCCGGGAACCACCGAAAGCGTCGTCTTCACGCCCGCGGCCTTGGCCTTGGCATAGAGCGCCTCCGAGTCGCTTTGCAGCGTCTCGGCGCTTCCGCAGGTGATGTAGAGCGGCGGGAAGCCGGTGAAGTCGTTCTCCAGCGGGTTGGCCAGCGGGTTGAGCGGGTCCGTTGCACCGCCCAGGAACATGCCCGCCATCCCTTCCAGGATGGCACGGCTGACAAGAGCGTCCGTCCCGGCATTGGTTTCCAACGTCTTGCCGCGCAGCGCCATATCGAGCCAGGGCGAATAGGCGATGACGGCACCCGGCAGCGACAGGCCAAGCTCGCGGAACTTCAAAACCGAGGCGACGGCAAGGTTGCCCCCTGCGCTGTCGCCCGCCGTTAGGATATTCTTCGCATCAAATCCCTTGGCCAGCAGCGCCTTGTAGGCGGCCACAGCATCCTCGATCTGGGCGGGGAAGGGGTGTTCTGGCGCGCGGCGATAGTGCAGGTTGCAGGCTGTCGCGCCAAGAGCCTTGGCCAGATGCCCGACCATCTTGCGGTGGCTGTCGGCCGACCCCACGCAAAAGCCACCGCCATGGGTGTAGAGGATCACGCGCTTGGTGTCGGCACCGGCGGGCAGTGCCCAGATCGCCTCGACACCGCCCACATGGTCGCTCTTGTAGGTAACGTTCTCAGGCTCCAGCGCCGGCTGACCCCATTCGTCGAACATGCTGCGCAGATTCAGGATAGTGAGGTTCGGATTTTCGACCATCTGGTCGGTC
>FWWM01011450.1_pt1 | contig 15175 bp, 17 predicted proteins | sample 2228351 | NCBI WGS metagenome assembly FWWM01 (sample SAMEA103939774, study PRJEB20133) | metagenome | reverse complement strand
AAATGAATCTTTCCCGATTTATGGGCAACTTATTAGTTTAAAGGTTTAAGAAATTAGGTACTTGGGTCATTTTTCTGTGTTACGAGTGAAGTTATCATTTAAGTAATGTTTGATTTGGTAAAGTTTAAGATGGTTCTGTTTACCCTTCTGAGTTTTGAATCCATAACGAACCCTTTCAATCTGTCTCCATGTTCGAATGAGAGTTTCGGAGTTACCAGCCCTGGGAATCTCCGGATAATCCAGATAGGTAAGCATGTAAGGAAACTTGGGGCTCATGAGCAGCTGCATCACCTTGGTTAAGTGCCAGGAGGATCTCCACCAAGTTTGTTCATAGAGTTCGTCTCTCTTTTGGAATGCCTCCTGCCGAGATTGGACGTTGTTGAAGAGTTGGAAAAGGCACTCCTTAAAGAGAAGGATTTTCTCAACAACAGTTCCTCGATACACCTTCATCAGATCCTCGATGATGAAGTGATCCTGTAAGGTCCACCGATCCATATTCTTCAGGAGCCTCCATTTGTGCTGCCAGATTTCTTCTTGGAGATCCTTAAGGCCTGCCTCCTTCAGTTGCCTCCGAAACTGAAGCAGGGCATTCTTTAGGTATCGGTGGATTTGGTTCATCACGTGAAAGTGATCATATTGGATGAGAATGCCTGGGAAGACCTTTTGTACCGATTTAGGAAAAGCGCTCCAAAGGTCAAAGACAATAGCCCAGGGCTTAAGACCAAACCCCTTGAGGGTTTCGAGGAACTTCACCACCTTCCCCCTACCCTGAGACACCCCTTGTGTCTCCAGATAAAGAATTCTCCCTGTCTTGGCATCTGAGGCAAATAAATCATAGGAATTGGACCGAAGGGGCTTATAATCATCCAAAGACAAAATACCGGAGAACTCCAACTGAGAAATAATTTCTTTAAATTCATATCGGTCAGCCTCTTTCTGCTTCCACCGATCGAAGGAGGACTTCGATCCGGTCGTGTTATAAGATCGTGTCATCCTCCGTGAGGCCCGAAGGATACTGACATTGTCCAAAACAATGCTATCCAAAGCCTCTTTTTTAAGTCTGTCGGTAGCTCTGGCATACTTCGAAACACCAGAGATAGGAAGAATAAAAGACTTCTTCGGACAGAGGGGATTCCGACATTTGGCCCTCAGGATTTGAACTTTAAGAACAGTAGGATGATCAAGGTTAATATCCCTGACACTCTTGAGATACATATCTTTTTTTAAATGGTTGTTTCCAACCACAATAGGGACAGACACAATTCTTAGGAACCCGCGCTCTTACGACCCTCACCTTCAGTGAACCGCTCTCCATAAAAGAACCTCCCTATATTCACATTCTCAAAGGAAATTCTACCCCCCTCTTCCTAAAATTTCTACTTTTGTCCCATAAAGTGGGAAAGACTCATATTTTTTTCTTGACAAATAACACCTAATATACATAATAGGTGTTATGGACCTCAAGGCCCTCTCCTTGCATCGGCAAAAGATCGGCCTTTTAATTCGGAAGCGGGCACGGTTGGAGCGGATTGCCATGGGGCGGTCACCGATGGTGGCAGCCTCTTTTATACCGCGGAGGCTAAGAGCTGGGGGTTCGGTTGTGTATTATCTTTCGGCTTCGATTCAAGGGGAGAGTCGGCATCGCTATGTTCGCAAAGGGGAGGTGCAGTACTGGCGGAAGCGGGCCTTGGTTTGGAGGCAATTTATCAAGGCCATGGCCTCGTGGGTGAAGGTGAATCGGGAGATCGAGAGGGAGTTGAGAGAGATTGGGCGGTTGAGGTGTGAGCCGTTACCAGGAGGGGGCAAGGGTGGACGGGGAACTGATTCTATTTAAGGAGAATAAGGTAGAGGTTCGGAAGAGACTCAAGGATGGCAGGATTGACTACTTAGATTTGACGTCCTGGAGTTTTCAAGATCGGCTCTTTGGGTTTTTGATCGAGGAGAGGTTTTTTGAGTGGTGTGGGTCGAGTTATCCTACGCCTCGGGAGAGGGAGAATATTCCGGTTTGGTTTCTTTTGGCCTGTGCCATTCAGATGAAGCTGCATCGGAGTGCGGCCTTCCAGAAGTTAGAGTATATTCTTCGGTCGGGTTCGATTCTGACGAGGGTGAGGTTTAATGTGGGGTTAAAGGGAGGGGGGTTTAACGAGAAGAACAAGAAAGAGCGAAAGATTCCCATTGATCAGGACACGGCTCGTAAGTTTTTTACCGATACGGAGGCCTCTGAGTTGGAGGGTTGGTATAATCGGGATGTGCAGAAGTGGTTAAGAAGGCATCGGGGCTATTCGGACAAGGAGGGGATCTTTATCCTGGATCCTACGTTGATTCCTCTATCGGATAATCCGAATTACAAGGGGGCTGCCCTTTTGCCGTTAGATCGGGAGGGGAGGTATGTGGATGTCAAGAGACTTTCTTCTCAGGAGAGGAAGCGATTCAAATACACACGGGCTTATAAATTGACGCTTTTACTTCATTGGAGTCGGCAGGATGATTATTTCATGTTTGCTGGTGGGCATTTGGGGAGGGGGGATGACTCAGGGCTAAAGAGGGGAGAAGAGCTTGTGGACCAATTTGTTTCCGAGATGGGCAAAGGAGTGATCAAGCTTTTGGTCATGGATCGGGAGTTTATTGACGGGGCCATGATTAGCCGGTTTAAAAAGACTTATGGGATTGACTGCCTGGTTCCCTTAAAGTCCAATATGCATGCATTGCTGGATGCTTTGGGGATCTCAAGGATAGAGAAGGTGGATTGGATAAAATACGAAGAGGTCAAGGATGAGCGAGGGAGGGTCATTGAAGTGGAGGAGGTGGCAGGGGTAGGGAAAGTGGAGTCGTGGGAGAGCTGTGAGGTTCCGCTCTATGTCGTGCTGGTACGGAGCCGGAAGGCAGATGGTAGGAGTGAGCTATGGGCCTTGGCTTCGACGAAAGAATTTCATGATCCCAGGGAGCCCAGGAAGTTATATAAGGGTCGAATGCAGATCGAGGAGAGGATTGACCAGATTAAGAATTGTTGGTGGGTAGGTTGTTTTACGACTCCAAATTTCAATGCGGATGTGGTCCATGTGGTTTTCGTTTTATTGGTCTATACGTTGATTCAACTCTATTTGAAGGCCACCCATCATGAGGAGTTGTCCACCCAGACGATTGAGACATTAAAACAGGAGGAGCGATTGGGGAAGGATGCGGTCATTGTCTACGCGGAGAAATACTTTGCCGTTTTTGATCTCGATGAGTATACGGACATTATTTTGCATCTGAAACCCAAAGCCCACCAGAGGATGTGTCGATGGATCAAGAAGTTTAGAAGAGAAAAGATCAGAGCCCCTTGATAGAGCTTCTGTTGACTCCTCGGCTTCCCAGTACGTTCAAAATGCTTTCCTACCGGATAGAAGGGAGAACTTTACCCTCTCTGAGTTCTTCATCAATGCTACCTTCTTCTATTACGATCTCCATTTAAGGAAACCGGTAAGAATTATTCCATAGCTCGAAGGTTCTTGCTTTGCCGGAGGGTCTCTCCTTTTCTCCCCAAGCGGCCGATCAGCCATCAACCTACCCTCACCTGCCCTTATGTCTGATTTGAACATGAAGAAATTTTTTCTTTGACATATCCTTTTTATTCTTGTAAAGTTATTAAAAAAGGGCTCCCCTGTCTCAGGGGAAAAACGATAAGCTTTGTAAAGAGTTTTGGGAACCCCCAAGGCTATTTAGAAAGCCTCGGGGGTTTTAATTTATGGAAGGAGGGGAAGATGGAAGAGAAGATTTACGTGGGAAACCTCCCATTTGGAGCATCCGAAGATGATTTGAAGAACCTCTTTTCACAGGTAGGGGAGGTCAAATCTATCAAAATCATTACAGACCAGTATTCAGGCCGTTCGAGGGGATTCGGCTTTATCGAAATGACCTCACAAGCCGAAGCAGAGAAGGCCATCTCTTTACTGAACGGCAAAACCCTGATGGGTCAGACATTGGTGGTGAATAAAGCCCGACCCCAGAAAAAAAGAGGCAGTAACTTTAAAGGGAGAAGGGGAAGAAGCCGTTAGAATGGTTGGGAGTTGAATAAAGGAGAACCCTTTGGAAGTTAAAGTTCAAGATGGCCATATTGAGAATGCGATCAAATCTCTTAAGCGTCAACTCATCAAAGAGGGGATCTTGAAGGAGTTGAAGAAAAGGAGATCTTACGAAAAGCCCTCGGTCAAAAGAAAAAGAAAACGACAGGAGGCAAAGCGGAGGAGGCAGAAAGCTTCTCGAAGGTCTTCAAGATATCGAGAATTTGGTTAGCATTGAAAGGGTGATCATAGACTAATCCTGAAGATTTTCGATGAACGCATCCTTGAGGAGTTTACTCTGTCTCAAAAAAGCCTGACGTGGATTTTTAGTATCCTTCATCAGGGAAATCTCTTGGGTAATCAGTCTTGTCAAATTCAAGAGGTAACTTTCTGTTTTTTTGGCCTCCCGTTGATAGAGGGGATGTTGCTGATTGATATAGATGACCGTTCCTTCTGTGAAACACTCAAGCCCATCTTCCCCAAAGTCATCGATACAGACCGAAACACCCATCTCCCCAAACCTCATCCTTTGAACCACCGCATTGGGAGTTAACCGTTTCACCTTAGGGGATCTCTTTCTCACCTTCTGTGGGGTTGAAATGGGTCTCCCCTCCTCTCCTTCTTCTGTGACGAGGTCACCCTCGATCTTCCTTTCCCCTCCAGATCTCTTTGCATTGGCCGCCGCCCCTCCCATTCCCTGGCCCTCACCAGCCAGAGGAATGGCCCCAAATGGAGAGAGATCAGGATTCAAAGCCAGGGCCCGGTGAACCCTTTGAAGGGCCTCCTTCAGGGTTTTGGTAGCCCTTCGTTTCTCCTTCCGGCCCGCTAATCGTTTTAAAACCATATCGACCTCTTGGGTCACCCTCTCCATGACCTTTTTGAAGGACTGGTATTGCGGACTATCAATCAAAAACCCTGAACGGTCTGTCGTCACAGGTAGAAAATCGGCATAAACCTCTCCCCTGATCCTTGAGGCGATCTTGCCCCACTGCTCCAACCCAAATAGTTCCTTTTTAATGGTCACTTGTTTGACCTTGATCTCTATGCCCAATTCTTCAGGGGAAGCACTTGAGGATGGAAGGATAATAATCTCCCCATGGATAGGACCAAATTCTGTGCCTTCGAGAAATGGAATTCGATGACCACTGAGGCTCCTTGGGGTAATCCTCACTCCATTGAGCCTGACTATAAACTTAGGGGCCTTTAAAGGTGTCCCTTCAATAATCTTTCGAACCACCTCTAAAGGGTCAAACTCTCTGGTTAGTCGGAGGAGTCTCACCGTGGTGCCATCCCCCTTTTCCCGATCAGGAGTGAGAATCTCAAGAGGGAGGTTCCATTGATCCCCTTCTTTCTCCCATTCTTTTTTGTCAAAAGTCACCTTGGCTGAAAAATCGCCTTGTTGGGTAATGACTTCAAAACATTCGCAGGCAGAGAGGCTTGCAAATTTTCCGATTCCAAATTGGCCGATCAGGTCACGCTGAAAGATCAAAGATTTGGCTTTCATCATCTTTTCCGGGGAACCGATATTGAAGTATTGCTCAAGCCCCTCTCGATCCATTCCCGTTCCATTGTCTCTGACCTCGATCAGTTCCTTGGTGATCTTAATATCCACTTCGGTTGCATCCGCATCATAGGCATTATTCACCAATTCCCGGATCAGTTCGATACTCTCCGAATAAAGTCTTTCTCCAATGGTGATCAGATGACTCTTATCTACAGTAACGGGAAGATATTCCATTCAAACACACCCTTATGATAACCTCCTGGGTCAGGAAGAAGGATATGAAAATAATAAGATTCCCTCATCCGACATCTGATGAATCGTCTCCTTCATGCTTTCATATTCTTCTTCAGAATAGAGGTGAGGTTCGAGTCGTGGAATGGAAAGGCATTTTTTGGTGAGGGCGTAGGCATCTGCCCTTGACCCTCCTCTATAGATAATTAGAAGGTCTACATCGCTTCTCACAGTGTAATTCCCTTTTGCATAGGATCCAAAAAGAAGAACCTTCATAAGGGGAAGTTCTTTGTTTAGCCTCTCGAGCCGTTCTTTAAGATTTTGAAGAAGAGTGGCCTGGTCAAATTCTGGATAAAAGACTTTCACAGAACTGGATGATCCTTTCTACATGGCTAAAAAGCCTCCTGGCTTCCTCCTCAATATATCGTGTCCTGGGGGATCCGGAGGGGTGAGCATTGGGGTACCGGGCAGGGATATAGGCTTTGCCCAATTCTAAGGCCCCATCAATTAGTTCCCCTGGGACATTATGGGATTTAGAAGTAAATCGCTAACAGATTGGCCCCAGGCCTCAGCCCCCATCTTCTGAAATACTGCCTTAACTGCTTTTTCTGCTGTCTGTTGGAAAGAAAAACAAGACCACTCATAAAAACCATGCTCGATATCGCTCAGGGCATGCTTTAGGTCTCCCTCCGCCTGATCCATCCAATCTCGACTTCTTTCCATATATAATTTGGTGGTCCCAACGGGATTCGAACCCGTGTTACCGACGTGAGAGGCCGGTGTCCTAGGCCACTAGACGATGGGACCTCAATCGCCCAAACCCCATAACCAAATTCTCAAATCCTTAATAAATCCCAATCACCAATGATTAAATGACCCAAAATATCAACCTATTTCATGCCTGAAATCTTCGCTCATTGCTTTTAGGTGATTATTGGGTGTTGGGTTGTCGGTTTTGGGTTACAGAATTTCCAAGTTCAAATTAACTCACAACCCCACAAAAATCAAGAAAAATTGAAAACGACCCAACTTTTTCTTATAATCCCTTTGGAGAAAAAGCTCTATGATTCCTATCCGGGATGCTATTCGTTCAAGAAACTTTCCTGTGGTCAATGGGTTGATTATTGTGACGAATGTCATCGTCTTTTTTTGGGAACTTCTTCAGGGCCCCCATTTAAAAGAAGCCCTTTTTCTTTATGGAATCGTTCCTTTAAGATATTCGGATCCAGAAATCGCCATCCAATTTACACGGGTGGAGCAATGGCTTCCTTTTTTGACCTCCATGTTTCTTCATGGAGGGTTCCTCCATATCCTTGGGAACATGTGGTTTCTCTATATCTTTGGAGACAATATTGAAGATAGACTCGGTCATTTTCGTTACCTTTTCTTTTACCTTCTTTGCGGGGTTGCTGCGGGGTTAGTTCATCTCTTTACCAATTGGGGGTCAAATATACCCACCATTGGAGCCAGTGGAGCCATCTCCGGAGTGATGGGGGCTTACCTTCTTCTTTATCCTCATTCCAAAATATTGACGTTAATCCCCATCTTCTTCTTCTTTCAATTCGTGGAGATCCCTGCTTTTATCTTCTTGGGCTATTGGCTTTTAATCCAACTTTTTTCTGCAAGCCTCACCCCGAAAAATGTTGGGGGGATTGCCTTCTGGGCCCATATCGGTGGTTTTGTCGCAGGCCTCCTCTTTGTCAAACTTTTTGACTGGGTTCCAAGAATAGGCCTGGACACAGGACTCCGTCACTACACGGAAAGAAAGAAAACGCCTCGCCTTCAAACCATCCTTCCACAACTTCTCCCGGAGGAATTGGATCTTTATGGAATTCTAAGGCTTACCCCCAAGGAAGCCTTCCACGGAACGCGAAAACTTATCGCCATTCCTCAAGGATTAAAAAAGAGAAATATTATTGTGACCGTTCCTCCGATGGTCGAAGAGGGAACTCGTCTGCGATTGAAAGGGTTGGGTCGAACAGATGAGGATGGAAATCGGGGGGATCTATATCTGGAGATCAGAATCTTGGATTAAAAGAAGTCAAAAATCCTTCCCCTTTTCTTCTCCCGCCATCCTGATTCTTTTAGGGCCAGCCAACCAGATGTTAAAGCAAGAAAAGAAAGCACAAAGGATGGGAATGATAAAAACAGGAAGATAGCTTCCAAACCTATCATGGAGGAAACCCGCAAACCATGTTCCAAATGCCCCTCCTATTCCTATGAAGAAGACGTGAAGTCCAAAGATCCCTCCATAACCTCTCCCTTCGAAAAAATCGGCGGTGATGAGGGGAGGACGTGCGGCATGAACCGCATATCCCATTCCAAAGAAAAAAGCATAGAGGTAAGGAAGGGAGGGTAAAGAGAAATACCTGAAGAGAATGAGCCATAGAATTCCAAGGATCGTGCAGGTGATTCCCATCGTATAGGTAATCTCTCTTCCAATCCTATCCGACAGGGTCCCCCAGAGGATCTTCCCCCCAAGGCTTACAATCCCAATCATTCCTACGATATAGGAAGCCAAAAGGGGCTCTAAACCGCAATCAACAAAAAAAGCCACTTGATGGGTGAATAGGGCTTGGGTAATGAGATTGGCTAAAAAGAAGGAGAAACCAAGTAGCCAAAAGACTCTCGTCCTGATAGCCTCTCCTACCGTTCAGGAATGCTTGGGCCATTTTTTATAAGTCTTCGGAAGGTCCTTTCCCATCTTAGGAGGAATTCCTACCCCCGACCTTTGGGAAAGTAAGGGGGGGTCCCTGAGAAGGACAAGGGCCATGGAAATCACAATGAGAAGAATAAAAATGGCCATGATCCTATAGGCGACTCGCCATCCATATCGAAGGATGAGGTATTGAGCAGAAGGAACGCATAGGAGAATTCCTATTCCCACCCCTGCTGAAATAATTCCTATGGCCAGTCCCCTCTTCTCCTTAAACCAATTCTGAACAATGACCACATTAGGTAACCACCCCGTTGCACCCAACCCTATAGCGGTGATAAAACTGAAGAATAAATAGAATTGCCACCACGTTTGGGTTAGGCTCGACAGGAAAAGTCCCACCCCTAAAAGGATTATTCCTCCTATCATGACCCTTTTAGGTTGGGTAGAAGAAACCATCTTTCCAATAAAGGGGGCTGTTAGACTATTGACAATCATAAACAGGGAGAAGGCGCCTGCTTCGGTGGCCCGACTCCAGCTGAATTCCTTCAATAAAGCGACAAAAAAGACAGAAAAGGAGTAATAGATTCCATAGACCAATGCGAGCGTAACGAAGCTGAATCCAACGATAAACCAACCCGACCGTGTAGAGGAGTGCTTGTCCATGGGAATCTATTTATCTCCTATTTAAGAAATTATTGAAGAGAAATCAAATCCATATCGAGTTGAAATCGTCCTATAAACTTGTTAACTTTATTCCAGTCAATGATGGGGTGGAATTAAAGGAAGTGTCTTTATTTAAAATGAGAGGAAGATCATAGAAGATGGAGGCTGATCGAAAGAAAAAAGACGCAATCTCCCTTTTCTTTGAACCTCGGAGTATCGGGGTGGTTGGATCCCTGAGGGAAGGATATTTCGGGGGCTATGTGGTAATCAAAACCTTATTAAACTCAGGCTTTTCAGGAAAAATTTTTCCTATCAATCCCTCCTACCAAGAGGTCCTTGGGCTAAAAGTTTATCCTTCGGTTAAAGAAATTCAGGAGGAGATTGATTTAATTCTCATCATGGTCAATCGACGTTCTGTTCTCAATATCCTCAGAGAATGCGCTATGAAGGGAATCCGCTCGGTGATCATTGTTGCGGATGGTTTTGCGGAAAGGGATGAGGAGGGAGCAAGGCTTCAGAAGGAAATTGTAACAATGGCCAAAGAGGCGGGCATCCGAATTCTTGGACCCAATACAGCCGGCGTGGTCAATACCGCCAATGGGTTGATGCCCAATCCCTATGAAGCCGGGTATTCGAAGATAAAACCAGGGGCCGTTGCTGTCTGTGCCCAAACCGGAATGATCAATCCTCAAGCCTTTCCTTATTCAGACCTCCATTATGGAGTGAGCAAAATATGTGATTACGGGAACAAATGTGATGTGGATGAATGTGACCTCCTGGAATACCTTGCACAGGATCCCTCGACCAGAGTCATTACCATGTACCTGGAAAGTATCCAAGATGGTCAAAGGTTCTTAAAAATTGCAAAGAGGGTTACTCCCAAAAAACCTGTCCTCATTTTAAAATCTGGGCGGACCAAAGAAGGGGCAAGAGTTTCCGCCTCTCACACGGGGGCCCTGGCAATGAAGGATTCGGTCTTCACTGCTGCCTGCAAACAGGCAGGGGTGATTCAATTGGAAAAGTTTCAAGAGCTCTTTGAGTTGCCTAAGATATTTTCGCTCCAACCCTTGCCCAAAGGGAACCGGTTGGGAATCGTCTCCTTTACAGGAGGAGTGGGGGTCTTAGCCGTCGATGAAGGGGTAAGGTATGGGCTGTCTCTCTCAAGGTTATCCCCAAAAATAATGAAGAGGTTAAACGAAATCTTTCCAGGCCTTGGAAAAACGATTGTAGACCTTGGCCCTCCCATGGCCGTAGATAATTACATGAGCATCTATGCCGATGTGTTGAAAACCGTACTTCTGGATAGCCGAATCGACTCCCTCCTGAATATCATCTGGACAAGTCCGCACGAAGAATTTATTCAAGAGTATCTCAATTTCTACAGGAAATGGAAAGGATATTCATCCAAAACCATCGCCACCTGGGTCTATGGGCCAAACCTCCACCTCATCCATCAATTATCCACCGGTCTGGAGGATTTGGGTTTTCCGGTCTTCTCGGACATCGATATGGCAGTTAAAGCCCTGGGCCTATCTTACCAGTACTCCATCAAGAAGGGAGAAGAAAAATGAAAAAATTCTCAATCCTCCGTAAGGTCAGAGAGGAGGGAAGATCTCTCCTCACTGAATTCGAAGCAAAAGAAATCTTGAGAGAAGTGGGCATCCCTGTTGTAGAGACTCGATTGGCCAGGACAAAAACCGAAGCCGTTTCAATGAGTCGAAGGATGGGATTCCCTGTTGCCATCAAAATAGCCTCTTCTGATATCCTCCACAAGAGTGACTCGGGAGGGGTAAGATTGGGATTGAATAATTCAGAAGAGGTCAAAAAGGGCTATGACGAGATGATGAGGGGAATCCGCCGGAGATATCCTAAGGCTTACCTTCAAGGAGTTACCGTTCAAAAGATGGCTCGGCCAGGCATAGAATTGATTGTCGGAGTGAGTAAAGATCCCCAATTTGGTCCAGTGATCATGTTTGGGTTGGGAGGGATCTTTGTCGAGGTCCTCAAAGATGTCTCTTTTAGAATTATTCCCATTGAGCGAAGGGATGCTCAGGAGATGATTCGAGAAATTAAAGGATATCCCTTACTTCAAGGGATTCGGGGAAGAGAAGGGGTAAAGATCTCAGAGTTGGTCAATCTCCTGCTCAAGGTGTCCAAATTCGTGGGCCAGAACCCGGAGATCGAAGAATTGGATTTAAATCCTCTCTTGGCTTATCCAGATGGCGTCTTGGCCGTAGACGCGAGGATCGCTTTGGCTCAATGAGAAAGAATCGTAGAGAGGAGATTTTTAATCTTTTACAATGAACTGCCCAAGAAAGGAATTCGCTTGATCCAGTAAAGACTTCCACACCAATTGAATGCCACTCAGCAGACCATTCGCTCGGCCTTTTAATCCCCTTTTTCCCCCCTCTTGTAGTATTCCGAAACCAAAGGGATCAATCTCTCGATCCGGTGACTGAGTGTCATCTCTCCTTCCTTCTTTAAATATCTTGAAATGGCCTCGAGAAATACCTGAACTGTGGCAGGAGGACAATGGAGCTTTACCGGTGGGATCTCTCCCAGTTGGTTTTCGATGAGGTGAATAAGCCGTTGAATCACCTCTTCATCGCTTCCTGAAAGGAGTTGAGAAATTGGCTTTCCTTTGATCTGTTGGGTGAAGACAGAAGCAGAGGCAATGGTCACGGCACAGCCAAAGGATAAAAATTTAGCGTCCTCAATCACCCCATCTTTTATCTTTAGGAAGAGCTTCGTCGTATCCCCACATATGGGGTTGTTGATGCTTCCGAAACCATCTGGCTTTTCAATCTCTCCAACATTTTGGGGGTGATAAAAATGTTCCTTGATCTGTTGGGAAAGTTCCATCCATCATCCCTCCTGAAAACAATTCTATTTTAGAAAATTTAAATAAAAACGCAAGGTTTTTTGATAGGGGGAAACCCTTAGGAATTTTCTTAAAATAGGAATTTAAAATTCCACTGGCCTCGCGCTGAATTAAGAGAGAATCCCTAAGAGAGCATGGATCGAAGCAGAAATCAACAGGAGGATTCCACTTTTTCTATGGGTTCGAAACGATACTTTGATCCAACGCATTCCCGTGCTGAGTTGAAAAAGGATGAATAAAAAATTGAACAGACCGAGAATAAGGATAATCGGGATGTCTCTTACCATTTTTTCTCCCTCCTACTCTTTCACCAAAACTTTTGCAACCGCAGGTCCTGCACTTCCATGGAGGTTACAGTAAGCCTCTGCTCTTATCTCAATCTCCTCATAGAGGATATATTTTATCTCTTTGGTAAAGGTTCTCCTTTCAGGCCGATTGCCTGAGGTATAATCCCATCTGGCCACCTCTTTCCCATTGATGATGATCTGGACCCATTTTGTATAGTGGAGAAAATTATTCCCATTATGGGTCACTGTGACTCGAATGGTAATCTCAGAACCTCTTGGCACACTTGGAGGAACTTCAATGGAGACTGCAGATTTGTTCGCCAGTGCAACTCCCCCATTTACAAGGACAAATACCACAAGCCCTATCCCAAACAGGCTAACCGTTTTTTTATTCATATCCACCTCCATATTTCAATTCAATAAAATTTAATATAACATGGCCCTAGAAATGTCTCAATTCTTTTTGAGTCAGGGCCTATTCAATTTAAAGAGGATAGAAATAAATCTATGGGCTCCCTTTCTATTGCAAGAAGGAAAGGGTTATGGTAAAAATAAAAAAGGAAAAAACATGCCTGTTTCTGAGAAACCCTCTTCTACAGACTTCATTCGTGAAATCATCGAGGAAGATTTAAGGACAAAAAAATATGGGGGCCGGGTAGCTACACGTTTTCCTCCAGAACCCAACGGCTATCTCCACATCGGCCATGCAAAATCGATCTGTCTCAATTTTGGAATCGCCTCTCAATATCAGGGAACTTGCAATCTCCGAATGGATGATACGGATCCGAGTGGTGAATCCCTTGAATATGTCAACTCGATTATTGAGGACATCCGTTGGTTAGGATTCGACTGGGAAGACAGACTATTCTTTGCCTCGGATTATTTTGAGCAACTTTACCAGTATGCTATTCAGTTGATCAAGAAGGGCAAGGCCTATGTCTGTAGTCTAAGTCCAGAAGAAATAAGGGATTCCCGGGGGACCTTAAAGGAACCGGGAAAAGAAAGCCCTTACCGAAATCGCTCTGTCGAGGAGAACCTCGATCTGTTCAAACGGATGAGAGCGGGAGAATTCGAGGAAGGAACCCATGTCCTCCGTGCCAAAATCGACATGTCCTCTCCAAACCTCCTGATGCGAGACCCGGTGCTTTACCGGATCAAGCGAGTCCCCCACTACCGAACAGGGAACCAATGGTGTATCTATCCCATGTATGATTTTGCCCATTGTCTCTCTGACTCTATTGAGAGGATCACCCATTCCATCTGTACTCTGGAATTTGAAAACAACCGTCCCCTTTATGACTGGATCCTTGATCAATTGGAGGTGGATTGTCATCCTCAACAGATTGAGTTTGCCCGTCTTAATCTCAGCTATACCATTCTCAGCAAGAGAAGGCTCATTGAACTGGTTAACAAAGGGGTCGTTTCGGGCTGGGATGACCCCAGAATGCCCACCCTTGCAGGAATGAGGAGAAGGGGGTATCCTCCGGAGGCGATTCGAAACTTCTGTACAAGGATTGGAGTCGCTAAGGCACAGAATCTTGTAGACCTCTCTCTTCTTGAGCATTGTGTCCGTGAAGAGCTCAATGAACGAGCCCCACGGGTCATGGGGGTATTGAGGCCTCTCCGACTGGTGATCGACAATTATCCTGAGGGAAAGATTGAGGAGATCGAATGCCCCAATCATCCACAGAACCCTGAGATGGGATCGCGGAAAGTCCCATTTTCCAAGGTGCTCTACATCGAAAAGGATGATTTTCATTTAAATCCACCCAAAAAATATAATCGCCTTGCTCCTGGCCGGGAAGTTCGCCTCCGATATGCTTATATTATTAAATATGAAGGAATGATAAAGGATGAAAGAACCGGTGAGATAACCGAAGTCCATTGCAAATACGATCCAGAAACAAAAAATGGCCCTCCTCCCGGTGACCGGAAAGTAGAGGGGGTAATCCATTGGGTTTCAGCAGACTATTCGCTCCCTGCAGAGGTCCGATTATATGACCGGCTCTTTAACACTGCTGATCCCTCCTCTGTAGAAGAGGAAGATTTCATGAAGTACCTCAATCCAAATTCTCTCGAAACCCTTACCTGTTGCCGGGTTGAACCCAGTCTTGCAGGGGCTACTCCTGGAAATAAATATCAATTTGAAAGGGTGGGCTACTTCTGTGTGGATTTAAAGGATTCTTCACCTGAAAGGCTTGTATTCAACCGAATTGTGACCCTTCGCGATTCGTGGGCCAAGCTGGCCAACCAAGAAAAAAACTCCCCATTAAGTTAAATTATTCCCTTTCATAGATGGTCAATTACATCTTTGGGGACCTGACCCATATCCCCCCTCCTCGATACTCACCAATTTATCATCTATAAAGGTGAGTATCCGAATAAACCTTCCCTCCCCGCAATTGTAATACATCTTTTCCACTTTTTTTGTGCTAACGTCAACGGTTCCTCTCCAAAATGTAGAACCTTTGGTCTCATAAGAAACCGTTTCCAAATCATCTGGCTCCCCACATTTGCTAACCACTTCGATCTTTGAATCTCCCTTACTCACAATACGATTTCCGCACCGAAAACTATCCCCATCACTGATGGAGTAAAAAAATAGAATTAGGATTCCAATTAGAATAAAAGTTCTTCGAATCATCCGTCCCTGCCTCTCTCCAATTCCATAAAATTTATTTAAGTTCTTCCTCTCCTTCCCAATCATTGGATAAAAAATTAAACCCCGCCTCTCCAGCCTTTCCGCCAGATGCAGAATCGCTTTGAGCAGAAAAGGTCGGGCCTCTCCAGAATGAGGGGGAAATAAAATATCCAAATAAACTGTTCTGGTCCTTTGGCTGGGGGACGAGGATTCGAACCTCGATTCACGGAGTCAGAGTCCGTTGTCCTACCATTGAACGATCCCCC
>FWWM01011443.1_pt1 | contig 15179 bp, 13 predicted proteins | sample 2228351 | NCBI WGS metagenome assembly FWWM01 (sample SAMEA103939774, study PRJEB20133) | metagenome | reverse complement strand
GAAAAAAAGTAGAAATATTAAAAGACAAAACCTTATCACACCTTCATTTTATCAGTTTTTAGCCATTCAACATAACACTTTTACCATTAAAGTTCTTGACTTTTTCTGTTTTAGTGATATTTAGTATATAAAAACACAATTAAAAGGACATTGCTATGAACTTAAGCCTTTACAGAAAATTTGTCAGTCTTAACAATCAGTCAAAGGTGCTATTAAGACCTCAGCTTAAGGAGGATTATGACCATCTGGTTGACCTTTTTACTAATGCACCTGAAGAAGACGTGCTTTTTCTGAAACAGAATGTTCGGGACAGAGAACTGATAAAACGCTGGATAGACGAGTTAGACTTAAACAAGGTTTTTCCTCTTCTGGCGTTTCATGGTGATAAAATAATAGGTAATGCCACCCTCCACTTCGGCAAAGACAGCCACCGCCATTCGGCACAGATAAGGATTTACATAAGACCTGAATACCGCGGAGTAGGTTTGGGCAGTATTATGATAAAAGAGCTTATTGACATTGCCACTAAATGCGGACTGAAAATTCTTTGGGCAGAAGTGGTGCTTGAACAGTCAAAGGTTATAAAGGCGTTTCTGGAGCTGGGCTTTACTCTCAACTGTGTTTTACGGGACTGGTTTATCAGGCTGGACGGCAAAACACATGACGTAGCCCTTATGATTTACAGGATAGGCAAAAAACAGGAACTTACCTTTTAGATACGAAGTCCCATGGAGTCTATAAGCAGTTTTTGAATTTTGTCTATATCTGCAAGGGCATCAAGAAGTTCTTCCTTTTCGCTTTTTGACATGTCGTTTATATGAATGTAATGTTCCGAGTCGTATTTCCCATTCAGATAATAGACCTGTGCCGTCACCTTAAGACGGGTTATTGTATGATAATCTTTTTTTAGCATTAAGCCATCCTCACTGCTAAAGGCACCGGCATTTACAAGGGCATCAATCCTTTTAATTGTACCCGTTTCCTTTATCTTGTTCTTCATGGCAAAAGCCCTTATGGCAAGAATTAAAGGTGCCCAGGCGTGAAGTTTAATATTAATCATGTCTTTGTAAGGTCCCTTCTTCTCGGTTTTCAGTGTTCTCATAAAACCCTTTGCCACACCTAAGGAAGCGGCTGATTTTGCGATTTCGTTCAAAACAATCTGATTATCAAATATCTTGGTGTAAACCTCATTGATGAATTTGGCGGCAAGCTCTTCGTCTCCGTAAATAAACCTGAGGTCTGTAAGCGTGATAAGATTAACAAGATTTTTCTTGTAATCCTTTGCCTTAAATCTACACAGCTCCTCCACCCTTTCAATCCATGTTTTGTAGCTACCACGCCACTCAGGATTTGAAGCCATAATGCCACCTGTGCATTTCTTAAAACCACAGTAACTAAGGCGTTCCACAAGCAACTGTGAGAAACGTTCATAATAAACCTCTTTATATCTGCTTCTGCTTTCCTCAAAAACCACAAGATTGTCCTGGTCGGTTATAAGAGTCTGCTCTCTTCTTGCGTCACTGCCGAGAGATATGTAGGCAAAACTCTCTTCCGGCAAAAAAACACTCTGGTTAATAAGTTCCTGTATAACAAAATTTATAACCTTGTTAGTGATAAGGTCTCTGTATTCGGTACATATTGCTGTAAGTTCGCCTACGGAAGGCAACATTGAAAAAAAACTTTTCTGTGTTTCGTTAAGTTCTGCATGAATATCCCTTAATTCTGTATAACTGTCGGCTATCTTTATTTTGTTAATCAGATTTTGTGTTTTCCATTCCAGTTCAGCAAGATCTTCTATCTTGTCAAGAAATGTTTTGTTGAGACTTTTAAGAAGCTGAATAATTTCAAGGCGGGTAAGGTTTGTAGATTCGCTGTTAATAACATTAAAAAGTTTTTTCCTGCAAGTAAAATTGTAACGATAGAAAAAGCAGGACATTGGGTGCATGCCGAACAACCTGAAATTTTTTTTCAAACAGTGATGGGATTTTTGCAGGAAAATTAATACGTCAAGCCGAGGAAAATTTTTGAGACGCTTTTGCATCCAAAGCATCTCTCAAACCATTGCCTATGAAAATAAATGCCAGCACCAAGATCATGATAGCCAGACCGGGGATAATGGTCAGGTATTCTGTTCCGGCACCTGAAAACATATAACCTCTATGTTCACTGATTATTTTGCCCCATGTGGCTTGGGGAGGAGCTGCTCCGAGCCCAAGAAAACTCAATCCTGCTTCAATCAATATGGCAGATGCAAAGTTGGCGGCTGAAATAACAATCACAGGTCCCATAACATTGGGTAAAATATGACGGAATAAAATCCTCACATCATTATATCCCAAAGCTTTTCCGGCCTCAACAAACTCCTTTTCACGTATGCTCAATACTTGTCCACGAACGACCCTGGCCACCTCCACCCACATCGTCAACCCCACGGCAACAAATACTTGCCAAAAATCTTTACCGATAACCAATGTAATAGCAATGATAAATAAAAGAGTAGGAACAGACCAAACCACATTGATCAACCACATAATGACATCATCTACCCAACCTTTTACATAACCTGCCACAGCACCTAAAAAAATTCCTATGACAATGCTGATGATCACCGAAATAAATCCCACCGACAAGGATATCCAGGCACCTGACATCATACGACTCAAAAAATCCCTGCCATACAGATCGGTTCCAAAATAGAACTTTTGATTGATGATATGATTTTCCAGTATTTTCTTTTTTAACAATTCAAAATCTTCCTTATGTTTTTCTCCGTCATAAGTGGTAAATTCAAGCATCAAGCCATTTTGCACGATAGGTGATCCGGGTTTCAAATGATATACCACATCCGGAAGATCAAACTCCAGCCAGGCACCATTGTTTGGATTTTTACCAGTATATTTTTCCACTTGAATTTTTGTTCCTACAAAACGATATGAATATATAGGCATTTCAGTATAATCAGGCTCAATTCCCCATAGTAATTTTTCAAAAAAAGATTGTTGATTGGGGCGGTCATTTTTATTAATCCTGATCATCAATACTTCAAACCCCGGCGGTTTTAAAGTGATTTCTAAATGTTGCTTATTGGCTTTAGGCGAAGAATCCGGCCTGATAAACGGGCCCAAAATGGCTATTAACACAACAGATACTATCACATACACCGATATTACAGCCAGCTTGTTTCGTTTAAATCTTTTCCAAGCAAGATCATACAATGTATGCGACCTTTCTTTTTCTGTTTTTATTTTATTTTCCTGTTTTTCCATTCCGGTTTACCCTTTATGGGCATTATGTTAACCCATAGTATAACCCAAGGATAGCAAATGTAAAAAAAAGCTGCTTCTATCCAATTAATTTTAATTTTTGATATTTTTCCTGCCAAAGATATAAACAATACATCAATCGTGACTTTTATTAAAGATATTAATAGACCAATCACAATATTTGAAAGGTTAAAAATTAAAATTTTAACGACCATTAAATAAAAAGCCAAAAAGTTTATCCCCCAAAACCAGGATCTCATTTTGATGATTGTTCCCAAATGCTTCATTTTCCCCATCCAGCGTAATTTCTGTGAAAAATATTGCTGCCACGTTAATGCAATATCTGTTTTAACGAACGCCCACACAGCATTCACTTTTATTTTGTTATTTGATTTTTCCAAAGCATAATTCAGTAAAAACATATCGTCACCGGATGCTATATCCGGACGCAAGTACTTCGTTGATTGCAAGTAAAAATTTTTTCTGACACCCATGGATGCCCCACTTGCCAGAAAGGGCGCTTTTAATTTTGCAGAAACGTATGTCAATAAGGAGAAAACAGTGAACTCAACTTTTTGCAATATAAGTAATAAATCATTTCTAAGATAATCTTTTGCAGAGTATAAACCTAAAACCAAATCGTTGGTATCAAGAGCTATCAACATTTTTTGAATCCAATCTTTAGAAATCAGACAATCGGCATCTGTCAAAAGAATTTTTTCATTTTTCGCCGAAACGATTCCGGTGAGAACAGCTTGCTTTTTACCTTGTTCTTTATTTTTAACAATAGTCCATCGAAAAATGAATTTTCCGGAGCATTCCTTTATGATTGAGATTGTATCGTCTTCACTGTGATCGTCCACGAAAATAACTTCTGCCTCTTGCCACCCTTCAAGAATATTTAAAGAATCCAACAAATCTTTAATTCTTTTGCTTTCATTGCGAAATGGAATGATCAGCGAAAAACCTTGAAAATTATGATTTCTTTTTGTCTTTTTTTCTTTTATGACATGTAAATAAAAATAGAACCCCACCAATGTGTTATGCAGTGTAAATAATACTAACAACAATTCAATCACCACTGAGATTTTTTTTAATTGAAATCAACAAGCATTGCAGACGTTTTTGACTTTTTAATAGTATTTTATACAAACATTTTTGGGCTCGGTAAAAAACTTCAAAGCTTCAAACCCGCCTTCCCGTCCGACTCCGGAGTTTTTCATACCTCCAAAAGGAGTTCGCAGATCACGCAACAGCCAGGTATTCACCCAAACTATGCCGGCTTCCAAATGTTCGGAAACATACAATGCTTTGTTTATATCTTGTGTCCACAGATTTGCAGCCAAACCATATTCCACTACATTGGCCTTATCCAACAATTCATCAATAGTTTCAAACGGTTCAATAGTAACAACAGGACCAAAAATTTCCTCTTGATTTGTTCTGCAATTGATACTTAACCCCTCTATCACCGTTGGGGCCACAAAATATCCATTGGCACAACGTCCTTGCAACTTAATCCTTTCGCCACCACACAAAATTTTTCCACCTTCTCTTTGTGCCAGTTCAATATATGCAAGAACTTTATTCATATGACTTTCTGAGACCAGAGCCCCTACTTGTGTTTCGTTTTCTAAAGGATCGCCAACCTTCAATTGTGAAGATTTCTCAACAAATGCTTCTTTAAATTTCTCGTAAACCGGCTTCTCGACATAAAGACGTGATCCGCATAGACATATCTGTCCTTGATTTGAAAAAGCTGCCAATATCGTTCCCTTAAGTGCTTTATCGAAATCTGCATCGGCAAAAACAATGCTCGGATTTTTTCCTCCCAACTCAAGTGAAAGCTTTTTAAACATCGGCGCTGCAATGGAAGCTATTTTTCTTCCGGTGGACGTGCCTCCGGTAAATGATACCGCTTTCACCAATGGATGAGCAACAATTGGCTCGCCCACACCGGGACCTGTACCATGCACAATGTTTAACACCCCGGGAGGCAAACCGCATTCCATAGCAATTTCAGACAACATAAATGCAGTCATTGGCGTTATTTCTGAAGGTTTGGCTACCACCGTGCAACCGGCAGCCAATGCGGGAGCTATTTTCCATGTAAATAAATACAAAGGCAAATTCCAGGGAGAGATACAGCCGGCTATCCCCACCGGTTGATGCAAGGTATAATTCACGGCTGTTTTCTCCATAAAATAACTCTCATTTTGTAGATGCAATATACCGGTAGCATAAAATTTAAAATTAGCCGAAGCTCTTGGTATATCAACTTTTTTTGAAAGATTTAAAGGCTTACCGTTATCATTGGTTTCGGCTAAGGCCAATTCGTCCAGGCGCTCCTGTATTCTAGCTGCAATTTTCAACATGTATTCCGACCTTTTTTCGGCCGGTGTATTTTTCCATTCATTGAAGGATTTTTGAGCAGCTTTTACAGCCTTCTCCACATCCTTGACATTTGAATCGGGAATTTTGGAATAAACTTCTCCGGTTGCGGGATTTTTATTATCCAGGTATTTACCATCAACCGGATCATGCCATTGACCATCGATATAATTTTTTATTATTTTCATGCTACTTAAGTATTTATTTTATGTTATTTGTAAAATAATTTTATCTGTGTAAAATTACACAAGCCGGTGAAATGAAAATTTTTTTTCTAAAATTGTTATATGAATAAGCGTAAATTTATTTTGGCTGTTTCGTTTGGAATATTTATAATATCAGCCCTTATATTTCTACAAATATATTTCATGCGTTCTTTTTTTCTTCTGAAAGAAGAAGAATTCTCACATAACATTTATATAGTTCTTGACCATGTGGCCAAACAATTGGAAATCGAAGAAAATCGGCAACGATTGAAGTTTAAAGAAAGATTAAACGAATTTTTGTTGAATGGTCAATTAGACATTAAAAAAGACAGTATTTTAATAGAGGTTTTCAAAAAAAACCCTTTACTGTTTACACAAATGTCCAACGAAATTAATTTCGACGAAATGAACCGGGCACTCTGGATCGAAAAAGTGTTTTCACAAGTCAATTGGGGCGAATACAGACCGGTTTACATGCGTTTCAATACGGATAAAATCGACTCTCTATTAAGAAACGAAATGAAACGCATGAATATCAAAACAAAATATGACTTTGCCGTCACCTATCAACAAAACGACATTATCATTTGCAGTAATCTTCAAAAAAAAGATTTAATACTTTCCTCACCTTATGTTGTTCAGATATATTCCGGAGAATTACTAAACCGGCCGGTTTTTCTTCATCTTTACCTTCCTAAATTTCACCAATATATTTTAAAAGATATGTTGTTGATTTTGTCGGCATCGTCTATTTTGACTATTCTGATCATTGCCGGTTTCATCATCACCATTTACACAATCGTTCAACAAAAACGTCTAAGCGAAATTAAAAATGATTTTATCAGCAACATGACGCATGAGTTGAAAACGCCCATTGCCACCATTTCATTGGCAGAAGAAGCATTGGAAGATCCTGTGTTTTTCAATAATGAAAAACTTCGCAAAAAATACCTTGGAATGATCAAAGAAGAAGCCAAAAGACTCTCCGTAATGGTAGAATCGGTTCTTAAAAGTGCTACATGGCAAGAGCCGGAATTTAAGCTGAAAATCGAGGAAGCCGACATTCATCATATTTTGGCAGAAAGCATACAACATTTTGCCTTACAAATAGAAAGCCGTGGTGGCACCATAGAAACCGAATTTCTTGCCGAAAATCCTGTCATAAAAGGCGATAAAGGACATTTGTCAAATGTCTTTAACAATATTATTGAAAATGCCATAAAATATTCTCCCGATAAACCCATCATCAAAATCACAACCCAAAATACGGCCACAGGCATAAAAATAACGATTTCCGACAAAGGCATAGGGATCAAAAAAGAAGAGTTGAAAAAAATTTTCGACCGCTTTTACCGTGTACCCTCCGGAAACGTTCATAATGTCAAAGGATTTGGTTTAGGCCTTAGCTATTCAAAAGATATAGTAGAAAAACACGGAGGAAAGATAATTGTTGAAAGTGATTTTGGGAAAGGTTCAAAATTTATTCTATATTTACCCTTTGATTTTAATAAAAACGATTATGAAGAAGTATAAAATTTTAGTGGCCGAAGATGATTTAAATCTTGGTGAGTTGTTAAAAGATTTTTTAACGGCCAAAGAATATGATGTTGTTTTATGCAGGGATGGGGAAGAGGCATTCAAGTCATTCAAATCAGAGAAATTTGACTTATGTGTTTTGGATGTGATGATGCCTAAAAAGGATGGTTTCACACTTGCCAAAGAAATCAGACAAATCAACAAAGAGATTCCCATTATTTTTCTCACTGCAAAATCACAAAAACAAGATACTTTAGAAGGATTTATGTCGGGAGCAGATGATTATATCACCAAACCATTCAGCATGGATGAGCTCCTAAAAAGAATAGAGGTAGTCATTAAAAGAGTATACAAAGAACCCGGCTCAAAACCAGGCAAAGTTGAGACACCGAAAGAAATTAATATAGGTAAATTCATCTATAATCCGTTAAAACAAACATTAATCATAGACAATCAGGTTAAAAATCTAACCACCAAAGAAAATGAGTTGCTTAAACTACTGACAGCACAAGAAGGCGGAATGGTTCCAAGAAAAGAAGTTTTGGAAAAAATATGGGGGGCTGATAATTTTTTTACAGCACGAAGTATGGATGTTTATATTTCTAAGTTAAGAAAATACTTAAAAAAGGACCCGTCCATAGAAATTATCAACATTCACGGAAAAGGTTTCAAATTAATTGTACACGAATAAAAAAATACCTATCTTTACGGCAACAAAATTTTAATAAATGTTAAGGAAATGATAAGCAAAAAAATTGAAAAAGCATTGAATGAACAAGTTAAGGTCGAAGCCATGTCGTCACATATTTATCTTGGTATGGCTTCTTGGGCTGAAATAAACGGATTTCAAGGTGTGGCGGAGTTTCTTTACAAACATTCGGATGAAGAAAGGATGCACATGTTAAAACTTATACGTTATATCAACGAGCGTGGGGGAAAAGCTACCGTTCCTTCCCTTGAAGCTCCACCGGTTTCCTATGCTGGTTTAAATGAAATATTCGAAAAAATTTATGATCATGAGGTAAAGGTTACCAAAAACATACACTCCGTGGTAGATCTTTGTCTAAAAGAAAAAGATTATACCACGCACAATTTCATGCAATGGTATGTTGCCGAACAAATAGAAGAAGAAGCTTTGGCACGTACTATTTTGGATAAACTCAAATTAATCGGTAACGACAAAGGAGGGCTATATCTGTTTGACAGAGATATTGCCACATTGGAGAACAACGGTAATTAATCCCTTTACTAACAATATTTTTTTATGATGCGCTGGTTTGCTTTATTATTTTTATCCTTTTTGTCGCTTCTTGGTTTTTCTCAAAAGAAAAACAAGGTGTCTGCCACTGCATACGAAACAGAGGTAGTTGATTATCGTGATGCCTTTACCCGTAAAACAAAAAAGGGGTCGAATGTCAATTCGGGCAAAATGCCTTTCTTTTGGAGATTCTCAAAAAAGAAAAGAGCCCAATACCGTTTCTCCAGAAAAACCAGAAAAGCACCCGGTGAATCTTTTTCGGCAACCAAAAGCCGATATTCTAAAAGTTTAATGAAATCCAACAGAAAAGCCGGTTCAAAATCATCCCGTTCAAAATCATCCGGAAGAAAAAAAGATTAATCCCGAATTCTCAACTCTTTTTTTTCACTCATTTTTCGTCTACAAAGTTGATTGAATTAAATTTATTGGTGACGATTTAGAGATTATTTCAACATTTATTTTATCTTTGGCTTGGAATTTGCAAAAATTCCTTTAATGCTTGTTTTCAAATTGTGAAAAATATTTTCAAAATATCACTGGCGGCAATTCTACTGCTGACACTTACTTCATTTCAACAAGATATCGATACGAATGCCAAAATCAAATCTGTATTCATTTATAATTTCACAAAATATATCGAATGGCCTAAAAGCTATCGTGAAGGAAATTTTATCATCGGTGTTATTGGGGACGAATCACTAAAAAAAGAACTGATTTCAATGGCTCAAATTAAAAAAGTTGGCAATCAAAAAATTGAAGTGGTGGAATTTGACCCAGAAAAAATTGAAAAATGTCATATCTTAGTGCTTTCCCGGGATAAAAGCCATTTGTTTGATCTGGTTTTAAAAAAAACCAAAAAATTATCGTCGCTGCTTATTACAGAAGGAAATGGCCTTGCAACGGCGGGGGCTTGTATCAATTTTATTGTAGTCAACAACCGTTTGAAATTTGAAATGAATAAAAAAAATATAGAAGACCGTGGGTTGAAAGTAAATTCGGCTCTCGAGTCCATGGCAATTTTGGTTAATTAATGAAACCGCTAAAATACATATGGCCCATTGCGATACTGATTGTAACATTGTTGTGCAGCCACACACATGTTGCCGCCCAAGACATCATCGACCAATCTATCATCGAATTTCAAGCAGGCAACCTCGACAAAGCTAAAGAACTTATAGACAAAGGTTCAATGCTATCTCTTTACAACAAAGAAGCTCGCACATGGTATTACAAAGGGTATATCTATAAAGAACTGTTCAAAGAGCGTAAAAATGAATCTTACCGCGACTCGGCCATTGCTTATTTGTTGATTTCCATAGAGCTTGACAATCATAACGAATATAAAGAATCTGCCACGAAAATGGCCAACTTTTTGGTTTCCTCTATTTTCAATGAAACCGCAGAATATTTCAATGAACTTGCAGGTAAAGAAAATAGTCTGTATCAAGTCAATGAAGCAACATTGCAGCATGTAATTGAAAAATACCAGCGTTTTAAATACTTGAAATCGCGTTTGGACCCTTCGTTTAATTTCAATAAAATGGACGAAGAGTTTTATTTTGTGGCAGGCAATGTTTATTTGGCTCTATATGAAAATTCCAATTACGAAAATGAAAATTACAGAGAAAAAATTGAATACTACTATAACAAAGTGCTCGAAATCAATCCCAGACACGACAAAGCTCTGTATAACCTGGGGATCGTTTATTACAATAAAGCTGTTTACTTGATAAAAAACCTGGATTATGATGCAGATTTCATGGAATTAGAGAAGAAAATGGATGAATGTGTCAATCTTTTTGAAAAAGCATTGCCATATATCAAAAAATCTCTCGATGTTAACCCACAGAAAGTCGAAGCAATCAGAGCATTGAAAGGCATCTACCGTGGATTAAACAATTATGAGATGGTAGATTATTATGACCAACAGTTAAAATCTCTTGAAAAAAGGTAACTTCGCACGTAACTACATGAAGTTAAAATTTAACATAGGAACTAAAATTGGTTTAGGTTTTGGTATTCTCATACTATTTACTATACTGGTTTTTACCATTACCAACAAAACACTGAACGAAAGCAAAGCCATTAACGACGAAATCATCAATCTTCACAACCCTTCGCTTGCCGCACTCGAAGAATTAAAATCGCTTACTTATCGCTCGAAATTGTTAATCTATACATGGGTTTATACTCCCAGAAGTTTGGAAGACGATCCTGACAAAAAAAAATTAATCAATCTTCAAAACAAAGAATATCCCTATATAAAAACACGCCTGAAAACGCTCTACTATTTGTGGCCGGAAGAAGAACAAAAAATTCTGCAAGATATTTTTATCAGTTTTGATGAACTCTGGCAACTACATGAAGAAATCAGAAATTATTTGCCGGATTTTGAAAGTTACAATGATCCACAAAACCGCTTCCTGGCACAAATAGAAGTAGAGAGCGGTGGCCGGGTATATGAAAAAACGGATGAAATTCTTTTCCAGCTGGATGATTTGATCAAACGGCAGAAATTACGTTCGGAAACAATGACCGAGTCAATGATCGCATCATTTGAACGCTTGCAATTTTTATTTCGTTATCTTGGCGTTGGATTGGTTATTTTCGGTATCATCATTGCCTTTTATGTGACAAGGTCTATCGTAAAACCGGTATTCAAACTCAAAAATGTCATTCTTAATTTAAGCAAAGGTATTTATCCCGACCAACCTATCACTGCTCCAAATGACGAAATTGGCGAAATGGCAAATGCCATTGACACTTTAATTCAAGCGTTGAAAAAAACCAAGGAATTTGCCGAAAAGGTAGGTTCAGGAGATTTCACCGCCGAGTATACCCCGCTCAGTGAATATGACGATCTGGGTTATGCCTTGTTGAAAATGCGCGACGACTTGAAGCAAAACGAAGAAGAATTGGAAAGAAAAGTTATAGAAAGAACCGCAGAAGTAGTTAGACAGAAGGAAGAACTTGAAAAACAAAGTAAAAAAATTGAAGAATTATACCGCGAGGTTACCAGCAGTATCCGATATGCCCGCAGGTTGCAGGAAGCAATCTTGCCTCCCGGAAATGTTTTGAAAAAATTATTGAAAAATTATTTCATATTTTACAAACCAAAAGATATTGTCAGTGGAGATTTTTATTGGGTGAGCGAACGCAATGGTTGTGTATATGCTGCAGCTGTTGATTGTACCGGACACGGTGTGCCCGGAGCTTTTATGAGCATTGTCGGATATAATAATTTAAATCAAACCATCGAAGAACTGGACGGGGGCTCTCCTGCTGAAATACTCACAGAACTGAATAAATTGATTACCGAAGCCCTTCATCAAAAAGACGGGGATACCAGAGATGGTATGGATATGTCTCTTGTAAAAATCGACAGAAAAAATAAAACTATTGAGTTTGCCGGCGCTAATAACCCCCTTTATTTGGTTAGAAATAAACACCTGACCGAATTCAAAGGTGATAAATATGCCATTGGGTCTTATTATGAAAAGGAAACAAAAATTTTTACCAACCATCAATTTAAATTCGAAGAGGGAGATATGTTATATTTGTTTACCGATGGATTTGCCGATCAGTTTGGAGGAGCCAAAGGGAAAAAAATAATGTATAAAAATTTCCGTAACTTGATCATAGAAGTTTCTGATAAAGATTGCGATCAACAAAGAATTTTGATCGAACAATATTTTAATAATTGGAAGGGAAATCTCGACCAGGTAGACGATGTTTTGGTGATGGGCATCCGTTGCTAAAATTCATTCACTTATCTTTGCCAAATGTTACCGACAATTAAAATAATAACATTTAAAATACGTTAGTCGAATTGTGCAACCCGTCAAATACTCTATAGCAGTTATTTTCTTCCTGGCAATCTTGTTGTCAGATTGTTCCGTCAAAAAGGACAAACCCATCAATCGTTTTTACCATCAATTGACCACACATTACAATGGTTATTTCAATGCCCGTGAAATAATGCGCCAAAGAGAACAAACTTTTGCAAACAATTATAAATATGTTTATGACGAATTACTGCCTGTCTTTCTTTTTCCCTCCGAAGAAGAAGCAAAATCCTGGCAACAAGACATGGACAAAGTTATAGAAAAATGTAACCGTGTCATTGTCAGACACTCCATGTTTATCAGAAAAAAAGAAAGAAACAAATGGATCGACGAGAGCTATCTTTTAATGGCAAAAGCTCACATGTATAAATACGATTTTACTACAGCCATAGAAACTTATGAATTTGTCGCCCAAAACTTTAAAGGCGACCCTTCACGCATCGATGCCCTCATGGGCATGATTCAATGTTATATGCACTTAAAACAATATAACAAAGCAGCAAATCTTATCAACTTAATAGACAATGACGAAAAAATCACCGATGAAGATCAAAAGGTACAATATTATGCCATAAAAGCCGATTATTTTATCACAAAACAAAAATGGGAAGATGCTATCGAATGGCTTAACAAAGCTATGGTCAAACAAAAAAACAAGAAAATCCGTTCACGTTGGGCCTTCATTTTGGCACAACTCTCTCAAAAAATAGGTAATTTCAAAGATGCTACAAAATATTACTCGCTGGTTATTAAATGGAAACCTGATTATGAAATGGAATTTCAAGCAAAATTGTTCAGGGCCATTTATTTTGATGTGGCAAGTGGCAAATCCGGAGAAATTAAAAAAGAATTATTGAAAATGCTTGCTGATAAAAAAAACAAAGAATATCGCGACCAGATATACTTTGCCCTTGGTGAACTTGCCTTAAGAGAAAATGAAGAAGCCACCGCCATGGATTACTTTGCCAAAGCGGCAGCAGTCGGAAATAACAAAAAAATTAAATGGCAGGCATACCTACGACTCGGAAAATACTATTTTGCCAAACCCGATTACAAAAATGCCGCTGCATATTATGATTCTTGCTTGATGAATCTTGATAACAACCATCCGGACTTTTATGAAATTGAAGACCGGACAAAAGCTTTGAAAAATTTGGTGAAATACATCAATATCGTTGAAAAAGAAGACAGTTTGCTGCGGGTTGCCGAAATGCCCGAAGAAAAAAGAAAAGAAATTATTGAAAAACTCATCGCTCAAGCTAAAGAAAAACAAGAATCAGAACAAACACAAGGGAATTTTTTAAATAACAACAATGCCATTGCTTCCAACAACACCTCAACCGGAGAATGGTATTTTTATAATCCTACAGCACTGGGATTCGGATTTACAGAATTTCGCAAACGTTGGGGCGACCGGCCACCGGAAGACAATTGGAGACGATCTGTGAAAATGTCTTCCTCATTTAACCTTGCAAATGATCAAGATTCATCCAAACAAGAAACAACAAAACCCGACAACAATCCAATGTTTTCCGAAGAATACTACTTAAAAGATTTACCACTGACCCAAGAACAGAAAATGGCTTCTCATGCAAAAATTCTTGATGCTTACTACCAGCTGGGATTTATTTACAAAGAAAACTTCAATGACCTACAAAAGTCGATCGATGCATTTGAAAAAATTGTTGAAAAATACGATACATCCGAACTGATTATTCCGGTATATTATCAACTTTTTAGAAACTATCAGAAAATACAAAATTTTTCGAAAGCCGAACATTACAAAAATCTGCTGCTCGAAAAAGCTCCCTATTCAGATTATGCACGTTTGATCAACGACCCCGATTATCTTAAAAATCAAGACATCGACAAAAAAAGAGTAGAAAATTATTATTCTGCTGCATACAATTACTACAAAAGCGGCGACTACCAAACATCGCTGACCCGTTGCCTGGCATCGTTCGAAAACTTCCCCGACAATCATATTATGGACAAATTCTCTTTTCTCAAAGCCCTTAATTTGGGGAAATTGTATGGTAATGACACACTTAAAACACTCTTAAACGAATTCGTCAAAACATATCCTCAAAGCGAAGAAAAACCTTTGGCAGAAGAAATTTTAAAAAAAATCGACCAAATCAATCAAACTGCACAAAACGCCCAAAACAATCAACAACCTGCAAAAAAAATCGAATACCTTTATACCCCCATGGAAGACCACTTCTTTGTGGCATTGATTGACGAAAACAAAATTTCTATGAACAATGTAAAAAATTATTTCTCTAATTTCAATACTGCTTTGTACAGCCAAAAACAGCTTTTTTCGAATTCCATTCTATTTAATGATCAATTTAACATGCTTCAGATTAAAACATTTCCAAATCTCAACGAAGCTATGAATTACTACGATGCCGTCTCAAAAAACCATACCATACTTAAATATTTTCATCAGGCACAACCGGTGTATTTTGTTATTTCAAAATCTAATTTCCAAATTTTTTACAAAGAAAAAGACATAGAAGGATATCAAAAGTTCTTTTCACAAATTAAAAATTCACAATAATTTCATTCAGGATGTTTAAATATCTATTAAAAACCACTGTTGTCCAAAATAATTTCTAAAAAAATACCATCATACACCGCAGAAAATAAAAAATAAAAAAGACAGGAATAAATTTCC
>FWWM01008272.1_pt1 | contig 15179 bp, 10 predicted proteins | sample 2228351 | NCBI WGS metagenome assembly FWWM01 (sample SAMEA103939774, study PRJEB20133) | metagenome | reverse complement strand
TCGATTGCGTCAATCGCTGCCTGTTTTTCATTCATCGCCAGGCAGGCGCTTCCGAGGAACAGGCGCGTCTGGTCCCAGCCACGCTTTCGAACGTCAACGGCACGCCGATCCTCCAGTTCCGCGCGCTCGAATCAGCGCCCCGGCGCTACCTCATCACGTCTGCGCAGCTAGCGGCTCGTGTGAGCTTCGAGCCGGTGGCCCCAGCCACCATCGATTTGCGCTCAACGACGACGGTGGCCACTTACATCATTGTCGCCTATCCGGAATTTTTGGATGATATGAGGCTGTTCGCTCAGCGGCTCGAGAAGAAAGGACATCGAGTCCTGCTGGTCGACACGATAACTGTGTACGATCAGTTTGCCCATGGTCAGGAGACCCCCGAGGCCATTAAACGTTTCATCGATTATGCAGCGCGCTATTACGACGCGCCTATAGGGACCCCTCCAGCCAGCTACGTCCTCCTTGTGGGCGATGCAACGAGTGCCTACAAAAACGAATTCCGCAATCATGTTATCAACTATGTCCCCTCGTATACCATAGAAGGCGATCGGAGTCGGGGCGAACAATGGGCTAGCGATCACTGGTATGGCCGAATCTTTGGGAACGATGATCTCGCCGATGTGATCGTGGGACGCATCTCTGTCAATAACCGCAAAGATTTGCAAAATGTGCTCGCGAAGCTTGCTGACTACGAACAGCAAATCGGCAAGAAAGAGCGGTGGGTATCGCACATTGGGTTCATCGCGGACCATACAGAATTCGACGCCCCAACGCAGCGTGTTGCCGATCTTGTGCCCCCCTCGTACTTTGTTTCGCGCCTGTGTCTCTCTGACGAGCCGTGGGAGGATAATTTCTATTTTCCTGCCGAGGTCGCGGAAGCGCGCCAAGCGAAGGTGAGTCGCGAGATGACACGAAAGATCCGCAATCTCTTCAACGATGGGACGGCGCTCGTCTGGTACTTTGGCCACGGCTCGCCCAACGTGTGGTCGACGCAGCGCATCTGGTTCGGTGGTGACAGTGAGAACTCGGACAATCTCATGCTGCGAAACCGCGATAAGCTCTCAATCGTCCTCAACATGACTTGCAATAGCGGCGCGATCGACTACCCCATGCCACGCTGGAACGTCTGCATTAGCGAGGATTTCCTGCGAGTGCCCAACGGGGGAGCCGTCGCCTGCTACGTCCCGTCAGGCCCGGGAATGGTGGCCATTCACGAGCTTCTCTCCAGGGAGATCGTGCGAAGCCTGTTGGCGGAGAGAACAGAGCCCTTGGGAGCGGCCCTCACGCTGGCGGCGTATCGCTACTTGGCACAGGGCCAACCGGAAAGCCTTGTGCGGATGTTCATTCTCCTGGGTGATCCCGCCATGACAACGGGACTGCGCACCGAGGGCGGAATGTTTGTCAAAGGGTTGGCACGGGCGCAAGATTTGCAACTCGTCGGTCCAGTCAAGCGCTCCACCGAAACGACTGCCGGCAAAACGCTGGCGACATTGACCTTCGATGTGGAGAACAAGTCAGAGCTGCCGGTGCGGCGGGCGACCTTCACATTCAAGTCCCAGGCGGTCATTCTCGATAGCCCCGAATACAGCTTTCTCCCGCGCGAGCGTCGCGCGATCACAATGAGCGGTAAGGTGCCGGCGGGCCTGTGGGAAGGCCAGCTTTGGGTCCGCACTCATGAGGATAAGGCAGAGAGCGCCCTCGAACCAAAACGCACAGTCGCTGTGGTTGGGGCGGGAGAGGAAACCTCAGAGCCTCTGCGCCTTGCCACGGCTGAGATGCTCATCCGACACGTGGCGAGCCCTCCCACCACACTGGTGGAATTCGACGTGGCCAACGTCGGGGACGCACCCATCTCGCCCGTTGTGGCATGGCTGGCGGACACCGAGGGGCGTAAGCTGACTGAATCGGTGACGAGCGCGCCCCTCCTCGTTCCGGCGGAGTTTCAGCGCCTCAGCTTGCGCCGCAACTATCAGGACTTCCCCGAACAGGAGCGGCTTGTCTTGCACGTGGAAGGAAGGCGGGGAGACACAACAGTGTCCGCCTCTCATCCAATCACGCTTGGCCGCATTGCCATGCCCGATCTCGTCATTCCTGAGGGGGGGATCCTGCCGCACAAAACTCCGGTCGTCGATGGCGAGACGGTCTTGTTCAACGTCGTGGTGGAAAATATTGGTGCAGCCGTTGCCCGTAACATTCGCGTGGAAGGTTACGACGGGACGACGACAGGAACGCCTCCGCTGCAATCGCGCGTATTGAAGCCGAGTTATCCCATCGATATTGCGCCCAAGGAGCGCGTCATCATCCCCGTGCGATGGGATCCCTATCGCAATGCTGGACTCCACGAACTGCTTTTCCGAGCATGGTCCGCGACCCCAGATGCCGAAGGGCGCCTCGACAACAACCAGCGGGTCACGCGTCTAAAAGTGCTGACGAAGCACCGGCTCAAGCCTTTGGGAGTTACGATCACGCCGCCGACAAGTGAGGATAGCGAAAAGAAACAGCTTCGTCTCGTTGTCAAACTCGCGAATACAGGGGAAAGTCCTGCGCACGGCGTCAAGGTGGTCGTCTACGCGGATCGCCGTACACGCGATCGCAAGGATGTTCTGGGCGAAGTTTTCTTTGTGGAAATTCCAGCAGGCGAAACAGTGGAGCAAGTTCTTGTTTATAAGATCACGTCGCACGACGCCACACGCCGTATTGATCCTTGGTGCGAAGCGTTTTTGAAGGGGTCGCTCCAGCGGGTGCCATGGCCAGAGTGACGGACAAAAGAGTGACGGCATCGCCCTCACCCATGGGACCAACGGTAGCGGAATCGCTGCGTCCGCTGCAAGTGCTGAAGCGAGCGGATCGTTTTTTTACTCCCGATGTGACCCTGGTGGAGTGGGAAGGGACGATGGCGATTCTCAAGGACTATGCCGGGCGTGGTTGGCCGGGGCGTCTCTGGGGACAATGGGTGACGGCACGCGAAGCCAAAGCTTTGGAACGCCTGGATGGCCTCAACGGCGTGCCACGCCTCCTTACACGCGTGGGGAAAACAGGTATTGTGATCGAGCACTTCGCAGGAGATCTCTTGCCGAAAAAGAATGTGCGGCAGCTGGTGACACCGCAATTCTTCGATGCGGCTTTGGCGCTTTTGCGGGCCATGCACGAACGTGGAGTGGCTCACGGCGATGTGCGCCGCAAAAACATTCTCGTGCGGCCTGATGGAAGCCCCGCTTTTATCGATTTCCAGACGGCGTGTTTCTCGGGGCGTGGGTGGTTGCGGCAACGATTGTTTTCTTTCGCCTGTCGTGTCGACGAATGGCACCTAGTGAAGATCAAGGCGCGATCCTTTCCGCGCGCGACACAAGCTGAACAGAAAGAACTTCTTGAGAGCCCTCCATTTGTGCTTCGCGTGGGGCAGACTCTACGCCGCATACTCTACAGGGCGTTGGGGCGCAAGCGCAGCGGCTCGTAACCCCCCAGAGCCGCTCTCAGCAGAAGCCCGTATTCCGCCACACAAGGGGATCTGGCCGAACCTCGCGCGCCACTCGAGCGTAGCGACTGAGCTCCGTCTTGATTCTCTTTGCCACTTCCGGGCTGGCTTCACCTTGCGGTTCGTTGGGGAAAAGCTGAGCGCAAGTCTCCACAATCTTTCCCCATTCCTTGCGGAGATAGGCTTGTTCAAGCCGCGCTGCGACATTGCGGATAATGAGCTCGTCGACCGCCTCGAGCGGCTCGCTCTCCTCAAGGGCAATCGAGCGGAGGAGGGCAGCTTCTTGTTCACCAGCCTCGGTCTCACACTGCGAGAGGAGAGACTCCCAGTCGACGTCGAGTCCGTCGAGCGTTCGATCGCGGCAAACCTCAAACCACTTACGAACGAGCTCATTGGTCAGCCACTCGGGCTGGATGTGCTCGAGGATCACAAAACGAAGCTCTTCGTTCTCCACACTGAGCTTCAGAACGTAGCGTTCAATGACGGGGGCGGTCGAGATTGCTGCTTGGCGAGGGGGAGTTGACCGGACCTCAATTTTGTCGGACGCTTTTGCGAGCTCGCGCCTCAGGGCACGCACATCGGTGTCGAGCTCGGCTGCCGTTCGGCGCAAATAGGTCTCGAGAGCGATAGCGTTGGTAACCTTGCGCAAAATGGGCACGAGGAAGCGAAAGACTTGCGTCTTTGCACTGACGTTATCGACACCAAACATCGCTTTCGCGCGCTCGAGGAAGAACTCGAAGAAATCACTCGCCCGCTCCAAATGCTCACGGAATTTGTCGGCCCCGTGAGCAAGGATGAACGAGTCGGGGTCGTGGTCGTCGGGCAGAGCCACGATGCTAATCAGAAAATCGTGTTCGAGGAGCACCAGGCTGCCCCGCAGCATGGCCTTTTGGCCCGCATCGTCACCGTCGTAGACAAAGACAACCCGATCGCACAGACGTCGCAGATGCCGCGCCTGGTCTGAGGTGAGGGCCGTGCCACATGAGGCGATCGTGTTCGTGAAACCCGCCTGGTGAAGACGGATAGCGTCCATGTAGCCTTCCACGAGGATGGCATATCGCTTGCGCGCAATTGTCTCTTTGGCCAGATGGAAGGCGTAGAGATGCTCGCCTTTGTGATAGAGCTCCGTTTCAGGGGAATTAATGTACTTAGGCTGATCGTCGGGAGCATCGGGAAGATAGAGGCGTGCCCCAAAGGCGATGGGCCGGCCAACATTGTCGCAAATTGGGAAAACAAAACGTCCGCGAAAGCGATCGTAGATGCGGCCGCTGTCGGGATGCTTCAAGAGCACGCCTGCACCGACAGCCTGAGTTAAATCGTAGCCTGCGCGGCGTATTTCTTCGGTGAGACGTCCCCACTCATCGAGCGCCAACCCAAGGCGGAACTTCTGGATCGTTTCCGAGTCCAAACGACGGCGCTCAATGAATTCACGCACCGGATGACCTTCTTGTTGCAGTGCAGCACAAAGATTGGCTTCGAAATGCTTGGCTGATAAATCGTTAATTTCATAAAGAGTTTTCTTGACGTCGCTGCGTACCGACTCCCGAAAGCTCAGCTTCGGCATGGGAATGCCGCAACGCTCAGCCAGAAGCTTGACGGCCTCTTTCCATTCAACGTGTTCGATGAGCTCGACGAAGCGGATGACATCACCGCCAACATGACAGCCAAAGCAGTGGAACATGTTTTTCGTGGGACTGACCATGAAGGAGGGCGTCTTCTCGCGATGAAACGGACACAGTCCTTTCCAGTTTGAGCCAGCACGCGTGAGCTGGACGTAGTTGCCAATGACATCAACGATGTCGATGCGGTCCCGAAGATCTCTCGCAAAGTCAACAAGTGTGGTCATGGGCGTTCCTCGCTTTTGGCTGGCAAAAAGCTTTGTCGCGGCAGCTTTTCGGCTGCAATGGAAAGTCGCTTCTCGGGCACTCAAGGAAGAGGGACTTTGCTGCCGACTTGATTACTTTACAGAAGAAATGGAGAACTAAATTCCACTTCGGCGGGCCCCAAAAAAGAGCGGCGAAAAAGACCGAAGCTTTTTCGCCGCCCGTTCGTCGGAAATCCGAACGATTAGAGTTTCTCTTTGAGCGTAGGAGCAGGCTTGAAGCCAACGGTCTTGCTGGCCTTGATCTTGATCTCTTCCCCCGTCTTGGGGTTGCGGCCCGTGCGGGCTTTGCGCGTCTTCACGGAGAAGGTTCCAAAGCCAGGCATCTGGAACCGCTTTTCTTTCTTGATGGCCTTGGCGATTTCCTCGAACACGGTCTGGCAGCAGCCTTGCTTAGGTCACACTTGTCGGCCACGACATCGATGAGTTCCTGCTTCGTCATAACGACTCCTTTCCTCAAGACAAGATTTGCAGCTAAACTTCTAGCTGCATATTGTTGTTCTCAATACTGGCGAGTACGCCAAAGATTGCAGGGCGGTCAACGGGAAAATGCAAGAACCCCGAGAAAAATCGAAGCCTGGCGTGCCCCGGTCAGGCCCAGCGATTCGGGCTGACGTCCTAGCCGTGGAAAGAGGTTTGGCCAGTTCTCGCGAACAGGCCCAACGACTTCTTCTGGCTGGACAGATCACCACCCCCGAGGGGCATCGCCTGAAGCCAGGGCAGAAAGTCTCTCCCCAGACGCCCCTCGTCCTCCTCGCGCCCGAGCGTTACGTCAGCCGAGGGGGGGTGAAACTCGAGGCGGCCTTGGCACGGTTTCGATTGAATGTAAGCGACTTAGTTTGCTGCGACATTGGTGCATCGACGGGGGGATTCACGGATTGCTTGCTCCAACATGGCGCGCGATTGGTGTACGCCATCGATGTCGGCAAAAGCATGCTTCACGCCAAACTTCGACAGGATCCGCGCGTGCGGCTCGTCGAGCATACCAATGCGCGCTTCCTCTCGCCCGATCTTTTTGATCCCATCCCGACGATGATGGCCATGGACGTGTCGTTTATCTCTGTCACCAAGATTCTGCCAACCTTGGCTCGATGCCTAAGCAATGACGCGGAGGGAGTGGTGCTCATCAAGCCGCAGTTTGAGGCAACACGCGCGGACGTCTCTCGTGGGCAGGGCGTGATCCGCAGCCGCGAAACTCATGAAAGAATTCTCAGCGAGCTCATCCGCACGTTTCCCGAAACAGGGTGGACGATCTTGCAAATCATGCCCTCCCCCATCCAAGGTGGATCGGGAAATCGAGAGTATTTGGCCCACGTAACACGCAAGCGCACGTCCACACCAGTTATTGACGTTGGCGCTCTTGTGGAGGAGGCCTTTCAAATAAAGTAAAGCTGCAGAAAGCACAGATCATGAGCCAGAGTAAGATCGCCGTTATTGCCCATCGTCAAAAGCCCCACGCCATTGCGCTGCTGCGCGAGGTGGAAGCATGGGCTGCAAAGCGTGGCTATGAGGTTGTCACGAATGTGGAGGCTAGGAAGAAAGATTCTCCCGGCAGCGAGGTGCGAATCCTCAGCGACGACGAAGTCTGCGCACTTTTCCAGGGAGCGCGTTGGGCGATAACGTTAGGCGGCGACGGAACGATCCTCTACGCAGCGCACTTGGTGGCCCCCCTGGGAATCCCTATTCTGGCGGTGCAGCTGGGCGACCTTGGTTTTCACACGCAGGTCGAGCCGCAAGCTCTGCCTGCAGCACTCGATCTGCTCGACCGCAGTGAGTTCAGGACTGAGGAGCGGATGCTGCTGGCCGTGGACGTCGACTCGAGGCAGGATTCCAATGGGCCGCCGCTCGTGCGCGGCGCTCTAGCCCTCAACGACGTGGTCGTATCGAAAAGTTCGTGGGGGCGGATGGTTCACTTGCGCCTTGCCGTCGACGGCAAGCCGGCAAGCGACCTGTATGCGGATGGCCTTCTCGTTGCCACGCCAACGGGCTCTTCGGCCTACAACTATGCTGCTCGCGGCCCCGTGCTCGAGCCGAGCCTTGAGGCGATCATCCTCAACGCCATCTGCCCGCATCGGCTCAACTTTTCGCCCATTGTGCTGTCGAGCAATCATGAGATCGTGGTTGAGTTTCATCCGCAGAAACAACTCGAGGAGGCCCAGCTTCTCGTGGACGGGCGGCCGTGTTGCCTTGTGGATGAGAGACACCGGCTAAAGATTTACAAGGCCCCAGTGTACGTTCGTTTGATTGTGTTTGAAGATCGCTTTTTTGAAAAGCTTCGCGATAAACTGGCATGGGGTGGCCTTTTCTGGAAAACCGGTCAATGAGTAAAATGATAAGAATTCTCTGCGCAGAGTATGCTTGCATGCTCCTTGCGAGCAGTGGCCACTGCTCAACGACGTCTCCCTCACAGCCCATGACGAGGACAACTTCTGGTCCAAGGGCACTTCCCGAACAGGTTGGCTCGCTGCCCCGGCCGCGCCTTGAGAGCTCAATGACCACGGGCGTCATCGGCCGACAGGGCATGGAGATGTTGGAGGCGATTGGGTGGCTGTCCGACGACTTTTTTCTCTTTTGGGATCGGGTGCAGCTATCCCCTGAAGAGCTCAAGAAGATAGAAACGCGCCGCCATTTCTGGATGGCCCAGCTGTATCTGGAGCGCGATGAATATGCCCGGGCCGAAGCAGAGCTGCGGGCTGCGTTGGAAACCGATCCGAACTGCCTCGCATGCATGCTGAGTCTGGTCGATGCGCTGCTTGGCGCCCAGAAGTTCGACGAAGCCGATCGCGTCATCACAAAGGCGTTGACGCAGCATCCTCAAAACGTCCACGCCTTGCTGCGCGATGCTCAACTGGCTGTGGCGCGAGCAGAAGAGGCAAACACGCGGCAGGAACAAGACAAGTGGCTCGAGCGAGCGATCGCTTCCTTGGAAAAGGCGAGAAAACTCCAACCGCGTAATCTTGATGTTCTCAAGGAACTTGTGGCCGTTTATACGGCGAAGCGGGATCTCGACAAGCTGATCAGCGTTTATCGCGAGATTGTGGCGACCTCGCCCAAGGATACCTACTCGCTCTTCATCCTTGCCAACTTGCTCAACGCGCGGGGACAGCGCGAAGAAGCCGCGGCTCTTTATGAGCGTGTGATCGAGCAGCGGCGCGGCTTCGTGAATGGCTACATGCAGCTGGCGATGCTGCAGTCCGAGTTGGGCCAGACAAGTCAGGCGATCGAGACGTGTAAACGCGCCCTCCTCATCGAGCCGCGGAATATGCAACTTCAGCGGCTTTTCGACGCGTTGGTCACGCGAGCCACCCAAGGCAAGGGGCGCAAAGCACTTCTCGAGGAGTACAAGAAGTTCGCCCAAGAGTACCCTTACTCGACGGAGATTCAGCGTCTGTACGCGGAACAGCTGGCGCGCGAGAAAGAAACAACGGCAGCAATCGAGCAGTATAAGCGGGTGCTTGAGCTGGACCTGGAGAACGTGGACGCCCTCCTCGCCACGGCCGCTCTTCTCGTGGAGAACAGCGACTACGATCAAGCTGGAGAGTACTATTCGCGCGCAATGGAACTGGCGCCCGATCGCACGGATATTTACGAGGCGATCGCAACAACCTTTACTAACGTTAAGGACAGGGCTCGCGCTATCCAGGTGTTGAAAAAAGCGCTGCGCTTCAATCCTAATATCCCCCTGCTCTACGTCAATGTGGCTTCGCTGCTTGAGCACGAGCGCCAGGTCGAAGAGGCGCGCGCCATCTTGCACGAAGGGCTGGCCAAGCTCGGCGATAAGCCGGAATTTTACGTGGCTCTCGGGGAGCTTGCCGAACACGCGGGCGAGAAATCAGAAGCGCTGGCATTCTACCGCAAGGCTGTGGACTTGGCCCCCGCCAATCAGGCGCTCGTGGCGCGCTACATGAAGCTCCTGGCGGAGAGTAAGGAATGGGAAACTCTTGAGACAATGATCAACGAGCTCGCCGAAAAAGCGCCGGACAAAACCAATTTTTACGCCTTGGCCGCGGAAACATTTCTCTACGAGGGAGAACTCGAGCGGGCTGCGCGGTGGTTCGAGAAAAGCCTGGACGAGGCGCCGGACCGCTTCCCGATTTACGCGCGGCTTGTCCAAATCTACAACGTGCGCGACGAGCACGCCAAAGCCTTTGAGGTCATCGAGCGAGCTGCCAAGCAGTTCCCCGACAATCCCGACGTCGACCGCATGTGGGCCGACACGTACGTGGATGCCCGCCAGTACGACAAAGCCATCCCCACCTATCGCAAACTTATCGAGCGCGATCCCAAGAAATTGGACGGTTACCGGCTGCTGGTGGATGCCCTGAACAAAGCGGGACGTTCTGAAGAAGCGCTCGCTGTGGTGGACGAAGCGGAGAAGGCGACCGGCCGCACGGAGGACACGCGGCTCATGCGCGCCATTGCGCTCTTCAATCAAAAGCGCTATGATGCCGCGGAGAAAACGCTCAAGGAAATGCTCAAGGTGCGGGGGCGCAATCGCGACATTGTTTACTATATGCTGGGGTCGATCTTTATCGAGAAAAAGAATCACGAAGCTGCCGAGGCGGCCCTGAAAAAATCGATCGAGATCAACCCGCTCAACGACAGTGCCCTCAACGCGCTGGGGTATATGTACGCGGATCTGGGAAAGAATCTCGATGAGGCTGAAGAGCTCATTAAGCGCGCACTCGAGATCAACCCTAACGCTGCCCACATTCTCGACAGTCTCGGCTGGGTTTACTACCGCAAGGGCAACCTGGAGCGTGCGCGCGAGTACGTGGAAAAAGCATGGAAACTGATGGGCGATGATGCTGAGATTCTGAAGCATCTGGGTGATATTTACTTCCGCATGGGAAAGCGCGACTTGGCAGTGGATTTCTGGAAACGCTCATTGCTGCTCGATAGCAATCAGCGAGATGTGCGGGCGCGCATTGCCGACGTCGAAAAATCCCAAAAACGGCCGTAGAGGGGTGGAATATGGCGAAGAAAAAGAGGTCGCAACAGACGCCTGAGAAAACTGAGCCGAAAAGTGACTCGGCAACGGTGGACAAGGAAAGCCATGCGGCGCCAGCTCGGCAGAAGGGCGTCAACGAGAGAATGGCGCTGCGCGACTACGTTCTCATGAACGTCTACTTCGACGTCTTCTGCCTGGTGCAGCTCATCCTCGTAAGGCTTTTTCTACGCGAAACGCGTGGGATGTACTTCTTTTTCGGGATGCTCATGATCGGATTCTTGCTCGTGAGCATCTTTGATTATCTGTACGAAAAAGCTTACGCCAAAGAGAAAAACGTCCCCAGTGCATCATCGTGAAACAGCCGGACGAATCGTAAATTCAGGGATCTTTGTCATCGTATGAACATACTTTCTTCCGCACCTACAACTGCCATCATCACGCCGGGTCCGCAAAAACTGAGCGGCGGAATCTGGGCCCAACCCTCAAAGAACTACACGACGCGCCTTCTGCTCGCAGCAGCTCTCGCAGAAGGAGAAAGTCGCGTCCGCAACGTGGCGACCAGTGAGGATGCAATGGCCCTCCAGCGTTGCCTGAGATTGCTGGGGGTGCCCATTGAGCTTCAGGGCCATTTTGCGCCCGAAGGAAGCCCATCTCGAGAGCCTTGTATTGACGCAATTGTTCGCGGACGAGGAGGCCAATTTGAGTTAGCACCGCCCTACGTTCTGAACGTCGGTAATGCAGGGGCCGTGCTCAGGTTTCTCATGGCGGTTTGTGCGCGACTTCCCGAAGTGAGATTTGAAACTGACCGACCTGAGTCTTTGGGCAAGCGGCCCAATGGCGATTTGCTTGCTGCCTTGGAACAGTTAGGTTGTCGGACGGAGTCCAACAATGGGTGCTTGCCGATCACGCTCCGGGGCGGAGCGCTGCGCGGTGGACGCGTCGAAATTTGTGGCGCGCGCAGCTCACAGTTTGTGAGTGGCTTGTTATTCCTCGCCCCTCTCATCGGCGAGGATGTCGAGATCATCGTTACAGAAAAACTTGTCTCAAAAGCGCCCGTCAAACAGACGCTCGAAGTCCTGGAGAGGTTTGGAGTTCACGTCGAGGCTGCCCAGGACCTCATGCGTTTTGTCGTGAAACCGCAGACCTATCAGCGGGGCCGGTATCGGGTCAATGGCGACTGGCCTGGGAGCGCGGCCCTTCTTGCAGCAGCGGCAGCCACTGAGTCCGCTATCCAGATTCGAGGGCTCCGCGACGATAATCAGGGCGAGAAGCTCGCGCTCGAAGTCCTCCGCGAGATGGGTGCCGCGGTCAAGCAGGAAGACGACACAGTGGAATTGCAGGGCGGGAGGCTTTCAGCCGTGGAGTTAGATGGCGACCTGGCGACGGACGCAGTGCTGGCGCTTGTGGGAGCTGCTTGTTTTGCCAAAGGGCGATCGCGCATTTACAATGTGGCGAATCTGCGGATCAAGGAGTGCGATCGAATCAGCGAGCCACTGGCAGAACTTCGCAAAATTGGCGTGCGATGCTGGGAGGGACGCGAAATTGGTGACCCGGATCCCGATGCCATCATCGTGGAGGGAAGTCCAGATGGCTACGAAGGGGGCATTGAGGTCGACGGGCGCGGCGATCACCGCGTCATCATGCTTCTGACGATTGTGGGGTTGCGCTGTCGCCGAGGCTTGCGCATCAGAGGAGCACAGCATGTTGCCAAAAGCTACCCTCTGTTCTTTGAGCATTTGGGGCAGTTGGGAGCTGACATTATGCTGGTGGATGAGGAACCATGAAAGATTTCCTGCGCGAAATCGATCATTGGATCAGCCAATGGACGACGCCCGTCATTCGATGGCTATTCTATGGATGCATCATTTGCTTTTTCCTCTTGGCTTTGGTCCCTTCGCTTGCGGTGCGGTTTTTTGCTGCGAGCTTTCGCAGCACGATTCTCGATGGGCAGCTGTGGCAGCTCGTGACGTATGCGTTCATCCACGCCAACTTTGCTCATTTATTTCTTAATCTGTTTAGCCTTTGGATGTTTGGGACACGGTTGGAGCGCCGATGGGGAAGCCGCACGTTCCTGCGCTTCACGCTCGTCGTCATTGTGGGAAGTGTTCTGAATCACCTCGTTCTCACGCCGCTCTTGGGGCAGGTCCATGTCTACATCGTGGGGATTTCCGGGCTTGTTTATGGCGTGCTCTTCGCTTACGCCTATTATTATCCGGACGAAGTGGTGTACTTGCAGTTTCTTCTTCCGATACGAGTGAAGTATTTTGTGGTCATTCTTGGGGTCCTAGCATTCTTTTCCTCAGTCGACAAAAGCGGTGGAGTCGCCCATCTCACCCATTTGGGCGGCCTTTTTTTCGGGTACCTTTTTGTTCAGTATCCGCGGTGGTTTGCTTGGATTCCCGTGCCCGACATCGAGCCACGTCGCTGGCGTTGGTAGATCGAGGGGAAGAGGGGGAAGGTGGTCAAATTTTTTCGAAAAGCGCCGTGTAGTTGACGGCGATAAGCAGGCGCGTTGGCAAGCGTCTGGAAAAGCGAATCCATTTCAAAGCACACGAGGCATCTGATGTCCCAGAAGCAAGGCGGTCATCCTTCGAAGAGAACTCTTTTTTACGTCGCGGTCGCTTTCGTCGTTAGCTCGTTGATGTTGGTGGGGTCGTTCGCTCGGGCCGTCAAAAAGGCCGACGACGATCAATTCTGGGAATTCACCGCCATGTTCAGCGAGATCTACAACGAGATCCAGAACAAGTACGTGGAAGAAGTGGATTCGAAAAAGCTCTTCGAGGGCGCTCTTCAAGGGATGTTCCTGACGCTGGATCCCCACTCCCAGTACATGGATCCTGATAGCTACAGTCAGCTGGAAAAGGACACGGAAGGTGCCTTCAGCGGCGTGGGCCTGCACATCACCATTCGCGATGGTGTGCTGACAGTCATCGCGCCAATTCCTGGCTCGCCGGCAGCGAAAGCAGGGGTCCGGCCGTGGGACCGCATCGTGGAAATCGACGGCAAGAAGACCGAAGGCATTACGATCATGGAGGCGGTGAAGAAACTGACCGGCCCCGCGGGCACCACGGTGACCATCAAGGTGTACCGTGAGGGCGAGCCCGACTTTCTGACGTTTACGCTCGTGCGCAAGAACATCAAGGTGGAGAGCGTCCATTACAAAATGCTCGACGACAAGATTGGCTACGCGCGCGTGGCGAAATTCAGCGATGCGACTTCACGCGACCTGCGCAAAGCCATCGAATTCTTCAAAGAGAACAACGCCAAGGCGATCATTCTCGACCTGCGCTTCAACGCCGGTGGCCTTCTGAAAGAGGCTATCGATGTCAGCAACCTTTTCCTGCCTAAGGGAAAAGTCATTGTTTCGACAAAGGGGCGAATGAAAAATCAGAATCAGGAGTTGCGTGCGAGCAATGATCCCGTGACGGATCTGCCGATGGCAGTGCTCGTCAACCGAGCCAGTGCCAGCGCTTCGGAAATTGTGGCCGGCGCACTCAAAGATCACAATCGTGCCGTCGTCATTGGCGTCAAAGGCTCGCGCACCTACGGCAAAGGGTCTGTGCAGACCATCGAGGAAATTTCTCACTCCTTTGAAAAGGACGAAAACGGCAACTATCGGCCAGCGGCCATTCGGCTGACGACGGCGAAGTACTATACGCCCAGTGGCACAAGCATCGATAAGATCGGCGTCACCCCTGACATCGCCGTTGAGCTACCGAAGGGCCACGAAGCTGACGTTTTGCGGCATGGTCTCTACGGTGATCCCCCCATGGACGAAGAAGAGGTCACGACGACTCCTTCCAAATTCTCATGGAAAAACAGCAAACTGAGCGACGGGGAGAGCACAGGCCCTGAGAGCGCCAAACCCACCCCGCCAGCCAACGAAGATGACGAGGGGATGGAGACGCTCGAAGGCTCAGCAGTCAAAAAGAAGGAAGAAGAGACCTCGGTGAGCGAGCCGCGGAAAATCATCCCCCTCGATCGCACGCTTTTCCCTGGTGCTGAAGTCGAAGGCGAGGCAAAAAAGGAAGAGAAGAAGCCCAAGCGCAATGGCGAGTTTGTGGACTATCAATTAGAAGCCGCGCGTAGACTCATGCTCGACTTCCTCGATCACGTCAAGGATTTCTTTGCCCCCGACTCGAGTATGCCGCCACAAACTCAGAGCAACTCGAAGGAAACCACCAATCCGGCAACCACCTAGTCGCTGGACTCGAGCGAACTGGTAGTCTCTCTCGCTCTGGAGAGAGACCACGAAAAGATGATGTGGCCGCTTGGGAGCACTCATGATGAGGGGCAAGAGCAATGATGATGAGCACCTCCTGGGATTTCGCAGAGAGTGACGAGTGGGAAGGCAAAACGGCAAGCTCTGAGCGGCGCCCATTAAGCGTCGGGGAGTTGGCGGCCAAAATTCGCTCACTCATCGAAAGTGAGTTTCCCTCGGTGTGGGTGGAAGGCGAAGTCACAGGGTTCAAAGAAGCAGCGTCGGGGCATATCTATTTCTCGATCAAGGATGAGAAAGCGCTCATCGACTGTGTGATCTGGCGAAGTCAGCGCGTCACGGTTGGCACGTTGCCGCAGGACGGTGACCACATCGAGATCAGAGGCAACCTCACAACCTACGCCGCTCGCAGTTGCTATCAAATTATCGTCAAGAAGATCGAGCCGGCTGGCCTCGGAAAACTATTCCAGCGTTTCCTTGAGCTCAAACAGAAGCTGCAGCGTGAGGGGCTTTTTGACCAAGAGCGTAAGAGGCCGCTTCCGCCTTATCCGCAAACGGTGGGCATTGTGACGTCGCCCAAGGGCGCCGCCCTGCGCGATATGATAAAGATCCTCCGCCGAAGAGCGCCCCACATCCGAATTGTCATCTGCCC
>FWWM01011442.1_pt1 | contig 15182 bp, 9 predicted proteins | sample 2228351 | NCBI WGS metagenome assembly FWWM01 (sample SAMEA103939774, study PRJEB20133) | metagenome | reverse complement strand
GTATATGCCGTATTAAGTCATTTGAATGACCAATGGGGAAGAAAACCCTTAAAAGAATTTACACAAAACTATTGACATTACCAGTAAAGATAGTCCAAACTATTTTTATCGAAAATCAAGAGTAGAGAAAGAAGATCATTACTATAACGTAAAGTATACACGACTCTTGAATTTAAGACTGAAAACTCATTATTTGACAGATTCGATAAATTAAATAATCCTGAAAATGATTTCTTATCATCTCATATCGTTTTTACCGAGGATTTGATACCAAGAAGTGGTAAGGTTTGCCATAGGGTTGATTCTCGTTTTCAACAGGAATACATTATCAAATGAATGTATATGAAGCCAATACAGTTGGTGACCTTGAACAATGGGACAACTATGTTCTATCACAAAATACATACCCAATAGGGGTTTTAGCGCGTTGGAAAAAAGTATTTGAAAATGTCTTTGGATACAAATGTTTTTATCTTTTGGCTAAAGAAGATAATACTATTCAAGGAATCTTACCTCTTGTTTTGATTAAGAGTTGGATTTATCGTGACCGTTTTCTAATCTCTGTCCCTTTCAATCAATACGCTGGGATCTTTTCAGACAATAATGAAGTAAAGAAGTTGCTGTTGGCTAAAGCCATTGATATTGCAAAACAAAATAACGTAAATAGATTAGAAATTAGACAGAATTATAAAAACAGCGATATAAAAGCTATTAGTTCTGAGCATTGCGATCAGGTACTTGAATTAGCAAAAACAACAGATGCACAATGGAAAGAGTTTAAAGATAAGGTTAGAAACCAGATCCGGAAAGCTGAAAAGTCCCAATTGTCGGTTGATATTGGACATCATTTGGTGAATGAGTTTTATGCTGTTTATTCATATAATATGCGAGACCTGGCTTTTCCTGTATTTAATAAAAAGTTTTTTTTATCAATATTGTCAAACTTTAAGGAACAGGCTAATATAATAATCGTAAGAGAAAGAAAACCAATTGGTTGTATGTTTACTTTCGCAGCAGGAGATACTTTTATTGATTACGTCGCTTCAACCTTGAAAGAGTATAATAAATACTGTCCCAACAATTTACTATATTGGACAGCAATAAAGTTAGCTATTCAAAATGGATACAAATACTTTGATTTTGGAAGAAGTCAATATGGAAGCGGCACCTTTCAATTTAAGAAACAGTGGGGAGCTCAAGAGATTCCTTTATATTATCATTATCCATATCTTAAAACCAATTCTATCCCATCAGTTGGGAATGAAGCAAAGAAACTAAAAATGGCTATGAATATTTGGAAAAACCTACCATTAAGCATCGCCAATTTCTTTGGTCCATTTGTGAGGAAAAATATTCCTTTTTAAACAGGAATTTTAGTGAATCTGCGTAAATCTCAAAATAACATCTGCATTTCTCTATCCCAATAATTTTTTATCGATGTATTTCCTGGCCCTTTCAAAATTTACAAAATTTATTTTCCCCAGTAAATATTCAAGCTCTTTTAGCATTGGAATTTTATAATAAGCGAATTTCTTTCTCAAAAATGACAGCTTTATTCTCTTGTCTTTTCCAATACATATTTCATAAGGAATATCCAGTATCTCCCATGGATGAAAATACATCACTGCGATTCCATTCTTTTTCTCTATTTTCTTAAACAGGAGATAATTTATTCGACTACCAAACAGTCTCAGATAAAATCCCCCGACAGGTATTCTCAATCCTGATATCTTTAAAACACTTAAGGGAATTTCAACAATATCCCTATATATTATAAAGGGACGGCTATCATAAGACGTGCCATCATAGAGAGGGGTTTTTATCGGAAATACTGATGAATCATATTTGATTTCGTTTTTGTTGAGAACCTCATATAGAAAATCGGCCTTTGTAAAAGCGGGAGCCCTGAATCCAATGGGTTTCACACCAAGATTCTTCAATATTAATACTGTTTTTCTTATTTCTTCATCAAAGCTCTTCTCGGTATGCTCATTAAGCAATTTGTGCGTGTATCCATGGATGCCAATCTCGTGGCCCTCGTGCCTCATTTCCTCTATAAGTTCCGGATACCATTCAGCTACAGTTCCTAAAATAAAAAAGGTCGCCTTTGTGTGATGCTTTTTAAAAAGCTCCAGAATAATTTTCGTGGCTCTTAAAACATGGCCTCCATCAAGCTCTTTTGTCTGCTCAGCGAGAGGTATATTAAAAACCTTCCGATGAACCCAAGATTCAATGTCTACAGACATGATTATCATAACTTGTTAACAACTCAACGATGCACTTTTGAAAATATTATATAGATGACAATCTTTATTTTACAAATTAATGGATATTTTTTATAATTAAAATGTCTCTTTTTTAAGACCCCAAAGGGGAAAATATGGTTATTCTCATCAATCCACCATTTATTGATAAAAAGTCAACCCACTATCAGCTTTTTGAGAAAAATAAATATCCAAATCCTGCTCTGACAATCTTTGCAGGAATGTTTCATAATCTTAATATTCCGTATCTCTGTATTGATGCCAAACTGGAGGCCCTTACATTTCAGAATGTCCTCTCAAGAATAAACGAGAGATTAAACGGTAAACAACCTACAATTATTGGTGTTACAAATTCTAATACTACCCTCATTGATTATGATTTAGATTTTATCGGACGATTAAAAAGACATTATCCTGAAACGCCCATTGTAATTGGTGGACCTCATGTTTCTGCATTACCAGAAGAAACATTAGGAAAGTGTAAAGAGCTTGATGTTGTCTGTAAATTTGAAGGCACGGAAACCCTGATTGAACTGTATGATTTTTATAACTCAAGAAAAGAAATTCAGAATCTGAATGATATTAGAGGAATTGCCTTCAGAGAACTGAAAAACGGAACCATTATCAATAATCCCAATCGTCCAAAAGGAAAGGTAAGCTCCCTGGCTCTATGTAGATCTCGCTGGGAAGATTTTCCAAAAGCAGATACATATTATATATTCACAGCCATAGGTTGTCCTTATCAGTGCTCTTACTGTTTTAATATGACCCAGCGTAGTTTCGGCGTAAAACCAGTTGATGTTGTTATAGACGAACTGAATTATCTTATTAATCACAATGGAATGAAATATTTCACTTTTGCTGATGCAACATTTGGGGTTAACAGGAATCACACAAAAAACCTACTGCAGATGATGATAGACAAAGGTATTTCAGAAAAGGCAAACTGGGAATGCTTTACAAGAGTAGATGTTATCGATGAGGAATTAGTCAGTCTGATGAAAAAAGCAGGTTGCAGAACCATAGCATTGGGACTTGAATCAGGAAGTGAGAAAGTGCTAAGACGAGCACATAAAAATACCAACATAGAAAAAATCTTTAGAGCGGTAAAAGTGGTTAAGGATTATGGTATGCTTTGTAGATGTTTTATTATCTTTGGACATATAGGTGAAACCAAAGAAGATATAAAAAAGACAATGGATCTAACTGTTAAACTAAATCCTGATGAGATTGCTGTTGGCGTAATGACGCCATGGCCCGGAACTGAAGTATATGAACTTGCTGTGAAAAAAGAAGAGGGTTTTGAGCTAATTACAAATGATTATAAAAAGTATGATAAATATTTTGGAGAGGCAATGGTTAACAGGAACATTAGCCTTAAAGAATTAAATTCCTTTAGAAACGAGATATATTTACGCCTTTATCTACAAAACAGACGTTATAGAGATTTTCTTAAATTTGTCTGGATAAATAGAAAACCCATCTTTAGAAAAGCGAAGTCATTATTACTGTTTAATCTATCGGGGAAAGAGATATAAGGAGGTTTCAAGGATTCAAATTCATTGGCTTGTTACAGGTGGCTGCGGCTTCATCGGACTAAGTCTAATTGCTCATCTACTAAAGAAAAACCCTGAGACAAGAATCAGAGTTTTGGATAATCTTTCAGTCGGAACAAAGGAAGACCTATTAGAAGTTACATCCTCTATTGAGAAGAAACTGAACATAAAACCAACAATGATAGAACTTGTAGAGGGCGACATAAGAGATTATGAAACCTGTCTTAAATGTTGTGAAGGGATTGATGTAGTTGTCCACCTTGCTGCAAGCACAGGCGTTGCACCCTCAGTTGAGAGCCCACGGTATGATATGGAAACTAATGTTGTAGGGACATTAAACATGCTGGAGGCAGCAAGACATAACAACATAAAAAAATTTATTTTTGCATCTTCAGGTGCCTCTGTTGGAAAAGCCAATCCACCGATTCGCGAGGATATACCTCCAAGACCCATATCCCCTTATGGTGCAAGCAAGCTTTCTGGAGAGGCATACTGCTCTGCCTATTTCAACACCTTTGGGATCAAAACGATATCTCTAAGATTTGGTAATGTCTATGGTCCGCTTTCAAAACACAAGGACAGTGTAATTGCAAAATTCTTTAAACTCGCCCTTGAAGGTAAACCACTTGAGATTTATGGAGATGGTAATCAAACCAGAGATTTTATATACATTGATGACCTCATTTATGCAATTGTATTATCTGTAAAAAGTGATGTTGGAGGGGAGACATTTCAGATAGCTACTTATAGAGAAACCACAGTCAACGAAATAGCATCAAAAATAAAAGAGATTGTAGAAAAAACACTTTTCAAACAGTTACAGATAGTTTATAGCAAACCCAGACTCGGAGATGTTGAAAGAAATTACTCCGATATTTCAAAGGCTAAAATGTTACTGGGTTTTGAGCCTAAATTCACTCTTGACGAAGGATTAAAGAAAACATTTGAATATTTTATATCAAAGATAAGATCTTCTTGATCTTTTATGAACCTTATTCTTGTTAAATGGAGAAAATGTCTGTTTTAAGACTTATTGGTTTAACAATTGGAATATTCGGCCTCTTGATGACTTTTAAGGTCTATCGCGGACCGAGATGGAAAAGGAAAAATTTTATCTTATGGGGAATATTTAGCCTTTCGCTTATAATCGTATCTATTGACCCTAATATGCTAAACACGGTAGCCAAAACCTTAAAACTTGAGCCTCGGTATAGAGGACGAGTATTTTTCCTCCTTATAACTTCCAATATCATTCTCTGGTTTCTCTTCTTATATGTTAAGACAAGACTGGATGAATACAGATACCAGTTTGACCTTCTAATAAGAAGATTGGGGCAAGAGGATATAGAACATTCCCAAAAGAGTATATCTGATAAGGATATAATGATAATAATACCTGCTTATAACGAAGCAGAAAATCTTAAAGAATTATTACCAAGAATACCCCAAAGGATAAAAGATAAAAGAGTCGGTGTAATTGTTATAGATGATGGAAGCACTGATGGTACCACGGATGTTGTCATCCAAGCAGGACATTTAGTTGTGCAGAATAAGATTAATCGTGGCCAGGGAGCAGCCTCAAGATTAGGCTATGATATATTAGTGAAAAATCATATCCCAATCGGTGTGACCATGGATGCAGATAATCAGCAACTTCCAGAAGAAATAGAAAACCTCGTCGAACCAATCTTGAATAATAAATTCGACCTTGTTATAGGTTCAAGGGTCATGGGTAAATCGCACAAAACCACCCTTCTGAGAAACACAGGTATCAAGATCTTTACAAGGATTATAAACCTTATTACAGATTTAAAATTAACCGACTGTTCAAGCGGCTTCAAGGCATTTAATGTTAAAGAAATTAATAAATTAAATTTAAGAGAAGAACAATTCCAAGCTGCTGAGGTTATTATTGAGGCAGCCAAAAAAGGCTTGAGAATATGTGAGGTGCCAATGACGACGATGGAAAGAAAATTCGGAGAGAGTAAGAAAGGAAGAGATTTGAGATATGGGATATTTTTTGCAAAAACCATCTTAAAAAGTTGGTGGAGATGATACATAACAGAGAGAGTATCTATCTCTTTGGAGTTATAAAACGACAAAAAAAAATACGCTATTCAGCCTTTTACCTTACAATATTATTAACCCTCTCTATCATATCTCATTTTCCTTTTGTGCTAAAAGGCTTTGGTGAACTTGATGCTACAAAGATAGCTGTCAGTGTTATTGATATGATAAATAACGGTCCTGATGCTGCCTTTGCAAATTTTTATTTTACAGATGTTATACCCCTCTATATCCTGTATTTGAAACTTTTTATGAAACTCCTTAATAATAATTATTCATATCTGCCTGTAGTAATGAACTATACAAATGCCGTGTTTGGAACACTTACAATCATACCTGCCTTCCTTTTAATAAAACAGTTATTCAGAAACTCCACAATCGCCTTCTATTCAGTTCTTACATTTATCTTTGCACCATCATTTTATCAATCAACCATTATGGGGTTTCCTCACCTTATATCTCTATTCTTCCTATTAATTTCGTTCCTGCTCTATCTCTCAGGGATTGACCACACAAACAAAAAAGTCTTCTCCCTATATATAATACTTGCCTATATATTCCTGACCATTGCCCTGCTTTTTAAGTCAGATTATATCCTTGCTTCGGGTTTTTATGCAGGTCTTTTGTTTATAAGAAAGATAAAAGATAAAACAAAGATAATCAGCCCTTTTTTAATTATTGGAGTCTCTGGCACTCTATTCCTTATATTCAGAAGGTTCATATTAGGACCGACAGGTGGGACCACCATGTCAAGAGAGGCCCTCTCAAGATGGTATCATTTCTCATTGGCTATACCAAGAACTCTTGATGGCTTTATCATCCAGGTAGGACCAATAGCCTATGCATTCGGTATCGCAACATTCTTCCTCTCAATAATCTCACTTATATATCTTCTTTATAAAAAGAGATTTGACATCCTGATATTTGTTCTTTCATGGGCGGCGTTACCCACCTTTTTCTGGGCAATCATGATTGGTAATAACGCAAGACACAATATGCTTTCGGTGCTCCCTGTCATTGTCGGCATTATCTATTTTTTGCACGAGCGATTCAAAAAAGGTATTTTGATACTAACGATTATCCTCGTACTTGCAAACTACTTCATCATTCCTCCGTCATCATCCATACTCAGACCCAGTGGGAATCTGATAGGGAGTGTAAATTTGCTCAAAGAGAGGATGAATATATTTAAAGAAGATGCGGTAAAGATTGCAAACCTTAAAGAAGAAAGAATAGCGGTGCTTGGTTATTTTCATAATCCGCATGTGATATTCGAGATATTAAAGTCAAATCCAATATATAAAGCAGAGAAGATTGGAAGAGAAGACTACCGAATAAAAACTATGGATAGAGAATACGTCTTCATATACTTTGTCCTCATAAAACCTGAGGAAGAGTTAATTAGAGATACCATGAAAGTAATAGAAAAATATTCTTTATACAATTATACCTTTGTATCTGCAACATATGACCTCAGACTTCTTGATGGTATTGGTATTAAAGCTGAAACTATTGATGTTATAAAAAAATCTGCATTATAAAAAATGGTGGAGATGAGAGAATGAGGAGAATATGGGTCAATATAATAGTTTCTATTTTTACAATATTCGTATGCCTTTTCTTGTTAGAACTCATCTTGAGAACAGGCATCTTTGACGGAGAAAATGATCCGCATCCTATATGGATACCTCATAAGTTTAAGAAGATTCACGAAGATATTAATCAAAAAAACTGGCAGATTGCAAAATTAAATCCTTACAGATTTACTGACAAAATCAGAAATTTGAAAAAAGATACAGGTGTTAGAAGAATAGCTGTCCTGGGTGATTCGTTTATATGGGGTTATGGAATACATTATGAGCAGGCATGGGGTCACAAATTAGAAAGATTGATAACTGAAAGATACAAGGGTATCGAGGTCTTGAACTGGGGTTTTGGTGCATGGTCAACTATGGACGAAGTATCTTTCTTTGAAAAAGAGGGTGTCAATTATAACATTGATATGTTAATTGTGGATTTTGTGAATAATGACCCTGATGTGGGTGAGGTTGAATTAAAAGACCCTAAATGGCATAAGTTTTTTTTAGTAAAGGTTGTAAAGATATTCTTCCCTAATGCAGTCTCCTTTATCAGGTCCCATGTTAATAGATTGTTATTCAGTTATTTTAAGGATTACGGATATGAGAACTGGGTAAACATGCTTTATTCAAAAGAAAATCTGGAGAAATATTCAGAGCTTCTACAGGATTTCTCTCAATTCTGTAATGCCAGAAATATAAAACTATTATTTGTTCTTACTCCCTCCAATCATGATGATATTTACAAAAAGCAATTTGATAAAATAATTCCCCTTCTTGAAAATGCACATATAAAATATTTGAATTTATTCCCTGCCGTGAAAAGAAATTTAGGGCATATAAACCAACGAAGATTATGGGCAAATCCTGCTGATGGCCATCCAGGTACATTAATGACAGATGTCTTTGCAAATGAAGTCTTTAATTACTTAGAAAAAGAGGGCATTCTCTCATTTGAAAAAGACCCATATATTCAAAAATTAGCAAAAAGAGAGAAAAGCAAACAAACTTTAAAAACACTTGTGAAAATAGCTTTAGAAGATGACGAGTGGGACATAAGGAAAGAAGCCGCTATTAGCATCAGTAAGATAAACCATCCATATATAGTTAACCTCCTATTTGATGCCCTGAATGATGAAAATCCGGAAATTCGAGAATCTGCTGTTGATACTCTTGGAGAGCTAAAAGACCCTCGTATTGTGAATATCTTGCTTGAAGCTCTTAATGATAAGAATCCCAATGTACGTAAAAGGGCAATATTGTCACTTGAAAAGATAGGCGCACCAAATAAAACAGATATAATAAAACACATCTCTATATTAGCAACGACAGATAATGACAGATATGTAAGAAGACGTGCTATATTAACCCTTGCTAAGTTTAAAGATCCCCAAACTACAGAAGCTTTAATCCATTCATTAAAAGATGAGTTCTTTTTCAATAGAAAAGCAGCAGCAATAGCACTTGGAGAATCAGAAGAAGCTAAGGCTGTTGAGCCGCTGATTGCTTTACTTAAAGATAATGTCAGGGATGTCAGGATAGAAGCAGTAGAAGCACTCGGAGAAATTAAAGACCCTCGTGCAATTGAACCGCTTAAGAAAGTTGCCTTACATGACAAGGATTCCCTAATTAGAGACTTAGCATCAGACGCATTGAAAAAGATTACAGGTAAAGATTTTGCTCGATATAGAAGAAAACTATTAAGGATATGGCAGTCACTATAAATACTATGAAAACAGCTTCTTAACCCTTCTCAGGATGAATTTTAGGTGTTCAAGATTCTGTATTTCTGAAAGTATACCCAGTATTATACCTGGTCTTAAGTAAAATTCCCTGTATGCCTTTAGCCTCAATTTTTGCAATTCTTTAAGCGTCATGGATTCAGGTACATAGATAATATTTTGGAAAGAGATATTGGTAAAATCGTAGTCTTTGAGTTTCCCACTATCAATCAACTGCTTTGTCATCTCACTACCAGGGACAGGCAAACAGATGGTAAATTGGGCCCTGTTGATGGGAAGTTCCTTTGAAAGCCTTATGGTCTGTAAGATATCCTCCCTTGTCTCTGTAGGATAACCGATTATGAAGAATCCAGTAGTTCTAATCTTTGTTACACGATGGATAAGGTTTACCTTTTCAATTATCTCCTCAACCTTCTGTGCTTTCTTCATATCCTTCAGTGTCTTTGGTGAACCTGATTCTATACCCAGACCAAGTGAGTAACAACCTGCCATCTCAAGCAGTTTCAGTATCTCCTCATCAAGTGTTGCAAGTCTGACGCCGTTAGGGAATGAGAGGGCTATATCCCAGCCTCTATTTATAATGCCCTCACAAACGCCGACAACAATATCCTTCTTCCATGTAAAATTATCATCAATAATCTGAAACTCCCTGACTCCATATTTATCGTGAAGGAGTTCCATCTCATGTAACACTGATTCCACGCTTCTTCCTCTCACCTTTCTACCCATGATCGTATTGTTTGCACAGAAGGTGCAACTGTAAGGACAACCCCTTGTTGTGGAGATACTCGTTAAAGGGTATTTCCTTGAAAAGGCACCTATTGGCGCGTAGGGATAATCATTTGGATTAATCATCTCCCAGCTTGGCAAGCCTATTGAATCTAAATCCTGAATTGGCCTCAAAGGATTTGCTATAACATCACCATTGTTTCTCCATATGAGATTGTTTATCCCTTCAAAAGGCATATCTTCACCACTTATTTTTTTTAATAACTGGACAAATCCAATCTCTGCTTCACCTCTGAAGGCATAATCAGCACTCATATACTTCATAGAACCTTCGGGGTCGCCTGATGGATGAGGCCCACCTATAACTGTTATCGCATTTTGATTGACCTTCTTGACAAGCTCAAGCCCCTCATGTGCCTCTTTAACACTTCTCGTGTAAACCTGAAAACCTGCCACATCATAGTCTTTCTTCTTTAGTCTTTCAAAAAGCCTCTCTTTTGTCATCCCCTTCTTCACACCATCCCATATCTCAACCTCAAATCCATTCTTTCTTAAAGAAGTAGCTATATATCCCAGGCCAAGATTGGGAGTTATATTAACCATGCTGTCTTCAAGTGTTAGAGGATTTATGAGAAGTACTTTCATCTTCTATTTTTTGGTAAGATTATACCACACTGAAGGAGGTTTTATAAAAAACTGTCCTTTTCATCCCAGTAGCTCTGCTACTGGGATGAAAAGGACATCCTTACGAAGCCATGATAGTTTTAGTACAATAATGGGCATGAGCCCATTGAAAAGAAAAGTAAACATTGTGTATATAACATCAAGTATTACTTTGTATGGGTACCAAAATATCGTAAGGAAATATTGAGCGATAGAATTGCGAAGAGACTGAAAGAGGTATTTAAAGAGATAGCAGAGATATTCTCCAGCGGTGGCGGTGCAAAGGATTAAGAGTATAGGTCTTTTAGTCTAAAAAACTCAGGAAGTTCCAGTAAAAAAGGTAGATAGAATTTGATTTAAAATACTGCTATACTTATTTATATACTCTTGGTTTGGGTTTTATTCTAAGAGCATAACTATTCTGGTCAGACCGAGGTCTTCTTAAAAGCTTTTTGGCAAGGCTAAAAATTTACAATGATACTATCCTTACTCGAAAAAAGGATATTTGCTTCAACATGTTTCATCATCGTTATTCTGCCTTTCTTGCTGTTCTATTGGATAATGCCCTTTGTCTCTGATTTGATGATGGGGAATGACTTTCATCTCTCTGTTCATCAACAAATGGAGATACTCTTTTCCATCTGGATGGGCTCTTTCCCCCTTTACCATCCTACTTATGCACTTGGTCAGTCTGCTATAACCCTGACGTGGTCTCAGGTTTTTCACCCTATATCACATCTTTCTTCAATAATGCCAGGATACTGGAATGGAAAGGCACTTCAATGGTACGAATTCTTTAAGATACTTTCCATTGGAATAACACAGTTGTTCTTATTTTTATTTCTTAAGAGATTAGAACTTAATACATTCTTCTCCTTCCTGATATCTTTTATAACGGTTTACAACTTAAGGATGCTTGACCTTTTTAGATTCGGGGCATCGCTTGAGGCTTATACAGGCTATATTCTCCTCTGTGTGGCAATAGGCTGGTATTATGTTCAACCAAAACGGATCATTGGTCCCCTGAGTATTATTGTCATGACATATCTTCTTGTTGTCAGTGGTCATCCTCAGCATATGTATTATGGGATGATTGGTGCAGGGATGTTTTTGCTTGTGAGTCCATTCTTTCTTGGGGATATTCTTAACCAACCCGTTAACTTTAATAGTGCTTTTAGATTCTGGGTAAAGACAGGCTTTTTCGTATTTATAGGTATCTTGCTTTCCTCTGTTTATATTTTCCCGTTTGTTTTCGATTTCTTGCCGACAAATACAGGAAGGGCTGATGCTACATATGAATGGAGTGTAGCACCGATCGGTTTTTTTGAGATGCTTGGCAATTTCTTTATGCCGTTTTTGACAGATGTTCACAGTGCCTTTGGTGGGGCGTTGTTATTTAGTCTGCCCATCTTGTTACCATTTCTCCTGTTTTTCAGGACAAGGATAAAATTGTCTATTTGGGTCATATGGGGAATGATGCTCTTCTGGATATTATTTATACTTGGAGATATGACCCCTGTCTATAAACTATGCTGGACATATTTACCTTTCATTTCTACTTTCAGACATCAGGGAAGAGCTTCATTGATCCTGCCCGTATTTCTCATGTTGATCCTTGCATGGATGGTTAAGAAAGAGCAGATCTATTTTAATCTTAAAAGATATCAAATAAAGATGACCCCTTATTCAATCCTCTCAGTAATAACTTTATTGTTGTTCCCTGTTTATTTAATACTTGTATATATTCTTAAGGCATACAGTGTAGAGATGCCTCCAATCTCTATCAATCATATACCCATGTGGAAGATATTCTTAATGATCTCAGCCGGTGTTTTTTCACTTTTTGGTTTGCTTTTTTACGGAATGAAGGAGCATACATCTCGTAATATTAAATTATTTATTGTATTGATGGTGATTTTACAGGTTGGCATAATCTTAAGGCATGGAACATTTACCGATCCTCTTGAGATTCAACCAACATTTGAAGAAATAATGGCTCAGAAAAGAAAGCAGATTGGATTTCAAACAGTTGAAGTTATAAATATGCATACTATTTCTGCCGTGAAACAGGTAAAAAATTCATTTATTGAATCTTTTTTAGGTAAGATATTTACACAGGTTATCCCGGTTGCAAGCGAGGACAAAGCGTATCAAAGAATGATAAAAAGCAGATTACCACAGCAGGTATTTATAGAGGGATACAATTCAGAGCGTGCAAAACAGATAACAGATGCTGCAAGGGACATGAAACGAGGCGAGGTGAGACTTATATACAGTTCATTTAATCGGTTAGAGTTTAAGGTCTATTCTGAGGCACCTGTGATTTTCGGACTTTCATACCCCTATACAGGGCATTGGAGGGCATGGGTGAATGGTGAGAGAGTGAGGGTTTATCGGGCAAATGGTACGGCACATGCGGTTGAGATTCCAGAAGGCGAAAGCATGGTAGAATTCAGATACTGGAGTAGTGCCTTTTTCTGGGGGATGATAATAAGTTGTGCCACCTTTGTTTTGATAGGGTGTTTTGTTTGTTTCGGTGCATTAAAAGGTTTTCCAAGATTTATGGGGATTGTGTTGATTACAGCAATGGGCACAGGTGTATTTATGCTCTGGTATAATAGTCTGTATAACAGCAGGAATTTTGAAACCGGGTATTCATGGGTTTATTCTCCACCTTCCATGGTGCCGAATCTCGCTTATGGTAAAAAGACTATTGGTTATTATCCCGCCAGTGAGGCCCAGTTACGTTTCCATGGCAGTAACGCTGTGGATGGTGATAAGCGGCCAGGCTCTGGATTTATCCTTAGACCAACCAATGAGCCCCTGATCATCCATTTAAATCGTAATGAAGAGATTAAAACGATCTTGTTGTATGGCGAGTTTAGTAAAGGTATCCCAGAAATATCAATATCCATGGATGGCGAGGACTGGCAGAGGATTTCTATAGGAGATATAGAGAGTCCTATCAGAATAATTTTTAAAAAACCAAAAACTACACGTTACGTTAGGGTAAAGGCCATAGATTTCGAAATTGGTATTGATGAGCTGGAGGTATATCCCTTTAAAGAGAGGTTATGATGTTGTATACAAATCAATATAAAATATCTTTCGTCCTTTCATGGTTGCTCTCTATCTTTTATCCAACATGGGCACTTCCTGTCTCTATAACAGAGAGGTTCTTTATATATTCGGGACTAATAATATACTTTGCTATTTCAGGATTTGTAGTGAGCAGGTGGCTGGATAGTATATCGATAAATAAGCCTTTCATAATAATGCCCCAGAATCTACTGAATGATATAAAAGACCATAAGTGGCTTCTGATAATCTCTATTGTAGCAATCGGCCTTCATATTCCTCGTATAACAATCCCTATACTTAATTTAGGAGATGAAGCTCTCCATATACAGGGTGGGTTGTGGGTATATTATTATCTTGGTGGGCAATGGCATAATGCCTTAAGATTCTGTTTTATTATAATAGTATGTCTTGCCATTATGGGTGCACTTAACAAAAAGACAAGGGAGTTTTATTCGCATATTTTCACAATACTTCGCCAGAAGATACATACAGGTGGCATACTGATAATTCCATTACTTGTCTTTATTGTTTATTTTATCTCAATCAAGGATATCAATTATGATTTATCCCTTGTCAGATACGCACCTGTGTCCAGATTTCTGTATCTCTTCTCATTCTTTATTGCCGGTATAACACATATCGCTCCGAGAATTATTCAATTAACCTTTTATCTGCTTACCGCTATATATTTATATCGAACCATACTATTATTCAGTGACCGGAAGGCAGCGTTAATGACTATTCCATTTTATCTTTTTTCTCCTGTAATTTTTCATTATGCCCATCTTGCACAATTAACAACTGGTATTGTCTTTTTTATTGTTGCGATTATCTTTTATTTTCTCAGGTACTTAAGGTATAGCGATAGAAGGGATTTACTATTAACCACCTTTTTTATTGGCTTTGGATTTTTATATAAGGAGGATATACTTCTGATGCTTTTTATCTGTTCATCTTATATTGTTCTTAATAAATTCAAAGACCTTAGAGGATTAATAGGAGATTTAAGGATTCTCTGGATATCTATAGTACCTGTTATCCCCTGGATGATTATACAGCGCTCTGTAAACTGGAGGCAGTATACTATACACTGGGAACATTTTACGTCAGAAGTAGCATACATATATTTTAAATTATTGTGGATACAATCTCATCCGATTCTGCTGTTATTCCTTATATCAATCCCCTTCCTGTTTATTATAAAAAAAAGCAGGGATCATCTCATATTATTTTATGGCCTTACTTTTTTCGCATTTTACTTATTCTATACTGCTGATTATACAGCGCCTTACTCTCAACACAGGTTTTCTGTAGCATTTTACCCAACAATTACAGTTTTTCTATCCCAATTTTTATTTAGGATTATCGAAAAGATTAAGTGGAGGCATTCTTTTAAAGTAATTTACTCTACCCTAGCTATTTATTTAATTGTTCTCTCTACAAATCCTTATCTTGGCAAATATGTTTTTCCAGATAAGACATTGGAATTTCCCACTGATAGGG
>FWWM01011441.1_pt1 | contig 15183 bp, 13 predicted proteins | sample 2228351 | NCBI WGS metagenome assembly FWWM01 (sample SAMEA103939774, study PRJEB20133) | metagenome | reverse complement strand
GTCCCCCAATTTACCTGAGAACCAGCTAAGATGAACGTGCTATTGCTGGGCTGACCCCAGATTATTAAGGCCATTATTATGAGCCTGATACCTCCTAAGACCCGCCACCGTCCACAATCTATAACACGGTCAAAATGCCTTATCCCATTGAGAACAAGGGCCTTTATACCTTGGCTCCCTGGCCTGCACCCCTTCCCTGACGGGCCGTGACTCGTATTTGGTACCTTGTTGATCCAATCCAGGGCAGTCACAACCCCTATTATAGCCACCATGAAAGACTTTGCTTCAATGGGTTTCTCAAAGGAGCAGTCCTTGGCCTAAGTTCTTGTACCTTCTTAAAGCCCTCATTACTATCATAGGGAGTAGATACATTTATGAACCCACCATCTTTTAGGATAACTTAATTAATTTTCCTCACCCATAACTAAAACCTCTGTCTCCCGCATGGGAAGCTCCTTTGAGCTTGTATCAAATATCCTACTTGTAACATATTTAGCATGGCTAAGAGAACTTCAGCAACCAAAAACTTGGATATGGGCAACTGAGACAGAGTTATATGGTCTTATGAGCCTTAATATTTTTGGTTGACATCTGTTCCAATTTTAATAAACTCCCACTATTTTTAGGCTTTTGGCAGTTGCTCATGGTTTAACACTTCTAACCAGCCGGAGCTAAAAATGGGTAAAAAGACTGTGATTTTACTCCTATGGATCCTGGGATCAGCCTTCCTTTCCGGGTGCGCAAGTCTTCCATTCTTTTCCCATGAACCACAAGAGGATTTAAATGGATATCGTTCTGAATATGCCTCTGAAGATGAAGGAGCAAAACTAGATCCTGCTAGACCTTATGCCAGTGGAGAAAAGGCCGTAAGGGAGGCCTTGACCTTTGCACAGGCCGGATCTCAGCACTGGCAGATGGGTGATTCCAAGAAGGCCTTGGAGTACTTAGATAAGGCCTATGCCATATTACTCAGCATTGACCTGAAGGCCCATCCTGATTTAGTCCAGTCAGTGGAGGATCTGCGTTATACCATTGCCAGAAGAATAGTACAGATACAAGGCACAAAGGCAACCATCACAAAGGGTATAAAAAGCCCCATACCAATGGTAATGAACGAGCATGTGCAGGAGGCCTTGAGCAAGTTTCAAGGGCCATTGAAGGATTTTTTCATGAGGGCCTACCTTAGGTCTGGCCTATACAGGCCCATGATAGTTAAAAAGCTAAAGGAAGCAGGTCTACCTGAAGAACTTTCATGGCTACCTTTAATAGAAAGTGGATTTAATGTCAGGGCATTTTCCCCTGCAAGGGCATTGGGTCTGTGGCAGTTCATTGCCTCAACGGGCCACAAGTATGGACTCAAAAGGGATAACTGGATTGATGAGAGGATGGATCCTGAAAAGGCAACAGATGCAGCCATACTGTATTTAAAGGAATTGCACGGAATGTTTGGGGACTGGACCACTGCCTTGGCCGCTTATAACTGCGGAGAAAATAATGTTTTAAGGGTAATTAGAACACAGCAGATTGATTATCTAGACAATTTCTGGGACCTTTACACAAGGCTACCCAAAGAAACAGCCTTTTATGTCCCCCAGTTCATTGCAGTCTTGCACATAGTGAACTCCCCAGATAAATTTGGTTTTAACCTACCTCAAGTGGATAGCCCAATGGAATATGATGTGGTAAAGACAGAGGCCAGCCTATCTTTAAAAACCCTGGCCTGCACCGCTGGACTAGAAAGCGATACTCTAGCCCAATTAAACCCCGAGCTAAGAACTCAGGTTACGCCACCTTATCCCTACGAGCTAAAGGTACCCAAAGGAAAGGTTGACATTATCCTCGCAGCCCTTGACAAGATACCCCAAGAGAGGCCTGACAGCATACGTAAGGCAGCTAAAGAGATGAATAGGACAGAGGTTTCAAAGGCATCCAACAAGGCCTCCCAGCCCTCAAAGAAAAATAATGCTGCCAAAGTGTCAGCAGCTACAGGTTCTGGTGCAAATAAGAGGATCCATGTGGTCAAGAAGGGAGAGACATTGGAGGGTATTGCAAGATTATATGGTGTGGGTGTGCCTGAAATTAAGGCAGCCAATAAGCTGAAAAAGAGTGTAATTAAGGCTGGCCAAAGGCTGGTGGTACCCATCGTGAGCCTCACACAAGAAAAAAGCTCCAGTTCTCTAAAAAAGGTCAATCACATAAGATACACTGTAAAGAAAGGGGATTCTCTATATTCCATTGCTCAAAGGTTTAACATGGACCTGACAGAATTGATGGAGATCAATAACCTAAAGGATTCGTCCCTGTTTCCTGGGCAGGTCCTTACAGTGGTGGAATCCACCATCTGATTTAGATCCAACCAGAAATCAATTTACAGGCCTAACAGCCATTTCCCTGATTTTAGCAACACTAGTCTTGGACCTTAAACACCTAAATAGTCAGCCTTGTGGCAAAACATATCGATTAGGAAAAAATGGAGGTGAAATAGCCACCACTTTTCTATGGAGAAGTCTAAGACAAGAGAACCTTGCCCCATATCCCCCTTTATTAAACCACAGCACACGATCTCAAGGAAAGAAAACCAACATCCTTATAAAAAATCTTAATCATAAATTTTTCCCTTAAAAGACTGAACATGTTAGGCGTGCAAAAGCATGGCCGCATAATCTTTTGGGATATAAAATCCGTTGATAAAAGGTGTTTTATACAGTAGGCTTAATTAACTCTTTGATCTATTTTAGAGACAAATAGCCTGACGGTGTGTGCCTAGGTGCTTCACATTGCCGTAGTTCTTGTGTTGGTTGGCACTTCTCCTCTTTCCTTTAAACTTTGTTTTAAAACAAAGGGTTAACAGTGGTGTGACATTTCAATTTAGCAATTACATGTGACATTTTAATATTGTAACCCTAATACATAAAAAAATATCTTGAAAAACGGACTGTAGTGCAATATTAAAGCTGAGACCAAGGTTACCCAATGAGAAAGGAAAGTTTCCACTGATAGGAGAGATGACAAAAGATAGATTATAGCCAACAGAAGACAGAATGGACCGAATAACCCCACAATACAATCAACTCACCTCATCAGATTTTAAATTATCAGTAATTGTCTTCAAAGCCATTGATGAACTAATAATTAGCTACTTTGATCCTACAGATGGAAACAACCATCTATTAAATAAGCAGGAACTCTTTTTTAAGTTTTATTTTCGCAATAGATACACTTATACAGGTAGAGATGTCCACAAACCCAGAAATAGTAACATTCTTTGTATTTTTAAACCCCAAGGCTCAAAGACCAAACCGGCCTTTGGCCGGAGTGAAGAATATTCTAATAGCAGTTCTCGTCTTACAGAGACTTTGTTTCTTAAAAGAACAACCAGAAGAAATTTCTCCATGAAGTGCCTATCAAAATTTGATTCTTTCCCATTTTCTTTCTCTGCCCCAGGGGAAGAGATAAATACCTGCCTTATTACACCCCCTGCCATTAAGACCTACTTTCGTAACCCTTCTATTAGTAGCATCCTTGCCTACTTTAAAAAAGGGGAAGTGCTTCCTTCTTTAATCCCGTGTAGGATTGCCATCAGACCTGAAGGGCCCTCCATTGAAAAAAGTCATGGATATTTCCAGATTTTTGCCTTTTATGAGGCAGAGGCATTAAGAAATGAGATTGTGATGTATTTCTTGGGAAATCTCCTTTCCCGGTGTGCCTATGAAATGGGGAAAGGTATTCTGCCTTGGCTCTTCAATGTAGAGACTTCAGGGTTAAACCAGCCTAACGTAGAAAGGGAGTTTTTAAGTAATGTAATTTTAGTAGGAGACAAAGGTGAGATATTTAAAAGAAAAGAGTTTTTAAATGTCCTGATGGTAATACCCTTCTTACCTAGTATAGCCAGATTGATATCTTATAGAGTAGAACAAGGTAAAGTAAACGGGATTGAACAATATATTCAAGGGGTCATTGGATGGGGTGATGTAAGCACATGTGGGGTTAACAAAATAAAAGTGTTGATCTCACCTCATTCAGAGATTTCCTTGTTGAATTAAAGCAGGTTATTTTAATAACTTATTGTGCCAATGGAGAATTGGAATGTACTCATGAATCCTTGTTTCTCAAGGTTCCATGAGTTGTTCTCAAATCTATTAAAACATTAAAGGAGGTAGGCTTATGAAAAAAGAAGTTCCAGAATCAATTCAAACGTGGTACTGGGGAAAGGTTAAGCGGGTTACAGTGGTATGCTTGCTCGTGTGGATTACCATCGCCATTATCCTACCTGCAATTTCTCCAGCATTAAAAAATGTTCAGCTTGGTCCCATGCCGCCACTTCACTGGTATATGAATGCCTTCATTGTAATTGTAATCGGTATTATCACAATATTTGTGTATGCGAAGGTTATGAATGGCATTGATCAAGAATTGAGAAAAAAATTAGAAGAAGGAGGTACTAAGTAATGAGACCAACTTCAAGAAACACTTTAATCTCAGCCATTATAGTAGTTATTCTTGCTGCAATTGCCTATCCCGTAGGAGGAGAGTTTTTAACCTCCCTGGTACTCATTATTGGCTCAATTTTGGTATATCTGGTTCTTGCGATCACCCTACATTCAAAAAGTGCTGCAGACTTTTATGTGGCAGGGAGACAGATTTCTCCATTTGTTAACGGAGCAGCAACAGCAGCAGACTGGATGTCTGCAGCCAGTTTTCTCTCCATGGCTGGAATAATAGCCCTTCTGGGTTATGATGCCTTGCCCTATATTATTGGGTGGACATTGGGGTATACACTACTGGCCTTTACCATTGCACCATTTGTGCGCAAATCAGGAACCTACACCGTGCCCGAGCTTATTGAAACCCTTTCAGGACACTGGCCACCAGCCAGGGTGATTGCTGTTATCATGGTTTTTATTACATCCCTTACCTATCTCACCGCACAGCTTGTTGGAGTGGGAGTGGTATTTAGCCGTTTTCTCGGTATTCCAGCCACCGCAGCTGTCTTTGTTGGTGTATTTGGTTCTTTGGCCTATGCCTGGACAAGTGGATGGCGAAGCATCACATGGGTTCAGTTTTTACAGTACTGGATTCTTATTACCATGTATCTCTTGCCAGTGTTCATTGCTGGTTACTACTTAGGCCTCCTTCCCATACCCCATTTCGAATATGGTAAGGTCATAACAGAGATACAATCCGTTGAGGTGGCTCAGAAAGTGACCCCTTTATGGTCTGAGCCACTGGCAAGGGCCTTTGGTGGGGGAAAAGGTCTCTTAAACTGGGTCCTGTCAGCTTTGGTCCTTATGCTTGGAACAATGGGATTACCCCACATCCTTGTAAGGTTTTATACTGTGCCCACCATCCATGGAGCCCGTGTAAGTGTGGGTTGGGCCCTCCTATTTATCGGCATTCTCTATACCACTGCTTCCATTTATGCAGCCATAGCCCGTTTTTCTTTTAGCAGGCTCTGGGGTAAACCAGTGGAGGTGGTTATGAATACACCATGGATACAGAAATGGCTTCCCACCGGTCTTGTAAAAGTAGCCGATGCAAACAAAGATGGAATTATTCAGGCAGCAGAAATGACCTTCCATAGCGATATAGTGGTGGTGGGTATGCCTGATATGTTTGGCATGTTATGGCTTATCTCTCCCTTGGTGGCTGTTGGTGGATTGGCCGCAGCCCTCTCCACAGCAGACGGTCTTCTCCTAGCCATGTCCACCGCGGTATCCCGTGATATATACAAAAGGTTCATAAGACCCGATATCACTGAGTCTGGGGAGATATGGTTTGTAAGGGTTACCCTGGTTGTAATTGCCACTATAGGTGGTATCCTTGGTTTCCTGGCCTTAAAAGACCCTGGGTTTGCAAAGTATGTGGCACTGATCGTTGGTTGGGCCTTTGTCTTTGCGCAGTCCTCCTTTACACCTGTTATTTTGCTTGGTGTTTTCTGGAAACGACTTAACCGTTATGGTATTGTCACGGGGATGATTGTGGGCATGGCCACTGCCATTCCCTATGTATTGGCTGTTGGAGTGGGTGGGGTCAAGCCACTTACAATTGGTACCCAGCAGATTGGAACAATAGCCTGGGGAACCGTGGCTTTCTTTGCCAATATTATTACTGCAATAATAGTCTCCCTCCTCACTCGCCCTGAGGGGAAGGAGAGAGAAGAATTTATTAAAATGTTGCGCCTGCCTGAATAATCCTATGTCTATTTCTGGGGCTGAGGTGGCCACATCACCTTGGCCCCAGGCTTAAAAGCTGAAATAACAACAAGCTTAAGACGGCCCCACCTATAGATTTGGGTAACAGCAAGACGAGTCCCTTCATACACATCATAACCAAAGACTTTCTTCCCATTTGTGATAATTTCAAGAAATCCCTTGCTTTCATCAAAAACCTTAATTGGGCGTTTCAACCCACCTTGTTTGACTATAACAAATAGGTTCCATGCAAACTTGTCCTCACCATGACGTAAGGTTTTTATCTCAACAAGATCTTCTGCATATTTAACTAGTTTTTCAAAGACATCTACTTTTTCTTTCATAACTCTATACTCCTTATTTCTTAATATTAATCACCCCAAGACTTATCACAAATGTTATGTTTAATTTATAAAACTATTTACACTTTTAAATAGTCCAGCACTGTCTCCTTCAGATCCCTTGAATGTTCAAAAAGGTGGTTGTAAATGAAATCAGTTGCTATGGGATCCAGATCCATTTCAATGAAAGCTGCATCTGTCAATGTGCATATTTCCTCAATTTCCATGGTCTTCAGCAGTTGGAAAATATCTTTAACAATGGATCTCACCTTTATCCCCTCTATAAAACCTTCCAGATGGGCGTTAAGAACATCTTTCCCCAACCATAGCAGTGGGCCTACGCCCTTTTCTCTATCAAGTCTGTTTATAAGGCTGTTTTCCAACAAAAACAATAATACCCCATAAAGTCGCCCAAGGTCTCCATGGGGCAACTGGCTATAGGGCTTATAAGATCTTATGGTACACAGTCTGACCCTTTGATTGGATCTTCCATCTAAGCTCAGGAGAAAATCCCCGGTTATGTGGCTCCATGCTGATACCCTTTGTGTAGTCTCCATGTGGAACAAGGACGCCAGTATCTTGGATACCTGTTTATGAAATAAAAAGCAGTCCTTTTGATCCAGTACCTTATTCTCGGTCCCTGTCCAAAGTTCTGCAGAGAGCCTGTCCGTTGACCTGTTGTAGTGGAGTTCGTAGTAGCCCTCCATCCACTCAAGAACAGCAACGGCCACTGGTCTATTTTTGATGTAGGACCTTTCAAAGACAAAAGGGGTTGGGATGGCGTTGGGATTTATATCTTTTAACCTTTTAAGATTCCAGAAATCCCTTTCCAGTACCCTTGACCTCTCTTCTCCTATGGCCAAACAGGCACAATATCTGGGGCCAGAGTTTATTCTAAATGAGAATATATGATAAAAAGGGCCATGTTTTTCACTCCTCAATTCCAGTTCAACAATATCTTGCCCTTCCATCCGTGTGGGAACTGGTAGCTGGACAATTAGACTGGAGACCTCGTCCATATACTCTCTTAGATGTAATGGAAAGGGATCCTCGGGGGAGGAGATGTTTACAGGCCTTTCCCACTCCCCCGATGAGGGTTCCAGGTAGCCTTTTTCTGAAAAGAAGAGATAGTTCTTTTTCAAATCCTATCCAGTGCCTCCCTGGCAAGTAATCCCACACTCTTTGTGTGCACCATACCTGCCTCATAAAATGTTATTTTTGTCTCGTCAGAAAGGAGTGCCTCCAATTCCCTTTTAAGCTCAAATGCCTTCACATATCCCATAAACCTAACTGTCAGACCCCTCACAATTGGATCTTCATCCTTTAAAAACGGGATTAGGTACATGGTTATCCTGCGCAAGACAGTGGGATGACTCTTACCAATCCTCACCAGTGCATCCATGGCCAAAGCCCTCTTGGAAGTATCCCCTAGCAAGGGATAAAGCTGGCCTATATATGGGGCAAATATATCTATCCGCCGGGAGATTATCTCAGAGATGGCTTCAAAGGCACCCCAGGGAGAGGCGGCAGTGTCTAAGATGGAATAAAATAGCCCTTGGATGATCCTCTGCACTATCCTTGGCTGGTAATCCACTACCACAGCGCATGCAGCCCCCAGGGCCTCTGCTGCTCTGTTCCTGATCACCATATCCCCTGAATACAGAAGCCTCTGGATCTCCCTAAGTATCTTATCACTGGCCTTTGCAGAAAGGGTGATATTGCTTAGATCCCCATTTCTCACCCATGACTCCACCTGTTGCCTTGAGATCTGGGTAAAAGCTGGCCTTGTTTCATCCATCTTTATGGACCTACCCTTTGGGGTAATATCAGGGAGTTCCTCAAGGAGGTCCTTATTCAACTTAATAAATAAAAGCACACCACTTATCCTTCGGCCTTCCCAGTAACCTCGCTCCACGACACTGTGGGTAACAATGTCATAGTGATCTATTTTGCTTTCAAAAAAGTCCATCCCCTCTGAGAGGGAAGAGGCCAGCTCCCAGTCCTGATTACAGAGGAGCATGAGACCTTGAACAATGGCCTCTCCCTGATTTTTTCCTGTTACATCACATAGGTATACTGCCCCACATTCACACATACCACCAGGCATGTCCCCTGGGAATGGAGAAAGATGGTCCTCTGGCCTCTGTATTATCCTTTTGCAAAACGGGCAAAATGGGCGCTTCAATGTGGCCTCCTTTTCTATTCTGGGCCTGGTATATCAAAGGAGGCACAGGTCCCCCCTGATGCGCAGGACCTCTGGCTCACCTTTACATCTGTCTTGGACCTCATCCCGCTTATATAAGTGGTCTTACTCATTACTCGCTCCAGGTTCAGGGAGCCACATTGGTCGCACTTGAGCTCCACAAGCTCACCGGAGCTAAAGGTAAGTTTTTCCGAAATGGCCCCACACTCTTCGCACCTAAATTCAAAGATGGGCATATCCAGCCTCCCTGACTTTTTAAATACGGCCCAAGGCCTTGGTGCCGTTGTATTAATGACCGCTAAGTGCTAACCTATTATGTACTTTTTTTACTTCCGAGGAAAGGGGGTTTAGAATTGAGGATATTTAAGGAATATGAAGAAGTCATCCCTGATTTCCAGGGATTTCTTCAGTCTCTAGCAGACCCGCTTCCCCAGGAATTCAGAATAAATCACCTCAATGTGGATCCAGCTTTTGCCCTGGCGCTCATGGAAGAAGAAGGATGTAGATCTATGCCTTTGCTCCCAGAGGAGCATGGAAGATCCTTCATATATAGGGCAATAAATGGAATAAAGATAGGAAACCTACTGGCATACAAACTAGGTTACATATACCCGCAGTCCTTTACCTCTTTTTTGTGCTCATTGGCCCTGAACCCTACCATGGAAAGCTATGTCCTTGACTTGTGCTCTGCACCGGGGAGCAAGACAACCCATATGGCCCAGTTGATGAAGAATACAGGCCTTATAGTAGCAAATGAGCTCTTTGCAAAAAGGCTCCCTGCATTGGGCCAGAATATAGACAGGAGTGGGGCCACCAATGTGGTCATAACATCATATCAGGCACAGGAGTTCCCAGGGCATCAAAGATTTGACTTTATCCTGGCAGATGTCCCTTGTAGCACAGAAGGAAAGTTTAGACTTACCAACAAGGCTCAGCCAATAAAATGGCGATATGAGAAGCTCATCAACACTCAAAAAAGGATTATCAAGAGGGCCTACGAGTTGCTGAAACCAGGTGGAACCATGCTCTATTCCACTTGCACCTATAGCCCACAGGAAAACGAAGAGGTGGTAGATTCATTATTAAAAGGCACAGATGCCGAACTGGTAGACCTTGGTCTGAATATCTACTATGACCCTGGAATCACCCATTTCAACGGGAGGGATTATGACAAGAGATTACAACGGGCAGGGAGATTCTATCCCCATAGAACTGGTTCAGTGGGATTCTTCATGGCCAAGATTGTTAAACCATGAAGAAAAACAGAGCCTTAAAGTATATCTCTTTGAGCGGTTTAAAATACCAGAAGAGGTCATAAATAGATTCCTGTGGCTCGTCCAGAATAATCATGTGTATGCCTTATCAAAAGGCCCTCAAATATGGAGGGCCTCTAGGCTTAAGATTCAAAGGGCTGGGATTAGAGTTTTTGGAATATCTTACAGATATGGCATAGAATTTACACCTAACATTAAATTTGTCCAGGTCTTTCACCCTTATGTGCGGTCATCAAGGGTTGGTCTTACAATGGAACAAATCAATATATTGAGGTCAGGGAGGCTACAGATTCAAATAGGGATTTCACCTGGTATAGTGCTCATTGATCTGCTAAATAAAGGGCCTTGTGGGCTGGGACTTTACAAGGAAGGATATATTGAGAAAAGAGGGCTATTGATTTGAGTTTATTTGAATATTTCCTTGCCGGGACAATTGGGGCATGCCTTGGGAGCTTCTTAAATGTCTGTATCCACAGGATCCCTTTGGGAATCTCCCTGGTAAGACCTGGCTCCTTCTGCCCACACTGTGGGGCTAAGATTAAATTTTATCATAACATACCTATCTTGAGTTACATTTACCTCAGGGGCAGGTGCAAAGACTGCGGAGTCAAGATATCCAAACAGTATCCCCTTGTGGAACTATTAGGGGCTTCTATTTCAGTTTTGTTGTTATATAAGTACGGTCTTACATTGACTGCTTTTTTTTATTTAATTTTTTGTTCAATGCTCCTAGTCATAGGTGTAATTGATTTAAAACATAAGATCATACCAGATATCCTGTCTTTGGGTGGCATGTTAATAGGTATCTTGGCATCATTCATCCTCCAAAACCCAAGGATATTGGATTCCATTTTGGGGGTAGTAATAGGAGGTGGGGGCCTTTTCCTCATAGGATTTACCTACGAAAAACTTAGAAAGATAGAAGGCCTTGGGGGAGGAGACATAAAGCTCCTGGCCATGATAGGTGCCTGGCTTGGCTACAAGTCCCTTCTGTGTGTCCTGCTCTTTGCCTCGGTAACAGGCCTAATAATTGGAGGTGGCTTCATTCTCCTTGCCAAAAAAGATAGATTTTATCAGATTCCCTTTGGTCCATTCCTGGCAGGGGGTGCCATGTCTTGTCTGTTCATATGACTGAAAATAAAGGACCTTCCCCCTTATAATGGGTTTATGAGATCTAATTATTCACCGTAGGCAAAGGCCATGATACCTCCGGTGCCCCTGTATATTGCCCTGTAATACTCCACTATCTTCTTGCAGACATCTTTTACCTCTTCCTTCACAATTATCCTTTCCCCCGTACTCAAGGTGATTATGGTATCGGGAGATCCCTTTACAAATTTTACAAGATCTGCATTTATCCACACCTTTGAATCATCTAATCTTGTTACCTCTATCATGGCCTTTTCTCCTTAGCTCAGCCTGGAAGAGATGGAGAAATTACCTCTTTATCATCATTAATTCCTGCAGGATATCATCGCTGGTGGTGACAACCCTTGCATTGGCCTGAAATGCACGTTGGGTTGTAATCATCTTAACAAACTGCTCTGCCAGATCCACATTGGACATCTCCAAGGCACCGGGTGTTATATTACCTAAGATACCACTTTGGGCTACACCATAGGTGGGCTGGCCTGATGCAATGGACTCAGCAAACATGTTGTTGCCCACTCTATCCAGCCCAGCATAGCTGGGGAAATCTGCCAGTACAATCTGATAGAGAGGGACCATCCTTCCATTGCTGTAAACTCCTGAGATTACACCTTTTTCATCCACACTAACATTGGTAATCATTCCTGCTGCATACCCATCCTGGCTTTGGAAGGTCAAGGCAGAAGGAGTGCCAAACCCTGTTATTGTACCATTACTTCCCCCCTTTTCATCCACATATTCCCAGGTGACAAAGAGAGGGGTCTGGGCACCAGTTAAGAGATCAATGGTAATAACAGGATTACCACCACCGGATTTAGCCACATCCAGGTTCCCAGAAGAGTCAAACTGTATAACCCCTGTGGAAGTGGTGACTCCAATCCCCTGGGGCACGGATGCCTTCCATTCCCATTTTCCTGGCTCAAGGCAGGTAAAATCCAGGGTAAGCTCTATGGGATTTCCAATGGAGTCATACACGGTAATGGTGGCACTATATATGTCTGGATAGTTGTCCAGCCCTCCAGTAAGGGATACTATCTCCTTGGCAGAGGCCAGGGCAGTGGTGTTGCCCCTTGCCTCCACATCCACCAGTGCAGAAGCAGAGGGATTGTTTGTAATAGCAGTAGCTATATCATCCACAGTCACGGTATTATCTATCTTGATGGTTATCTTTGAATTCTCCACCACAATTGTAGGGGGATTTGTTCCTCCTTCTTCAACCTTGATAGTTACGGCATTCCCAGCTGACCCTGCCTCCTTGGCAGTGAACTGGAGATAGCCTGCAGTACTTCCTGTGCCAAATTTTTGGGTAAGTGTGGCTGCCTTTGGTTGCCCGCCCCCAGAGAGGGTAACCACATTTTGGCTTGGGTTTGAATAAAGCTGAACATATCCGCTTCCGTCACCACCAACCTTTGCCACTACCATACCACCTGCCACTGCATGGGAATTTATGGCCTCCTCCAGGTCCTTGGCAGTGTGTGTACCCTGTTTAAATTTCACAGTGATTTCCTTGTTATCCAGGTCCACACTTATAACTGGCTCAGTCAATGTGTTGTCGTATTCCAGATTTATGGCAAGACCGTTCCCTGCAGTACCTGTGGCCACTGCCGTGAAGTATAGGTCTGCATTGGGATCACTAACATCGCCACCACCCACATTAGGGTCTTTCCAGGCACCATAGGCCTGCACACCCCCGCTGGATGCTGCATTCAGGTTTAGGTGCGTCTCTATTTTGGTGGTCACCTTGGGAGGGGAGGCCCCTGCAGGTATATAGATGTCAGTCATGGTGGGGATAACCTGCTGTTCCTGCTCACTAATCTTGTAGCCCTTCATCACATAACCCATGGCATTTACCAGATATCCGTCCTTGTCAAAGCTAAAGCTACCGTCCCTTGTATAAAGTATCCTCACTGTCTCACCAGATTCATCCCTCTGCCCCACCACAAACAGGCCTCTTCCGCTTATGGCCAGATCCGTGCTCCTGCCAGTGGTCTCCAGAGAGCCCTGTGTCCAAAGGGGGTTGGTTGCCATGAGAGTAACACCCCTTCCCATAGCCAGGTTCCTAAAGGCACCACCTTCAATTGCCTGGCTTATGATATCCCCAAAAAGGGACCTGTTTACCTTGAAACCTGTGGTATTGACATTGGCTATGTTGTCCCCTATCACCTGCATGGATTGGGCATTGCTGCTCAGGCCTGAGATCCCGGTAAAAAGAGAACCTATCATATTACCCTCCCTTTAAATTACTCTTCTTGTGCCAGTATTCTATGGATTTTACTAAATGCAATCTCCCTGCCATTGACCAAGAGGTATGCCTCCCCTTCTCTGTAAATCACTGCCTCCACCCTGCCCTTTGAAACCGCTGTGGCATCTATGGGGCTATTGGAATTATCCACTGCACTCACTGAAAAGACATAATTGCCTGGTGCTGCCCTCTGGCCTGAATCTGTTCTACCATCCCAGGAGATATTATTCATACCTTTGGCAAGATCCGTGAGTTTGAGGGTCCTCACCAACTTACCATTTGTGTCTGTTATATAAATAACAGCACTGGCTGCACTTGCTGGTAAAGAGAACTGTATAAGGGATTCACCCTCTTGTCCTAAGGTGATTTCATTAGAAAATGCTTCAACACTCTTCCCAACAATATTACTTACTTCTAATTGTTTCATGATACTCTGTGTTGATATGAGGCTATCAAGCTTCTCATTCATATTCTTTTGTTGCTCTAATGTGCTAAATTGAGCAAGTTGAGCTGTGAATTCAGTATTGCTCATTGGATTCAGTGGGTCTTGATATTGAATTTGAGCAACAAGAAGCTTGAGGAAGTCATCTTTTCCAAGGATGGCTTTCCTGTTTACATACTCTTCCTGTTTTGAAGAAATAGTTGGGTTAAAACTTATAACTCCCATCTTAGACTCCTATGCAAAGAGGCTTAAACCTTGAGTTGTCTTATCAAGATAATTTGGGATAAAAGTTTCATGCTCATTCTCACGAAATACTAAAAGCTGATGAATAGGTAACCGTTTTGCATAAAACTCGTTATGTCCACTGCCATACTTTTGTTCAAGACCAACGTTCATATATGCAATATTATGCCCACTTGACTCCAATTGAGATCTTAGTTCATTTAAATTGCTTTCAATTAAGTTTTTCACAGAGATCTCAGTAGCAGTTATCTTTACTGATAGAAGCTCATTTTCTTTACCCACAACCACTTTTATTTCTCCAAGTTCCTTAGGGTGAAGTGTAATTCTAACTTCTGAGGCATCTTTTTTGTGATTGACAACTATATGCTTAATTATGTCACTAATTCTATCTAATCTATCGCTGTTCATATTATGGATGTTATCATTTTGGTCATTATGCACATTATCAATATATTCCAGATAATCTACTTCATTTGCACTATGTATATATAATATTGGCTTATAGTTAACACTGTTGGCATGACCTTCTGAGTTTCTAATTTTTATATTACTGTTGTTCTCTATTATATCAAAGAAAGCCATATTAGAATCATCAAACATATTTTCAATGTCTTCTGAAATAACCCTCTCTCCAACGGATCCATCACTTTTAGAATACTCTATATTGCTTTCTTTATAGTCTTCTTGATGGGAAATTAATCTAAGGTCTTTAGCTATATTTGATTCAGGCTGTTTTAATTGATTCTCAACTCCTGGTTGGTACTCAGTGCTTTCGATGCCTTCTCTAACCTTTGGATCATTGTTAGCCTCATTTAAATGAATATTGATACCTGATGTATGGATTGCCCTAACAGGGCCTGATAGACCAGGGTTTATGTTTTCTGATTCAGGACCTTTGACTACCCGGTGCTGGGTGCCTTCCTCATCTTGAATTAACCTTGATGGTAAAACCTTGCCCTGTGTCCATAGATCTTTTTCAGTAAATTTAAGGCCATTATTGCTATCTGAGGAAAACAGCTCCCTAACAGGGCCTGATAGACCAGGGTTTATGTTTTCTGATTCAGGACCTTTGACTACCCGGTGCTGGGTGCCTTCCTC
>FWWM01011440.1_pt1 | contig 15184 bp, 16 predicted proteins | sample 2228351 | NCBI WGS metagenome assembly FWWM01 (sample SAMEA103939774, study PRJEB20133) | metagenome | reverse complement strand
TTTTAAGGTTTCAGATTATCGATTTTTTTAGTTTGTCAAAAATAAATAAAGTGAAGCATATACCCATGCTACTCAAATATCACTATTAATCTATATTACTCAAAACCAATAATCTATCTCTCAAATCTGTTATTGATTATTTATGATATTTAAAATGCTCAGACCTGTTAATGGATCTTGAATCTTCTCTACATTAATACCATTCATCTCTATTATTACTGCCTCCATAACGAGAAAGACCTCTACAGAATCTCTTATACAGCCAATAGATATATCATCAAGTCTTCCTATCGCTCCATGAATATGAAGCACTGGTTTTCCTGATTGCCAAAATACAGTTCCTGTAGCAATAATCTCTTTTGGTTCATTTATATTCTTCCATACAGGCTTTGGTGGTATCTCATCCTTTTCTGGTCCAACAACGACATTCCCTTTTCTCATTCCACCAATGATATGAAAGAACCCAGCTTTTATTTCTTCCTTTTCTATTAAATCTTTTAAGGATTCCAAAGGTTTCTCGCCATTGTCGAATCTTACAACAAATATCCTTCCTGGTGTGCCTTTTGTGTACTGCATTATTCCCTCCAGTACTCTTCGAATTTACCGCCCTTCGTGATCCAGACAACATATGGTGCCTTAACAACATCTCCTTTTTCATCGAATTTTATATTTCCAAGAGCGCCTGAAAATTCCATCTCATGGAGTTTTGCGATAATACTTTTGCCATCCACTGAGCCCGCCTCTTTGATTGCTGTAAGTAATATATTTGTTGCATCATATGCATATATAGAGTATGGACCGGGCTCTCCAAATCTCTTTCTGTATTTTTCGAGGAATTCCTTTGCAGTAAGAATCTTTGATGGATCAGGTCCAAAGGTGAGGTATGTTCCCTCAGCACTCTTTCCTGCTATCTCTATAAATTTCGGATCTATAGTGCCATCTCCACTCATAAAATATGATTTTATCCCGAGTTCCCGTGCCTGTTTGATTATGAGACCTGCCTCAGGATATATTCCACCGAAATATATGAGTTCAGGATCAAAAGACTTTATGGATGTAAGAACTGTCTTGAAGTCCTGTTCTCCCTTTGTTATACCACCATAATATACCACATCCACAGAACCTGTAAGAAACTTCTTCACCTCATCCGCAAGACCCTGTCCATAGGTTGTCTTGTCGTGAAGTATGGCTATTCTCTTTATCTTGAGAAATCTTTTAATAAATTCTGAGGCTACTCTTCCTTGCTGATCATCTCTACCACATACCCTGAAGACATTCTTATATCCTCGCTCTGTTAATAAAGGATTCGTGGATGCAGGTGTGATCATGGGTATGCCTGCACGGTTATATACATCCGATGCAGGAATGGAACAACTTGAATTAAAATGGCCAATAACACCAACTGCGCCCTGAGTTACCAATTTATTCGCAACAGATACAGCCTGTTTCGGATCTGATTGATCATCTCCAATAAGAAACCTCACCTTCTTACCAAAAATGCCTCCTTTTTCATTCCATTCATCAACTGCAATCTGGACACCATTTCTAAAATCTCTACCCATCTTTGCTTCAGGTCCTGTCATTGGACCTGCAATAGCTATCACTATCTCCTGCGAGGCAGGTTTACATGAATAGATTGTTAATGCTATTATTATGCATAATGTGATAATCCTTAATATCTTCATCGCTACTCCTCCTTTCAAAGGTAGTGGTATTTAAAATCTAACACCTTATCTTATGTGATGTCAAATATCTCTCCTCCTCAGGTGCCATGATGGTAGCAAAAAGCAATCCCTGAGATCTAAAAAGTAGTGGGACAGCAAAATTCAATCTCTTCTTTTCTGAAAAGCCTCAGAGATCTTTATAATAAATCTCTCGAGATTTTCCTTCACATCACCATAAAGAATACCTGAAGATACTGCTACCATATCTGCACCGGATTCAAGGACCTGTTTCACATTATCGTATCTTATTCCTCCTATTGCCACAATCGGTATCCTTATTACCTTTCTTAATGGTATGATCGCCTCTGGCCCTTTAGGAACCTGAGCATCTGGTTTTGTCTTTGTCTCATATACTGGACCAAAGCCTATGTAGTCTGCTCCGAGCTCCTGAGCAGTTATCGCCTCATCAATATTGTGTGTTGATATACCTATGATCTTTGAAGCACCTATTATCCTTCTTGCATAAGAAATAGGTATATCATCCTGTCCGAGATGTACACCGTGGGCATCAACTGCAACGGCAATATCAGGGTAGTCATTGATGATCAATCTTGCACCGTGCCTTGAGATAATATCCATCAACCTCGATGCTTCCTCATACTGTTCCTTTCTCGATACATCCTTACCTCTGTACTGAAACCACTTTATCCCTGAAAAAAGCAGATATTCAATCTTTCTCCTCAGATCAGGCATTATCTTCTCTGACGGACATATAAAATAGATGAAATCTAAGAGACTGGATTTATACATCATGAGGATTTGATGTTATTTCATAAACTGAATGTCTTCAACAATCTTTGTTTCCCTGTGATTACTGTTCATCTCCTCTATGAAAGATGTATTGTATTCGCCATTTATAAAGTTGGGATCACTCAGTATCTTTTTGTGAAGTGGTATCGTCGTCTTTATGCCTCTGATCTCGAATTCATCAATGGCATGCTGCATCCTCAATATAGCCTCATACCTTGTTGGTGCCCATGCAACCAGTTTCGCTATCATTGAATCATAGTATGGAGACACTGTGTATCCAGGATATATTGCTGTATCTATCCTTATACCTGGACCGCCAGGTAGATTCAAAAATTCTATCCTTCCAGGTGAAGGAATGAATCTTTCAGGATCCTCTGCATTTATCCTGCATTCAATAGTATGACCTCTGAACTTTATATCTGATTGCTTATATTCGAGAGTATATCCTGCTGCGATCTTGATCTGTTCCTTTACGATATCTATCCCTGTAACCATCTCAGTTACAGGATGTTCTACCTGTATCCTAGTATTTATCTCTATAAAGTAGATATTCCCCTCTGGATCGAGAATAAATTCAAATGTGCCTGCATTTCTGTATCTCAGTGCCCTGGCACCCCTGACAGCGAGTTCACCTATATATTTTCTCTGCTTTTCAGAGATGGATGGAGAGGGACTCTCCTCAAGGAGTTTCTGATGTCTTCGCTGTATGGAACAATCCCTCTCTCCCAGATGTATCACATTGCCCTTTGAATCAGCAAGTATCTGTATCTCTATATGCTTTATGCCTGTGATATACTTTTCTATATAGAGTTCACCATTTCCAAATGCTGCAAATGCCTCTCTCTGTGCCATATGAAATGCCTGTCTGAATTCACTCTCATCTCTGACTATCCTCATACCCTTCCCCCCACCACCAGCAGATGCCTTTATGATCACAGGGAAACCTATCTTCTTTGCTATCTTCTCTGCCATATCATCTGAATTAATAGGACCGTCGCTTCCTGGAACCACAGGTATTCCCCTTCTTTTGAGAATAGTCCTTGCCTTTGCCTTGTCACCACCTACCCTAATACTCTCAGGTGTCGGACCAATGAATACTATTCCTGATGTTGCACATGCCTCTGCAAAATTCGGATTTTCAGAAAGGAATCCATAACCCGGATGTATCGCCTCTGCATCAGTTATCTCAGCAGCAGAGAGTATTGCTGGAATATTGAGATAACTCTGCTGAGGATTGGCTGGACCAATGCATACTGATTCATCAGCCATCTTCACATGAAGAGAGTCTTTATCAGCCTCAGAATATACTGCTACTGTCTTTATGGATAGTTCTTTGCAAGCCCTTATGATTCTCAGGGCTATCTCTCCTCTGTTCGCTATAAGAATCTTCTTAAAGAGTTTCATAGTGGCTCGATAAGAAAGAGAGGTTCACCATACTCAACGGGCTGACCGTTCTCCACGAGTATCTTTACTACTATACCATCGACCTCGCTTTCTATCTCATTCATCAACTTCATCGCCTCGATGATGCAGAGAGGTTGACCCTTTCTTACCCTGGCACCGACCTCCACAAATGGAGGTGCATCTGGCGAAGATGCCCTGTAAAATGTTCCAACGATAGGAGATGTCACGGTAATTAGCCTCTTTGTCTCTTCTTCCTTCGGTAATTCTATCTTCTGTGGTTCCTGAACCTTCTGAACCTCCTTTATCTCGATTGGGGCAAGGAATTTCTCTCTTCTTATCCTTACCTTCAGACCATCTTTTTCGATCGTGAGTTCTGTAATATCAGTATCTTTAAGGAGATTGACTAATTCTTTTATCTCTTCCATTTCCATATTATTTAACCCTCTCTACATATTCAGAAGTTCTTGTATCGATCTTGATTATATCACCCTCCACTATATGGAAGGGGACCTTTATAGTAGCGCCTGTTTCCAAAACTGCTGGTTTTGTACCGCCTGTGGCTGTATCTCCCTTAAAGGCAGGTTCTGTCTGTATAACCCTGAGTTCAACAAATATAGGAACCTCTACGGTGATAGGTTCATCCCTGTAATAAAGCATCTTCACTACCATATTCTCTTTAAGAAAGTTTTTTGAATCTCCAAGTTTTTCCCTGTTAAGGGATGTCTGTTCAAATGTCTCCATATCCATAAATGTGTATTCATCTCCCTGAGAATAAAGAAACTGCATCTCCTTCTCCTCGATGGGTGCAAGCGGAATCTTCTCACCTGCATTGAATGTCTCTTCTATAATCCTGCCTGACCTCAACCCCTTCATCTTCACACGGACAAACGCACCACCACGCCCGAGTTTTACATGTTGAGACTCTATAACCTCGAAAGGTTCATCCTTATATTCGATCTTTGTACCCCTTCTCAGGTCATTCGTGGATATCATACAATGTACCTCCTTATAGAGGATTTAATGATATTGTAAACCAATCCTCTCCTTTTTGAAAACAGAAATATACTTTTTATGTCAGTTTTATTTATATGCACAAAAAATCTATGTTTTTTGCTTATACAGATTTTAATAAAGATAGTTTACATCACAAATATATCGTCAGGCAAGAAAAATTTATATACCAAATATTATCTCCCTTGAGACCTCATCTATCCTCTGAAGTCTCACAATAATCTCATCACCAATAGATAATCTCCTGCCTGTTCTTTTACCCCTTAATGTGAAAGTTGATTCATCATATATATAGAAATCATCCGTCATATATGATACATGGAGAAAACCCTCGACATAGAAGTCCATGAGCCTAACCTTGACTCCATATAAAGTTACTGAGACTATATTACCTCTGAATGTATCACCAATCCTCTTCTTCATAAACCATATCCTCATTGCCTGAACAACAGTATTCTCTGATTCATCTGCTCTTCTCTCCATCCTCGATGAATGGAATGCTATATTCGGAAGAATATTCTCAAGGTATTTAATCTTTCTATCATTTATTCTACCTGTTATGATATCCTTCAATATCCTGTGGACAACGAGATCAGGATACCTCCTTATTGGAGATGTAAAATGGGTATATGAAGATGATGCAAGGCCAAAGTGCCCAGCATTTATATGCGAATACCTTGCCTGTTTGAGGCTTTTGAGAATTATATAGTTTACAGTCTCCTCATAAGGTTTACCCTTTACATCTTTAATTATTGTATGGAGATTCTTCGCCTCTTTGAGCCTCTTTCCTGTGAGCAGATGTACAAGTTTCGATATCTCAGCAATCTTATTTGGATCAGGCTTCTCATGTATCCTGTAAAGAGAAGGGACTTCCGTGCTCTCTATATATTCCGACACTGCCTCATTTGCTGCAATCATGAATTCCTCTATTATCATATGGGCAAAGGTCCGCTCACTTCGTATGATATTTTCAGGATTTCCCTGAATGTCGAGCAAAACCTCAGGCTCAGGCAAATCAAAGTCGAGACTTCCTCTTTTGAGTCTCATCTCCCTCAATATACTTGCCAGTTCTGCCATAAGCTCAATATCCCTGAGAAGATAACTGTATCTTATTCTCTCATCCATGTCATTATCTATTACTATCTTCTTTATGGATGTGTATGTCATCCTTTCTCTGCTCTTTATGATAGAAGGATAAAAATGTGTAGATAATCTTTCACCATCTTCATTGAAGACCATATCTACAGTGAATGCTGCCCTTGTAACGGATGGTTTGAGACTGCATATATCCTCTGAAAGTTCAGGCGGCAACATCGGAATCACCATGTCAGGGAAATATATACTCGTAGCCCTTTTTCTCGCCTCCATGTCAAGTTTTGAATCCCATGGTACATAGTAACTAACATCTGCAATATGGACATAGAGTCTGTACCCCTGAGGAATCCTTTCGATAGATACAGCATCGTCAAAGTCCTTTGCCCTCTCCCCATCTATCGTGATCGTAGTGAGTCCTGTAAGGTCCTTTCTGTTTTTTAGATCGATTGCCTTCTTCACAATAAGCCTTGCCTCTTTAAGTACCTCCTCTGGAAATCTCTTTTGAATATTGAATTCATCCATTATCGCCTGTATCTCTTCAAGAGGGGTCTCGGGCTTCTTGATAATCTTTATTACCCTGCCTGTTGCAGGTCTGTTGTCCTGAGGATACCTCATGATGTCAACAACCACATAATCACCCTTTCTGGCACCGCCTGTCTCTCCTTGAGGTATCAGGATATCGAAGAATATTGACCTATTTCTTGGCTTTACGAATGTCCCATACCTTGTGCGGTCGAATATTCCTGTTACCCTCCTTGTTGCCCTCTCCAAGATTCTCAGGATACTTCCGCTTCTCCTTTCAGTATCCTCCAGTCTTGCTATGACCCTGTCATTATTCATTGCACCTCTTACAAATCTCATAGGAATGAATATGTCTCTTTCACCTGCCTTTTCAGGTATCACGAATCCATAACCATCTCTGTGTGCCTCGAAGTATCCTGTAACGAGATTCATCTCTTCAGGAGGACCGTAATGGCCTTTTCTCGTCTTTATAAGCCTGCCTTCATGAAACATCTCTCTCAGAATTCTCTTCAAGAGTCTTGAATCCTTTTTTGTGAGATCTAATTCATGGAGTATATCCTCAAAACTCAGGGGTCTCTTCTTCTTTCTGACGATCTCTGTTATCCTGCTCTTCAGGATCTCTTTTCTTTCTTTCATTATTTTTATCTCTTAGCACTCTCTATACCACGAATCACATCATTCCTCTCAACAGTCTTGATAACGACTCTTCCTGTCTCAAGGGGAAGAGCCATCTTCAATTTACCTCCTCTTGCCTTTTTATCGAGTTCCATAGTCCTCAAGATATCCTCTGGATTGAATCGAGATGGTATCTCTGAAGGAAGGTCATAAAGGGTTATGAGCTCCTTTACAGCAGTGGCTACTTCTGGTTCTATCCCCATTACAATCTCAGATATCCTTGCCTCTGCATACATACCCATCGCCACTGCCTCTCCATGAAGATATGTCCTGTAATCAGTTAATGTCTCAATACTGTGTCCTACAGTATGTCCATAATTCAGTATCGCCCTAAGACCCGATTCCTTCTCATCCTTCGATACAACCTCTGCCTTTATCTTCAAGGACTCCCTGATTATATGTATCAAGTGCTTTGCAGATAATTTTTTAATATCCTCATGGTATTCCCTGAGATACATAAAGAGATCCTTACTCCATATAACCCCGTATTTTATCACCTCTGCCATACCAGCACGAAATTCTCTCTCTGGAAGGGTCTTTAGCATATCAACATCGATCACTACAATTACAGGTTGATAAAATGTACCTATCATATTCTTTCCAAGAGGATGGTTAATACCTGTCTTTCCACCAACAGAACTATCGACCTGGGCAAGGAGTGTAGTCGGAACCTGTATATAATCTATTCCTCTCATGTAAGTTGAGGCAACGAATCCTGTAATATCTCCTATTACACCGCCTCCAAAGGCAATGAGAAGAGAAGACCTGTCAAATCTTTTTTTGAGTAACATGCCGTGCAGGTAATAAAACCAGAGTATATTTTTATATTCCTCTCCATCAGGTATTATGAAAACCTCTCCATCGATCTCACGGGATAGTTTCTCTATTGTATCCTTATAAATCCTATAGATGGTCTCATTCGTCACAATGCCCTTTTTTGAGTAATTCCTCTCCCTCAGAAAATCCACAACCCTGATGAGATTATTACTTCCCACCATGATATCATATGACCTTTCATCAAGAGAGGCCTTCAGGATACTCTCTTCCACAACCTTATTATCTCCTCTACGACCTCTTCAGGTGTGAGATTATCTGTGGGAATCAGAAAATCTGCCTTTTCATAAAATGGCATCCTGTATTCAAGGAGTTCTTTTATCCTTGTCATTGGATCAGGAACCCTTAAAAGAGGTCTGTCGTCATGATGTGCTGTTCTTTTAAAGATCGTATCTGGTGTTGCTGTGAGACAGAATATTATCCCATTGCTCTTGAGATTTTTTATATTCTCCTCTCTTAGGATAGAACCTCCTCCTGTAGATATTATTATACCCCTCATCTCTGAGACCCTTTTTATTATCATAGACTCTATATCCCTGAAATAAGGCTCACCGAACCTTGCGAATATCTCATTTATGGTCATGTTCTCATGTCTTTCTATCTCCTCATCTATGTCCACAAGGGGCATTGCGAGGACCTTCGAGAGTATCTTAGAGATAGTGGTCTTACCCGTTCCCATGAATCCTGTAAGGACTATATTCTTCATCTTTTCTTCACACTCTCCATATATGCCTTATAGTTTTCCATGATCTCACTCATACTATCTCCTCCAAATTTTTCTAAAAAAGCCATTGCAAGGATTATAGCAACCATCGATTCAGCGATAACACTGCATGCAGGCACCGCACACACATCTGACCTCTCATAGGATGCCTCATGCGGCTCATGGGTTATTATATCGACTGATCTCAATGGTTTCCTAAGGGTCGGAATAGGTTTCATGGTTGCCCTTACTATCACAGGCATACCATTAGAGATACCACCCTCTATACCACCAAGAAAATTGGTCTTTCTTATGTATCCATCATTGTAGTATATCTCATCCATTACCTGAGAACCTCTCAAACCTCCAGAGATATTTCCGAGGCCTATCTCGACAGACTTTACAGCCTGAATAGACATCACAGAAGATGTAAGCATCGAATTAAGCCTCTTATCCCATTGAATATAACTCCCAAGACCAGGTGGAACATTTACAGCAAAGACCTCAAATACCCCTCCAAGGGTATCTCCTTCTACCAATGTCATGTCTATCAATCTTTCTATTTCTGATGTGTATCCTTCATCAGGACATCTTACACTCGATTGTTCTGCCTTCCTGTGGAGTTCAATAAGTCTATCTTTATCTGCCCATGAATCCTTCATACCATCAGGAGGAAAACCAATCCCGCCTATTGAGAGGACATAGCTTCCTATAGATATCCCGAATTCTTCGAGAAATCTCCTCGCAACAGAACCCATCGCAACCCTCATAGCTGTCTCCCTTGCTGATGACCTTTCGATGATATTCCTTATATCAGATTCATTGTATTTAAGAATACCTGCAAGGTCTGCATGTCCTGGTCTTGGTTTTGTGACAGTCTTTACTTGTGTAGATACCTTTTCTACACCCATCAGTTCCTGCCAGTTCTTCCAGTCCCTGTTCTCTATATATAGGGACACTGGCGAGCCAATGGTCCTTCCGTGCCTCACCCCAGATATTATCTCGACATGGTCTTGTTCTATCTTCATCCTTCCACCCCTGCCATAGCCAGACTGCCTTCTCTTAAGATGGTATTCTATATAAGAACGATCTATCTCCAGACCCGCAGGTATTCCCTCTATGATACCAACGAGTCCTTTTCCATGTGATTCTCCAGCTGTAAGAAATCTCAACATATAGATAGGATAACAGAAATCCATCAAAGTTTCTACCAGAACCATATCTCAGTCTGGATAGTGATATTTTCGTGTTATAATACAAAAATAGGGAAAAGAGAGATGGAAGTCTTAAAAGAGAGAGTAAACAGGCTCGAAAAGGTCCTTGAAGACTTCATAATAAGTGTGAGAGAAGCACAACTCAAGACTGAAATGGAGATTCAGGCACTTAAGGAAGAGATGAGACATTTTCAGACAAGGACCGAAGAGTATTTCAAAAGGATGGATGAGGAAAATAGAAAGAGAAACAGAGAATGGAGTAATCTCGCAAAAAAGATGGGAAGCATCGTGGAGGACCTCATTGCACCCGCAATAAGACCTGTACTTACTAAGTATTTCGACTGTGATGTAAATTTCGAAGGACAGAGGATACGCAGAAGAAAGGATGGTGATGAGTGTGAGGTGGACATGGTGGCAAGTTGTGAGGATAAGGTCTTTTTGGTAGAGGCAAGGTCAACTTCAAGGATGCAGGATATAACTGAGATAAAGGAAAAGGCCATGAGATTTTTCGAATTCTTTCCTGAATTCGAGCATAAAAAATTGTTTATAATCTTCGGAAGTATCTCCTTTCCTGAAAATGTAATCAAAGAGGCAAGCGAGGAAGAAATATATGTCCTGGCATGGCGGGAGTGGAAATACATGGATATCCTGAATTTTGAAGAAGTTAATGTGTAAGATGCCTGAAGACCTAAAGCTCAATACCTGTCTACGTGCGAACACGCACAAGGAGAGAATACATTATTAAAATTCTTTACTTGAGAGCCTCTTTTGATGATAAGTGACCTCTCATCAGTTGTAATACTAATGTAATGAGGACTATTACCTGTCTGTGCCTGTAAAGTTGACCCGACAGTTACGATTGCCATTAATATCTGCATTCATTGCTTGATCATAGGTTAATGTTCCTAATGGAAATGCACAACTCCAGTCAAAGGTTAGAAATCCTTCAATGTACTCTCCAACATTCAGATATTGGGGATCTGTTATCTCAGAATTATTATTTACCCTCTTACATATCCCATCGATTCCAAAATCCCGTCTAAAGCCAGTATTATTCCATACCCTATAATTCTGGCAACCTACATATACTGTCACCTGACATGTATTTCCACCTGGTGAAAGAGTAAGGGTGAATGTATTTGCACCTTGGGTTGTTAATCCACCTGTTGTGCATGAGCCTCCATTTGAGTTTGTAAATGAAGTACATGTTCCACTCTGGGGTGAGAATGTGCCACTTGCAGGACCATTCGTTATTGTCCACTGAAGGGTCGTTGTCTCTCCATACCTCACTATACCAGGGCTTGCACTGAGGGTGCATGTTGGTAATGAAGAACTGATATTCACTATATATGTCCCGCTTATAGTCTGGGGTCCTGGATTTGTACAACTATCCTGCCATGCAACATTAAAATTACATGTGCCTGTTGAAGTTGGTGTCCCTGATATCGTTGCACCTGTTGGTGTGCAAGTAAGACTCAGACCATTACAACTTAAAGGTGTGCATTGTGTATTTGTGTATGGCGGCACGCCACCAGAGACTGTTATTGATTGATTAAATGGAGTCCCCACTATTGCACTCCATATCGTTCCAGATGGAGGATTGAGACTTAATAGAGGGCATCCTCCTCCACCACCACCAGAGGGGCTGATGGTCAGGACAAAATTTCTTGTATTTGTACTACAGGTGTCATTAACTGTAGATGTGACCGTATATGTCCCGCTTGTGCCAGCTGAGGGTGTTCCTGATATAGAATTCCCAGAACAGGTAAGTCCACCTGGACATGAAGGTGAAACTGACATATTCCATGAATATGAAGTCCTTCCACCAGATGCTACTATGGTGGCTAAGTAAGGAGAACCTTCAATACCTGAAGGAAGACTCTGGGTTATTATGGTTAAAGGTTTCGGTCTTATAGTTATAGAGCCATTATAAGGTAGAGGGGTAGAACCACCTGAATCACTCACTTGAGTAGAAAGATTTATCGTCTCAGTGCAATTTAAGAGCTCTCCTGTGCTGGATGAGGTATTATAATTAACTGTGCCTGATATAAGCCCTGATGGATCTAATGTGAGTCCATAGCCTGACCATGTTGTCCAAGTATATGGCGGCTTACCACCAATAGCCTGAAGTTGAAAAGAATAAAATGAGTCCTCCTCTCCCTGTGGCAAAGTTGATGGAGATGTTATAGCAAGGGGTTGCGGACATCCCCTCAGTGCCCTTATCTCATCAAGGGATGCATATAAGACAATGTCATCGTAATTAAAGACTGGATTTGAGGGTGTATATGTGCATGGAGGGTTGTATCCCATGTTCTGCTTTCTCACATAGAATGGTGAAGATGTTCCTGTGCAGGCTTTATCTCCATCGAACCCTCCACTATATACAATAAATACGATATTCTGTTTTTCATTGTAAGATGTGCAGTCATCATTCGTACATTCTCTTACTGACCAGCCTGTATTATTAGTACCACATATATCTCCTGTTACTGAAAAGTAATAATACTCGAGATTATTCCCCCATGCATCAAATCCCCTCGCACCTGCTGACTCGAGACTGTTTGGAAGAACCCCATTCTTTACTACATATCCAATCACTGCCTCCCTCACCTGCTTCACTACCTCCCTCGACTCCTCAAGTTTAGTCCTCTTTGTGAGAGGTCCAAGAAGACCCACACCAAGTGCAAAGAGTATCCCAATGACAATAAGAACTATTGCGAGCTCTATGATAGTGAAGCCCTCTCTTTTAGTAAAAGTGTTGAGTTGTCTGATTCTCTGCTTCATCTTATTCGCCTTCAAAGGCTTTATTTATATCCTTTTCGAGGGCAGTATAGACCTCTGGCATCTTCTTCAACAATCTCTTGATATCTATCCACTCAAGTTCAAAACCATAGCGCTTTCTAAAAAGATGCTTAAACCTTAAATATTCATAAAGCATCTTTGCCGTCTCCCTGCTTATGATGGCAGACCTCAATCCTAAAATATTAAGTGTCTTCTGGTTTAACAATTCAGTATGCCAGCTCATACCAGAAGGAACCCGTTCATCTATATTACTGGCAATCATCTGAAATATTCTCTCTGCCCCAGTATAAAAATCGTGCAATATCGATGCCCCTGCTCTGATGTTTATCTTTGACTGCTTTTTCTTTTCGACCAATGCTGCCTCCTCAAGTAATCTTCTAAGCTCTTTAAGTTCACTAATAACCTGAGACTTAAGGACATCAAAGGCACTCACAATTCCATACCTTCTTTAAGAGCAGTACTGATTATCGCTTCATCTGCTAATTCTATGGGGATTATATCGACATCAAAAGGGCTTGCAACCTCCCATGCGTCAGCACCTGCCCTTAAGATATCCTCTGATCTTATACCCTCCACGAGGAGGTCGATATCGGTTCTTTTGTGGAGATAATCCTTTCTAACGATAGAGCCAAACAATAACACCTTTTTAGCACCATACTTTTCCTTTAGCATAATAGCAACCTTCCTTGCCCTATCAATTAGGGCAAAACGGAGTGCAGATATCTCTTCTCTTTGCCTTTTCTCTATAGCATTCCTGAGTATCATACTTAGATTCAGGATATCAAAACTGGCATCATGTGTCAAGACAAAATGGAGACAATATCTCACTCTTTCACTACAGGTCGATAAAATCTTTACTGCATACCCTCTTTTACTTTCTCCCTTAAATCTTGAAGTTTCGCCTTCTTTGTGAGAGTTCCTATAGCCCAAACCTAATGACAATCGCAAGCTCTCTAAAGCCAGTTTATACCGAGAAGAGGCATTGCCTCTTCTCGGTAGCCCATCTTATGGAAGTTTATCGAAGAAGTATGTGGCAACAATATTGCCTGAAGCAGGCCATACAGCGGGTGAAGTTGTGCCAGCAGGTCCACAATTCCTTACCCTTCCTGCTTGCCCATTCACCTGACCATCTATATCTTCATCGATTCTCTCGGCATATTTTACATCGAGGGTAGCATTTGTGCCATCAACATAACCTATCAACATCACATTCTTTGTTACACCTGTATTACCACATACATTGGAAACTTCTGATATTGTTATACTCACTCCCTCTACACTATCTGGTGGATAGGCTATTGACTGAGTGTTGAGAGCGGTTTTAAGGTTAGCAAAGTCATCAATCAAGCCATCCTTAGTGGTATCCGTATCTCCAGGGAAATAGCCAACTTTGTCATAGTGTGTCCATATAGGGACCTCCCATTTCCTCGGAATGTCTCTCACTTTTTTTGCCTTTGCACTCTCGATAAGGTCAGTGCCTCTGAGGACCAATCCAAGAAGGATCCCTATAATCACGAGGACAATCGCAAGCTCAAGCAGGGTAAAACCCTCTCTTTCTTTGAGATTCTTCATAGATACACCTCCTAAAGGTTTATATAGGTGGCTATGCCACCTGTTTCTCATAAAAGTGTAGCAATTTTTGTGCCATACAGATGTCTTAAAACTTATATATAAATCAAACATTTTTATAATTTATTCTCTCTAAAAATGACATTTTTTGTCAAGATATATGTAAAATATTTCACAGTTTAGAATAGAGTGTGACTGTTGAGATGAGGTTATTGTTGTAATCACCATCTGCCTGAACAGTGCCTTGATTATAGATGCCATCATCGAGCTGTACATCTACTGTCCTTGCGATCTCCCTCGGGATGTTTTGAAATGCGATCCAGTTCACACTAACACCATTGACTGTTCCATATGCGACACTCACAGAACCTCCATATGAATGGACAGGATTCGTCCTTCCTGAGCCTGTGATTATCCCGGCGAGTCTCAGGTGAGACCATGCATTGCATGACTCCTCACTAATCGCCTCACCACCTGAGCAGTTAAATACAAAATTGCCCTCTATGAGACCATTGGCATTACCATCAACTGAACCTGGCCATCTTTGAGAGACTGTATTATCATCACCAGGGAATCTATTTGAGTATCTATCATAGTATGTGTAAAATGCAGCAGTTATCTCCCTTGAGAGATTGACAAGCCTCTTTATCTTTGCATTCTCTATGAGGGATGCACCTTTCAGGACTATAACAAGGAGTATTCCTATGATTACGAGGACTATGGCGAGTTCAACGAGTGTAAAACCATCTTTTTTAAAAGACCTGAGATCTGACATAACATTTAACCTCCAGTATTGTTAATATTAACAGTATAGAGAAAACCATTCATGGTGTCAATATATAGAGTCTATTTTATAATCCGTAAATTCCGTAAATAAGGCT
>FWWM01011437.1_pt1 | contig 15186 bp, 14 predicted proteins | sample 2228351 | NCBI WGS metagenome assembly FWWM01 (sample SAMEA103939774, study PRJEB20133) | metagenome | reverse complement strand
CCCACTCGTACGCGGTCTCGATGGTCACGAGCTTGTCCGGACGGTCCCCCGCAGCCTTGCTCACGGGGTCGTTGCGCAGGTACGCGAGCCGCTTGGCCTTTGGGATGGCGTTCTCGAAGGTGGGGTAGTCGTACGCCTGAGAGGCGTGGAACTTCCCCGGCGGCCACCCCTCCCGCGCCGCCACATCAGGATCGTAGCTCAGGATGAGGTCGATGAGGAACTTCTTCGCCGCCTCCCGGACGGGGCGGGGCCGGTTCCGCCAGATGAAGTAGACCCCCATCACGTGCTCGAGGCCTCGCGCACCCGCAGGACCCTGTGGTGCCCGCTCCGTGATGAGTGTATCCCGGGCCAAAAGGACAGCCTTGCTGGTCTTGGGGTCCTCCCCCCGCTTGAGGGCCGCGGCGGCCATGGCCTGGGCGGAGCGGGTGATGGAGATGGCGTTCATAGCCACGGAGATGCGGCCCGCCAGGAACTCCTCGTTGTTGGAGGCCGCGGTCCACGCGAAGACCCCTGCGAACATGGCCTCGTTGTAGAGGTCCCGCACGAACTTCAGGGCATCGATGGTGCGCTGCCGGTAGGGCGGGACGTCCAAGATGACGTTGCTGCCTTCATCCTGCTCGCCCGTGCCCCACGAGTACAGGAGGGCCCGCAGCCACATGCCCGTGTCGATCTCCTGACTCAGCCCCAGGCCCACGGGATGGCCCATGCGCCGCAGCTCCCGACCTACCTTGCGGACGTCGTCCCAGGTGACAGGCCCTTGCGTGGAGCGGCCGAGGGCCTTCGCGGAGGCCTCCCGCCACATCCACCCACGGTAGTGCAGCGGATCGGGGACGAAGTTGTCCGAGACCCCGAAGTATCGGCGGGTGACGGGGTTGTAGGTGCTCTTTTCGGCGAGCGGGATGTACGGCCCTACCTTCCGCTTGAGCTCCTCGATGACCTCCCGGTGGGCGTCCGTGTCCACCTGCCGCTCTAGGGTAGCGGGTGGAGTGAGGTACTGGATCATGTCGTGTCCGGGGTCCGCGCCTGCCGCCACCCGGGCCGCCTCGGAGGCCGCGATGGCCGGGATGTCTGCCACGCCTACGTGCTCCACAACCACTCGCACGTTGTTCTTCGCACCCCATCGGGGCGCGAAGACCTTGTCGAACCACTCGTCGTAGGGCGGGACGAAGTGCCGCCACTGCAGGATCCGAAGGGTCACGGGTTGTGCCGCGGCCTTCTCCGTGAAGACGAACGGGCCGAAGCTCGCCGCCGTGAGCCCTGCGCCGACCAGCCGCAGGAATTCTCGGCGGGTGACGAGGCGCCATCGGCCCTCCGCCACCTTCACCCACTGCAGGTCTTGCCGCTCGTCCGGCATTTTGGTCTACACCCCCTTCTTTCGTTATCGAATCGCTCCGGCCGTAGTGAACCCCGAGACGAACTTATCGATGACGAAGTAGTACAGGACGGCCACGGGCACGCTGGCGAGGAACGCGCTCGCCATCAGCGGCCCCCAGTCGAAGATGTCCCCCCGCACCATGTCCGCGGGGACCCCCACGCTCACCGTCTTGCGGGCCACGTTGGTGACGAAGGACAGGGCATAGACGAACTCCTGGGCGGAGAGAGTAAAGCTGAAGATCACCACCGCGATGATGCCCGGAACCGCAAGCGGAAGGGTAACTCGGAGGAAGGCCCCTAGCCGGCTGTAGCCGTCCACCAGGGCCTGCTCCTCCAGCTCCGCGGGAATGGACTTAAAGAACCCCATGAGGAGCCAGGTGGCGAAGGGCACAGTGATGGTGGGATAGACCAGGATCAAGGACCACAGGGTGTTGTGCAGCCGCAGCTCGCTCACGACCCGGGCCATGGGGATGAAGAGCAGGGTAGGCGGGACGAGGTAGACCAGGAACATGCCGATCCCGAGCTGCGTGCCCAAAGCGCCTAGGAACCGGCTGAGGCTGTAGCCCGCGGGGAGGGCCAAAAGCAGCGTGATGAACACCACCGCAACCCCCACCAGGGCAGTGTTCACGATCCAGTTCGCGTACATGGTCTTGGTGAAGACGTACTCCAGGTGCTGGAGGGTGGGCGGCTCGTTGAACCAGAAGGGGTTGTTCAGGGGGTTGTAGAGGTCGGAGTCGCGCTTGAACATGGTGATGAGCATCCAGGCGAAGGGAAAGGCGGTGAAGGTGCAGAAGACGGCCAGGATGAGCGTCCGGCCCGCGACCCCTACGAGCCTCCGCCTCGACCGCTTCCTCCGCGGGGCCGGCATCACGTCACCTCCGCCCGCCGGGCGGCCCGCAGGATGAGGACCGCCGCCACCAGGAGCACGGGGAAGAGGAACAAGGAGATGGCGGCCCCCACGCTGAGGTTCCCACCGACGATCCCCTTGAAGAAGGCGAGACTGCTGAGCACCTGCGTGGTGTCAAAGGGCCCCCCACGGGTAAGCACGTACACCACCGCCATATCCGTGAAGGTGAAGATCGTGCCGAACAGCACCGCCACACTCATGATGGGCAGTAGGAGCGGCATTTCGATCTGGAAGAGCTTCCGCCAGAACCCCGCGCCGTCCACCTCCGCCTGGTCCAGGAGGTCCCGGGGCAGGGAGGTGAGGCCCGCCAGGAGGATCACGGTGGCGAAGGGCAGCATCCGCCACACGTGCACCAGCACCACGGACAGCATCGCGAGATTCGGCTTTCCGAGCCAGAACATGTTCTGGCCCTGTGGCAGCAATCCCACCTGCCAGGCCACCCAGTCGAGGACGCTGAACCGCGCATGAAGGATCCACAGCCAGCCAATGGTCGACAGCGACACCGGCGCTACCCAGGGGAGCAACACAAGGAAGACCACGAACCCCTTCCCCCGAAAGTCCGCGGCCAGGGCCCGGGCGAGGATGTTGGAGAAGAGGATCACCAGGGCCTGGGCGGAGAGGGTGAAAACGAAGGTGTTCTTCAGGGCGGTGCGGAAGGTTCGGTCCTGCAGGATCTCGGCGAAGTTCCGGAGGCCGATAAAGGCGCCGTACGGGTTGCCCGTGGTGGCGTCCGTCATGCTGAGGTAGAGGGCGTACACGAAGGGAAAGCCCACGAGGAGGGCGATGTAAAGGAACGCCGGTAGAACTAGTAAGGGCGCGAGCACCCGCTCCCGACGGATCCAACGGCCCCCCGCGCCAAGACGTCTGCAAAGGGCCGGACGGTCGCCGCCCCCAACCTCATTCAGACACTCTCCAACTACCCCGAGAGTAACGACGTTCCAGAACCTGCCCGAAGCCCACCGGCACAGCCCGCTTCAATTATACGGATTCTCTGTCAAGCGCGCCCGCAAGCCGGCGGGCGAGCAGGGCCAGGGCCGCGTGATCCAGTCCGCCCTGCCCTGCGGCCACGAGCGCCCCCAGGAGCTCGTGTACCAGGGCGGTGGCGGGAAGGGGCACCCGGTAGGCCCGTCCGGCTTCGAGGGCCAGACGCAGGTCCTTGTGGTGCAGGGCCACCCGGAACCCCGGGGTGAAGTTCCCCTCCAGCATGCGCTGCCCGTGGAGCTCGAGGATGCGACTGTAGGCGAAGCCGCCGAGCAGGGCCTCCCGCACCTTCGCGGGATCCACCCCTGCCCGTTCCGCGAGGACCAGGGCCTCCGCCACCGCCTGCAGGGTCAGGGCCACCACGATCTGGTTGCACGCCTTGCACACCTGTCCCGCGCCGTTGGGGCCGAGGTACACGATGTGCCGGCCCAGGACCTCGAGGAGCGGGCGGCAGGCCTCGAACACCTCCTCCTCGCCGCCCACCATGATGGCGAGCGTTCCCTCCTCCGCCCCCCGTTGGCCTCCGCTCACCGGGGCGTCCAGCATCGCAATGCCCCGCTCCCGGAGGCGCTCCGCAAAGACCCGGGTCGCCGCGGGTGAGATGGTGCTCATGTCGATGAGCACGGACCCAGGCCGCATCCCCTCCACGAGCCCTTCCGGGCCGAACACGACCTGCTCCACGTCCGGGGTATCCGGCAGCACGGTGATCACCACGTCCGACGCCTCGCCCACCCCCTTGGGAGAACCGCCGTCTGCGGCCCCAAGCCGCACCAGCTCTTCCACGGGCGCTCGGCTCCGGTTGTGCACGGTCAGCCGGTACCCCGCCCGCAGGAGGTTTCGGGCCATGGGCTTCCCCATGATCCCAAGCCCGATCACGCCGACCCGGGTGGTCTGCGGCGAGACCCTCACGTCGTGCCCTCCGCAGCTAGCCCTTCGCGAACCCGCCGCAGGGCCGCGGAGGCCGCGGCCGCCAGGAACCGGCTGTCGCTTGCGATCCCCACGAACCGGAATCCCTGCGCGATCCGACGCAGGGCCTCCTCCGCGTCCGAGGCGAGGTACCCCGCGGCCTTGCCGTGGCGCCGGGCCGCCTCCAGCACCCGCTGGACCGCCCCTTCGTACTCGGGCGCCTCAAACCGGCGGAAGTGCCCCACGCTGGCGGAGAGGTCGTTGGGACCCACGAACAGGACGTCCACGCCTTCCACCTCCGCGATCCTATCTACCTGCTCGAGCCCCTGCACCGTCTCCACCTGGCAGATCACCAGCGCTTCCTCGTTCCAGGCGGCGAAGTAGTCGACGAGGTCGAGGCCGTACCGGCTCGCCCGCGTCCCCGCGACCCCCCGGATCCCTTCAGGCGGGTACCGGGAGGCCAGGACCGCCCTTCGGGCCTCTTCAGGAGTGCTCACGAGGGGCACGAGCACCCCCATGGCACCCCGGTCCAGGGCCAGCTTGATGAGGGCGGGGTCGTTGGCGGCCACCCGCACGAGGGGAGTGACCTGGCTTCCCTTCATGGCGCGCAGGAGATCCTCCACCGTCTCCCAGCTCGCGGGGCTGTGCTCCGTGTCCACCACGAGCCAGTCGGGCTCGAAGGCGGTCAGGATCTCCGCGGCCGCTGGGCACGAAAGGCTCAGCCAGTGCCCGATCGCGGGCCGGCCGCTCTTCAGGAGGCGTTTTGTGCGGTTTTGGATCACGGCACCACCTCCCGCACCCATCCGAAGGACTCCAGGCTCGGCCCCTGGGGTCTATACTCCGCGCTCACGTACCCCTCATATCCGCTCTCCGCGATCCGGCGCAGCAGGTACCGGAAGTTGATCTCGCCGGTTCCCGGCGGCCCCCGGTCCGGGGAGTCCGCGATCTGGATGTGGCCGATCTTGTCCAGGTTGCGGGTGATGGTGTGGGTCAAATTCCCCTCGCTGCGCTGCATGTGGTAGACGTCGTACTGGAACCGCAGGTTGGGCTCTCCGACCGCCTCGAGGATGGCGAAGGCCTCCGCGGAGGTGTGCAGGAAGTAGTCCGGGGCGTCATAGGGGTTGAGGGCCTCGAAGAGCAGGGTGATCCCCCACCGGGCCGTGGCGCGGGCCGCCTCCCGCAGGTTCTCCACCAGGACCTGGCGCTGGTCAACCCGGGGGACCTCCGGGAGGGCGTTGCCCACGAGAACGTTCAGCCGGCGGCATCCCAGGCGCTGCGCCACCTCAATCCCCAACGACACCGTCTCCCGGAAACGGGCCCGCCGGTCCGGATGGCACGCGTACCCCCGCTCCCCCGCGGCGAAGTTTCCCGCCTCCAGGTTGAAGAGCACAAGCTCCAGCTGGAGCCGCCGCAGCTCCCCCGCGGCGAAGTTTCCCGCCTCCAGGTTGAAGAGCACAAGCTCCAGCTGGAGCCGCCGCAGCTCCCCCGCGATGGCCTCCAGATCCTCTCCGTACGGGAACCAGAACTCCACGGCGGAAAACCCGGAGCGGCGGGCCTGCTCGAACCGCTCCAGGAACGGGACCTCCGTGAACAGGATGGAAAGGTTTACGGCCAGCCGCACCGACATCCTCCCGTCGAAAAGGAATTGACCGTGCCGCGCCAACCCCCTGCTCAGGACCAGCGGTTTGCGGATCCGGGAACGGGCAGGTAGCGGCCCAGGGGTTCGGCCGCCACCAGGGCCAGGAGGGCGTTCAGGGCCGCCTTCACCGCGTTAAAGGGCACGATGGCGGGGAGCAGTAGGCCCGCAACCCGGGCGGGCGGCATCCCGAACTCCAGGTACAGGATCACGAAGTTCGCGGGGATCATCACCAGGACTCGGGCCCCCATCCCGATCGCGGCCGCCAGGAGGAGCCGCCAGGGGAAGGGCCGGGGGATCCGGCGGTAGGCCCAGGCGGTGACGGCCACGAAGGTCCCCGCGGCGATGAAGTCCGCGATCGGCCCGAAGGGGCCTTTTGCCCGAAACAGGAAGAACAGGACGTCCTTGAGGAGTACCACCAGCACTCCCGTGCCGGGGCCGTACAGCACGCCTCCGAGGAGGGCGGCGGCATCACTGGGGTCGTACTTCAGGAAGGGAGCGTGCGGCAGAAGGGGGATCTGGACCGTGGCCATGAGCAGGAAGGCCACGGCCACCAGGACCCCTGTCATCACCACCCGGTGGGCTCCCATCAGGGGTTTAATGATACGGCGGCGCGCGGCCCGCTCCTGCTGAAGGGTGCGGGGATTTTCTTCGGAGCACCGCGCCTTCTACGGAGGGAATCGAACGACCTGGCGCACCACCTTCCCCTCCGCCAGCGCGTCGAAGGCTTCGTTGAGTTCCTCCGGCCGGACGACACGGCTCAAAAGCCGGTCCACGGGCAGCACGCCGGCTCGGTACAGGGCGAGGTAGCGGGGGATATCCCGGCGGGGTACGGCAGAGCCCATGTACGAGCCGCGGAGGGTGCGCTCCTCGGTCACCAGGCTCACCGCCTGCACGGACAGCGCCCGGCTGGGGTGCGGTAGGCCTACCGTGACCGTGGTACCACCCCGCGCGGTGGCAAGGTACGCCTGCTCCAGCACCTTCTCGCTGCCCGCGCACTCGAAGGCGTAGGCGGCCCCACCTTCTGTGAGCTCCCGGACCCGGGCCACGGGGTCTTCCTCCAGCGCATGGACCACGTGGGTCGCGCCCAGCTTCCGGGCCAGCTGGAGTTTTTCCTCCCGGACGTCCACGGCCACGATAGGATGGGCCCCCGCGGCCCGGGCGCCCAGCACGGCGCTCAACCCCACGCCGCCCACTCCGAAGACCGCCACGGACGCCCCGGCCTCCACCCGTGCGGTGTTGAAGACCGCACCTACCCCCGTCAGGACGGCGCATCCGAACAGGGCCACTACCTCCGGCGGTGCGTCCGTCTCCACCCGTACCAGGCTCTCCTCGGCCGCCACGGTGAACCGGGAAAAGGCGGAGACCCCAAGATGGTGGTTGAGGTACCGCTCGCCGGACCGGAAGTGGCGGCACCCGTTCAGGAGGGTCCCTGCGGCGTTGGCCGCATTCCCCCGCTCGCACAGTGCGGGCCGGCCCACGGCACAAAACCGGCAACGGCCACAGGCCGGCACGAAGCTGAACACCACCCGGTCCCCCTCGCGTACCTCCGTCACCCCCGGCCCCACCTTCCGCACGACCCCCGTGGCCTCGTGCCCGAGGACCATGGGCATCCCCCGGGGCCGGGTGCCGTCGATCACGGAGAGGTCGGAGTGGCACAGACCGGCGGCCTGAACTTCGACCAGGACCTCGCCGGCCTCCGGCTCGTCTAGCTCCACGTCCTCCAGCTGCAGGGGTCGGCTCTCCCGGTAGGGCCGTGGTCGGCCCATCTCGTACAGCACCGCGGCCAGGGTCCGCATGAGGGCACCTCAGCTCGGCGTTCGGATGACCACCATCTGCACGTTCGTCATCTCCTCGATGGCGTACCGCACGCCCTCTCGGCCGATGCCGCTGCCCCGCACGCCTCCGTACGGCATGTGGTCCGCCCGATACGCGGGCGTGTCGTTGATGATGATCCCCCCGAAGTTCAGCCGCCGGATGGCCCGGAACACCCGGTCCACGTCCCGGGTGAACACCGCCGCCTGTAGCCCGTACTCCGTGGCGTTGGCCTGATTCAGGGCGTCCTCGAAGTCGTCGCAGCGGATCACCGAGGCCACGGGCGCGAACGCCTCCTGGGCCACCACCTTCATGTCCGGCCGGACATCCGTGAGCACCGTGGGCCAGTACACCGCCCGCTCCCGGCGGTGCCCCGTGAGCACCCGAGCTCCCCCCGCCAGGGCTTCCTCTACCCAAGCCTCGATCCGCCGGGCCTCGCGTTCATCGATCATCGGCCCGACATCCACGCGTTCGTCCAGGGGGTCGCCCACGACCATCTCCTCCGTGGCGTGCACGAATCGCTCGAGGAACGGCTCATATACCCGCGGGAGGGCGTAAATACGCTGGACGGAGATGCACACCTGGCCCGAGTTGTAGTAGGCCCCCACTGCGCACCGGCGCGCCACGAAGTCCAGATCCACGTCTGGAGCCACGATCACCGGGCTCGTGTTGCCGAGCTCGAGGGTGACCTTTTTAATTCCCGCGAGCTCGACGATCCGCCGGCCGACGGGAGCGCTGCCGGTAAAGCTGACCTTCGCGACCCGCGGGTCGGACACGAGCCACTCCCCCACCGTGCTCCCCGGCCCGACCACAAGGTTCAGGGCTCCAGGAGGGAGTCCTGCTTCTTCGAGGATCCGACACAGCAGAACCGCGGTGAGCGGGGTGGCGCTGGCCGGCTTGAGGACCACCGCGTTCCCTGCGGCGATGGCGGGCGCCACCTTGTGGGCCACGAGGTTGAGCGGGAAGTTGAAGGGGGTGATGGCAGCCACCACGCCCACCGGCCGGCGTACCCAGAAGCCGAAGTAGCCCTCGCCCGCGGGCACCGCGTCCATGGGGACGGTCTCCCCGTGGATCCGCTTAGCCTCCTCCGACGCCACGGTGAAGGTACTGACCGCCCGGTCCACCTCCACGCGGGCGAATTTCAAGGCTTTCCCTGCTTCCGCGGCGATGATGCGGGCGAACTCTTCCCTCCGCGCCCGGATGAGCTCTGCGGCCTTGCGCAGGATCTCGCCCCGCCGGTGGGCGGACATCTCCGCCATCACCTCACTGGCAACTTGGGCCGCCTCCACGGCGGCCTCCACGTCTTCCCGCCGCGCCTCCGGAACGGTCCCCAGGACCTCCCCCGAGTACTTGTTCCGGACCTCCACCCGCGGCCCACCTTCCACCCATCGTCCCCCGATGTACAGCCTTGCTTCCACCACTCCCGCTCCCTTCACCGGATGGCGACGAACGTGCCCCAGGTCTGGCCTGCTCCCTTCACCTTGAGGAAGCTCATCACGAAGGCAAACTCGTAGACCTTGTCCCGGACGAGTTCACGGGTTACGACATTTTCCAAGTACAGGATCCCGTTTTTCGTAATTAGCTCCTGGTGTGGCGCAAAGGCACTCCCATCCTTCGTTGGCCATAGGTCGACTCCCCAGGTGTCCGCGCCAACGGCAGCTGGACGGCGCTGAGCAAGCCACCGTGCACTGTCCAGTACCAAACCCGGTTCCCGGCTGATCCACCGCTTCGGGTCTGTAAAGAAGTACTTCATCCAGCCCGTATGAAAAATGACCACATCACCTGGGTCGATCCTCAAGTTCCCCTGACGGCGTAGAGCAGCTTCGATATCAGCAGCAGTAATGGCATAATCATCGGGCAGCACTTCCACCCCCTTGAGGCCCGCAATGTCGAGGAGAATTCCTCTTGTGACGATCGGAGGTAGTTTCTCGCAGCCGTTGTGTTTAAGGCCTTGAGGGGTGGCGATATCACGCCAATGCCGGCCGTTATAGAACAGTTCACCGATGCCGGCATGGCCAGGACAGTCGACCTGTGTGAAGGTCCCTAGGTAGCCTGCGATAATCTCGTCTGACCAGCGGAAGTCGTTGTTGCCGAGCTTGTTGTAGACATTGTTGTAGATGAGCGAGAACTGGAAGTACCGGGGCGGGAAAGCCGGCGCCCCCGGTACCAGAGTCATCTGAAGGTCATACACTCGACCTCTTTGGATCAAAGCCGCCGCTTGGCGCACCTTTGTAGGCGTTACCTCGTTAAGCGCGCCGATCTCGTCCTTTGGGCCATAGCGACTGGGGAACCAGCCCTGTCCAAAACCGTAGCCCGCAAGGAATGCCACGCCAACAAGAGAAACCGCAATCGCAAATGATTTCCACCAACGCAGCCGGAGCTTCATTTTTTCCCTTCACCTCCTGGATCCGTTCATCGGTTTTTGGTTATCTCTCAAGAACGCAGCCAGGCGACAGCCCCTTCGCCTTCCACCTCCTATGCGCCGACCTACGCGCCCACCTCTCCTCGCTCAATCCCGTACACGCGGTTGGCTAACGCCTCTACCCGGTGGTGCTCAGACTCTGCGATGAGCATCGAGCGGCCCTGGCGTGCGGCCTCCCGGAGCGCCTCCCCAACCTGGTCCGCCAGCGCAGGGGCCAGCCCCTCGAAGGGTTCGTCCAGTAACACCAGGCGCGTGCCTACCAGCAGGGCTCTACCCAGAGCCACCAGCTTCTGCTGCCCGCCGCTCAGCTGCCCGGCAGGACGCCGCGCCATCTCCCGCAGCCCAGGCAACCACCCGTAAACGACCTCCAGCCGCGCCTCCGCGTCCGGAAACCCGTTCACCCAGGCGGGCAACAGGAGGTTCTCCTGCACGGTGAGGCTAGGGATCAGTCGTCGGTCCTCGGGCATGTACCCGATCCCCAGAGCTGCGCGCCGGTGCGGGGGGAGGACCGTGAGGTCCGTCCCGTCGTACCAGATCCTCCCCTGCACCACCGGCATCAGGCCCATCACCGCCCGCAGGGTGGTGGTCTTGCCTGCCCCGTTGCGGCCCACAAGCCCCACCACCGAGCCCTCCGGGACCTCCAGGGTGACGCCCCGCAGGATGGTGATGTGCCGCACAGCCACGTACACACCCTCGAGCCGCAGCACTCTACCGCCTCCCCGTGACCGCTAACCGGATCTCCGGGTCCTCCAGGACATCCCGGGGATCTCCGTCCGCCAGGATGCGTCCGTTGTTGAGGACCAACACGCGGGTGGCATAGCGTCGAACCACCTCCATATCGTGCTCCACGAACAGGGCGGTCACTCCGGCCTCTCGTAGCGCCTGCACCAAGGTATCCATGATGCGGAACTTCTCCTGCGCGCTCACTCCGGTCGTGGGTTCATCCATCAGTAGCAGACGGGGCCGAAGAGCGAAGGCCATGGCTACGTCCAGGAGCTTCCGCCCTCCCTCCGGCAGCTCCCCTGCCGGCCGGTCGGCCTCCGCCAGCAACCGAAACTGCAGCAGGACTTCATCGGCAGTCTGTACCCGCGCCGGCTCGTACAAGGGCCGCCAGAAACTCCCCCACCTCCCCTCCCGTGTGGCAAGAGCCACCAGCACGTTCTCCCGTACCGTCAGACTCAGGAACAGCTGCGGGATTTGAAACGACCGCCCTACGCCCAAGGCGGTGATCTGATGCGGGGAAAGCCCCACGACGTTCTGGCCACAGAAGCGGATGCTGCCCCGCTCCGGACGTAGGTATCCCGTCACCAGGTTCAGGAACGTGGTCTTCCCCGCCCCGTTCGGACCGACAATCCCGACGAGTTCTCCAGGATACACAACGGCGGTGATTCCATCCGCGGCGACGATAGAGCCGAAGTGCAGGGTGAGGGCTTCCACTTCCAGGATGGGCGTCCTCATGCCTGCTGTCTCCGCCACAGGCGCTCTACCGGCGACCACAGTCCACCGGGCAGCAGCAGAATGATGAGCAGCATGGCCCCGCCCAACATCATCTGCCAGGCGTACGGGGCATACTTGAAGGCATAGCTCCGGAGAACCTCATAGACCACCGCTCCCGCCAACGGGCCGAGGATGCTTCCGGTCCCGCCCAGTACCGCGATGAACACCAGCTCCCCGCTGGTGGTCCAGTACGCCAAGCCAGGATCCACGTGGCCTACATTGAGCGCGGTCAGGACCCCACCCAGCCCCGCGAGCCCTGCGGCCAGGACAAAGGTGCCGTATACGACGCGATCTACGGGAGCGCCCAAGTACGCAACCCGGACCTCGTTGTCCCGCACCGCCAGCGCCAGGTATCCTGCAGGCGCGGCAGCATACCGAGACAGCAGCCACGCGGCCAGGACCGCAGCGAGCAGAGCTAGGTAGTACACCAAAAGACGGGCATCATCCCCGGTCAGCTGTACACCCAAGAAGGTGGGCGTAGGAATGCGGATCCCATCGCTCCCTCCCGTCACCGGATACGCCTTGATGAGGATGCCGTACAGCACCATGGAGAACGCCAAGGTGAGCATGGCGAAGAAGATCTCTCGGTAGCGAGCCACCAGCAACCCCACTAGACCCCCCACCACTCCCGCCACGAACACGCCCCAGGGAACCAGGACCATGGCCTCTCGGATTCCCCACCAACGCATCGCAAACCCTGCGGCGTAGGCGGACGCCGCGAAGAACAGCCCCTGCCCAAAGGACACAAGGCCGGCCCGCATCAACACCACGATGGACAGCACCGCGACCCCCTTGGCCAGAGCCAGGGCCAAGAGGAAGACCAGCCAGCGCGGCAGGACCGCTCCCGCCACCGCCAGGGCCAGCACCAGTGCCGCAACTGTCCAGCGTATCCTCCTCATACCCGCCGAGCCACGATCCGTCCGAACAGCCCCAACGGGCGCACCAAGAGCACTGCCGCCATGACGAGGTAGATGGTAAACAGCTCGAGCACAGGCATCAGGTGCACGGCCGCTGCTCGTACGAGCCCGATGAGCACGGCTCCCACCGCGGCACCCTCAAGGCTTCCCAGCCCCCCGATCACCACCACCGCGAACGCCAGCACGATGACTTCCACACCGATCCCTGGCACCACGGAGATCATGGGGGCGGTGAAGGCACCGCCCAATGTGGCCAGCACCGCGCCGATCGTGAAGGTGACCACGTAGACTCGGCCGAGGTGAACCCCGAGGGCCACACTGATCTCCGGATCGTGGATCACCGCCACCACCACTCGTCCGAACCTGGTGCGGCGCACAAACCACCACAGCCCAAATCCCGTCAGGGCCGCCAGAGCGAGAAGGAGAAAGCTGTAGGTGGGGTAGTCGATGCCGCCGATGCGGACCTGCCCCAGGAGCTGGTACGGCTGGTAGGCGTAATAGGGGCTCACACCCCACACGAGCTTCGTAACGTCCTCCAGGATCAGGAACACCGAGAACGTTACGAGCAGCTGGAGCACGGGTTCCCGGCCGTAGGTCCACCGCAGCACCCCCCTCTCCACCAGCGGCCCCATGGCAAGACCCGCGGCAAGCGCAGCAACCAGCAGAACTCCAAGCATCCCTGGAGCCCACAGTTCTGCTCCCGCGTACGCAGCGACTAGGCTTGCGCCCGCATAGGCCCCGATGGCGAAAAGGCTCCCGTGGGCGATGTTCAGGATCCGCAGTACCCCGTAGATCAACGACAGCCCTGCGGCCACGAGGAACAGCCACGAGGCGAACACCAGCCCATCTACGCCGATGATCAGGAGCTGGGTCACGTCCCTCCCCTGCTACGGACACTTCGCTCCCGGAAAGCCGCGGGCGATCCACTCCTCACTCTTCATCCCCTCCGGCGGATTCACGCACTCCGCGGGGAAGTAGAGGATCCGGGTGAGCTCCATCTCCTTTATGGCCGTGTTGTACCGGCTGGTGATTCCGTACGCCACGCCCTCCACCGCCTGGTGGCCACCCCCCAACGCCATGCGGATGGTCCCGCTAGGTGTCTCAAAGGTAGCGCCCCGGAGCGCCGCAGCCACCTGCTCTTTGGTCGGCCACACCCCCCGATTCGCAGCCAGCGCCTTCTCGTACGCGTGCTTCACACCGAAGATGGCCTGGGACATGTGGTACGAGGGGTACACGGGTCGCACGCCGAACCGGCGGGTATACACCTCGCGGAACCAGCGATTGAGGGGCACGTTCGGCGCAAGGGCGCCATGGGGCCCACGGGCTCCGATCACCACGCCCGGGGGGACCTGTTGCCCTAGCCGGGGCAGAACCGTGTCCCCGGTGGTGAGGACCAGGGTGCTCCGCTCGTGGAGGCGCCGCGGGAGGGCCTGGATGAGGAAGCTCTCGAGATCCCCTCCCCAGAAGCTGGTATGGATGATGTCTGGTCGGGCGGCGAGTAACGCCGAGATCTCCGCGGCGTACTCTCCTGCGAAGAGCCGTGGGAACTGTTCGACGAGTATCCGGATCTCCGGCTTCAACTTTCGCATAGCGTCGCGGAAGGTATTCCAGGAGTCCTGCCCCCACGCGTAGTTCTGGTTGATGCCGGCAATGCTGCCGACCTCGGGTTTGATGCGCAGGACGTAGCGGGCCGCGCCCACGTTGTCCAAAATCTGGTGCCCATGAGTGCGGAACACGTACCGGTAGCTTCGTTCTTCAAAGATCCGGTTCGTGCCGCAGTCAAACATCACGAGCAGTGCCCGTAGCTCTTCTGCTACAGGGGCCACCGCGAGGCAGTCCGCGCTGGAGATGTATCCGATCACGAGGTCCACCCGCTCGTCCAGCACGAGGCGCCGGAACTCCGCCACCTGTTTTTCGGCCCCACCCGCCTCGTCGATGATCACGGGCCGGATGGGCACGCCACCGATCCCGCGGGTGCTGTACGGAGCCGGAACGCGCCCGGCGTTCAGCTCGTCGATGAGGACCTCTGCGGCGTTCCGGGCGGGAATCCCGAACGGGGATGCGGCGGGCCCCGAGAGGAACGTCACGATCCCGATCTTCACCTCGCTCGGTCGCGGAGGAGCCGCAAGGCCGTGAAGTCCCATCAGACCGAGGGCCATGAGCCCCAGGACGATCAGCCACCACCGGATCCCTAACAAACGCATCCCGTCTCCCTCCTCTCGGTTTTGGTCTCTGAAGTCTATCCCCCTGCCGCCTCCGCACCCGCCGCCCGCCGGATCCGGAGGACTTCCTCCTCCGTCGGCAAAAGCTCCTCCGCGGGAATCACGGTCCAGGATCCCAGCATCGTGCGGGCGGGCGGGTAGTCGTCACAGGGCTCGCTGATCCCGATGTACATCTCCTGCACGATCTGGTGGTCCACGGGCCGGATCCAAGAGCAGAACCCCTCCCGATCCCGCGGGGTGGGCAGGGACATCCCCTCTGCCGCGTGCACCACCTCCTCCGGATCCAGGGATCGGGCCCGCTCGACCGCCTGGGCGATAAACCGAACGCCCACATAGGCTCCGTGGGCCGTGTAGGATGGGTAGCGCCGGGTCCGGGTCCAAAACCTCTGCACGAACCTCCGGTTCGCCTCCGTGTCGGGAAAGTTGTTGTGGTGCCGGGCGCTCAGGATGAGGCCGGAAGGCATCCGGTCCTGCAGGGCCTCAAAGACCTCGTAGTTCCCGCCGGCGTC
>FWWM01009135.1_pt1 | contig 15186 bp, 11 predicted proteins | sample 2228351 | NCBI WGS metagenome assembly FWWM01 (sample SAMEA103939774, study PRJEB20133) | metagenome | reverse complement strand
GAGCACAAAGGCATTGAGCGGATGCTCAAAATGCTGACGCAGCGCTTGGAGTCGCTGTCGCCCACCGACCCGTCCTTGCGCCGAAAGGTCGTCGTCGGGTTAGACCGCTACATGCTCTTTCGCCACCTGATAGAGCACCACACCTTGCGGGAGCAGAACATCTTCTACCCGCTGCTGGACGCCCAAGTTAGCGCCGACGAGAAAGCCCGCATCGCTGATGCGTTGACGCAGGCGCAACGCGGAGCGCTCAAGAAGTGATGCGCTGATGGCGGAGTCTTTCGGTGAACTGGAAGGTTCGTCTCCCGACGAACCGTCGGCGCATCAGGAGATGCGCCCTCCAGCAACTGAAGTCTTTTCCGTCGCCGAACAAAAGTGGAGCGGTGCTGAGAAGGCGGAAGTGTGGGCGAAAATGCAAGCGTTGATGCGGTCGTAGCCACACTCATCGCTCAACTCAAGGAGGTGCGTCGCGATGAAGTCCATTGAGGCGTTGATGCACGAGCATCGCGTCATTGAGCACGGTTTGGAGGTGCTGGCTGCCATTGCTGACCGCTTGGAGCGGGGCGAAACACTGCCGACGGAAAAGGTCACAGCGCTGCTGGACTTTTTCCGTGTTTTCGCCGACCAATGCCATCACGGCAAAGAAGAAGGGATGCTGTTCCCCGAACTGCAGGCGCGGGGCATCCCGAAGGAGGGTGGTCCCATCGGCGTGATGCTGCAAGAGCACGACGAAGGGCGCACGCTGCAACAGCAAATGCGCCAAGCCGTTGCTAACCTCGCCGATGAAGCAAACCGCCAACAATTCGTCACCGCTGCCCGCAACTACATCGCCCTGCTTCGCCAGCACATCTGGAAAGAGGACAATGTGCTGTTCAAGATGGCAGAGCAAGTGCTGACCGAAGCGGACGATACGCAACTTGCTGAGCGCTTTGAGCGTCACGAACGGGAGCACATCGGCGAAGGTGTCCATGAGCGCTACCATCACCTTATCCACGAACTGGAAGCGGAGTTCGTTGAGGCAACTTGACGAAGCGGTCACAGAACATGCTGGCGAAAAGGTGTTGGATATCCGCAACATGTCGCATTGCGAACGGCACCCGCTCATCTTCCAACCTTCTGTTACAGGAACTTAGGGCGAGCGGATAGGGCGCCAGCACATGAGGGTTGCTGCGGTTGCGGCAACAACGCTCAGGCTCAAAAATAACCCCACTGCTACACTGCTGGGGAAGTAAACCCACGCCACTTCGTGGCGCCCTGCAGGCAGCAGCACGGCGCGGAAGGCATAGTTGGCAACGAAAACAGGTAGCGGTCGCCACACTGTTTTCGGTTCGTTTCGCTCCTTGACAAACGCGCGCCAACCAGGGTATGCCCCATCTGCCACAACTAATGCGCCTGCTCGTGGCAAATCCGCAAAAACGGTCAAGCGATTGACGCCTTCCCGCCATCGCACTCGTTCTTGGGAAGGCGCAGGCGTTGGTTTGCGGGCGGGCTGCCCCAATCGTCGTTTCATTTGCCACACTTCCACATAGCCCCACACGCTTGTTGGCGGCTGCCACAGCGCCCGTTCCAACACAACCGTTCGGCGAAGGTTGAGTTTGCCGATCTTGACCTGCCGCAAAGCATCTTGGGGCGTTTTCGCCCACCGCAACTGGTCTGCCACCCAAACTCGCGGGAATGCCCCATCGTTTTCGTAAACCCACAGGTCGCCAGCGTGAACCAATCGCAAACTGACCCGTTCGTTTTTCGGCAGTGGCTCCGCTGCGACGATGTAACGCACTGCCATCAAATCCAACAGCGGCGAAGCGAAGTTGCGCACCGCAAAGGCGCGGTGCAGCGGCGAGTTGACATCCCAAGCCTGCAGGAAGCGAAAGATGCGCATCGTCATCAGCGAATCCGAACCTTGCGCGTCTCGCAAGCCATAGACCATTAGCGTGTTAGAAGGCGTCCAACCTTTGATGGCGTCCGTGCCGACGGCAACGAAGCGTTGGTCACCCAAGTGCTGTTTTAGCCACCGCAGGGACGGCGTCTCAAAGAACACCATCCCCCGTTCCGCTTGCGGGTTCTGCCCCCACGCAAACAGCAGCAAATCCGCTGCGATAAGCAACGGCAGAAGGGCAATCACGAACCGCCTAAACTGCCCTGTTAGCCTCACCGCAGCGAAAACGCAAAACACGCCTAAAGTGACAAATGCGAGCCAACGGTAAATTTGGTGAAGGGTGAACTCTTGCAACAACGGGTGAAACGCTGTTCCCGCATGAGCGTTGACGCCGATGCTCACGCAAATTGCCATGATGAGCAAAGCAGCGCCCAAAAGGGACGCGACAAAGCGACGGTCTGCCCATTGCCGCTCTATTGCAAACAATCCGACGGCGCTGAGAAAGGCAATGCCGAAGTCAAAAAGGAACAGCGCTCGCGAGATGCCCACGAAGGCTTGCGTTCCAGGCAATCCCAGCGCCATGTAGCGGTGCACCAGCGGGCTTGCCGCTGCCAAAATGCCGAAAAGGGCAAATGTTCCCCCCATGAGCGCCAACCAACGAATGTTGACGGGAGCAAAAGTTTCAGATGCTTCGCTTGCTTGCCCCGAGGGCACAGGAGACCCATTTCGCCGCAGCCACCCTGCGCCGAACCCGACGACTGCTAACAGGAATGACACAACGCCGGCATAACCTGTTCGCTCCACGAAGTTAAAGCGGGCAAAGTCCCACATGAAATGAGTGCCGCTACGCCAATCACCGAAAAAGGCGGGGATGAACAGCCGGACGAATTGGTCAATAGGCAGCCGATTCTCCCGCGCTGCAGCGAAGGCATCTGCGCCGCTGCGAAAACTTATCTGCGACATTTCCAACAGCGGCAACAGTTGCGCTGCACCGAAAGCAATTCCGCCTAATAGTGAGGTTGCCCCAAGGGCGAGAGCGTTGTGCCATCTGCCCATGCGAGACGCCCCATGCCAAAGGGTGCGTGCCAAAAAGTAAACGCTGAATGCCCACAGCACATAAAAGCCCACTTGCGGGTGTCCCGCTAACAACGCCATGCCCAAACTCAACGCTGCCAACAATGCCAGAGGCAATCTGGCAGGGGAAGGCTTTTCAAGGGCGGTTTCGTATGCCCACAGCGCAGCGGGCAACCAAGTTGCCGTGCACAGGAGCGGTAGGTAAGCCAACCACGCCACGAAAAAACCGCACAGTTGAAACACAACCGCCCCTGTCACAGCGGCTAAGGGTGACAGCCATCGTCGCAAGAAGCCAAACAAGAACAGCCCCGCCAAAACTAAATGCAGCCACGCCATCCAGCCGAAAGCAAGGTCAACAGGCAGCACAACGAAGAGCAGGTTGAGCGGGTAGAAGATGGCAGACATACCGTTGCCCACAAAACTCGTGCCGCAGAACATGTAGGGGTTCCACAGCGGCAACTCGCCTTGTCGCAGGGTTTCAGCGTAAAACTTGCGCCACGGGTAGTATTGCTGCACCACGTCCAGCAACGGGGCTCGCACGCGGTCAAAATCGGGGAAGCGTTCGCGAGCAAAGTGGCGCCAGGGCGACATTACCAGCAGCGCATCCGCTGGCACCAGCGTCTTGCCGCCGAAAGTGACTGACCAAAGCAGCACCGTCGGCAAAAGGAGCAGCAAAAGCAAAGCAAACGCTTGAAGTCGGCGTTCGCTCCCCAAGACGGGTTCCGCTATCGGTCGCGATTGCTGAGTTTTTCGTTGCGCTCGCTTTCGCGCCATCCCTTCCTTCACCGCTGTTCTTCCAGTCGTTTCGCGTTCTTCGTCCCAATTGTATCAAGTTGCGCTGAAGATGAGGCAGGCTGCTTTTTCGGCGTTCCTGTCAGCATTAGGCGGTAAACCACATTATTGCCGATGCGGAACACGGGAACGCCATATTTGTCAAGGTGAAACCGTTCCCGCACCTGTTGGCATTCTTCAGGGCGATGGCGAGGTTTGGTAGCGTGGCGTTCGTAGACGGTCGCAATGGCGTAGTGGAGGTTGTGTTGGCGGAATAGCGCTTGGGCTTTGTCAAGGGGCATCTCACCCCGCCAAATTTGCTGCGCAAGACGCATCTTTTCGCTAACTCTCACCGTGCCACCCCAATGCCCGATGAACACTCGCCGACCCGTTAGCACGGGAATGTAGTTGCCCAGTTGGTAGTTGCACAAGATGGCGTCGCTGGGCAGCGTGTGGAGCGACAACCACTCTATCAGCCGAACATGTTCGTCCCGTAGGTAAAAGGGCACACCGCCGTAATGGAGGGCAATTTCGTCGTTTTGCAAAAAATTGCCCACTTGCGAAACCCAAAAGGAAAGGGGCGTGATGCCGCCAACGAGCAGCAGCACGAGGAACGGGTGACGACGGATAGCAACGGTGCGAGGGAGCACAAGGGTATGCCACGCCCATGCTGCCAACACGCACATGGGTAAGTGGGCTCCTTCAATCAACTTGCGCGGCTGCGCTGTCGGTGTAAGGTAAACGGCAAGGAACCCACCAACAAGCCACGCGACGAGAAACAACGCAGCACGGGAAACAGGGCGTTGGCGCACGACAAAAACCGCTCCAACAATCGCCAGAGCAAGGAAGATGCCATAGTTGAGCGCGAACGCCCACAGGGGTGGCGTCTCCAGCGGTAAGAGGAACTCGGCTCGGTAGATGGGGTCACTCAGGATTGCCCACGCTTGCCACAGCGCCGTTGCAAAAGCAGGTGCGAATAGCAAAACTGTCACGAGCAGGGAGCGCAACAACGAGTGATTGTTCAGCAATTGCTTGAGCCTCCATTGGGCTGCTACCCAAAGCACAAGGGCATAACCGAGGGGCGCTAAGGCGTAAGGGTGGATGTTTCCCACCAACATCCCTGCTGCAACGCCCAACGCTGCGATGCCGAAGGCAAACTTTTTGCCATTAGCACCCTCCCTGCAACAAAGGCGGACGAAACTGCCCGCCAGGAGAGCCGTCAGCCCTTTGCCCCACACGAACCACGACATCGTCGCCAGCGCCATGTAGGTGTTGGCTTCGGGCATCGCCAGCCAAATGAACCCGCCCAGAAAGCACAGCATGAGCAAGTAAGTGCGCTGTTGCTCATCGGTGAGGAAGGGGAGCGAGAGCCACCAAGCCGCCAAGACGAAGACAACCACGCCGACGGTGTGGACGAGGCGCATGCTGAAGTGCAGCGAGATTCCAAGCCAGCGCGCAACGCGCCCTACCAGCCAATCGTGGAGGTTGAAAGTGCGAGGCTGGTGCTGCTCGGTGGTGAAAAGGTTGACAAAGCCGGTTTTGCCCTCCCACGCTTGTCGCGCCCAACGCAAGTGAGCATTGTAGTCGGAGACATCGTAAGTCACCCAAAAGTAGCGGCTGACAAAAGGTGTCAGCCACCAGCCAACCAAGTAGAGGCTCCACGACCACGCCAACGCTGCTGTTAGCATCACCCACAACCATCGGGGCACTTCGCACCACCACTCACAAAGATTGCCATCGCCGCAGAAGGTTGGCGCACTGATGCGTCGCAGGCGTTGCTGAAAAGTTTAAGCGCGGCGCTCGTCAAGTTTGCCACAACGCAACTTTGAACCTTATGCTGGGCAGCGAGCAGGATAGTGAGAAACGGCGCATAGATGCTCGTTTTTCGGCTGCATAATTTTTCGCACCCGCATTGCGCGAGCGGGGCACCTTTTTGTCGCTTGCCGATGTCCAGATGCGTGACAGGATGGTGATGCCTTATGCCTGCCGAGCGCGGTCAGGAATTGTTGGCGCGTTTGCGGGAAACAATCCTTGTCGGCGACGGGGCAATTGGCACTGAAATCTGGCGCCGAGGCTTCCCTCACGGGATGCTTGTGGAGCAAGCAAATATCGTTGCACCTGAGATTGTCTTAAGCGTTCACCGCGATTACTTGGCGGCTGGTGCGCAACTGGTCACCACCAACACTTTCGCCGCCAACCCTTTGCGACTGCAGCAGTTCGGCTTGGAACGACAGTTGTCCGACATCGTTCGCGCTGCTGTCCAACTGGCTCGGAGCGCTATTGCGGAAACAGGCGCCGACGCTTTCGTGGCAGGTTCCGTCGGTCCCATCGGGGCTCTCAAAGACACCCTGGAGTTGAGCGACGAAGACCTTGACAATGCTTACCGCGAACTCATCATCGCTCTGGCGGATGCGGGTGTGGATGTTCTGCTGCTGGAAACCTTCGTCACCCTTACCGACTTGCAGCGGGCGGTGAGAATCGCCAAGCAGGTCACCGATTTGCCCGTGATTGCGCAACTGGCAGCCCTGGACGAAGGGGAACGGGGCGCGGAGGGGCGTGCTGCATTGGCGGTGATTGAACTGGGGAAACTGGGCGTTGACGGCATTGGCACTAACTGCGGCATCTCGCCGCTGCGCAACCTGAGCATTGTTCGCGCCCTCAGCAAATTGACCGAACTGCCCATCACTGCTTTCCCCAACTTGGGCTACGCACAGTATGTGGATGGTCGGTTTCGGTATCTGGGTGACCCCGAAGAGTTCGCTCGCATCGGCGAGGAACTGTGGCGGGCGGGTGCGAACTTAGTCGGTGGCTGCTGTGGCACCACACCCGACCACATCCGCTTGCTGGCGGAGCGGTTACGCAATCGCACCCCACAGCCCCGCGCCCTTCGGCGCGTGGAAGTCAAGCCTGAAGAGCAACCGCAAATTCGCTCGCCCATGCCCAACTTCCTGCAAAAACTTTGGCAAGAGCCTATCATCATCGTGGAGTTGGATCCACCGCGCGGGTTGAATTACGAGCCAATTTTGGAAGGCGCGAAAGTGCTGGCGAGAGCCGGCGTGGACGCTATCAGTTTGGGCGACAACGCTTTGGCGTCCGTGCGGATGAGCAACTTTGTCTTGGCAGTATTGATGCAGGAAGAAGCAGGCATCCCTACCATTTGCCACTTCGCAGGACGCGACCACAACTTGATTGGGGCGCAGTCGCTCCTAATGGGCATGGCAGTCTTGGGCATCCCTGCTGTGTTAGCCGTCACAGGCGATCCTGCGCGCCTCGCCCCTGAAGTGGGTGCCAGCAGCGTTTACGACCTGAACAGTTTCCAGTTGATTGAACTGCTCAGCAAACTTAATCGCGGCGTCAACTGGTTGGACACGCCCATCGGCAGGCGCACGAACTTCCTTATCGGTGCGGGGTTTAACCCCAATGTGCCCAACTTGACGGCGGAAGTTAAGCGCCTCAAGCGGAAAGTGGAACGAGGAGCACAGTTCGTCCTTACCCAAGCCGTGTTTGAACCCGAACGCATCAAAGCCTGTGGGGAGGTCATGCAGGAGGTCGGCGTTCCTATTTTCGTTGGCATTGCCATCCTTGTCAGCGCCCGCAATGCCGCTTTCTGGAAAACCGTTCCTGGCGTGCGGATGCCTGAAGAAGTGCTGCAGCGGATGGAAAGGGCGCCGAAAGAGCAGCAGTTAGCAGAAGGCATCGCCCTCGCTCAAGAGTTGACAGAAGTGGCATTGGAACACTTGCCGGGCGTTTTTCTCATCCCACCCTTCTCCCGCGCCGAATATGCCCTGCCGCTGGTGGAGTTCATCCGCAGCAAAAGTTGGGCGCGCTTTTCGCAAAGAACCACCATCACCTAAACTAACGCGGTCGCGTTGGGGACTGCCTTTGAAAACACAGAGCGTGGAGCATGGGGTTGTTAGTGTTTCTCCAAACAACCCTTGTCTGCAAGGAACGACGTTGCCATGTCGCGGCTGACACCGCTCCTACCTGATAACCCGCAGGGAGGACGCAGCGCCGTTGTGGGAGCGCCATGAGGCGCGATAAAAACTTGTCCCCGACGGAAGAAATAGGCTTCTCGTTCCGTCCAAATTGACTTGCCTTACGAGTTTCGCGCCACTTGCTGTAGCGCTTGCTGCACCCGTTCGGCGAGCCGTTGGACGATGCGTTCTGCCAGCCAGCGCCCATATTCAGGGGTGGCTTTCTCGCGCGGGTCTTCGCCCCCGATGCCATCCTCGTCAATTGTCAAGGGACGCCCTTGCGGCAGTTGCGATAAGTCCACCGTTTCAGGGTAGTAGTGCAGCATCAACGCGGTCTCGTAAGCCCCTGCGTGGTCACCCCGCACGCCCTCTTCGGCTGCCATCAGATACTCAGGGAAAGCGAGGACGACTACATCATTGTGTTGGGCAGAAAATTCGGCGCAGACTTGTTGGACGGCTTCCACATGCTTCTGCCCGTAGTGTCCCATCACCACGACCAGAACTTTGAACCCCTCGTCTCGTAGTTGCTCCAAGTATTCGCGGAGCAACCGTTGGACTGTGTCAGCGCTGACTTCCAGCGTGTGCTTGAAGCCGCGATAAGGCTTCATGGTTTGGAAGCCAGCGTAAACGGGTGGAAAGACGACGCCGCCGGTGCGGTGGGCAGCGTCCACGCAAATGGCATGGGCTTTCAGCGCGTCCAACCCGATGCAGTTGTGCACCCCGTGCCATTCCAGAGCGCCCCACGGAAGATAGGCAATCGGCGTTGTTTGGAGCACTTGCTCCACCTCGTGCGGACGCATCCATTCGTAGCGTGGCACCCGCTCCATCGCTATTCACCCCCGCAAAAACTGGTGCGCTTTTGCTTCAACGGCTTTTAAGGCAATCGGGCAAAGCGCTCTTGCCTGGTCCCGACCAAGGCACTCGGAGCCAATCTGCTACCGTTGCGGTGGCATCGGCGAAAGTTTCCCGAACGCCTAAGGGTTGCCCTTGCTGCAAGGTTGGCGTCCAAACCAGCAATGGCACATACTCGCGACTGTGGTCAGTGCTGGGTGTGGTGGGGTCGTTGCCGTGATCGGCAGTGATGAGCAGCAAGTCACCCTCCCGCAACTTAGGCAAAAACTCGCCCAACCATTGGTCAAACTCCTGCAGCGCCTGAGCAAACCCGTGCGGGTCGTTGCGGTGCCCGTAGAGGGTGTCAAAGTCCACGAAGGTGCACCACAAAAAGTCAAACCCATCCTCTTCCACGAGCGCAGCAACCCGTTGCATCCCGTCACTGTTACTGGTTGTGTGAACGGCTTTCGTCACCCCGCGCCCCGCGAAAATGTCGTCCACTTTCCCCACCGTCACAACCGTCAAGCCTGCTTCGGTTAAAGCGTCCAGCAGCGTAGGATGCGGAGGCGGGACGGAGAAGTCTTTGCGCTTGGGCGTTCGTTTGAAGTTTCCAGGCGTGCCGATGAAAGGGCGGGCGATGACTCGCGCCACCTCATGTTCGCCCCGCAAAATCTCCCGTGCAATAGCGCACCAGTGGTAGAGCGTTTCTATTGGCACCACTTCTTCGTGCGCAGCGATTTGGAACACGCTGTCAGCGCTCGTGTAGACAATGGGGTAGCCTGTCCGCAGGTGCTCTTCCCCCAGTTCCTCTATGATGGCGGTGCCTGAAGCAGGCTTGTTGCCCAGCACCTTGCGCCCAATGGCTTGCTCAAACGCCTCAATGATTTCGGGCGGGAAACCGTTGGGGTAGGTGGGGAACGGTTTGGTGCGGATGATGCCTGCGATTTCCCAGTGCCCTGTGGTTGTGTCCTTACCAGCGGAAACTTCCCGCATTTTTCCGTAACACGCAAGCGGCGTCACCGTTGCAGGCACGCCTTCAATGGGAGCGATGTTGCCCAAGCCTAACCGTTGCAGCGTGGGCAGGTTTAATCCGCCCACCGCTTTCGCCATGTTGACCAAAGTATTGCTTCCCTCGTCGCCGTAAGCGGCGGCGTCAGGGAGTTCGCCCACACCGACACCGTCCAAGAGAAGCAAAATCGCCCGACGGTTCACGGTTGCTCACCGCCTTTGCGTTGGTGGCACAAACTTTGCGTGCGCCAGCACTTTATCTTGCAGCGCCGCCAGGTGGGTTGCCGCGTAAAAAGGGTCAACGGGAAGTTTATCAGCGCAGCGCCGCCCTTGTTTGACCCACTGCCGCACACTCGCGCGTTCGTAGGGGAGAAGTTTTGGCTCGGCTTTCTCAAGGCATTCAACGGCTGCCAAACAGTGGCTTTTTGCCTCCTCGTAACGGCGCTCTGCAACGGCATGGTGCGCAGCAGAAAAGTAAAAGGCGGCTGCCCACAAATAAGCGCGCCCTGAAAGCCATTGCACGCTAATCCCTTGATGGTTTGCGTGTTGCATCAGTGTTCTAAAAGCGCGCTTGTCTCCTTGACGCCGAAGGGGGCGCAAAATTTTTTCCAGTTCATCCGTAGAGTTGCTGGTAGAACGAGCCAACTGTTCCGCCACTTGTTGCCAAAGGGAAGCGTCGTGAGCGACGCGGTGGGAGGGTGAGAGACCCATGCAGCCAGCGAACCACCCGATGGCGCAAAGCAGAAGGAGGCAACAGCAAACGCGCCGAATCCGACGGCGCAGGTGGCTCTTTGCCAGTCTGTTGGTCGTATGCGTGTTGGCTGTTTGGTTCCTCTGGCGCATCTTCACCCCTGTGCCCCACCAACCAGTGAAAGACCGTCCCGTTGCCGTGATAGATGCGGGACACGGCACTTTGGTTAACTCAGGCATCCTTGATGTTGGCACAGCGAATTTTGGGGCGACAGAAGCAGCACTGGTGTTGGATATCGCTTTGCGGCTGCAACAAGCGTTGGAACAACGAGGATGGGTAGCAGTGACAACTCGTGACGGCGATTTCACCCCTTACTCGTTAGGACAGCGCACTCAGTTAGCAGCAAAGGTGAACGCGGATGTGTTCGTGTCACTGCACCTAAACAGCCACCCGTCGCAGCGAGCGCGCGGGGTGGAAGTGTTCTACTGGCGTCCCGATGCGAGACCGTTAGCCGAACTGTTGCAGCAGCGGTTGAGCGAGCGGTTGCAGTTGCGCAATCGGGGAATCCAAACTTTCCCCTTCACCGTCATAGCAACAGCGCCTGTTCCAGCGGTGCTGATAGAGTTGGGCTTTTTGTCCAACTGGTGGGAAGCACAGCGGTTAAAGAACCCGCAGTTTCGGGAGAAAGCAGCGCAGGTGATTGCAGAAGCGCTGACAGAGTGGTGGCAAAAGCAACAGCGGGAGCGGCTGGTCACGCTCTCTTCGTCTGTGCCCTTTCGGCACTGATGCGCTCTCGGGCGCATTCCCGAACTCGGCTGTGACCCCTGACCGCTCCCGCTGCCTCGTTTCCTTCACTGGGGCGTTTGCAATTATAGCGTTAGCGCATCCGCAACGCAAGAGCCTGCAGCCGAGCAATGCGCTCTTCTGTGGGCGGGTGCGTGCGGAACAGGCTAATGAGCCAACTCCCTGCCCGCTCACCGCTGCCGAAGGGGTTAACGATGAACAGGTGGGCAGTGGCAGGGTTCCCTTGCTCCATTGGCAGGAGAGCAACGCTGCGCTCCAGTTTCGCCAAAGCGGATGCCAAGGCTAAGGGCTTACCACTGATGAACGCCCCGCCTTCATCCGCCATGAACTCGCGGGCGCGAGAAATCGCCAGTTGAATGAGCATCGCTGCTATCGGCAGCACGATAATCATGACCACTAACGCAACCAACGCCAAGGGGTTGGCGTTGCTTTCTCGGTCATCGCGTCCCCACGCGCCAAACCACAGGAACCAGCGAGCGAAATCTGCCAGCACCGCAATAGCGCCCGCGATGGTGGCGGCAACGGTCATGACGAGCGTGTCGCGATGCTTGATGTGAGCAATCTCGTGTGCCAAAACCCCTTCCAGTTCCTCCGCGTTCAGGATGCGGAGGATGCCTTCCGTTACAGCGACCGCACCATTCTGCGGGTTGCGCCCTGTGGCGAAAGCGTTGGGTGTGTCCGTCGGGATGATGTAAACGCGAGGCTTAGGGATGCCCGCCCGTTGGGCTAAGCGGGCAACCATCGCGTGCAAATTAGGCTCTTCTGCAGGCGACACTTCCCGCGCCCGATACAGCGCCAGCACGATGCGGTCGCTGAAGTAGTAGGCAAACAGGTTCATCAGCCCTGCAAACAGCAGGGCAATAACCATCCCTGATGGTCCACCAATCCAACGCCCGAACAACACGAACAGAAGCGTCAGCGCAGTTAACAACGCAAAAGTCTTCAGTTGGTTCACCCTTCATCACCGGCGCTGCCTTGCAGCGCCACAAAAATTCTAACGCTCAAGTTGCAGGTTCGCAACAGTTTTTGGAGGAAACTGAGCAAGTTACCGCTGCCCACTGCTCCATCGGACGGAACGAAAAGCACCTGGGGGCTCTGAGGACAATGAGGCAATCTTTTTCACTTTCTGCACAACCGCTATGACCGATGGCTCCATCGGCTTGAGCAGCCAACGGGGATAGATGCCGATGGCAAAAAGCAGGACAACGACGGGCGCTAACACCAGCCACTTTTCCCGCGCGTTCAAATCGGGCAGGGTTTGATTTTCAGGCTTAGTGATGGGACCGTGGAAGACATTGCGCCAGAGCCAGAGCAGGTAAACCGCTGCTAACACCACACCGAGCGCGGCGGTGGCTGCCCAATACCAGTGCACTTGGAAAGTGCCCGCCAAGATGAGGAACTCGCCCACAAACCCGTTCAAACCCGGCAGTCCCACTGAAGCGAGGAGCGCGATGAGGAAGAAGGCAGCATAGGCAGGCATCACTTTCGCGATGCCACCATACTCGCTCATCAACCGCGTGTGGCGTCGCAGGTAGAGCAACCCGACCAACATGAACAGCATTCCTGTGCTCAGCCCGTGATTGACCATCTGCAGCACGCTACCTACAACAGCGGTGGGGTGAAAAGCGAACAACCCCATCGTGATGAAGCCCATGTGCGAGACGGACGAGTAAGCAATAAGCCGCTTGATGTCCGCCTGCACCCACGACATGAGGGCGCCGTAAAGGATGGCGACAATGGAGAGCCAAACGATGACGGGGGCAGCAACTTGGGAAGCGACGGGGAACAGGGGCAAACAAAAGCGCAGGAACCCGTAACTGCCCATCTTCAGCAGCACGCCCGCCAAAATCACGCTGCCCGCCGTTGGCGCTTCCGTGTGGGCATCGGGCAACCAGGTGTGGAAGGGGAACATGGGAACTTTGATGGCAAAAGCGAAAGCGAACGCCAGAAAGAGCCACAGTTGCTTTTCAGGCGGCAACTTGTGGGTGAGCAAAGTGTCAAGGCTGAAGGTGAGGGCTTGTTGGGTGGTGTGGGCGTAATCCAATGCCAACACTAAAATCGCCACCAGCATCAGCACGCCACCCAGCAGCGTGTAGAGCAAAAACTTGACCGCAGCGTAAAGGCGGTTCCCGCTACCCCACACCGCAATTAGCAGGAACATGGGCACTAACATGCCCTCCCAGCAAGCGTAAAAGAGCAGCAAATCCCGCGCCGTGAAGACGCCGACCAACGCGGCTTCGGTCAAGAGCAAGCAGATATGGAACTCCTTGACCCGCTCTTGGATTTCGTCTACCGAGACAAGCACGCACAGCGGTCCGAGGAAAAGGGTGAGGAGCAGCAAGGGCAGGCTAATGCCATCCACGCCCACGCTGAAACTCGCACCAATCATCGGAATCCACGGCGCTTCAAAAGCGAACTGCCAGTCGCTCCGCTGCCAATCAAACCGCCAAAACATGAAAACGCCGACCAGAAAGGCAGCCAGCGTGGACGCCAGGGCAATGCCCCGCAAGCGCCAATGCGCTTCCGCCGGCGTGATGGCTAACAGCAACACGCCTACCAGTAAGAAGGCGAAAATGAGCGGGATGCTAAAAGCATCCGACACATGCCACAGCGCTTCCATCGTCTCCCTTTTCCCCCTTCTCACTTCGTCCTATGCGAAGTTGCTCTCTGCGTCCCAGCAATTGCGGCACCACACAATCATGCCAAAGTCAAAGCACAAACGCCAGTCTCTCCCGCCTCTTTGGTTCTTTGTGCGGTTAAGCACTAGTTCTCAGGAACCTTCCATGCCATCGGCTCTTATCTTGCCAGTTGAACTCGGCGCTCACAAAAGCGTCACCGATGACAGTCTGAAGCACTAACAGCATGGAGCGCGGAGCAAGGAGCGAAAGGTTTTTCGTCCTGCGTCCTCCGTCTCGCACCTCGTTTTGCGGTAGCATCAGGGCTTGCCTCCGACGGTCGTTAAACCGAGTCGTGGCTGACGCCGCTCCTACCAGAACTTACAGGGGAACGCATTGCCATTTAGGAGCACTGTTCGGCTTGACAAACAAGACATGTGGTAGCGTCGGGGCTTGTCTCCGACGGTCGTTAAAGACTACCATCGTCCGCAAGGGGGTAACGCTACTCACTCTGTGCTCCACACTCCTTGCTCCGTGTTCTCCGCACCGTTTCTCCTTTGCTCTGCGCCTCCCACCCTGCACTCCGTTTTGAAAGGGAGTGTGCGTGTCATAATTGTGGAAGCGCCAATCCGCAAAACTTGGCGGTGCAGGGCGTTGGATTTTTCAAGGAGGTGTGCAAGCGATGGTGACGGCGGAGCAAAAGCGGTTCTTCCAAGAGCAAGGCTTCCTGCGGTTGGAGCAAGTCTTTTCACCGCGGGAAGTGGAAGAGTTGCGAGCCGAACTGGATTATGTCATGCATACCTTCGCTGACTGGAACGCGGCATGGCGGGGCGAATGGCGCAGGGAGTATGTGGATGACCCCACTTTGGTGGAACGGGTCAAACTGGTCGCTATCCACGAGTTGCAACACTACTCGGCAGCGTGGGCTCGCGCCATTGTGAAACCTGATTTGACGGAAGCCATCGCTGAACTGGTGGATGCTGACGCTTTGGAGTTTCACCACTGCACTTTGCACGCCAAGCCGCCGGGCGAAGGGGCACCCTTCCCGCTGCACCAAGACGACCCATTTTATCCCCACGAAGATGGGTTGCTCTATATTGACGCCCTGTTGCATTTGGACGATGCCGACGAGGAGACGGGCTGCATCCACTTTTTGCCCGGCTCGCACAAACTGGGTCGGTTAGAGCACATTGTTGGTCCTGACACAGCACCGCACCTGCCGACGGACAAGTTCCGCTTTGAGGACACCGTTGGCGTTCCAGCGAAAGCGGGCGATGTGGTCGTGTTTTACTTGTGGACGGTGCACGGGTCGGCGGTCAACAAGAGCAATCGGTGGCGGCGCATCGTGCGCATCGGTTACCGCCACCCCGCTAACCGTCAGTTGGGTGGGCAGGCGATGGGGCGACCGGGCATCATGGTCAAAGGCGTCCGACCCAAAGTGGAAGGCATCAGCGTGGATGTCTACGGTAACTGGCAGCCCCGCGAAGCAGTGCAGCCATAACAGCGTCCCAAACTCGCAGCCATCCTTAGGGCTTCGGAAAACTT
>FWWM01011422.1_pt1 | contig 15202 bp, 14 predicted proteins | sample 2228351 | NCBI WGS metagenome assembly FWWM01 (sample SAMEA103939774, study PRJEB20133) | metagenome | reverse complement strand
TGGCGATGAGACCTTGCCCGGTAATTGGATAAGAGACCCTTACATGCAATATTTCTGCGGGATGATTTATTTCGAGCATCGTTTTCCGTGCAATCCGAGTGATTTTTCGCATTTTCGCAAGCGCATAGGCAAGGAGGGCGTGGAAATGATATTTGCCTACACGGTGAAACTACACGGAAAAGAGGCCGAATCAACACAAATGTTGAGTGACACGACGGTACAAGAAGAGAACATCAGTTTTCCGACCGATGCCAAATTAGCCAAGCAGGTGATAGACCGTTGCCGGAAGATAGCGGCGAAAGAAGGTATCGAACAGCGGCAGAGCTACAGCCGAGTGTCGAAGCAATTGTTGAGAGAGGCGTATTTTGGAACTCATCCCCGGCGGAGAAAGAAAGCGGCACGGGCGGTCAGGCGTTTAAGGACATTAGGTGGGCGAGTTGTAAGAGAGTTGCTCAGGAACATGACTGAAGAACAGAAAGAACGTTACCGGGAAGAATTGGAGATTATGCAACAGGTATTGACGCAGCAGAAGAACGATAAGGATAAAATTTACAGTTTACACCGCCCTGAGACCTCATGTATTGCCAAAGGCAAATCGCACAAGCCGTATGAATTCGGACATAAGGTAGGTTTGATGATACATCCGAAGAGTTTGGTCATAACAGCAGTAAAAGCATTTAAAGGGAATCCTCATGACAGTCGGACCATCGCACCGTTGTTGGAACAGATGAAGTTGAACGGAATTAGATTACCCAAAGAGGTGGTGTATGACAGAGGAGGAAGAGGCGTAAGTCAAATAGAAGGCACCCGGGTGAGTACCCCTGACAATGGAAGAAAGAAGCAGAGCCGCTACGCGCAACAGAAGAAAAGGAAGAAATTCCGTCGGAGAGCAGCCATTGAAGCCGTAATATCGCATCTGAAAAGGCAGTTCAGAATGGGAATCAATTATCTTTTCGGAAAAGGGAAAGCACAGATAAATGCCTTTTTATCGGCAGCGGCGTGGAATTTGAAGAAATTTATGGAGAGGTTAAAGAAAAACCTTTCTTTTTTGCTTCATTTTTTCACAGGATTATTAGAGTATTTTTTGGAAAAAAATTTCCGATATTCTTTGCATTAAAAAATATGCATCTTTTTAAAAAGGCTTTTTAAGGATTAACTACTTAAAAAATTCAAATTTATTTGTAGATACAAATATTTCGTTTATTTTTGAAAAAAAATATTGTGAATATGGAACTACCTAAAATAGCACAAAAATCACCTTATGTAATGAATGTTAAACCGGGCAAATATGCCTGGTGTGCATGTGGTTTGAGTAACAAACAACCATTTTGCGATGGTTCTCATAAGGGTACAGGATTCACCCCTGTAATAACAGAAATTACCGAAGAAAAAACCGTCGCTTTCTGCGGATGTAAACGCACTTCCAAACCACCTTTCTGTGATGGCACACATAAAAATTTATAACTAATATAAACTAAATAAATCAAATATAAACTAAAAAAATCATGACTATGAAAACATTAAAAACTTCAGCATTATTGATCGGAATGGCATTCACTATTTTTGCCACCGCCCAGGAAAAAGACACAAAATATGCATTAGACACAAAAGTGTCTAAAATGGAATGGGTTGGTAAAAAAGTTACCGGTCAACACAATGGTACCATTAAAATTAAAGAAGGTTATATTTTGGTGGACAAAAAAGGCAACATCACCGGTGGACAAGTGATTGTCGATATGAACACAATCGAATGCCTCGATCTTGAAGGTGAATGGAAACAAAAATTGGAAGGTCACTTAAAATCTAAAGATTTTTTTGAGGTTGAAAATTATCCGACGGCTACTTTTGAAATCATTTCAGCTACACCCGACAAATCAAAAGGAAAAAACAATTATATCGTAAAGGGAAAACTCACTATCAAAGGCATCACCAAAGAGATCTCTTTCCCTGCCAAAATTGAATTTAAAGACAATAACATGGCTGCACATGGTAAAGCCACCATTGACCGTACGGAATTCAATATCAAATACGGATCAGGAAAATTCTTTGAAGGTTTGGGTGACAAAATGATATATGACGACTTTGAAGTATCATTTACCATAGCTGCAAGAAAACGCTAAAAACCATTTAATTTAACAAATAAAAAAAGCCGTTGAAGTTCAACGGCTTTTTTTATTTTATTTGAATTGAACATATGTTAAAATTATCTACCTTCTTATATCTTAAAAAAATTTAGCATCAATTATTTAATGTAATTGATAAAAAGATTATGATATTTTTGCCTTATGAATGTCAATACTGAAAAAATTTACGGCCGTCCGGATCCGGAAGAAAGAAAGTTTTTACAGGGCCCGCAATCGCGATGGAAAGAACTTAAAATGCTATTTTTGGTCGCTTCCGAATTCATCAAAGGTTTTAGAAAACTGCATTTTGTAGGTCCTTGCATTACTGTTTACGGATCGGCCCGGGTGGATGAAAATCATCCTTATTATCAACAAGCAAGAAAGATTGGTGCATTGCTCGCATCAAAAGGATTTACCATCATGACAGGCGGAGGTCCCGGTATCATGGAAGCCGCCAATAGAGGGGCAAAAGATGTGGGAGGCAAATCGGTGGGTTGCAACATTGTTTTACCACACGAACAAAAACCAAATCCATATTTGGATGTATGGCTCAATTTTAAATACTTTTTTGTCCGCAAAGTGATGCTGACAAAATATTCTTACGGACTGGTAATCATGCCCGGAGGATTCGGAACACTTGACGAAATGTTTGAATCTCTTACATTAATACAGACCGCAAAAATAAAAAACCTACCTCTGGTAATTTTTGGAAAAGAATTTTATCAAAATCTGTATAATCACCTTTTGGTTCTTAAAGACAACAAATTTATCGACCCTGAAGATTTAAATCTATTTTTATATACCGACTCGGTCGAAGAAACCGTAGAATATCTTCAAAATGAAATTTCCAACAGATTTGGTAATGCTTCTAAATCCAAAATGACACCCACCAAATGGTTACTGGAAAAATAAAATCAAACGACAGGATTTCCATCAAGGAATCTCCTCATCAGATCCTCATTGAAGTGAGGTCATATGCCGATCCCGGCAAACAAAACCTGCTGTTGCTTTGGATTATTGCATGGTTGGCAGCCGGGATAATAATTTTCATCCAGCTTTTTTTGGATTATCCACGCAATCAAAAACTTTTTTTCTTTGTTTTCCTGGCGTTTTGGTTTTATTATGCCTGGAAAAGCGTAAAAGCTTACTTTTGGAGAAAAAATGGATCGGAAGTATTTGTTTTCAGGCCAGGTAAATTAATTTACATGCGAAAAATCAACCAACGAGGTCTCGAACAAAGTTTCCATTTAAATCACATCAAAAACCTACGAAATATATTGCCCGAAATTAGCTCTTTTTCCCGGATTTTTCATCAATCCTATTGGACTATTGGCGGCGAAACTATTGGATTTGATTATGATGGCTCCACATATGTTTGTGGGCTTGAACTTGATGAAAAAGATCAGAAAAAATTATTGAAACTCTTGCAACAAAACATAAAAAAATTCTGCGATGATTGAAAATACCGGAAAATGGCTTATACTCGCCGGCGTCATGTTAATCTTGTTGGGTTTAATTTTGTGGTTGGGAGGTTCGAAATTGGGCGGATTGGGAAATCTACCCGGAGACATTCGTATTGAAAAACCGGGATTTTCATTTTATTTTCCTCTCACTACTTCTCTTTTGTTCAGCTTAATTATCAGCTTAATCTTTTGGTTGATCAGGAAATTTTTTTGATATTGTATCTCCTTGATCTTAAAAAACCCCATTTATTTAACCTATGCTCCAATGATGTTGCCAATACTCCCATTCCATATTTCACACTTCTTTTAAAATTAATCGAGGACGCTTCTTCAAAATATTTTGTAGGACAAGTTACCTCTGCAATGGGATAGCCGGCATAAATTATCTGACTAAGCATCTGATTGTCAAACACAAAATCATCAGAGTTTTCTTCCAATGGTAAAGATTCCAATACTTGTCTTGAAAAAGCACGATAACCGGTATGATACTCCGATAATTTCTGACCTGTCATTAAATTTTGAAAAAGGGTCAAAAGTCGGTTAAAAATGTATTTATATAAAGGCATTCCTCCTTTCAAGGCCCCGTTTCCTAATATTCTGGATCCCAATACAACGGGATATAAATCTTGGGCAATAATATATGCCATAGAAGGTATCAACAGTGGAGTGTATTGATAATCGGGATGAAGCATAATGACAATATCTGCCCCCAACTCTAATGCTTTTTTGTAACAAGTTTTCTGGTTACCTCCATAACCTTTGTTTTTCTCGTGTCTGATCACGTGTTTGATTCCAAGTTTCCGAGCTAATTCTGAAGTGTTGTCACTACTGTGGTCATCTACCAATACTACATCGTCCACTATATCCATCGGTATCTCCATGTAGGTCTTTTCCAATGTCCTTGCTGCATTATAAGCAGGTAAAACGACGATAACTTTTTTTCCCAAAATCATACGGCAAAAAAACAATTTTTTTTTCATTCGGAAATCTTTCTATTAATTTGCTCTTATTTTTTGACAATCATGAATAAATCATTGGCTGTATTGGTATCGGTTTTTTTCTTTTGGGGATATGTGGCTGCGTCTAACACCATCTTAATTCCTGTATTTAAAGAACATTTTCACCTTTTGCAATGGCAATCACAATTGGTTGATTTTGCTTTTTACATTGCCTATTTTGCCGGCTCTTTGATATATTTCTTGGTTAGCCGGGAATTTGATTTTATCAACCATTGGGGATATAAGAAAACTTTGCAATATGGCCTTACTCTTTCTGCCATCGGCACATTGATTTTTATACCTGCTGCAAAATTGTCCTCTTTCCCACTTTTTTTGACCGGTTTGTTTACAGTTGCCCTTGGCTTCTCAATTCAACAAATTGTTGCCAATCCTTTTTTGCTTTCGCTTGGACCTCAAGAAACCGGCGCCATTCGTATCAATCTTGCAGGTGGGCTCAATTCTCTTGGAACTACCATCGGACCGCTTATATTGAGCTACGCCATCTTCGGATCAGTAAAACAACCCTCAAGCTTTGAATTATCTTCAGTTGTTTGGCCTTATTTGATTTTGGGGTTTTTATTTTTATTGTTTGTCTTTTTAATTGGCGTTTCACCTTTGCCCAACCTGACTTTTCATAAAAACGACAATTCCTCCATTCAACCCTTTCATTTGATCAAACAAAAACAAATCTATTTGGGAATGTTGGCTATTTTTATTTATGTGGGAATAGAAGTAAGCATTCAAAGCAACATGCCTGAATTGATCAAACACTGGCCCGGCTTGAAACTGCATCATACACAGTCGGTTCACTTTATTTCATTGTATTGGGGATCATTGATGATTGGCCGTTGGCTTGGTGCATTGCCTGTATTTAATCTTTCCGCATCGATCCAAAAAATATTGGAATGGTTTGTACCATTTATTGTGTATGGATTAATTGTTGTCATTAATTTGCTTTACGGACATCCTTTAAATGATTTTTTACCGTTTTTGCCCATGATTCTTTTGTTAATTCCGATTTATAAAAAAACTCAATACCGCCCCTCCTCCACACTTTTTTATTTTGGCACAGTCGGCGCCATTTTGATTCTTGCAGCCATGCTTATTTCACATACTTATGGCCTATACTTCATCGTTGCCACCGGACTGTATTGTTCGGTACTCTGGCCCTGTATTTTTGCCATTGCCCTGAAAGATTTGCATGAGTATACTTCCATTGCATCTTCTCTATTGATCATGATGATTCTGGGCGGAGCATTCATTCCTCCCGTGCAAGGGTGGTTGGCAGATCAGATCAATATCAAAACTTCTTATATCGTTCCACTGGCAGGTTTCGTTTATCTTGCTTATTATGGAAAAATTAATGAAAAATCCAATACAACTTTTTTCATATAATTTATTCTCCGTCGAATTATATTTTACAAGTACTTTTAAGCAAAGTTTTTTATAAATAAACAGTTATGAAAATAAAAAGCCAAATGAAATTCATTTGGCTTTTTTGTAATTTTTATCACTCTTTATTGACTATGGCCACCGGATTGGCAAGGTTTTCCATTTTTGTAACTTCCATTTTGATTGATCCGACCAGAATTTTGGCTTCGGCCAATACCGGCACTTTATTGTCATCGTCTGTTACCCATACATTCAAATCTTCTTCACTTGAAAATATTCGCCCTTGTTGAACGACAGGATGAAATTTCAAACAACGGTATTTCACGCCGTCGACTTTTACCGTTTCTCGTCCCATAAATTTAATCTTCAATGGCCACAATTCATCATCAACAAATGCCTCAATTGTATAAATTTGACCGGGCTGGGCATTGCTGAAATCTATCGTTCTAGCAAAATAAAATGCCGATAACATATCTTGAACGGCCACAGGTACCTGAAAAGTTTTTCCTTCTCCGTTGTCAACAATTTGTTTATGTTGATAAAATTTATAATCTTGGTTGATGATATACCCTCCTTCATTTACTCTTCTTACAAAATACCAAGGAAATACCCCTTGTGCATCAAGGTATGTTTCATATCTGTCTCGAACTTTAAAAAACCAATCAAAAGCCCCTCTGCTGCGACCTGTTCCTACCACGTGATACACTTCTCGTCCAAAAATTTTTTTGTCATATTTTTTTACTTCCAATCTTGCCGTTCCTGCTTCGACAAAACCATAGTGAAGTCGGTATTCGAGCACCTCTCCCGGTTGAAACGTATGATGCTTGATTTTACGCAATTGCTTGGCTGCCTCATTTTCATTGCCATCGCCCATACCGGGATCATTTTGCATGGTAAAAGACATGAAAAATAGTAACAGTGTTAAGGAAGCTAATTTTATTTTCATTGAAGTTTTCATAACCCAACTTTTTATATAACAATATGCAATTTACATACCAAAAATTTTACCGTAATTAAAGCTTGAAATTTATTGTATCTCTACTTTGTGTAAATTTACACCGTTTTTAACACCATAAAAATACAAAATTTTTAATAATGAATGAAGCATATATTATTGATGGAATAAGAACTCCCATTGGAAACTTTTGCGGAACGTTATCGCCTGTTCGCACCGATGACTTGGCTGCATTGGTCATCGAAGAGTTGATGAAAAGACATCCTGAAATTGATCCTGTTGCCATAGAAGATGTAATTATGGGATGTGCAAACCAGGCCGGTGAAGACAACAGAAATGTGGCCAGAATGGCTCTGCTACTTGCAGGTCTTCCTTATACCATTGGGGGTGAAACCGTGAACCGCTTATGTGCTTCAGGTATGGCAGCCGTCATTAACGCAGCATCCCAAATTAAACTTAATAATGGCCACTTATTTATTGCCGGCGGAGTGGAACACATGACACGTGGACCATATGTTTTATCAAAAGCCGAAAGCGCCTACGGTCGTGATCAAAAAATTTATGACACCAGTTTTGGTTGGAGATTTATTAACCCCAGAATGCAGGCACTATATGGCACTGAAAGCATGGGAGAAACTGCCGAAAATTTGGTGGAAAAATATAACATCACTCGGGAAGAACAGGATGAATTTGCCTTCCAAAGTCAGATGAAAGCAACAAAAGCTCAACAATCAGGACGGTTGGCCGAAGAAATCATTCCGGTTGTCATTCCTCAAAGGAAAGCCGACCCTATTGTTTTTGACAAGGATGAATTCATAAAACCTCATACTACACCGGAAAAATTAGCCGCTCTAAAACCCGCTTTCAAAAAAGACGGTACGGTAACTGCCGGCAACAGCTCGGGATTAAATGATGGAGCGGCTGCTATGCTGGTGGCATCAGAAAGTGCCGTAAAAAATTTCAATCTAAAACCATTGGCCAGAATTGTAAGTTGGGCCATAGCCGGTGTGGAACCCCGTATTATGGGCATCGGACCTGTTTTTGCCTCGCAAAAAGCATTAAAAAGATCCGGATTGTCTTTAAAAGACATGGATATTATCGAAATCAATGAAGCATTTGCAGCGCAGGTGTTGGCATGTTTGAAAGAAATGAAAATTGATGGCAACGATCCTCGTATCAATCCTAATGGAGGTGCCATTGCACTCGGACATCCTTTAGGAATGTCGGGTACCCGTATATTACAAACGGCTGCACTCGAACTGCACAAACAAAATAAACGTTATGCTCTGGTTACTTTATGTATAGGGGTGGGACAAGGTTATGCCACCATCCTCGAAAGATGTTAAAAATGTATGATTGGTCAAAATACAGGGATTGGTACCATCGTCAAATAATTTTATCCGGCTTTGGAGAAATTGCTCAGAAAAAACTGGCTGCATCACATGTGGCAATTGTCGGAGCGGGCGGTCTGGGCAGCCCGGTATTGCAATATCTGTCTGCAGCGGGTGTGGGCGAAATTACCATCATCGACGGTGACAAAATAGACCTCACAAATTTGCACAGACAGATCCTTTATGGCATTGATGACGTTGGAAAACCTAAAGCATCAACGGCGGCTTCGAAGATCAAAAAGAACTATCCACACATTAAAATACATGCTATCGACAAAATGTTGGATGCATCCATTGCAAGGGAAGTGTTTCCTTCGGTCGATGTAATTGTTGATGCCACAGACAACTTCCCTTCACGCTATTTCATCAACGATGCATGTGTTTTAACAGGGAAACCCATTGTTTTTGCCTCTATATTTAAATTTCAGCTCCAACTTTCTGTCTTTAACTATCAACACGGGCCAACACTTAGGTGTGTATTTCCCGAACCCCCGTCACCCGAAGACAGTCCTGACTGCCAAACCACCGGAATTCTTGGACCGGTGGCAGGTATTGCCGGTGTATGGCAAGCCATGGAAACTGTCAAAATTTTGACCGGGCAAGGAAATGTTTTTTCTCAAAGATTATTTATTCTGGATTTGTTTGAAAACAATTTTCAAATCCTCAACATAGCCCGTAACGAACGTCTATGGGAAAAGCAAATTCCTCAAACATGGGAACAGTTATCCACCTATGATTATGGCACGTTTTGTGGTTTAAAACAAAATAATAAAAACACTATGCAATTTAAAGATATCGTCAATTCCGGTCAATATGTAATTTTAGATTTACGGGAAGAACATGAAAGGCCACGGATTAAAGCATCTAATGTGATCAATATTGCCTTACCTGATTTGGTTCATCGTTGGCAAGAATTGTCGAAAGATAAAATCTATGTTTTAATTTGCCAGTCGGGACGAAGAAGTGCCACAGCCCAATATGTTTTGAAAAACACTCCTTTGCGATGGATGGTTTGGGAAGGTGGAGTAAATAATATTGCTGAAAAAGAATACCTGGAATTTTAAACAAACTAACTGTCAGAAAATACAATTTTATTTCAGTTTTCTGTGTAAATTTAAACTTACGCCTACTCATGATCTTGTCTATTGCTATCAATATCCTCAATCACTTTTTTCATCGATATTTCCCTGATTAGACATAAGAATGGCAATAGATCGGGTAGAAGGGAATCTTGCAAAAATCATTAATATAATCACGGTTATGGGCACACAAATCAACATGCCGGATATGCCCCAAATGCTTCCCCAAAATGCTAATGCAAACAATACTGTCAGCGGACTCAAATTCATACTATTGCCCATCCAATATGGTTCCACAAAATTTCCTATGATCAATTGTATGGCCCCCACTGCAGCCAACATCCAAAAGGAAGCCGCAAAACCATCAAATATAACCAATGAAAATACAAAAGGTAACAATGAAGCTATAATTGACCCTATGTTTGGAATAAAATTAAAAGAAAAAATCAAAAATGCCCAAATAAATGCAAATGGCAAACCAAACAAAACAAAGACGATATAACTTAAAAAGCCGGTCAAAACGCTTATTAATGTTTTTTGAAACAAATACGTAGAAACAGTATCCTCAACGTCTTCCAATAAATTTAAAATCTTGCTGCTACTTTGCCGACTATACCGGGATAGAGATTTAATTTTCATGGGAATTATTCTGGCTTCCAGAATTATAAATATTAAATATAATAACACCATGAAAATGTAATTCAAAATGTCCATAATACCTGAAAACAATTTTGAAATGATGCCCGCTATATCCAGATTTTTTTCTTGCCATTGCAATAATTGTGATTTTGTTTGATCAAATATCTTGTTGAAAAATGATAATTTTTCTTCCGGGATAGTCAGATTTCCTTCATTCACAAAAGTGATGATTTCTTGTATATTGACAATCAATGTATTGATCATAAGATAAGCCATGGCTGACATAACCAAAAACACTATCAAAAAACCAGACCAAAAAGGCATATTTTTCCAAACATGCTGCTTGATAAAATTTACCAAAACTTTTGAAGATTTGTTAAGAAACAGAAAAATCAGCACTGCCAAAAAAAATGGTATCAAGATAAAATCTCCCACTGAAAATAAATATCCCAACAGCACCAATGTTGCCAAACCATAAAAAAATGATGATATCGAATATCCCGGCATTTGCTTAAAATTTCGGTTTTAATCCGTGTCGCTGATAAAAATCTTCGATAATCTCAACTACTTCCATGGGTTGATCAACTATATGAAACAAATCAAAATCTTTTTGGCCTATATAGTTTAAAGCAGCGGGTGCATGCCGGATCCATTCCAACAATCCTTGCCAAAATTCACGATTGACCAAAATGACAGGAAATTTGTCTATTTTTTGCGTCTGAATTAATGTAATCGCTTCAAATAATTCGTCTAATGTACCGAAACCTCCCGGCAACACCACAAATGCTTGTGAATATTTTACAAACATTACCTTTCTTACGAAAAAGAAACGGAAATTGATCAGTTTATCTCTGTCAATAAATTGATTGGGAGCAGATTCAAATGGTAACTCAATGTTTAAACCAACAGAAATTCCGCCACTTTTTTTTGCCCCTTTATTTGCTGCTTCCATAATTCCCGGTCCGCCACCGGTAATAATTCCATAACCTTTGCGTGTCAATTCTTCTGCTATTTCTTCTGCCATTTGATAATTGGGATCGTCTTGATCACACCGGGCCGAACCAAAGATAGACACGCACGGGCCAATATCGGCTAACCTTTCGTAACCTTCTACAAACTCCGACATAATCTTGAAGATAGCCCAAGCATCATTGGCTTTTTTTTCGCTCCAGGTTTTATGATTGAAATGTCCTTTCAGCGGCATGCTTAGCTGAATTTAAGTTTTTTAATTCTTTTTTAAGATAATATGCAGTATAATTATTTTCCAAAGATATCATTTCTTCCGGACTACCACAAAAAGTTATGTTCCCTCCTTTCTCTCCTCCTTCCGGACCCAGGTCGATGATATAATCGGCATATTTGATTACGTCCATGTTGTGCTCTATAACCAACAACGTGTTTCCTTGGTCTACCAACCTGTCTATTACTTTCAGCAACAAGTCTATGTCTTTGAAATGAAGTCCGGTGGTAGGTTCATCCATGATATAAAAAGTTTTTCCTGTTGCTTTTTTGTTGAGTTCCGAAGATAATTTTATCCTTTGGGCTTCGCCACCCGATAATGTATTGGAAGGTTGTCCAAGTTTTAAATATCCCAGCCCTACCTCTTGCAAAATTTTGATTTTACTCAGAATCAATGGTTGATTTTCAAAGAATTCCACAGCTTCGTCAACCGTCATTTCCAGAACATCATGAATATTTTTTCCTTTAAATTTGACCTGAAGGGTTTCACGGTTAAAACGCATGCCTTTGCATACCGGACATAAGATATTCACATCGGGCAAAAAGTTCATTTGAATTGTTTGATAACCCGAACCCGAACAATTTTCACATCTGCCGCCTTTTACATTAAAGGAAAAACGGCCGGGTTTATAACCTCTGATTTTCGACTCGGGCAAAATGGCAAATAAATCGCGTATGGGGCCCCATGCTCCAATATACGTGACCGGATTGGACCGGGGTGTACGACCAATGGGTTTTTGATCAATTTCGATCACTTTATCGATATGCTCCAACCCTTCGATTGAATCATAATCTAACGAAGGCAAACGTGTGCGATAGCAATGATTATGCAATGCCGGATATAATGTTTCGTGAATCAAGGTCGATTTGCCACTTCCACTTACCCCGGTGACACATATAAATTTTCCCAAAGGTATCTCCAAATTTATATTTTTCAAATTGTTGCCTCTGGCTCCTTTTAATCGGATAAACTTACCATTGCCTTTCCTTCTCTCAACCGGCACAGGTATCTTCAAATCTTCAGATAGAAACCTGCCTGTTAAACTGTCTTTTTTTATCACTTCACTTGGCGGGCCGGCAGCAACTACCTCTCCTCCCTTACTTCCACAGCCGGGTCCAATATCTACAAGATAATCCGAAGCCAACATAATGTCTTTGTCGTGCTCAACCACTATGATAGTGTTGCCCAAGTCACGTATGTTTTTCAAAGATTCTATCAACCTTTGATTGTCTCTTTGATGCAAGCCAATGCTTGGTTCATCCAGGATATACAATACATTGGTCAGACCTGTACCAATCTGGGTGGCCAGCCGTATGCGTTGGGCTTCACCACCGGAAAGTGTTTTGGCGGTTCTGTTTAAGGTCAAATAACCCAACCCCACGTCAAGAATAAATTGTATGCGCGTTTTGATTTCTGTCAAAATATCCCCGGCAATCTGCATTTGCCTGTCGTTGAGTTTTGTATGCAATGATGCTATAAACTCTTGCAAGTTTTCTAAAGGCATATCTGCCAACTGTGCAATATTTTTATCGTCGATATAAAAATAAAGGGCCTCTTTTTTCAAGCGGCTGCCTTGACATTCGGGACATGTTTCGTTTTCCAAAAAGCCGGCAGCCCATTTTTTTAAAGCATACGATTCACTTTCTTCGGCCATGCGGCGAATCATGGGAATAATACCTTCAAATTCATAAGGTATAGAAAAACCTTCTTCTTTAATGTATATCGTATCTTTTGTTCCAAACAACACAGCATCCAACGCTTCTTTTGAAAAATCTTTCAAAGGGGTTTTTAATGTAAAATGATATTTTTTCCGAAGTCCCATTTCCAATTTGAGAAGCTTCTGTGTTGTGGCATGCTGCTGCATCTTTTCCAATTCTTCATAGATTTCGGTGCGAACGATATCGAAATCGGCTAATTTTTGGGGGTATATTTTTTCTAATTTTAAAAGATAGATGGCATCGTCGGTCTGAATAGGCTCGCTGATTTCTCCCTCTTTCATGGCATGAAGTTTTGCGATTAGAGGCTTAGGAAGACCGAAGCAATCCAAATTGCCAATTTTGCCGCTATCGTTGGCAGCGGTCTCATGCTCCGAGAATGTCGCAGCTAATTTGCGGAAATCTTCCCCTTTCAAGAGACGGCGATGGATTTCTTTTGCTTTTGTCTTTACCACCTCTTCTTTATCTGGAGTATCGATATTGAGGCGTATATGAAAGAGATCGAATCGTTTCTGCATGAGCTGGTAATATTCGCGGAGCAACGGATTGTTAATCGGTTGCTGACCCACAGCAAGATAAACCCATTCTTGAGCGGCCAGTTCCGCTTCTTTCTCGTTCAATTGGTTAATCATTTCTGGATCTTTATCATATCCCAATCGATAGGCTTCCATGAGGATCAGCTGTTGCCTGACCATCTCATCCAGAACCTTTTGTTTGCTCTGAGGGGTGGCTTCTGTCAGCGGGACATTCGGATATTTTATTTTGAACTGATTGGTGAAATCGGTGGTAGTAATCTCAAACCCATCAATGCGCGCCACAATGCCCTCTGGCTCCGGCTTTTTTTTGCATTCGAGAAGGAGGAAAATTGAGATTAATAAACTCCCCAAAACTGCCACAAAATACTTATCATTTCTCATGGGAATATATCTTTCAGTCTTTTTATGGATCCAATAAAAATAATTCGGTATTCACAAGATATTTTGATGATTCGATTCAGTCCATAAGGACCTGAGGGCGAGCCTTCGTTCCTTTCGATTGTCAGAGATTAAAATACAACGAAACTTTTTGTGAATTTTGCAAGAGCCCAATGTCTTCGTAACTATAATCCAGAAAGATTTTCATTGTCGAAGCCGGTATGGAGATTTTACATCCTGCTCCGGCGGTGAGGCCTCTTTCGGAATCTTTTTCAAATAATCGCGCATAGCCGCCGCGGAGGAAAAGAAAATCATAAAAGCTCCATTCTGTACCTAAATTAATGCTGCGCACGTTATCGGATGGCTCATAAAAGTCGATGGCTAAAAGGATGGGCATCTTGCTTTTTTTATTCAAGACGGTCGACAACCCCGCCTGAAAAGCGATCGGAAGGTTGTATTTTTGGGTGCATAATTTGGCGTCGATTTTTGCATTATTGCCGGCCTCGGAGGGTCGTAGGTCATAATACACATAGGTATCGCGTCCGTCGAATTTCATTTTCGTGCCCATGTTGGTCATGGCGGCACCGAATTGTAAGAAATTGAACAGATTAGAAAAATAGATACCCAAATCTAATGCCAGGGCGTTGGCGTGCATGTGATAAAGTTTACAGTTCACATATTTTCCTGTGGCACCGATGCTGACGCGATCGGTGAGCTGGATGCCATAGCTCAGAGCGATGGCCAGATCATAACAATTGATATAGTCGCCGGTGCCCTCGGGAAAATCAGGGGTTCGCACGGCCAAGTCGTCCATGGTCAGAGAGTTGACACTAGCGCCCAGGCAACCGAATGTCCCCAAGGGCACCGCCAGACCGATGAAATCGTGTCGAAGATCGGCGATCCAATCGGAATGGATGAGTGCCAGTTGGGGTCGGGATAACAAGGACAAGCCGGCTGGATTCCAGAAGAGCGCGGTGACATCGTTGGCCACCGAGACAAAGGCGCCGCCCATGGCATTGGCGCGGGCGCCCACACCGATGGTCAAGAAAGGCGCTGCAGTCGTCCCAACTTTACTAACATGCCGTCTGAAAGAATGACTGGCCACTTGGGCATGACTGACTGTTATTCCCAATAAGAGAAAAACAATAATAAATGAAGCTCGTTTTTTCATGGCTTACATCCTCAAAATGATCAAATTACAATTATTTTATCACCACAAACCTACCGATTTTATTGCCAACATTGGGCGCCTGAACGTGATAGATATAATTGCCCGGCGCAATGTGCATATTG
>FWWM01011416.1_pt1 | contig 15209 bp, 13 predicted proteins | sample 2228351 | NCBI WGS metagenome assembly FWWM01 (sample SAMEA103939774, study PRJEB20133) | metagenome | reverse complement strand
CCACGTCGATCACCGGATCCACTACCACTTCGCCCGCCTCGATCAGGTCTCGGATGGGCAGCAGGCAAAGCTGCCCCTCCTTGGCCAGAAACCGGGCCAGCTTCTGGCGACCGTCTGTGGCGAACCTCCGCACAATCTGATAGGTGGTGACTCCTTTTGCAAGCCTTGACTGGCACTGCCCGATCGAACCGCTCGACCGGGCAGCGGAGCCACCACCCATTGTCTAACTTTCACCTGTTTCCGGGCCATCTTCGTTTTGTGGGCAGCGAGACGATTGCGGCCGTTGATGGCGGCGCCGGTACGAGTGAATTGACAACGATCGGCATTCCACATCGCCAGATAAACGGGTCTGTAGCGGCGATGGAGGGGCGTCCCTGCGTATCTGAGTCGCACTCAACCCTCATCGCTCATGGTCGAGGTGGACGAGATGGCCAGGGCCAATCGGGAGTAGGTTGCTTTTGAGATTCGCAGCGAACTCACCGCCAAGCTTAAAGAGCTGGGTGTGGGCATGGCAGTCAGCCAGCCCATGGTCTTGGGCGTGAAGTACAACGAGCGGCAGACGACCGTCCAGGTTCCCGTCAATCGGCCGAGGCGAACACGGACGTTGGGTCCAAGCGGCCCGCCGATCCCCACTCCCGAGATCGCGTTCGGGCCCTCCGAGATGCGCAACGTGCCAGCGGCGACTATCTATATTTCAATCACTCCGGGGAAGGGCTCTCGCCCAATAAGCCGCACACGGATTCGGCGCACTTGGTCGGAGAGATCGGCACATTGCCGACGCCGGAGCAGGTCCGAGTAGCAGCCGGCGACCTCTTTGATGGGATGGGCTATACCCGAAGACTCCAAACCTGCTCCGCCTGCCCATCGAAACCGACCTGTAGCCACTCTGCCCCTACGGCTCTGGCAGTAGCTTCTTGGTCAAGTCTTCGATCGCCTGGCGCAGGCTGCGCATGGCCGTGGCTTTGATCAAATGGCCCTTGTCGGCCTCGAGCACGGCCTGCGCCAACTGGGGATGCGCGAGCCAGTCCTCAGCTTGATAGTTGCGGACGTCGACGTACGTGAGGGCAAAGCCGGGGCGAACCTTTCGCACTAGCTCGTAACCATCGGCAGTCCGCAGCACGTGGTACCCCTGGCCAACGAACATGCTGCCGGCGCCAAGCAGCGCGCCGAGGAGGAACACCGTCAAGTACTTCATGGCTGGCTCCTTTTTTACCTGGCCGATGGCAGTGTAGCCGCCCGCACCGCGCGAGGCCACAACGCGTGTCGAGCGAATGCCGCAGCAGCAGCCAGCCTTGCAGCCTCCGCACCAGAAAGCCCAAGGCCATAGGTGGATTCGCTTTGCCAGCAGAATTCTTGCCGCGCTACTTGCAGAACCAGAAAACCTTGCTACATTCCAGAAATGTGGGAATCATGCCCACTTAGGCGTTCGGTGATGTGCTACTGATGGGTATTGAGCCCACCATACCAAACACGGAGGACCGAACATGCAAACGGGCGTTTAGCCGTCCTGACGCAGGCTGACCGCGTGCGAGGCACCACATGGCAGCGAACGGCGAGTTGATCTTGGGAGAGCACCTGAGAAGGCTCGACGAGCGGTTTCGGGTGACGCTCCCAGAAAAGCTGGCCATAGCGCTTGGTTCGGGGACGCTTGTGCTGGCCAAGGAACGCCCTGGTTGTCTGAGCTTGTGGACCGCCGCGACGTGGCAAGAAAGCCTCGATCGCGGCACTGAGCTGGTGCAAGCCAAGATTGCTGCGGGACGGTTGCAAGGCAAGCTGCACCAAGTCCAGGCCCTAGGCCGGCTGCTTAGCACACGGCACATTCAGGTCGAGCCGGACGCCAAAAACCGCTTGTTGCTGCCCGAAGGATTCAGAGATTTCTTGCAGGTCGAGGCCGGCGGCGAGGTGCTGGTCGTCGGCGCTGCGGTCTGCGTGGAACTCTGGAACCCTCAAACCTGGAGGTCTTATCTGGAGCGAACCATCCCGCGATTCCGCAAATTGTTCGATCGGTTGACGAGCTGACGGCGAGCCAGCTTCCATGCCCGGTGCGAGGCAACTTCTGTTCCCTCCCCCGCACGTTGTTGTCACCGGAACAGAACGCACCCCGCCACGGAGGGTCCAAGGGCCAAGCAGGGCCCATGGGGTCCGCCTCCACCGGGCGTGGTTTTTTCTCTTGGCTTTGTGGCCCGCGTGCGTCGGGCCGCGAGTGGCGAGGACAAGGGGCCAGCAGCCAGTGCACGGCTCGCCGCCAGTGTGCGGCCAATAGCGCACGTTTGTGTGCTCGCTGCGACAGCCGTCTCAACGCACTACGAACTCCAGCGATGCGTGTTGTGCGCGCTCCGATGCACGCTGCCTCTCATGCCCATGTGCCGGCCCGCCGAATTCTGGCAGGGTCAATGAAGATGCGGCACGGCCGCGACTTGCAACTCTTCCTCATCAGCTCGCTGTTGTTCTTCACCTTCTTTCGCCGCGCCGCTATGCTCGGAGGCACGGGCTGCGGCGATCTGCACCGTGGGCCACAGTGATCGCTACGTGGGCTGCCCACGCATCGCACACATTCCGGAGCACACGACCGCCGAACGAGCAGCGACCGCCAACCTGGCGTCGCCGACCGCCCGAGCATCATCGATGGCCAACGCGTCAGCCACGGCCAACGCGTCACTGAAGGCTACTGCTTTCTAATCATCAAGCGTCACCCATCCAATGGTGTTCCCGTGAGAACGATGCCCGCCCTTGTCAAGCGTGAACGCGCACCCGGCCTGTGGCTAGAAGAGGTCCCAATCCCTCAGGTCGGCATCAACGACGTGCTGATCGAGGTGCTGCGCACGGGGATTTGCGGTACCGACTTGCACATCTACAAGTGGGATGCGTGGGCCCAGCGTACCATCCCCGTGCCCATGGTCGTGGGCCACGAGTTTGTAGGCCGAGTTGTAGAGACCGGCAGCAACGTCAAGGACTTTCAACCGGGAGACATTGTCAGTGGCGAGGGCCACGTAGTCTGCGGCCGCTGCCGGAACTGCATGGCAGGGCGGCGGCACCTGTGCAAGGATACGCAGGGCATCGGCGTGAATCGGCCTGGGGCGTTTGCGGCGTATCTGGCGTTGCCGATGACGAACGTGTGGCTGCACGATCCAGCGATCCCGCGAGACATACAGGCGATCTTCGACCCATTTGGCAATGCGGTGCACACGGCCTTGGCCTTCGACGTGCTCGGCGAAGACGTGCTGATTACGGGCGCGGGCCCCATAGGGCTGATGGCCACGGCGGTCGTGCGTCACGCTGGGGCGCGGCACGTGGTGGTGACAGACGTGAACAACTACCGGCTGGAGTTGGCACGCCGTTTGGGGGCTACGCTGGCGCTCGATGCCCGCACCGCCTCGCTACGCGACGCACAGCGCAGCCTGGGCATGAAGGAAGGCTTCGACGTTGGGCTGGAAATGTCTGGCAACGGCGCCGCCTTCCGCGACATGCTGGCCAACATGGCGCACGGCGGCAAGATCGCCATCTTGGGCATCCCCGAGCAAGAGCTGGCGATCGACTGGAACACGGTGATCTTCAACATGCTCACGCTCAAGGGGATCTACGGCCGGGAGATGTACGAGACGTGGTACAAGATGACCGTGATGTTGCAATCGGGTCTGGATATCAGCCCGGTGATCACACACCGTTTCGGCTACGAGCAGTTCGAGCAGGGGTTTGAGTGCATGCGCAGCGGCGAGTGCGGCAAGGTCGTGCTGGTGTGGAAGGCGGGCTAGCTATTGGCCGAACTCGGGAGCGCGGAGCGATGCGCCTCGCGCAATGCGTAAGTATGTTCCCGCAGGGGCCAGCTTCGAGCCGCCGAAGAAGAATCGGACGCGCTGCGCGAGCATTGCACGCTGGGGCGTGTTAGCGGCCCGCCTCGGCCATGAGTTGGGCAATGTCGCCCACGGCAGTGGCCAGAGACTGCACTGCCATCTTGAAGTTGGTGTGCGCCGAGACTTGGGGTGCGATTTCGGCGAAGCGCTGGGCCGCACGCTCCAGCCGCGGCAGCTTCTTGCGGACGATCTTCAGATACCCCTCGGCGTCGCTGGCTTGCAGGCTGGGCCCCAAGGCCAGGCAGAAGTCGTAAAGGTCGCGCACAACTTCCATCAGCTCCGCAGACTCATCGGCCTCTTCAGAGTGCTTGACGAACGTGCGCACGACCCAAACATGGCTGGCCAGCGCGTCGATGCGATGCATCAGCTCGTGGGGCGTCACGGCGCGCCTCTCAAGCAGTATGCGGCTCCGCACGATCGTCCGCTGCGCGTGCCTGCGGCTCGCCTTCCTGGGCAGCGCCAGGCGGCTTGGCAGGCGCGGGCGCGTCTGCCCGGCTTGCCCGCACGGTCCCACGCGCCGGCTTGGGGGCGAATACGAGCACTGTTGCAGCACCGATGATGACCATGATCAGTCCCGCATAAAACAGCGAACTCACCTGCCCGGCTTCTGCGCCGGCAATGCTCACCAGCGTGTTGATCACGGGGGCTCCGCCGAACACCAGCGGCATCACGTACACAGGTTTGCCGCCCGAATTGAACGCCAAAATGATGCCCAAGGCGCCAACCGCCCCGGCCGCCCCCCCCATCAGGCTCCAAATCACTCCCTTCGCCGAGAAGCCGCCTTCTTCTCCCACGGCGATAAGCATGGCCAGTGGTGCCAGCACCGCGATGAGAAAATAGGCTACCCCAACACAGATGAACGGCCGCAACCGGCTGCCAGCCATGGCCTGTTGCCCCTTGTGGAGCACAGGGCCATATGCCCCCCAGCACGCCACCGTGCCAAGCACAAACAGCGTGACCAAGACCATCTGGCTCCAGGTAGGACCGCTGTCGGCTGCAGCCCCCGAGCCGCTTGGCGCAAGTTCGGCGCGCTGTTCGTCTGCTGCCGCCTCGGCCCGCGCGGTACGGCCGCCCGCACCCCCCTGGTGCTGGGCTGCCGTAGCAGGCTTGAACAACAGTACAGTCACGGCGCCGGTGATCACCAGGATCAGCCCGGCATAAAAAAATGGGCCCGCCTTTTTGTACGTACGGCTGAAATACATCGTTAGAAACGTGTTCACCACCGGTGCCCCGCCAAACACCAGCGGCATGACAAACACCGGACTGCCGTGTTCTTTGAAAGCCAAGATGATGCCCAGCGCTCCCAGCGCCCCGGCAGCGCCCGCGGCGAGGCTCCATCCCACGCCGGTCACGGTCCAATTCCCAGACTCCTTCCTGAGGGCGAGCAACACGCTGGGCACCACAATGGCGATCACAAAATAGGCAATCCCCACGCAGATGAAGGGCCGCAAGTGGCTGTTGTCCATAGCAGCCTGGCCCTCGCGCAGCACCGGGCCGTAGACTCCCCAGCAAATGGCCGTGAGCAATACGAAGGCCAGCACAAGTGGCAGTTCCTTGATTGAAGGCATGGCAAGCGCGGCCCTCGGTTGTGGAAGGCGGATAATACGTGCCGCTAGTGTAGTGCAATCGAGACAATTGCGGCAGGGGCTATTGAGCCGGCGTGCGTTCGCGGTTGCGTCAGGTCCGTCGCCAGTCAGCAACGGCGCAAGGGGGAAGGCCGCCCACGTTGTAACCGCGGCCGCGCACTCATCTGCCACGCTGCAAGAGCGGCGGCTGCGATGCGTTTAGCACGGCCCAGTATCCGCGGCCGCGCACTCATCTGCCACGACGTACGTAGAACCTGCTTGCTGTTCCCCCGCGGCAAGCCTTGCGAATCTGGCCCACGAGTAGAATCAACTTCGCATTCTTTCTCGGCACGCGCGCCGCCACAGTACGCTGGTGGTGGGCCGGTGTCGAACGAGCGTTGAAACGAGGCCGAGCTTTGCGCGTTCGAAGCGAAAGACTCTCATTGTGTGTTCGTGCTTGTTGGGAGGCATCCATCGAACGAGGCCTGTCTTTGGTTCACGTGCCAAGCCGCTCGGATGCTAGGTCTGTTAGGAGGGTCTTGCACAGAAACACTCTAGTATTTATCTTGTATTGATGCGGAAACTGCTTGACATTCACCACTCGTCGAGGCTAGCTTCAAGGCGCCTACGGTGCATAGACGTAGGCTTTCCAAGGCAGAGGCAAAGCCGAGACGCAGCGGGAGAGTGTTATGGGAGCCGAACGGTCCGGCCCACACGGTTTGGGTTCGTTGCAGACGCAAGTAATGGAGTACATCTGGCAGGTTGGCGAAGCCACGGTGAGCCAAGTGGCCGAGCACCTGGGACGTACGAAGCCGGTGATGTACACCACCATCCTTGCGGCCATGCAGCGATTGGAGCGCAAGGGCTGGCTTGTCCACCGCGCGGTGGGACGTGCTTACGTTTACCGGGCGGCGCGCAGCCGCGAGGCGGCGGCGGGCGGGTTGTTGCGCAACCTGCTGGAGCGGGTCTTTCAGGGGGATCCGCGGCAGTTGGTCAACCAGTTGCTCGACCAGCATCCGATGTCGGACGCAGAACTGGCGGAACTGCGTCGCCTGATCGAGGATTACAGGCGGCAAAAGAAGCAAGCACGCGAGAAACAGCCGCGTGCCGAGGGAGCGGATGGGTGAGGTGATTTGGCTGCCGCACGACGGCTGGCCTCGAGTGCTGGCCGACTTCTTGTGGCAGAGCACATTGATTGGCTGCCTGGGATGGCTTGCAGCGCTGGCGTTGCATAAGCGGCCGGCGGCCAAGGCGCACGTGTGCATCGTAGCCTTGGCCTTGTGCCTGCTTGTGCCGCTGGCCACGTTGGTCGTTCGCAACGCGGGCTGGGGGTTGTTGCCGGCCGATCCTGCGGAGGAGTGGAACGCAAGCTACCCCTTCTTGGCAGAGCCTGGAATAGGGCAGCAGCCTCTTTCGGCGCTGGCGGCACCCTCCAGCGCACGCTTGCCAGGCCCCTGGGCTGAGTTGGCCTGGTGCATTTTGCGTGTGGTCTGGTACCTGGTCACGGCGTGCCTTGTGTTGCGGCTGATGATGAGCGTGTGCAGTCTGGTACGGCTGCTGCGCGGGCGAACTCCGTGTCGGGCCCCGATTGTGAACGCGGCTGCGCGTGTGGCGGCCAGGCAGATTGGGTTGCGCGGTCGGGTGGAAGTCGCTCATGGAGACGCCGTTGCATCTCCCACAGTATGGGCGTGCGGGCGCAGCACAACCATCATCCTGCCTCCAGCGGCGTGTGGGCAGGCACACGATTGGTTGAGCGTTTTCTGCCATGAGTTGGCGCATGCCCGCCGGGGCGACCCCTGGTGCCGCCTGCTTGCGGAGTTCGCCGCTACGGTACTTCCCTGGCAGCCTTTTGTTTGGCTGCTGCGCCGCCATTATCAGCAGGCCAGTGAAGAAGCCTGTGACGACTGGGCCGTTGCCCTCGGCTGCGAGCCGGACGACTTGGCCGATACCCTGGTCAACTGGCTGCCCTCTCAGGGCGCCGCAAGCTTGGCTCCTTCTCTGCGCTCCAAGGTGATCGAACGCGTGCGCCGGCTGCTCTCGATGAAAGGGTCTCCCAAGCCCGAACTGGGGCGGCGCTGGCGCGCCTCCACGATGGTGGCGGCGGGCCTGCTCGCATGTCTCTTGGCGCTGGCACAGGCCAGGCCGCCGCGCGCCCATTGGGAAGCGCTAAGCGATGGCGGGATGCCCCAGCAGACGGCCCGCGAGGGAGACGCGCGCCAGGCCTTGCCGTCTCAGGCCGCGGCCTTTGCCCGCGAGCGGCGCGCCGGCGTTCGCGGCGCTTCCACCAGGCGATTCTCCTCAGCCATCCCCACCACAACGAGGCTAAACGGCTGTTCTCAGCACATTCTGCGGTTGCTCGCCCTGGAGCAGGTTCGACGCGACCTGGGCCTGAGTTCTGCTGTGTACCTCGCGCTGCAAGGCGAAACAGAGAGATCACTGGCTGAGTTGGAGCAGCGCCTGCGCAGTGCGCCGGACCGGCGCAAACACCAGGATTGGTGGAACTGGATACGCGAGATCGGCACCCTCAATCGTAACGTGCTGCAACGTGTCGAGGCCCGGTTGTCGCTCTCCCAGATAGAGCGGCTCCAGCAGATTGTCTTGCAGAGTTATGGAGCCGCCGCGCTGCTGGACCCCCGCGTGGCCGGGCGGCTTGCGATGTCTCCCCAGCAGTTCCGAGAGCTGCGCGCGATTTACGCCGAGACGAGTACCCGCCTGCGCGAATTGTATGCCCAGGTCGAAGAGGCCGGCCTCGAGCAAGAAGAAGCCCAGGCCTGCGCAACCGAGCTGCGCCAACAGCGCGATCAGCGATTGTTGGGCGTGTTGACCCCCTCGCAGCGAGATGCCTTCGACCGCATGACCGGCCAGAAATTGAAGATCGACGCTGCCAGCCTTTATCGCTCGACGCGGGGTGAGGCGCGGGGTTAAGGCGCGGCTTTGCGGCCCATGCTGTCTTGGACGGGCTGATGTCTCCGGCAGCGATTCACTCCAGCTCTGCTGTTTCCGCCAGCCACTCGTTAACGTCGATCAACAGCCGGTTCACGTCGGCATAGCGGTCGGCTGGCAGAGGTTGTAGGCTTTTGAGGCAAATATCTTGCAAGCCTGCCAGCGCCCGACTCAGCATGTGGGGCACGCGGCGCCCTTGCGGCAGGATGCCTTCGCGCAGGCGCCCCGGTTGCTTGGGCCGAGAGGCGGCTGCCATCATCTCCACAACCGATTGGCCGCGATTGGGGGCCTCTGCGTACAGTATGAAATACAAAATGCCGCCCAGTCCGAACACGTCTGTGGCCTGGGAAAAGGCGGCCACATCGCCTGCGACTTGCTCGGGCGCCATGTAGGCGGGCGTGCCGACCACGTGGCCTCCCATGGCACGGGTATGAGAGGCCGTCGACTCAGGTATGGGCCGGTGGCGGTAAAGATCGGCGAGCAGTTCCGAGTCGTCTTCGTTATCGACGCGGGCCAGGCCCCAGTCGATCACAAACACTTCTTCAAAGCCGGAGACGAGCACGTTCTGGGGCTTGAGGTCCAGATGCAAAATGCCGTGCTCGTGCGCATAGGCCACTCCGCGGCAGGCGCCGGCGAACGTCTCCACCAGCTTCCGCAGCGGCAGCCGAATCATCCGCGTGGCCACGCCCTGCGATAGCGAACGTAAACACTGGTGCAGCGACGCGCCGTTGACCAGCCGCATGGTGTAGTAAATCTGGCTCTGGCGGTTCACCCCCAAGTCGAATACGGCCAGCACGTTGGGGTGCAACAGCCGCCCCCCCACGCGCGCCTCTTTGAGGAATTGTGCCCGCACGGCACTCGAGGCGTGCCCCCGCCCCAACCCCTCGCGCATCATCTTCACGGCGACCTCGCGGCGCAAGATCAGGTCGTACGCGCGAAAGATCTCGCCCATGCCCCCGCTATCCAGAATGCCGCGCATCTGGTAGCGCTCCTCAAAATGAGACTGGGCAGCTATGCCTTGCAGCAGGGCCGTGACCCGCTCTTCGTCTGCGCCCGCACCAGGCAAAGTCGGGGGAATGGTCGAACCATCGGCAGGGCCGCCGTTTGGCTCCCCGTCGTGCAGCGGCTGCGTGGCCTCAGCCTGCGTGGCCTGCGGATCCGCTGCATCCTGGGTGGGCACGGGATGGCCGCAGTTCTGGCAGTACGCCGCGGGCAGCGAAAGCGGGGCGTTGCAGCGTTCACATTCCCTTGCCATCGATCGGCCTATGTTCGTTCGGTACGCGCCTGCGCGCGAGCGTGCCGTGACCTGGTAATCCTACAGCGCAGGGGGAGATGTGGCCAATGACGAGGCCAATCACGCGGCCAACCGGAGAGAATCCACGGCAGGTCGTGCGGTTCAAGTACGGCAGGCTATCGATCGCCTCTCGTATGTTGACGTAGTGTGGCCGGACGCCCTGCTTCTGGGGCGGCAGCGGCGGGCCTAGCCGACTCTGCGTCGGCGAGGTCCAAGCGACGGATCCCGTGCCGGCGTGGTAGCCGGTTCGGTCCTGCCAGCATCGTGCGTGAACAAGACGCACCACACGCGCGGTGGCCAGACCCGAACGAGCGAAGAGCAATCACAGACGATCTTTGGGACCCAAGATGTGAAACGTGGGATCTCAGCTCGCGCAGAAGCCGCCACACAGGCCCCTGCCCCGGCCATGGGGCCATCTGAGCATTGAATTCTGAGATCTCAGATCCCGTCTGCCTGCACGGCCTACCGTTCACACTTGCCCATTTGTCCTGTTTGCCTGCACAGCAAACGGCCAGCATTTGCCCATTCACCCTGGCACAGCCCCGCATCGCACGAACACGTGTGGCACTGCGCCCGCGTCATTGCAACGGCTGGCGCGCGATGCAATCGGACGAGCGAGTGCGCCTGCCAAGATCGAACTCCCGGTGTACCCGGAGCCGATCTTGCGCGCGAAAATGCCTGTGTACGGCCAGAGGTGCCCGCGCGAGCCGGACACGAAAGCGAACAGGCGCATCGCGGTCGGGACTGCTGTACGCAATCGCTCTTGGCCCTGCGCGGGACCGTGGCTACACTTGGCCGCCCGGCAAGCCCATAGCTGCTAGCATCGCTTGCGAGGTACCGCAAGCGCGCAACACGCCGCCCGCGACCCCGCCCAATGACCCGTTTCACTCGCTATATACTGGCAGAGCTGCTGAAGTCGTTCACCCTGTCTCTGGTGGGGTTGACGCTGCTGTTGCTGCTGCTGGGCGTGGTGAAAGAAGCGCACAGCCAGGGGCTGGGCCCGGCCGAAACCGCACGGCTGCTGCCCTACCTGTTGCCGGACATGCTCCGCTACACGCTGCCGGCCACGATGCTGTTCGCCGTGTCGAGCGTGTACGGCCGCATGTCTAGTGCCAATGAGGTGGTGGCGATAAAGGCCCTGGGCATCCATCCGATGGTACTGCTATGGCCGGCGCTGGTGCTGGCATTCATGCTCAGCCTGGCGACCGTGTGGCTGAACGACGTGGCGGTGACGTGGGGGCAAAGCGGCGTACAGCGGGTGATTGTGGAGGCCGTTGAAGAGGTGGCATATGGCATGCTGCGCACGCAGCGTTCGTTTACCTCCAGGACCTTCACCGTAAACGTTAAAGATGTGGAAGGGCGTCGGCTGATCCTGCCCACGTTTACTTTCCAGGCTCGCGGTAACACACCCTCCATGACCGTTATGGCCGCCGAAGCCGAACTGCGGAGCGTGCCCGGGGGCAAGCTGCTCATCGCGTGCCGCGATGTCGCAATCGAGGCCGAGGGGCGGCTCGAGGCACGCCTCGATGCCTTCGAGCAAGAGCTGCCGCTGGCAGAAGTGAGCACACGGGGAGACAACTCGTACCTGCCGGCACGAATGGCCATGCGCGACCTGCCGGAGCGGATCCGCGAGGCGGCGCAGTCGCTTGCACGTACAGAGGCGCGCTACGCCGCACTGGCAGCGTGCCAGGCCGCCAGCGGCGATTTTGCCTCTCTGGCCGACGCCGAGTGGGACCGCCGCGCGACCGCCCGGCGCGATCTGTGGAATCATCTTCATCGCCTCCGCACAGAAGCTCCGCGCCGCTGGGCCGGCGGTTTTAGCTGCCTTTGCTTTGCGCTGGTGGGAGCCCCTATGGCCATCCGCCGCCGCAATGCGGACTTTCTCACCAGCTTCTTTCTATGTTTCTTGCCCATCCTGGTGGTGTACTACCCGCTTTTGGCCTTCGGCCTCGACCGCACCAAGAACGGCGTGTTGCATCCCTGGTCTGTCTGGGGCGGCAATCTGCTGCTGCTACTCTGGGCCGCCTGGCTGCTGCGACGAGTGATCAGGTATTGAACTCGGTGTGTGGGTGCACGCGCATGCGTGTCGCTGTGCGCACTCCACTCGCGGCTGAACGGCTAACCGGGAAGACGAAACGCATCTTCGCAAAGGCCGGGCCGCTGCACCACGGTGCGCTCGGGCGGCCATCGCAAGCTGTCCGCGGACGCGACGGCTCGCTGACGTGGCAAACGCCGCCTGGTTGCCAACCGGCCCCGCGATCGACCACTCGTTGTGTCCGGTCGCCACCATTGGGGCCCAGTTGCCGGCTGACGCTTGTGCTGAAGGCTCTGCCTGCTGTTCGGGCGCCATGCCTTCTCCGGCACATGCGGCCATCGCTTTATTGGTCGCGGATAGGCGGCTATCATGTGCGCAGAATTGCTGTGCCGTGCATAGCCGCCAGCGAGCCGCGCGGCATGATTGCAATTCGGCACAACGGAGCACTCCCCACTCGAGGTTAGCTGTAACCGTTCACGGCTCGGGGAGCAATGAAGGGGCAGGTTGGCGGGCCAGATGGGCTTCGACGGCAGTGGTCAAATAGGCAAAGACATTGCGGCGCTGTTGGCGGCAAGTCTCTATCACCGTCAGCATGGTCTCGACGAACCGGCTGCCGCTGGCGCTCTGCGTCCCGAAGGAGAGCTTGCGCCAAATCACGGCATGGCACAACGACCGCTCGCCCGCGTTGTTGGTCGGTTCGACCCGTGCGTGGCGCAAGCACGTCCAGAGCCACTGGCGATGTTCGTACAGCTCTCGGCACGTGCCGCGCTCGTCTGGATCGCCGCTTTGGGTCCCGCGCAGCAGCAAGCGCTCCACCTGGCGGCGGACCGGCCCCATCCGACGCCGCAAGGCTGCCCACGAAATCTTTCCCACGCGATCGTCGGCCCCGTGCTCGAACAACGCGCACGTCAGGCGCCGCAGCCGGGAACCCAGCCACTTGCCTTGGACCGTGCCGCTGTGGACCATCGCTTGAACATCGCGCTTCAGATAAGCCCAGCACCACTGCAAGCACCCCAATTGCCAACACATCTTGGCCCGATGGCAGTTGACGATGCGGCGAAACGGTTCACCAAGAACGGTCGTCAACGCCGTCGCCTCGCGCGTGGCACGCACCGCGAAGACCGTGAACATGCGGGCCACGAACGTCCACGGCCAGGCCTTGCCGTCGGCTTGCTTGGTTCCCCCCTGTGTGCCACTGCTTGACGCGCAGCGTCAAGCAGTGCGAACTGCCAAGGATGTTTCGCCTTGCAGGAGCACTGCTTGAATGCGGCCGTACGTGATCGATTCGGTTCCCGCAGGATCACGCGCGGCCGCATTCAAGAGAGTCGCACACGCTTGACGCTACGCGTCAAGCAGGGTGTCCCTGGAACCCCGCCAGCACTGCTCTCGTGTGCCACTGCTTGACGCGCAGCGTCAAGCAGTGCGAACTGCCAAGCACGCTCGACCTCGCGAGCGCACTGCTTCAATGCGGCCGTAGAGGATCGATTCTGTTCCCGCAGGATCACGCGCGGCCGCATTCAAGAGAGTGGCACACCGTCCACGCGCAGCGTCGAGCAGGGTGTCCCGCAATCGACGTTTCGCCGTGCAGGAGAACTGCTTGGAGCCTCCATTCGACTCCGCGAACCGGATCGGCGATTGCCTTCAAGGGAAGTGGCACACCCGTGGTAGCAGTGGAGGCTCCACAAACGCCCCGTGACCCCGCTCCCCTTGGTACGGCTGGACGGTCACGTTTCGCCACAGGCAGCGCACGTCAGCCGATGCCGCTGATACTCGGTCACGATCGGCTTGATTTCGGGCAATTCCCAGATTTGGTGCCGCGACGGCTCGGGATCGCTCCCCGACAACGTCGCGCCACAACGTCGACATTCGGTAGGCTTGAGCGGCTCCACGCGATTGCAGTCTTCCGCGGGAATCAGCGACCGCTCGTGTTTTTCGTGGCCGGGCTGCGCGCCACGCTTCCTCCTCGAGTTGCGTTTCGGCACCTGGGGCCGGGCACGAGGATCTTACGTGCTGGGCAGCATCGACGAGTTTTGCGGCGTATTGCCCTTCCGTCGGCGCCGCAGTTCCGCGATCTGCGCCCGCAACTCCTCGACCTGCGCCTCCAACTCCACAATTCTCGCCAGCAACAGGCGGATGATGGCCTGGGCTTCCGGCGGCTGGCGAGCGATGATTACTTCCGTGATTTCTTCCAGCCACATGCCCCGGTTGTCGCCGAAAACCGGCCTCCGTGTCCAGACCAGTTTTGCACGAAAACCGGTCCGCATCGGGAACGTTTAGCCAGGTTCTTGAGCGGGGGGCGCTTGACAAGCCACATCTGGTTGTTCAGGATCACGGTTGTCTGTCTGCCGCCAAGTCCCGACAGGCACGACAAAGCCAAGGACCCCGTGAACGGTTACGAATCGTTCACACTAGAGGGCTACGGGTGCTGCTGTCCGTAACCGCCCGATCAGCCAGACAACCTGAATCGTTCGAGTGTCAGCCATGACGACTTCCGCAATCCGACAACTGCATGAGGAGTTAACGCGCGTCCACGGTGATTCATACCTTGGCGGACGTGTCCTCAGGAAGCTCGGCGACACTGATTTCGATGATGGCGATTATCAAGCGGCCCTCGGCCGGTACGAAGCCGCAGAGTGCCATCTGGAGTCCACGCGGCAGTTCGAGTCTCGGAACCATGTGCTGGCGCGGATAGCCGAGTGCCGTTCCAGATTAGGAATGCCGCCACCGTCGCACAAGTGTCGTCACGAGCACGTCGATCCGGAGCCCGGAGGAGGCAAGGTGCACACCGTGCACGGTTGGGTTTGGCGAGACTATTACCGCTGTCGGGACTGCGGCAAGGAGTTCAAGCAAGACACGGGGCTCTGATGCGGCAGCCGAACCAGTCGCTGCAGCAGACGGCGGCCGCGATGCTGGTTCCTCGGAGTTCAGTGTCGCTTAGCGCGGCCGCCGCTTCTGAACTTTGGCGTTAGCCCTCAAAGGTGCTGTCATGGCTCAGTACACGGAAACGAAAAAGAACGCCAAATGCGATTGTTGCGGCAGTCTTGACGGGGTGGAGGAACTGGCCGTGGACTGTGGCTATGGGGTTTCGAGCATGGGTGTACCTCAACATTGCAAAAACTCGCCGCTCTAGCTAGCCCTGTTTAGAGCAGCGAGCGTGGCGAAAATCCGGTCTTTCACGGCCGCGGCGGCGTTCATGGTAAGATGCAAGATGCCGCTGGGCTGCGTCAGCCTGCCGGCGCGCTGAATGACTGTCCGGCGCAAGGTGTCGAGCTGCTCAAACGCCCAAAGTGCGGCGCGCCCCCAGGTTGTTCGGTGAACCATCGGCGTGGTCGTCATCTGCAATTCGCGCGTCAGGTTGTGCGCAAATAGTCCCGCCAAGAGATAGGTCTGGTTGCCGTGAAGCCTCCGCACGGGTACGTGCTCCACATGACAGGCCGTCTTCAGTTCACCAAACAGACGCTCCTGCGACCCACGCCCTTCGTGAAATGCCACCACGCGGCGCGCGTCGGTCGCCTTGTTGG
>FWWM01010992.1_pt1 | contig 15215 bp, 11 predicted proteins | sample 2228351 | NCBI WGS metagenome assembly FWWM01 (sample SAMEA103939774, study PRJEB20133) | metagenome | reverse complement strand
GATCCACGTGCCCGATCGTCCCAATGTTCACATGTGGCTTGGTCCGCACAAATTTCGCCTTCCCCATCCCTGCTCCTCCTTCGTATAGTGATGCAGCGGCTTATCCGCTGTAATCTTTGAACACTTTTTCACGTGTAATTTGCTGTTAGGTAGAAACTCTTTAGGTCAAATTTTTCGCCTGCGTTTTTCCACTTCGCTTAAAGATAATCTCTTCGGCTAAATGGTAAGGCACTTCGTCATAATGTGAAAACTGCATCGTGTATGTGGCACGGCCTTGTGTCATTGAGCGCAGATCGGTCGCATACCCAAACATCTCCCCGAGGGGTACCTGGGCCGTGATGACTTGCGCTCCAGCCCGAGTGGTCAAGCTCCGTACCATTCCACGCCGGGCATTCAAGTTCCCCAGCACGTCTCCCAGGTACTCTTCTGGCACTACTACTTCCACCGCCATAATCGGTTCCAGGAGGACTGGATCAGCCTTCTTTAACCCTTCTTTGACTGCGAGAGATCCAGCCACTTTAAAAGCCAGCTCTGATGAGTCCACCTCGTGGTATGAGCCATCGTAGACCTCTACCCGGATATCCACGACGGGATATCCGCCTAACGGGCCACTCTCTAAAGCCTCTTGTACCCCCTGTTGGATGGCTGGAATATATTCTTTGGGAATCACGCCACCAACCACTTTATTTTCGAAGACAAATCCTTGCCCCGGCTCTTGGGGAGAGAGCCGCAGCCACACATGTCCATATTGTCCCCGGCCACCAGATTGCCGGATAAATTTCCCTTCGCTCTCCACTGTCTTGCGGATGGTTTCTTTGTACGCAACCTGAGGTTTAGAGACATTCGCTTCGATTTTAAATTCACGGAAGAGGCGGTCCACCAGGATCTCCAGATGTAATTCTCCCATACCAGAAATCAGGGTTTGTCCCGTCTCGGTATCCGTACTCAGGGCAAAAGTAGGGTCTTCCTGCAGTAGTCGATGCAGCGCCACGCCCAATTTCTCCTGATCGGCTTTGGTCTTTGGTTCAATTGCTACCGAGATGACCGGTTCGGGAAAGTCCATGGATTCCAGGAGAATAGGAGCCTCTTCGGCACAGATTGTATCACCGGTCAAGGTTTTTTTGAGTCCTAGGCAGGCTCCAATATCTCCAGCTCCGATCTCTGGAATTTCTTCCCGTTTATTCGCATGCATCTTCAGGAGTCGTCCTACCCGTTCTTTAAAGCCCTTAGTGGCATTCAGCACCTGGCTCCCTGCCTTTAACGTTCCCGAATAGACCCGGAAAAAGGCCAATTGCCCTACATAGGGATCATTCATTACTTTGAAAACCAAACCAGCAAATGGCTCCTCATCGTCTGCTCTCCTGCTCTCCTCTAGCTGTGAAACCGGATTGATACCCTTAATAGGTGGCACATCTAGCGGAGAGGGTAAATAGTAGACAATGGCATCCAGGAGCCGCTGCACCCCTTTGTTACGAAAAGCCGCGCCGCAGAGGACAGGTACCCACTGGAGAGAAATTGTTCCCTGGCGTATCAACGCTCTGATAGCGGCTTTTTCAATAGTTTCCCCTTCGAGATATTGGGTCATAAGCGTCTCATCGACTTCTGCCAAAGTCTCCAGGAGGATTTCTCGATAGTGCTGCGCCTCTTCCTGGAACTCCTCGGGAATAGGTTCAAAGTGATATTTGGCGCCGAGACTCTCTTCCTCGTAGATGATCGCATGCATCTCGACCAGATCGATAATACCACGGAAATCCCCTTCGGAACCGAGTGGGAGCTGTAAAACTAAGGGTTTGGTGGCTAGTCGATCACGGATCATGTCCACACATCGAAAGAAGTCAGCACCAACCCGATCCATCTTATTGATAAAGGCCAGTCGAGGGACGTGATATTTCTCGGCTTGACGCCATACCGTCTCGGACTGAGGTTCTACCCCTCCTACGGCACAAAAGACTCCCACCGCACCATCCAGTACTCGCAGCGAGCGCTCCACCTCGACAGTAAAATCGACATGGCCTGGTGTATCGATGATATTGATTTGATGCTCGAGCCAAAAGCAGGTAGTTGCCGCCGCTGTAATGGTAATCCCCCGCTCCTGCTCCTGTTCCATCCAGTCCATCGTGGCAGATCCTTCATGGACCTCCCCGATCTTATAAGAGCGACCTGTATAGTAGAGGATCCGTTCAGTGGTGGTCGTCTTCCCGGCATCAATATGCGCAATGATACCAATATTCCGTATCTTTTCTAGGGGTGTTTTCCGTGCCAAAATTGTCACCTTCCTTCATTGCATTGTGCAGGATATTTTCTATAGCTCACTTCCTACCATCGATAATGGGCAAAGGCTTTGTTGGCTTCTGCCATTTTATGCGTATCTTCCTTTTTCTTCACCGAAGCTCCCCGGTTATTAGCCGCATCGAGAAACTCTGCCGCTAATCGCTCTTGCATGGTCCATTCTGTCCGATTCCGGCTATTCCCAATAAGCCATCGAGCGGCAAGCGCAATTTGACGATCCGGTTTAATCTCCACCGGGATCTGGTATGTGGAGCCACCGACACGGCGGGATTTGACCTCAAGTACTGGTTTAACATTATCCACCGCACGTTTAAAAACCCCTAAGGGATCTTGCCCACTTTTTTCTTCAACGATAGCAAGACTCTTATAAAAAATCGATTCCGCAAGGCTCTTTTTGCCCCGTTTCATCAAAACATTGATAAATTTGGTGACCAGTTGGTCCTGATACTTCGGATCAGGTAATACTTCGCGCTTCGCTATCACCTTTCTTCTTGACATACACTATCCTCTTCTGCTCTCAAGGAGAAGAGGGGCTGCCGATGTCCACCAGCTATTCCCCCCAACAGCTTCCATAGGTTATTTAGGCCTCTTCGCCCCATATTTGGAACGTCCCTGCTTTCTATTTTGCACCCCAACCGTATCCAGTGATCCCCGGATAATATGATAGCGGACTCCTGGCAGGTCTTTGACTCGCCCCCCGCGAATCAAGACGATAGCATGTTCTTGGAGGTTATGCCCAATGCCAGGAATATAGGCGGTGACCTCCATTCCATTGGTAAGACGGACCCGGGCCACTTTCCGCAGGGCTGAATTCGGTTTTTTCGGGGTGGTAGTATACACCCGTACACACACCCCCCGTTTCTGGGGATTGCCCCGAAGAGCAGGACTTGCAGTCTTCTTTTTGATCTTCTGACGACCTTTTCGTACCAGTTGATGTAGCGTCGGCATCTATTCCCTCTCCATTCCTAATCGAGAAAAAACTCTCCCCATGCTGGTATACAAGTCAAGAACCAACATGGGGAGAGTTGAGAATTTACAAGGACAAAAAAGTATAGCAGAGCGACAATACTCTGTCAATCAGATTTTTTCTGCCTTTACCTTTATTCTGAACTCACCTCGCCACCACTTCCACTGAAGACCAATTCCGGACTCTCTTCCTGCTCTTGAGGTTTTTCAACCCCATCCAGCAGTCGCACCTTGCGGTAGCGTTTAGCCCCAGTACCAGCCGGAATCAATTTCCCCATAATGACATTCTCTTTCAGGCCTTTTAACCGGTCAACCATCCCACTGACACTGGCTTGGGTCAGTACCCGTGTGGTTTCCTGGAAAGAAGCTGCCGAGATAAAGCTATCCGTACTGAGAGCCGCTTTGGTAATACCAAGCAGGATGGGTTTGGCCTTGGCCGGAATGCCTCCGGCTTTGATGACTTCCTGATTCTTCCGATTGAATTCCTCTTTGGTCACCTGTTCCCCTTCCAGAAAGTCAGTATCCCCTGCAAACTCTATCATAACTCGGCGCAGCATCTGGCGCACTATCAACTCGATGTGTTTATCATTAATATTTACACCTTGCAGACGATACACTTCCTGGACTTCGTTGACCAGATACTTCTGCAATTCTTTTTCACCCAGGACATCCAGAATATCATGCGGATTCACCGCTCCATCCATGAGGGGCTCACCAGCACGCACACGATCCCCTTCGTGGACATTGAGGTGTTTTCCTCGAGGGATGAGATACTCACGTTCTTCTCCATTATCCGCTACCACAAGGACTTTACGGGTCCCCTTCTGCACTCCTCCAAACTTGATCGTTCCATCAATTTCGGAGATGATGGCCTGCTCTTTAGGTTTTCGGGCTTCAAAGAGCTCAGCCACCCGTGGTAAACCACCGGTAATGTCTTTTGTTTTGGTGGTTTCGCGAGGAATTTTGGCAATCACATCACCGGCCGACACCATCTCCCCATCGGCGACTGCGATATGGGCCCCAGCCGGTAAACTGTAGCGGCCTAAAATTTTCCCTTCCTCATCTTTTATCGTAATATGTGGCTGAAGTTTCTCGTCCTGATGGTCCAGGATGACTTTTTGGGAGAGACCGGTTACTTCATCCAGCTCTTCTTTCATCGTCTTCCGGTCGATATCCACATAGATCACTCTTCCGCTGACTTCGGTGAGAATGGACATGGTGTAAGGATCCCACTCGACCAAGGTCTCTCCTTCCGAAACCTGCTGGCCATCGCGCACTTTGATTTTCGCGCCGTACACGACCGGATAATGCCCTTTCTCGCGCCCTTGCTCATCGACGATCAACAGGCTACCGTTTCGGTTCATCGCCACGATGTCACCACTCTTGTTCAAGACATAGCGGAGATTGGAAAAGCGTACTGTACCTGGGCGTTTCGCTGCGAGGGTAGTCTGTTCTACAATCCGACTCGCTGCGCCTCCAATATGGAAGGTACGCATGGTTAACTGTGTTCCCGGTTCGCCGATCGATTGGGCCGCAATAATCCCTACCGCATCCCCAATTTCCACCAGCTCTCCAGTGGCCAGATTCCGGCCATAACACATGGCACAGACCCCATCACGAGCTGTACAGGTCAAAACTGAGCGGATCTTGACCTGCTCTATCCCGGCATTCTCGATCTTCGCTATCGCAGCCTCATCTATCTCGTGGTTAGCCTCCAGTAGCAGCTCTCCTGTAAAGGGATCCACAATATCTTCGGCGGCTATGCGCCCCAAAATCCGGTCTTCGAGTGGTTCAATAATTTCTCCACTTTCGACCAGGGCACTCACTTCGATACCATCCAGGGACTTACAATCCTCTTCGACCACAATCACATCCTGAGCCACATCTACCAGTCGTCGGGTCAGATACCCTGAATTTGCTGTTTTGAGGGCAGTATCAGCCAATCCTTTTCGAGCCCCATGAGTGGAAATAAAGTATTGTAAAACCGTCAACCCTTCCCGGAAGTTTGCCGTGATAGGGGTTTCAATAATCTCTCCTGACGGTTTGGCCATCAATCCACGCATACCGGCGAGCTGACGAATCTGCTGTGGGCCACCCCGTGCTCCTGAATCGGCCATAATGAAGATAGGGTTAAAATCTTTCTTTCCGGTATAGTGTCCTTGCATGAGCTCTCTATCTTCTGATTCGAGTTCTTTGAACATCTCATCAGAAACCTGTTCGGTGACCTGAGCCCAGATATCTATTATCTTGTTATACCGTTCACCGTTGGTGATTAATCCATCGCGATACTGTTTTTCTACTTCCAGCACCTCTTGGCGGGCATTATTCACCAGCATTTCTTTCAATGCCGGCACCCGCATATCATCGATAGAGATAGAGACCCCAGCCAGCGTGGCATAATGGAACCCCACCTCTTTGAGCTGCTCAAGGAGATGCACTGTACGCTCTTTTCCCAGCAAAACATAGCTTTGCGCGACCAGATGGGAAAGATTTTTCTTGTCCATGGTTCGATTGACCAGCTGGAAAGGTAATCCTGAGGGCAGCGCTTCGTATAACAACACACGGCCTACCGTGGTATCGATCAACTCCCCTTCCTGGCGCACCTTGATACCTGCTTGCAATCCGACGATTCCGGCATCATAGGCAATACGCACTTCTTCCAGATTGGAGAAAACCTTCCCCTCTCCCTTCGATTTTCCCCGAACCTTGGTCAGATAATAACAGCCCAGGATAATATCCTGGCTGGGTACCGCAAGCGGTTTCCCATTTGCTGGGGAGAGAATATTGTTTGTAGAGAGCATCAGCACCCGTGCTTCGGTCTGGGCTTCGATAGACAACGGCACATGGACAGCCATCTGATCACCATCAAAGTCTGCGTTAAAAGCAGCACAGACCAGGGGATGCAGACGAATCGCTTTCCCTTCCACCAGCACCGGTTCAAAGGCCTGAATACCCAGTCGATGAAGCGTGGGGGCTCTATTCAGCAAAATAGGGTACTCCTTGATAATCTCGTCCAGCACATCCCACACCTCTGGTCTTTCCCGTTCCACAAAGCGTTTGGCACTCTTAAGAGTGGTTACATACCCTTTTTCCTCTAGCTTGTGATAGATGAAAGGCTTAAAGAGCTCGAGCGCCATCTTCTTCGGAAGACCACACTGATGAATCTGCAACTCTGGTCCTACCACAATAACCGACCGTCCAGAATAATCGACTCGTTTTCCCAGCAGATTTTGCCGAAAACGACCCTGTTTGCCTTTCAGCATATCACTGAGCGACTTCAGGGGACGCTTGTTGATACCCCGTAAGGCACGGCCGCGACGCCCATTGTCAAAGAGCGCATCCACAGCTTCCTGAAGCATGCGTTTTTCATTCCGAATAATAATCTCTGGAGCCTTGAGTTCCTGGAGGCGTACCAGCCGATTATTTCGGTTAATGACCCGTCGATAAAGATCGTTCAGAGCTGAGGTCGCAAAACGGCCTCCGTCTAAGGGGACTAAAGGGCGCAGCTCCGGTGGAATCACCGGAATGACTTCCAGAATCATCCATTCCGGCCGATTACCGGATTTTCGAAAGGCTTCTACTACCTTGAGGCGCTTCATCAGTTTTTTCTTTCGTTGCACCGAGGTCGCCTCTTTGATCTCCTGCTGGAGAGAGGTAGCTAAGGAATCCAGATCGATCCGCTTCAGCAGATCCCGAATAGCCTCTGCCCCCATGCCCGCTTGAAACCGATCCCCATACTCTTTGCGCAACTCACGAAAACGCTCTTCACTCAGCAGCTCTTTTTCCTGTAACCCCGTATCTCCCGGATCAATAACCACATAATTTTCAAAATATAAGATTCGCTCAAGTTCCCGGAGGGACATGTCCAGGATATTACCAATCCGGCTCGGTAACCCTTTGAAGAACCATACATGAGAGACTGGAGAAGCGAGTTCGATATGCCCAAGGCGTTCTCGTCGAACCTTTGATTGGATCACTTCGACTCCGCACTTCTCACAGACCACTCCCCGGTGCTTCATCCGTTTGTATTTTCCACAATTACATTCCCAATCCTTCACTGGGCCAAAGATCTTCGCGCAGAAGAGCCCATCTCTTTCTGGTTTGAATGTCCGGTAGTTAATCGTTTCCGGCTTTTTCACCTCCCCGAAAGACCATTGACGAATTTTTTCAGGCGAGGCAATACGAATACGGATCGCCTCGAAGTTGAATGGCTCCTTTGATTTTTCAAAAAGTTCTAGAATACTATCCAAGAGCGTTCCTCCTCCATACAGCTCACGTGGAAGGATAAGGATGTTGGCAGGGAATATTACTCCAATTCCTCAGCATTCTCGATCAACTCCACATCCAGGGCTAAACTCTGCAATTCCTTGATCAACACGTTAAACGATTCCGGGAGACTGCAATCCAGCGTATTTTCACCCTTTACAATCGCTTCATACATCCGTGTACGACCGGAAACGTCATCGGACTTCACCGTCAACATTTCCTGCAGAGTATACGCTGCCCCGTACGCTTCCAAGGCCCACACTTCCATCTCACCCAACCGTTGCCCGCCAAACTGGGCTTTCCCACCCAGAGGTTGTTGCGTGACGAGGGAGTAAGGCCCAGTCGATCGAGCGTGAATTTTGTCGTCAACAAGATGATGTAATTTCATCATATAAATTTGACCGACGACGATCTCCTGCTCAAAAGGCTCCCCTGTCCGTCCATCATACAGAGTAGTCTTCCCAGACTGCGGCAGACCAGCTTTTTTCAATAAATCGCGAATCTGTGACTCCTTGGCTCCGTCGAAGACCGGTGTCGCAATATGTAAGCCGAGGGCTTTCGCGGCCCATCCCAGGTGAGTCTCCAAAATCTGCCCCACATTCATACGCGAAGGAACCCCCAGCGGATTTAAAATAATTTCAATCGGAGTGCCATCTTCCATATACGGCATATCCTCTTCGGGCACGATAATGGACACCACCCCTTTATTTCCATGGCGACCGGCCATTTTGTCACCAACCGAGATTTTGCGTTTCATGGCAATGTAAACTTTGACCAGTTTAATGACGCCGGGTGGTAACTCATCCTCCTTACCGACCTTCTCCTTTTTCTTATCGCGGAGAATTTCCAGAAGATGCAACTGTTCCGCTGCCCGTTCATCAATCTCTGTCAGTTGAGCGGTCAAGGTCTCTTTCTTCACCACAGGCAGTTCGCGAAGGGCTGCCCCCCGAAACTTAGCCAGCACCTCAGGCGTGAGTGGTTGCCCTTTCGGAAGTAAGACAGTACCCTGTTCCGGATCTTCCAGCTCTACAGTCAATGGCTTCCCCACAAAAAGACGGCGGATCTTTTCGTCACGTTCTTCCTCCACAATGCGCCGCTGATCAAGATAATCCTTCTCAATCGCTCGCATCTCTTCCGCTTCAATCGCCCTGGTGCGCTCATCCTTGTCCGTTCCCTTTCGGGAAAAGACTTTAACCCCTACTACCGTCCCTTCAACTCCTGGTGGAACGGTCAAGGAAGAATCACGTACATCCCCAGCTTTTTCTCCAAAGATTGCTTTGAGCAGTTTTTCTTCTGGACTGAGCTGGGTCTCCCCCTTGGGAGTAACTTTTCCAACCAGATAATCTCCGGTCTTTACCGTCGCCCCAATGCGGATAATTCCACTCTCATCCAGATCCTTCAGGGTTTCTTCTCCCACATTGGGAATATCCCGAGTGATCTCTTCGGGCCCCTGTTTGGTATCGCGAGCCTCGACCTCAAACTCTTCAATGTGAATCGAGGTGAAGATATCCTCTTTGACCAGCTTTTCGCTGATGATAATAGCATCTTCGAAATTATACCCTCGCCACGGCATAAAAGCGACCAGCACATTGTGTCCAAGGGCAAGCTCCGCACTCTCCGTGGCCGAACCATCAGCAATAACTTGTCCGGCGACCACTTGATCACCGGGAGCAACTATCGGTCGTTGATTGATACACGTATTCTGATTCGACCGCTGATATTTGATCAGCGAGTAAATATCCACCTGCGGCTCTGTGCCATTGGAGTGATCCTGCTCCTGGCGACGAATCACAATACGCGTAGCATCTACAGAGACTACCGTCCCCGCATACTTCGCCGTAACCACTGCTCCTGAATCTTTGGCGGCAATATACTCCATCCCGGTACCCACAATAGGCGCCTCAGTGCGCAAAAGTGGAACCGCCTGCCGCTGCATGTTTGATCCCATCAGCGCCCGGTTTGCATCATCATTTTCCAGAAACGGAATCAAGGAAGCCGCCACACTTACCAACTGTTTGGGCGAAACATCCATATAATCGACTTCTGTGCTCTGCACCAGCAGGAACTCGCTCCCTTTGCGGGCAGAAACGAGTTCACGCTGAAAACGACCGTCCTCATCCACCTCGGCGTTTGCCTGCGCAATTACATATCTATCCTCTTCAATGGCGGAGAGATAGTCCACTTCGTCGGTGACCCGGCCATCTTTTACACGACGATAAGGCGTTTCAATAAAACCGAATTTGTTCACTCGCGCATAGGTACTCAGGGAAGCGATAAGTCCAATGTTCGGTCCTTCTGGTGTCTCGATAGGACAGATACGACCATAGTGCGTCGGGTGGACATCTCGCACTTCAAAACCAGCGCGATCACGAGTCAATCCGCCCGGACCGAGGGCACTCAAGCGGCGTTTATGGGTTATCTCTGAGAGAGGGTTGGTCTGATCCATAAATTGCGATAACTGGCTGCTCCCAAAAAATTCTTTGATTGCCGCCGTAATCGGTTTTGAATTGATAACATCGTGTGGCATAGCCGTGTCGAGCTCATAAATACTCATACGTTCTCGTACAGCTCGTTCCATACGTACCAGGCCAATCCGGAACTGATTTTCGAGCAATTCTCCTACCGATCGAACCCGTCGATTTCCCAGATGATCAATGTCATCGACACTGCCATGGCCTTGCCGAAGCTGGAAGAGGTAGCGCATAACCGCTACGACATCCTCCTTGGTTAAAGTGCGTTGTTCAATTGGAAGATCAAGTCCTAGTTTCATATTGATCTTCCACCGCCCTATCTCAGACAGATCATACCGCTTCTCGTTAAAGAACAGGTTATCGAAGAGCGTCTTGGCCGTCTCTTGATTTGGTGGATCTCCGGGACGCAAGCGCTTGTATATTTCCAGGAGCGCCTCCTCGGGCGAGGAGAGTTTATCCTGGGCCAGCGTATCCCGGAGAGAAGTATCCTGTTCCTCCCCTATATAGAGGATCGAAAAGGAAGAGATCCCCTTTTCCTTCAAGAGTTGCAGTATTGTCTCCGTGATTTCGGTGTTCACTTCTACGATGACTTCACCACTTTGTTCATCGACAATATCGGTCGCGACAATCTTCCCAAGCAGATCTTCGGGCAAGATGGCAATCCGTTCGATCCCCTGGTTTACCATCTTTCGATAAGCCCCCTTACTAATCTTTCGCCCCTCTCGCACGATCACTTCTTGGCTCGTAGGATCGACAATATCTTCGAGGGGACGCTGCCCCACCAGGAGTTCGGAGACTTTTTTCTCAAAAGTCCCTCGCTCGGAATTCAGATACACTTCTTCTATCAGATAAAAGAGATGCAGAATCTCCGTCGTACTGTATCCGAGCGCACGTAATAAAGCAGTGGCCGGCAATTTCCGGCGTCGGTCGATTCGAATGTATAGAATATCTTTTGTATCAAACTCAAAATCGAGCCATGATCCTCGGTAGGGAATAATACGGGCTGAATAGATCACCTTCCCGCTGTGAGTCTTTCCCTTGTCATGGCTGAAAAAGACCCCTGGAGAGCGATGTAATTGACTGACGATAACACGCTCTGTACCATTAATAATAAAAGTCCCTTTGTCGGTCATCAGGGGGATTTCACCGAGATAGACCTTCTGTTCCTTGACATCGCGAATAGTGACTGCACCTGTCTCTTTATTCTTATCTGCGACGACGAGTTGTACCATAATCCGTAAAGGCTCGGCATAGGTCATCCCTCGTTGTCGACATTCCTCAGCATCATACTTCTGCCGATGCACCAGCGGTTTTTTACAGCGCTCACAGACAACTCCTACTCCGCCCAGTCCACGATATTCCCCACATCGACATTCCCATACCCCAATTTCATAACCGACATATTCGAGAAAGGCCGTTTCACTAAAATCACTAATGGGAAATACACTGCGGAAGACCGCTTCTAATCCCTTATTCTCCCGCTGTCGCGGATGGACATCGTTCTGCAAAAACCGCGCATAGGACTCTTCCTGCACTTCGATCAGATTTGGTATATCAATGACCGTAGGAATACTGGCAAAATCGAGTCGTTGTCGATACGGATTATGCGCCACAGAAACCGTAGAACGGGTCATGCTTTCCCCTCTCTCTTTTACTTAATTTCTACTTGAGCTCCTACTTCTTCTAATTGTTTTTTGATCTCTTCTGCTTCTTCGCGAGAGACCTTTTCTTTTACCGGTTTCGGAGCTTCATCTACCAGGGTTTTGGCTTCTTTGAGACCGAGATTAGTCAGCGCGCGTACCACCTTGATCACCTGAATCTTTTTGTCACCAGCCGCTTTGAGAATCACATCGAACGCGGTTTGTTCTTCTTGGGCTTCTTCAACCGCTGCAGTAGGGGCAGTGGCTGCCACTGCCCCTACCGCCATCGGGGCAGCGGCGGTCACGCCAAACCGTTCTTCCAGATCTTTGACAAACTGCGATAGTTCCAGAACGGTCATGTTTTCAATAAACGTTATCACATCTTCTTTGGTAATGTCTGTCATCTCAACCTCCCGTACTTTCTTGAGACTTTTTCTGCGCCTCAATAGCTTGTAATGTACCCAAAAACTTTCTGGTTATTCCCTGTAATACCCCAACAAAACCGGATACCGGTGCTTGCATGACGGAGAGAAGGTGTGCCAGCAGGATTTCACGTGGTGGGAGATCCGCTAACGTGGACAAACCAGCCTGGTCAAGAATCTGGCCTTCTACACAGGCCACTTTGATTTGCAGTTTAGGCTGCTTTTTGGCATAGGTAGACAGCACTTTGGCCGGAACGACTGGATCCTCATAGCTTAGCGTTACAGAGGTTGGTCCCTCAAAATAGGGCGCTAACTTTTCAAAGTGTGTTCCCTGGATCGCCCGTTTGGCCAGCGTATTCTTGACCACCCTAATCTCTAAAACCGCCTGGCGATGCTCTCCCCGTAAATCATCAATTTCCTGGACATTCATCCCTCGAAAATCAGATAAGACCGCCGCTACTGCTCGAGAGAATTTCTCATGCAGCTCGCCCACCGTCTCTATTTTCGCCTTATCTACCACCCCTTCGTCCTCCCTTTTCTGCCCCAGCTCATCTCCTATTTGATCGTATTGGCTACTTGTACGTTATCAATTTTAATACCCGGGCCCATCGTGCTGGAGACCGCAATGCTGCGTAAATACTGTCCTTTTGCACTGGCTGGCTTCGCCCGAACAACTGCTTCGAGCAGGGCTTTGGCATTCTCATAGAGGGCCCCTTCTGGAAAGCTGACCTTTCCAATTGGGGCATGCACAATTCCTCCTCGATCTACCCGAAACTCTACCCGGCCCGCTTTGATTTCACGAATGACTCGGGCCAGATCAAAGGTGACCGTTCCAGATTTTGGATTGGGCATCAATCCTCGTGGGCCCAAGATCTTTCCAATACGGCTGACAGCACTCATCATGTCCGGCGTAGCCACTGCCGTATCAAAATCGAGCCACCCTGCGCTAATCTTTGCAATCAAATCTTCAGCACCCACATAGTCCGCTCCTGCCTCTCGGGCTTCCTGCTCTTTTTCTCCTTTGGCAAAAACCAAGACCCGGACACTCTTGCCCGTTCCACTGGGGAGGACCACACCACCCCGCACCATTTGATCGGCATGACGGGGATTCACTCCTAAACGGATTGCCATCTCTACCGTCTCATCAAAGCGAGCAAACGAAAGACTTTTTACGAGCGGGAAGACTTCTTCCAGGGGATATTTCCTCTTGCGATCCACTTTTTTTTGTGCTTCGAGATATTTTTTCCCATGTCTTGCCATCCGTTTTTCTCCCTCTCCTTTACGACACAACCTCAATACCCATACTCCGTGCCGTTCCTTCCACAATGCGCATCGCCGCTTCTATATCGGTTGCATTCAGATCCTTCATCTTGAGTTCAGCAATTTCCCGTATCTGGTCTTTGGTGACTTTCCCCACCTTTTCTTTCAGAGGATTGCTGGCCCCCTTGGCAATCTTTGCTGCTTTCTTTAACAGCACAGAGGCTGGCGGGGATTTGGTAATAAAGGTGAAAGATCGATCCGTATACACCGTGATCACCACCGGAATAATCATCCCCTCCTGTCCCTGCGTTTGGGCATTGAAGGTCTTACAAAACTCCATGATATTGACCCCATGTTGTCCCAACGCCGGTCCTACCGGAGGAGAAGGATTGGCTTGTCCGGCTGGCACCTGCAATTTAATTTTGGCCTTCACTTCTTTTGCCATAATCCCTCTCCACTTACATCGCTTCCACCTGTAAGAAATCGAGCTCCACGGGTGTCGCTCGACCGAAAATACTTACCATAACTTTCACTTTACCTCTTTCTGGATTGACTTCTTCCACTACACCGGTAAAATTGGAAAAGGGGCCATCGATTACCCGCACACTTTCCCCTTCACTGAAAATAACTTTCGGTTTGGGCTTCGCTGCTTCACCCCGCATTTGCTCGATAATCTCTTGCACTTCCTCTTCCGAAACAGGAGTGGGAACATTTCCCCCTAAAAAGCCGGTGACTCGAGGAGTATCCTTGATGAGATACCAGACATCTTCAGACATTTCCATTTGAATCAATATATAGCCAGGGAAAAATTTGCGGGGGGAGATACGTTTTTTTCCCCGCCGCACTTCTACCACTTCTTCGGTCGGTACAAGGATTTGAGCTACCCGATCCTGAAGCCCTGCGGCTTGCAACCGCTCTTCAATACTGGCTTTTACTTTGTTTTCATAACCAGAATAGGTATGAATGACATACCACTGCTTGGCCATAATTCCTTACCCTATACTCTACCTCTGTAGGCTGGATGCACCCCAATTCTACCTTTCCTTTATTACAGGTTTCTTTTCCTCTCTAACCAAGAGCATCACATCCTCTTTTTATTTGAGCAAACTCCCGACAAACACAGAGAGACCGAGATCCACAATTCCCAAGAAAGTGGCGATAAGAAGCACGACGACAATCACTACTGCTGTCGAACCAATGGTTTCTTTACGAGTAGGCCAGGACACCTTCTTCATCTCTACCCGCACATCCTGGAGAAACTGCACTCCTTGCTGCAGGAGGCCTATTCCTTGTTGCACAATATCAGGCATCTTCATGGGCGTTTTCCTTGTGGTTTTCTAATGTTTTTAGAGAAATATTTTCCCTCTCCTCAGTCCTCAGTTCCCATGAAAGTCGCGTGTGAGGCACACAAACAAAAAGAGGTACACTTACTGTGGATCGATCGCATGATTTCTAGGAATATTTCGAATGTAACAGAATTCGAGAGCAGACAAGCGAGGGCAATGAACTCAAGATAAGCTCTCTATTGCCTATACTTTCCCAACGAAATCTCTCCATGAGAGGAAAAATCTCCGCTGAGGAGTTCTATTGAGAGGAAACATTATATATCACAGTGCTAGAAAATGACAAGATGCTTTTTACAAAAATTTGGAAAGAAAACGACAGGCCAGGAGGGATTTGAACCCCCAACCCCCGGATTTGGAGTCCGGTGCTCTAGCCGTTCGAGCTACTGGCCTCTAGGCAAAACTATTCTTTCCCCGGTCTTGCAATACAAAGACTCTGCATCCTCCTGCAACCTGTACCGTTTTTCTGGCTCGTTTGGAGAGGCGCATTCATCTAGGCAGATACTAGTACCCTGTCCAGGTTAAAATTGAGAGTTCTCTCTTTTCACCCTCACCCTG
>FWWM01011409.1_pt1 | contig 15216 bp, 15 predicted proteins | sample 2228351 | NCBI WGS metagenome assembly FWWM01 (sample SAMEA103939774, study PRJEB20133) | metagenome | reverse complement strand
GCAGCCCTTAGAAGGGCAAGTTCCGGTGCTGCGCGCCGCGTTCGCGTTGCTCGTCGGCTGTTCTGCGGCCAAATCACGACTTGATCAGACCTTCCCTAAACTAAGAAACACTGACAAACGTCCTATTGAGAGGCGTCTTTTCGGTGTAACGCTCGATCTGACTCAAGCGCTGATAGTCTATTCTGAAGTAGTCACACAACGGATCCTTGAAAGGAGCCTCGATTCCAGAGCTTTCCAAATAGAAATTTCCAGATTCGGACGGGTGATAGATACATTCCAAGTTGCTAATGTCATCGGCTTTCCCCCAACCACATGTCCGGGATCACGGCTTCGACATCCAGCCAGGCTGCGAATCTGCGTACGGCCTTGCTTAGTTCTTCAACATCCTGTCCCAGCTGCGGCTGACTGCACACAGACGAAAGAAACGTCAGATAGGATCGGTCGCCGGCGCTGGTGCCCTGCGGCGCCTCGAGGCCAAACGGAGCAGGTCCGGATCGCGATTGAGGAACGGACAGAAAGTCGACAAGCAGGATGTTGAAGATCCTTCGGGACGCGTAATCGCTAAATGTCAGGTTCGTTTCGTGCCGCTTCTCGAATTTCTCGAAAACGGCATAGTTCACCATATCGTCAATCTGCGAAAGCACTGCGAGCAATGCGATTGATTCCCGCACAACGGGAGCGACGCTGGAGCCTGATTGTTTCATCGTTGAATCACCGTATTGGCGCCATGAGGATCAAGGTTTAAAGGCGGTCACGTCCAGGCGACCAATCCGGCTCTCACTTGGTTCGGGTGCGCATGATGGCCGCTCAAAGTTCAACCGGTTGAACTTACGAGGCATGAACCTTGGGCAGGGTCTATTTTGAGCGATTGCCTCTGGCGAGTTCTGCTGCCCCAGCCTTTGCCGGGCGAACCTTAGCAACTTTCGCTGCCGGCTGACGCTCCAAGCGCAGTTTCAAGCCCTCAACATCCCGAAGCAGCAAATCACGCTGTCCCCGTAACTCCGCGAAACTGACGTCGAGTTCGCTCTGACGGTCCCGCAGCACGTCGGCCTGTTGCTGCTTTTCCGCCATCTGCTGACGATGCAACTCGGTCTGGTCGATGAACAGGCGACGGGCCTGGTCCAGGTCTTTCTGCAGCTTGGCTGCATTTCCGCGTTCACGGTCCACATCGAGCAGCGCCCTCCTCATCTCCCCAGCGTGTCGTTCCTCGGTGGCAGTAGCCACCTTGCGTTGCTGCTCCAGCTCTTCGGTGAAGCGGCGCTGGCTGGCATTCAGTGTTTCCTGCAACTCCCGGTGCTGCACGGCGCCGGCGTCAACCTGGCGTTGCAAGGCGGAGATTTCGCCACGGGCCCCCGCCAACTCCGCTAGGGCGCCTTTGAGGTCTTCCTGGGTGGCTTGCAATTGGGCATTCACTGTGCTGAGTGCTTCGTCCGCAGCTTGCGCTTGTGCGATCGCGGATTGGGTGGTTCCTTGGGCCGCGAGGACGCTGGCGCGCGCCTCTTCCTGCAGGAGCTTCAACGCCTCCTGTGCTGCGGCTTGAGCATGCTGCCAAAGCGCGCCGACCATTTCGCCGGCCGCGTCGCGTAGCGGTTCCGGAAGATCGGGGTGCTCGATACGGATGCGGCTTTTCTCGCGCAGCGTTTCCCAGAACCTGGCCAGCGCTTCCGCCGGCGCGCTCATGCTGCCCTTGCGCACCAGCTGGTACAGCTTGTTGGCGGTGGGCGTCATGCCGTGCCGGAAGAACAGCAGCACACAGACCTCGCGGTACAAATCCTGAGTTTCCGGATACTGCGCACGCAGGGCGTCTATTTCGCTCTGCAGCCGGGCTTCGGCGACGGGTAGAGTTTCCACGGCGGTCACTTTCTGATCTTGACATCAAATAATACAACGTAGTATGTTGCATTATTGGATAAATTTCCAAATCTATGGACATAATCAACATAATGTCCATAAACTTCGGATGCGTTCGACTTTTTACGTCCGAGCGGGATAGGTTTGAAACATCGAGAAAAATAGCACTGTGGGTTGCTACAGAAGGGTGACCATGCAAAACAAGATGCCAGTCAAGGTACTGGAATTCCTATTTGACGCCTTGACCGAGCAATCGCGGCGCGGAGCTGCTGGAAGAACCAGGGGGGCCATTGAGCTGTCGGAGGCCATCCTGGCCAAGGGCTGGGCTTATATCTCCCAACTTGAGGATCTCCTGCTGGAAACTGATCACAGAACCAGCAGGATTGATATCGAGGCATTGGCCACCTATTTCGAGCTGCCCCTTCGTAGTGTGTTCCAGAAACCCCGGTTCGTCACTGCTGGTGGTATGGGATTCAGATCGCTGTCGACAATGGACGCTGCAGCTTTGCTGGTCCACCTTGAAGACATCGGATTCGACACAGACCCGATGTTGCTCATAGAGGGTGTACTGCCCCGCCTCGCATCGGCAAGCCACGTTTCAGGAAGCGAATGGATCGTCTTGGCCTATCAGCGCCTCCGGCAGAAGACAAAGACGACCATTCGCGCCGATGCCATAGACAAGAACGGAGAATGGGCAACCAACAAACTCAAGGACACCGTCGGCCGACGACTGGAGTTCACTCGCGTGGGCGCCCAACCTTACCAGCTGCAGGTTAGCGGACCAAAGTATCGCAGGCCACGCCACGAGCTTGTTACCTGCGAGTACTGCGGCTATGAATACACCAAGGGTGACCCGGAGGCAGCCCTCACCCATCGGGCAGAGCATGCGCGTGTCCGCCGATGCCTTGACCCGACGCCCGTAAAACAATTCAAGGACCGGCTCCTCACCGCCAAGGACCCTGAACTCGTTATAAATTCCTCCCCGATCTGGATGCATCGACAGATGTATGAACGGGCCTTTCGCTTCAAGCGCGAAATGCAGTTTGATTTCACGCAATGGGAAGGTAGCACCAGGCATAAAAACAAATGTCCTGAAAGTCAGGCCTACCTGTTCGGCGATCACACGGTCGCCTACGGTCATGGCGCCATCGTCGGCGCCTGTGCATTTTGGAAAGATGAAGCGCGCTGGCGTTTGCGCTGGGTATGGGTCTGCCCGAAAATGCGCCGCGCTGGCGTGCTTACCCGCCGCTGGCCGCAGTTCCTGGCGCGCTACGGTGACTTTGAACTGGACTTGCCCTTGTCTCCGGCCATGGTCACCTTTATCGGCAAACATGGCAGCGACTGGCAGAAAAATTCCATCAAAGACTTCAAGGCAGAAGCATGACCGCCCTGGTCACCCTGGAGCGGCTGGTGATCCCCGTCCACTTGGATGGCAGTGGCGGGCGGAACCGCGCGCCCTCCCCTGGCCAACTGGCCGCCACGGACGATCGCGCCGCGGTTCTGGCCTGGCTGGCCCGGTACCGGGACTCGCCAGCCACGCTGGCCAGTTATCGGAAAGAGGCCGAACGCCTCATGCTTTGGTGCGGCCTTCAGCGTGGCGTGGCTTTGTCCGATCTCACCCACGAAGATTTGTTGGCCTACCAGGAGTTTCTGGCCGATCCGCAGCCGGCGGAGCGTTGGGTGATGGCGCCTGGCCAGAAGCCTGGGCGCGATTCCCCTCGGTGGCGGCCGTTTGCGGGCCCGCTGGGCAGCACCAGCCAGCGCCAGGCACTCTCCATCCTCAATGCCATGCTGTCCTGGTTAGTGGAAGCTGGTTATCTGGCCGGCAATCCACTGGCATTGAGCCGACGCAAGCGTCGCTCAGCTGCGCCGCATGTCAGCAGATTCCTGTCAATCGAACATTGGACGGCCGTTAAAGACACGATTGAAGCCATGCCCAGGACCAGCGAGCGCGACCGCCTGCATGCGGCTCGTTGTCGGTGGCTGTTTTCGTTGCTCTATATCGGTGGCCTGCGTGCGTCCGAGGTGTGTGCAACTGCCATGGGCGGGTTCTTTTGCAGGCGCGGTTCGGATGGGCGGGAGCGGTGGTGGCTGGAAGTCACCGGCAAAGGCAACAAGACCCGCCTGGTTCCGGCGACCGGGGAACTGATGGCCGAACTTATTCGTTACCGCAAGGCGCATGGCCTGAGCCCGCTGCCGTTGGGGGGAGACCTCCTTCCCATGGTGATGCCGCTGATCGGACCAAAAAAATTCATGGCGCGCAGTGCGATCCACGAAATAGTCAAAACTGTGGTTCGGGACAGCGCAGAGCGCTTGCGTCAGCAAGGCCCGGAACTGGAAGATGCAGCTGCGCGCCTGGAGCAAGCCTCCACGCATTGGATGCGCCACACCGCGGGTAGCCATTTGAGCGAAAAAGCCGACCTCAAGGTTGTACGTGACAATTTGGGACATGCCAACATCAGTACAACCAGCATCTACCTGCACACAGAAGATGATGCCCGTCACGACGCAACCGAAGCGGTACACCGTGCGGGATGGCGCACGCCTTGAGGGTCCCGGGATGCGTCCTGAAATGATCCGCAGGAGCAAGGATGCATGAATTAAAACGCCCGCTGGACTACGACGAGGTTGTCGAAAAGTTTGACCTGGATATTCTGAGGACGCCCGGGGACCTGGTGATCGAAGATGCGGATTTGGCGTCCACAAAAAGTGGTGATCTGCTGATCAATGATGTTTGCTACAGCGCAATGTTTCGCCTGGTTCAAAGTTGGCGATTTAGTGAACCAATGCTGCAGTCATTGTTTGAACTGGCCACATCCGCCAGGGCGCAACGTATCGAACTTGAACAGAGGCTGAACGGCGTATTCTCCGGGGATTACGACCCCAGCTCTTTTCGACCGAGTGACGAAAGTGTCGTCGAGTTCCACGAACTCAACGATGCAATCGCGGCGAGCGATTTGGGCGCTGCCTCCTGTGCGGCGGCAATCATCCTGATTCTCAATGGAATGATGCAGGCGTTGAAAGATGATATGGACACACAGAACGCCTCCTGGGAAAGCACGCCGCCGCTTTTTGGAGGGCAATCGGTCGGCGCCATCCTGGTCGCGGCATCCAACTATTTCCGGCACAGTGATGAATGGATCAAAACTCAACCACCTTCCACCCGCCAAGCCCGGTCAACTGCTGTATTGTGGGCGGCTCTGGGCGGAGCAAACGCAGGCGATGATGCGAACCACCCGTTCAATAGCGAAGACGCGTGTGTTCAAACGCTGGCCGTTTTGAGCGATCAGAGTTTTGATCAACTAAACCTGATCTTCTTTACCTTCGCCCGGAATCTTACGGCGAAATAATTCCGTCCGGTAATTGTCGGATCAAGTCCGAGCCACCACATCGTTACCACCCGGCCTAGGCAGCGTCGGCCCACGCCCGTGGTCCACTTCGGCACTGTCGTCGGCCAGGATGGGTTCGAGAATTTCCCGGGCCTTCCGCATGCATTCTTCGTAGCTCAGGCGGAAGCCGATAACGTCAATTGCTTCAAACTGCTTTTGAACAAGTTCGGCGCGGTTTTCCAGCTGCGCAAGAAATGCGGCGCCATGCTTTTTCATGAAGGGTGCGGCTTGCTCTATCGCCGCTGGTTCGGCATCGGCGACTGCACACAAGTCGTAGAGGTCGCGGGCCTTTGCGTGATCTCCGCGATGCCACATCTTCTTGGCAATGATTTCCGCACATGTCTCAACTTTGATTTCCCGGCCGGCATAGGTGATGATGTCGAAGGGACTGTCGGTGAGCGCGGTTCCCACAACAATGTCGATCTCCCCATCAGGCAGATATAGCCGGAGAAATTCGGCATTTTCCTCATAGTCCGAACTCACCTGTTCGGCGACATCGCTGAGCCGTGGATTCACATAGCCAAGATACTGCGGGTCGGGAACAAAGAGATCGATATCTTTGCTTTGCCGGTGGCCAATCCGGAGCATCAGTACCGTTCCGCCCCCAAAGGTCCATTGAGGATTTTCGGTTTCGCTCTCCAGATGCGCCATCAGCCTGAGTGCGTGAGGGAAGAGCTTCTTCCAGACCCCTGGCCGGTTCAGGTCAGGCGTGCTCACTTCCAGATCTCACGGTCGCTTTTGAGCGTTTTCGCCATCGCGCGCAGATGTTTCCACAATTGTGCACGGGCGACATTCTTTTCGGCATGAACTTGTTCAACCACTGCAGCGAGAAGAGAGACAGGTGCTTCGTCGAGCAAGGTGGCCACGTGTGGTTCAAATCGAGCAGGCGCGCTGCCACTCACAAGGGCATCGCGTAGCTGCCTGGCTGGAAGTGGAACGGCGTAACTCACACTGGACGTGCGCGCTGCAAGCTCCAGCGCTGGACTTTTACTCGCGGCTTTGAGCGCAGGTTTCGGTCGCGGAGAAGAAACATTCACCGTCAAACCCAACACCGAAAGCAAGCGAGCAGCCCGTATCAAGCTCAGGTCATTGACCGCGCCATTCTCTATCTGATTGACAGTCGCCCGCGACAATCCACCGAGCTTGGCCAACCCGGTCTGGGTCAGACCCATATCGGTTCTTCGTACCTGTATAGCTGCGCCTAACTCAAGAATGGGAGACATGTGTTTAGAATAGTTTGGTGTTGGAAAATTGTCAAATATATTTAACACTTCTCTGCTTCGAGTTCAGAAGGCGGCCCGAAGCGCTAATGTAAAAACCAAGGTGACGCTGCGAAAGGATGATGCGCCCGTCGGGATTACTGCACTTAAGGCCTTTTGACTACAGGAGGCGGAAAAGCTGCAAGTGAGTATGTATACATGCCCATCTTGGCACTGCTCACCCATCAGGGAGATTGATATGCCACACCAAATTCACGCCGCCTGCATCGAGGCCTGTAACGCTTGCGCCATTGCCTGCAATCATTGCTTCGCTTCATGCCTGCAGGAGCCAGATGTGAAGATGATGGCCCGGTGCATTGCACTGGATATGGATTGCGCTCAGATTTGTGCTGTCGCGGCCGCAGCAATGGCACGAGGTAGCGAAAACGCTAAAACGATCTGCAAAGCGTGTGCAGACGTCTGCCAAGCCTGCGGTGACGAGTGCGCCAAGCATGACATGGACCATTGTCAGGCCTGCGCCCGAGCATGCCACGCATGCGCGAAAGAGTGCCGCAGCATGGCAACGATGGCTTAATCAATTCAATAAAGGAAGAAAAATCATGAATTCACAATTCACTCTTTTGAATACCTGCCGCCTCGGCGCAGTGACCGTGGCAGCCGCTTTAATTTGGCCTGTCGCACATGCACAGTCGTCTGGAGCCACTGGCGGCTCCATGTCAGGGATGCAAGGAAAACCTGCGGCTTCCGTTCCAATGCAAGGCGGCATGGACATGAAGGCAATGATGAAGGACAACAACGACAAGATGGCCGGGATGAAAATGACCGGCAATGCCGACGCGGACTTCGCCATGATGATGCGCATGCACCATCAAGGCGCGATTGACATGGCGGAGGCTCAACTGCGCAGCGGCAAAGATCCCGAAATGCTCAAAATGGCGAAGAAAATTATTGCCGACCAGAAAAAAGAAATTGCCCAGTTTGACAAGTACCTGGCAAAGCATCCCCACGAAAGCGCTAAAAAGTAAGGACTTGCCAAATAAGCCCGATCGATCAGTCGTTGCGTCGAGCTTTAACGCTGGCGGGGACTTTTTGAACTTGACCTAGCTGGTCAAGGATTGGACAGTCAGGCCGGTGGTCGCCATGGCAGCAATGAATTAAGGTCTCCAAGGCCCGTTTCATCGCTTCCATCTCTGACATCCTTTCGTTGAGATCGGCCACATGCTTGAGCGCGATCTTTCGTACATCGCTTCTTGAACGTCGTCGGTTTTGCCAAAGTTTGAGCAGTTCGGCAATTTCGGCCATTCTGAAGCCCAAGTCCCTGGATCGCTTGATGAAGCGAAGCGTATGGACTTCTTTGTCGGTGTACTGGCGGTACCCTGAGTCCGTTCGGTCCACGCTGGGCAGAAGGCCCAGCGACTCGTAATGCCGGACCATTTTGGCGGAGACATCAGATTGGCGTGCGGCTTCGCCAATGTTGAACGGCTCTCCAATATTCAGCTCATTCATGTGTTGCTTCCTTTCCAGCGGCGCAGCATCAAGGCGTTGGTCACTACGCTGACGCTGCTGAAAGCCATGGCCGCGCCGGCAACCATGGGACTCAAAAGACCAAAGGCTGCCAGCGGCACACCCACCACGTTGTAGATAAATGCCCAAAACAGGTTCTGGCGGATTTTCGCGTAAGTGCGGCGCGAGATGTCGATTGCATCGGCCACCAGGGCCGGGTTGCCACGCATGAGCGTCACCCCGGCAGCGTGCATGGCGACATCGGTTCCGGTGGACATGGCGATGCCAACGTCCGCTGCTGCCAACGCCGGGGCGTCATTGATGCCATCCCCCACCATGGCGACGGTGACGCCACCGGCCTTGAGTTCACCCACGATCCTGGCTTTGTCTTCCGGCAGCACTTCGGCACGGATTTCGTCAATGCCGAGCAGCTTGCCCACGGCTTGGGCGCTGCCGCGGTTATCTCCAGTCACCAGTACGGACCTGACACCCTGCTCGTGGAGCTTGGCGATGGCCAGTGCCGCCGTCGGTTTGACCGTGTCGCCGAATGCCAGCAGGCCCAACAGAACTGGCTGGTCTGTGATTTCAGCCACCCATGACACCGTCCGGCCCTGGGCTTGGAGCTCGGCGGCACGCCCCGACAAGGGCCCCAGGCCCACTCCCAGTTCATCCATGAAACGTGTACTGCCGAGGCGCAGATCACGCTGTGCCACCACAGCAGCCATGCCGCGGCCGGCAATAGCGCGAACTTTGGCCGCCGATGTCAGTTGGGCACCCTCTTGAACGGCGGCATCCATGACGGCGCGTGCCAAGGGATGTTCGCTGCCCGCCTGGATGGAGGCACTTGCGGCGAGAAAAGCCAGGCGATTGCCGTCGACAGCATCGGCCGCTACCAGCTCAGGTTTGCCTTCGGTAAGCGTGCCTGTTTTGTCGAACGCTACCACTTTGACGCCGTGCGCGATTTCGAGTGCTTCTGCGTCCTTGATCAAGATGCCATGCCGGGCAGCAACCCCGGTGCCCGCCATGATCGCCGTGGGTGTCGCCAGGCCCAGAGCACACGGACAAGCGATTACCAGCACAGCCACCGCATTGAGGATGGCGTTTTCCCAGTCGCCCGTGGTGAGACCCCAGCCCAGCAAGGTGATCAACGCAATGCCAATTACCACCGGCACAAAGACCTCGCTGACCCTGTCGACCAAACGCTGTATGGGCGCTTTCTTCGCCTGGGCGGATTCGACCAGCCGTACGATGCGCGCCAAGGTCGATTCGGCACCGATGGCGGTAGTTTTTACCAGTAGCAAGCCTTCTGCATTCACGGAGCCTCCGGTAACCTTGTCACCCTCATGTTTGGCCACGGACAGGCTTTCGCCAGTGATCAGGGATTCATCGATCTGGCTGGCTCCTTCCACCACCACGCCGTCCACCGGTACACGTTCACCCGGCCGAATAACCACAAGATCGTCCTTGAGCACCTGGCTGATCGGTATTTCGTGATCCTGTCCGTCCCGGCGCACCCGGGCCGTTTCCGGCCGCAACGCATTGAGCGCGCGAATGGCTTCGGTGGTCTGGCGTTTGGCGCGGGTTTCCAGCCATTTGCCGAGCAGCACCAAGGTGATCACTACTGCTGATGCCTCAAAGTAGAGGTGTGCCATTCCATGGTCACCGTGGACCAGCAATTGGTACACGCTCAGGCCGTAACCCGCTGAGGTCCCAAGGGCCACCAGCAGATCCATGTTGCCGGCGCGGGCTTTGAGTGCTTTCCAGCCAGAGCGGTAAAACCGGGCGCCCAGCCAGAACTGAACTGGCGTTGCTAAGGCAAATTGCACCCAGCCAGGGAGCATCCATTCGAAGCCGAACAACATGGCGGCCATAGGGATCACCAGCGGAATCGACAGCACGGCCGCGACAGCCACCGGCCACCATTCGTTGCCACCCTTGACCGCCTCCCCCTGCCTCTTCTCCTCGGCGATCGGGCGCGCGGCATAGCCGGCCTGGGCCACCGCCGCAGTCAGCGTGCTGACGTCCAGATCGCGGCTCGCCAGCTTAACTTCGGCGGTTTCGGTGGCCAAGTTGACTTGGGCTGAGGTCACGCCTGGCACTTTGAGCAAGGCCTTTTCAACGCGAGCAACGCAGGATGCGCAGGTCATGCCCTCGATACTCAATTGCACCGTTTGTTCGCCCACCGTGTATCCGGCCTTCTCGACGGCTGCGCGTAACGCATTCAGGGCCACGCCCTTATCGGCCCGGACGGTGGCCGCCTCGGTTGCCAGGTTCACGTTCGCCTCGCTGACACCCGGAATAGCCGAAAGGGCCTTCTCGACGCGGCTGACGCAGGACGCGCAAGTCATTCCCTCGACTGGTAAGGTCCAGTCGGTTTGGCCTGACGCGCTGGGTTGGAGTGTTATTGCTGTGTTCATGGTGTTCCTCATCTGCTTTTAGGCCGACATGGCGGCGATGAGGGAAATTCTGAACCTTCCCACCATGGAAGGGTCAAGCCGTTGAAACTTAATTCCCTGCCCCGCATGTGGATATGTGACGAAACATTTTGACCTTGCCACGGTAGCAAGGTCTAAATTCAGGCATTCCAATTTTTAGGAACCTCCCATGCTTGAATTCAATCTGCCAGACATGAGCTGCGGCCATTGCGCCAGTACCGTCGCCAAGACCGCCAAGCTCGTCGATCCCAACTCCAAGGTGGATGTCGACATAAACACCAAAAGAGTAAAGATCGAATCGACCGAAGACCGGGCGGATTTCGTCGAAGCGCTGACCGAAGCCGGTTATCCGCCGGCACTTTGAGGTCCAGTTGACGGCACGCCACCCAGTATTTTTGTGAGGCGACATCTCTAGACGACATATCAGCTGTGTCGCTGCCCCGGTGGATGAGCACTATGAAACGCAGACACCAGAACTGGACGCGGTGCCGGGGCCCACACCACGGAGCCGCTGTACACCGGCGCAAAGCCTCCACCCAGAGTGCGAAACTTAGTGGTTTGTCCCTGATACAACCTGGCGGCAAACCACATGGCGGAACCTTCGTAGGTATAAGCGCGCATATCGAACTTCATGACCTGTCCGGGATCACCCTTGCTGACTTTGCGTTCATCTGGAGTTACGAATTCCTGCGCGACATACCCGGACGGCCTCAAATTCCAGATGAACCGGTGGTTTGGATGGGTGGGCGAGCCGGAAATGCTTGCCGAAATGCGGCTGGCGGCGCCGCGGATCGAGCGACCTCAGGAAGGTGCAGTAATCTCTGCGCGATGAGGAACCTGCCCGGCCACGAACCTGCGAATCGCAGCCGCCACGGCAGCGGGTTGGTCCTCCGTCACGAACGGCCCCGAATCCTCGATGATCTCGACTCTGGCATCCGGAAAGATCGCCGCCAGCCGATGCGCGTGATCGAGCGGAAAGAAACGTCGCCGCTCCCGAGCCCACGCCAGGAGCACGGGCCGGCGGTAGCTCGCCAAGCGCGGTGCCACGTCGATTGTGTAGCGTGGGTGGATCTGCCGGACCAGCGCCGCGAAGTCGCGCCGTGTGCTCGCGTAGTCCCGCAGCGGACCTGTGTACGAACGCATGATGGCAGCGGGAATAGGTCGCTCGGTCAGCAGCCCAAACGCGATCGGCAACCGTTGCACAAAGCGCCAGCGCAGTGTCTGGGCCAGTAGCCACAGGCCCCAAGGAGTGCGTCCGAAGAGACGCAGATGCCGGATCGGCGGCGGGGGAAAGTTGTCGAATGCGTCGCAGGGGGTTAGCACGAGCCCGGCGACCCGTTGCGGGTGAGCGGCGGCGACGTATTGGGCCACGGCGCCGCCCGTGTCATTGGCCACCAGAACGACTTGGTCGAGTCCCGCCGCGACAAGGAATCGCTCGACCATGCGTGCGATCCCGGGTAACGAGAAGTCCGTGCCAGGGCGCATCCCGAGCCGGTGCCCACCAAGTGGCCAGTCGGGTGCTACGCAACGGTGATCGGATGCGAGATCCGCAACCACTCCGCGCCAGACATCTGCGTTGGCGATGATGCCGTGAAGAAAGACCACAGCGGGCCCCGGGCCGCACCCGCGGATGCGGTATTCGATGCAGCCGTCCTCGATCTCAAGGGTGCGCAGGTCGCCAAGCGAATCAGAGATGGCCATATCGTTGCCTACGGGTTCGTTGTTCCGCTACGGCGTTTCGGCACCGCACCCGGCCGATGTCGGCGCCAAGCCTGCAGGCCCAACCACGCCAGTTGCAAGCGGCCGCGCACATGATCGGCGAGCCACCAGACAAACTGGCGGGTACGTGGTGGGTGCCGCTCGTCGACGCTGATCTCCACGCGGTGGTATCCGCCGGCCCCCCCGGGGTATGGCGCAGCGATGATTTCGCTCTGCACACCATCACGTCCCCTCGCCCGTGCTTCGATGATGTGGCGGCCCGAAGTGGCCTGCCAGCGGATGGACCAATGACGCCATGCGCATGGCCCCAAGGCGTCCGCCAGTGTGCAGACCTGCCAGGCGCCACCATCAACTCGCAATTCGACTCGCACAATCCCGTGGGGTGGACTCCAGGCCACACCGGCGGCCACCCGCTCGCCCGGCAACAGGCTCGCCGAGGTGACTGGTACATCGATTCGGCATTGCGGCCCCATGCGCGACGGCACGCGCGGCCAGCCCTTGCGCTCTGCATAGTCAATTGCGTGCTCGAAGCGTGTCACCTCGATCGATTGCAGCCACTTGATGTTGGAGTCATAGCCGTGAATACCCGGCACCAGCAACCGCAATGGTGCACCGTGCGCTCGCCTCAGAGGCACACCATTCATCGCATAGGCGAGCAGTGGTTCGTAGCCTTGTTCGATCAGCGCCAGGCTGAAGCCGGCGGTAAAGCCGTCTACCGAATGCAAACGAGTGTGATCGGCGTTCTCTGATACGCCGGCACTGGCAAGCAGGTCGGCAAGCCGCACGCCCTGCCAGCGGGCGTTGCCGATGAACGGACCGCCCACCGGGTTGTGCACGCACATCAGCACGGCATCGATCTCCACCGAGGGCAAAGCAAGTAACTGGTCGTAAGTCAGCGAAAGAGGACGGTCGACGAGGCCGACGACTGTAAGCGTCCAACGGTGCCGATCAACCATGGGGGTCGGAAACGTCACATCGGTCACGTAGAACCGTTCGGGCGCCGTAAACAAAGGGGAGATGCCGGGAATGGACAGCGTGGCGCCAGAAAATTCGGTCGGCAAAGGCTGCTGCGGCAGCGGTAACACCGGCTGATTGCGGTGGAAACGAGATCGTGCGGTAGCGCGCAGCGTGGCTATTCCCAGCGCCAGCGCAAAGGTAATCGCCAAGACCGCCGTGGGCGATAACCACATGCCGCCAACCCCACCGGCAAGCGCAGCGAGCCCAATGCTACACGCAGCGACACGACTCAGTTCAACGCGCCGCCACAGCGCTGCTAGTCCAATGCTCCCAAGTAGCACTAGCGCCACAACGAGCGTCACCCAGCCGGCAAGCGCGGCCAGCGCCGGCACACTCAATGACAGCAGCAGCAACGTGGCGGCAATGACAGGTTTGTCCGCCCGGCGCAACAGCGCCACCCCGATATCGATCAGGGGCGTAGAAAGAGCGTCGATTAGCCAACGGCCGGTTGCACGCATGGGCGAGGTCTGGGTGCCGTGTACCGCGGCAGCAAACTCGCCTGCCGCTACCTGCACCAGGCCCGCGCCCAAGCCTGCGAGCCAGAGTTCTAAATACGTCATAGAGCTTGGCCTTGTGTCAAAGATTCGACTGGATAATGATATGGAACCCTTAAGGCTTTCACATGTCCGTAGTCTCGCTCCCTTGGGCCCGTTGGGCTTGAACAAACTGGCTAACAGTAAACCTGCTAAGCACTAAATCCGCCTTATCTGTGGCCGCACCGCTTGCTCTATCTCGACCCTGGCATGGATGCGGGCATGCATCATCATGCGACTCAACTTTGCGTTGGGCTCGGCGGGCCGCTGCGCTTGCGCTCTGGAGAGGATTTGAAGTGGGTTGAGCACCAGGGGTTTTACGTTCCGCCAGACGAACCGCATGAGTTCATCGCCACCGCAACGTCGAAAGCCATCGTCCATGTTGAAGCCGAGAGCGCCGAGTTCGCGGCGCTGCAAGCGCTATCGCAAGGCGCGGCAGCGATCCGGGCCACCGCCCCCCCGGTCTTCTACCATCGAGGCGTTGCGGCAGCTCGCAGCCACCGGGGGCTCCGCCGGACAAGCTGATGCGATTTGTCTCGCATGGTTGGGATTGACCGAAGCCGCGAAACAACCGCGCATACCTGACCCGAGCATCGTTGACAGCCGGGCTTTGATCGGCACTCGACTCGATCAACCGATGCGCCTGTCTGCTCTCGCCGCCGCGCTTAACATTTCACCCATCTGGCTGAGCCATCACTTCACCGAACAGATCGGAATGCCTTTGCGTCGCTATGTGGTGGCGGTTGTGGCGAGCAGTGGAGTTGGCGCTGATGGGTCATACATTAACCGAGGCCGCGTATACGGCCGGCTTCAGCGATTCGACCCATCTGTCACGCACCTTCCGGGGCACTTTCGGTGTTGTGCCCCGTCCTTCCTGTTCGGACGCTGGGACCAAGTATTCGTCTGCTTCGCGAACGGTCGATACATTTTCTAGCTGGCGGCACGTTGGCGACTGTAGGGTACCTAAGTCTTGTTGTCGATCAACACCCTGCTAGCATCGCCGCGCATACCAGGCACTACCCCTGCGCGGCGTGGCGTTTGTAAATGCCGATGCCGTGCTCAAGCTAATCGCCAAGGTTGCAAATATGGGTGATAACAGCAGTTCCGGTGAAGCGTGCCCAGTACACCGATGCTTTTCAAGGTGGCCAACTTATCCTCACTGATACCATTCCTCACAATGCCTCTAAGCCGTCTTTGGTGGTGAGCGATGCAGAGCGTCACTATTTGCGTAACCTGTACGCCACCAAATGAGCAAAGTAAGCGTGCAGGGAGCGGCTGTCTATTCGAACGGTCCTTTTCCCTTGGCCTGTGCATGAGCCGTGGAGACTTTGACCGGTATCCAAAGCCACTTCTACTCAACAGCTAGCCACTAATTGATAATTTTCGATTTGCGATCCGGAGGTGCATCGCGCTAACGCTGAGGTGGTTTAAACGGGTAAATCATTTGGTCTGCATGGGATTCCCCCAATATCACGGACACACAGTTAAGCTCGCGTAGCGTTTTTCAAACTCTACCGGACTCAATCCATTGAGCGTCGAATGCCGACGC
>FWWM01011402.1_pt1 | contig 15221 bp, 21 predicted proteins | sample 2228351 | NCBI WGS metagenome assembly FWWM01 (sample SAMEA103939774, study PRJEB20133) | metagenome | reverse complement strand
CGCGAACCGGTGGGCGGATCCGGAGGAGCAGACCCATCGCTTCCTAATCCCCCCGGAGGAGGTCCTGGCGGCCGAGCGGGCGGCGGCCGCTGCCGGCCTGGAGGTCATCGGCTTTTTCCACTCTCATCCGGATCACCCGGCCCGACCGTCGAACTTCGACCGGGAGCACGCCTGGCCGTGGTATGCCTACCTGATCGTCTCCGTCGAGAGCGGGCGGGCGACTGACTGGCGGGTTTGGGAACTGTCGGAAGACCGCTCGGCCTTCGTCGAGCGGGCCCTTGAGATCGTGCCCTGAGGGGCACGTCCGGTTGCCCTCCGGCGATCGAACGGGGCGCCGTCCCCCAGGGCGCCCCGACCCATCTCATTCAATCCGATCGGAGGTGGAAGCGATGGCGGTTCAGATCCTGATCCCGACCCCGTTGCGGGTCTACACCAAGGGGGAGAAGGTGGTCACGGTGGAGGCGAAGACCGTTCGGGAGGCGCTGCAGGCCCTGACGGAGCGCTTCCCGGAGCTGAAGCGGCATCTCTTCAACGAAGAGGGCCGGCTGCGCTCGTTCGTGAACCTTTACCTGGGCGATGAGGATGTGCGCTACCTTCAGGGGGAAGAGACCCCGATTGCGGACGGGCAGACGCTGAGCATTGTGCCTTCGATCGCGGGAGGTGGGCGATGGTCGAGCGGAAGGTGGATCACACGGCGTTGAAGTTCAACCAAGCCTCCATCATCACCCTCAACCTGCTGGCGTGGATCCTGAACCAGCCAGCGCTGGTGGCCTTCGTCGCCCTGGTCATGCTGATCGGGACGGCGGCGCCTGCGGCCGCCCTGTTCCAGCAGATCTACTTCCGGCTCCTCAAGCCGCGGGGCTGGCTGCGCCCACGGGTGCTGACGGATAACCCGGAGCCCCATCGGTTTGCCCAGGGGCTGGGCGGGGCTGTCCTGGCGGCGGGGGCGATCGCCCTCTTCCTGGGCCACCCGGCGCTCGGCTGGGCGCTGACCTGGGTGGTGATCGTCCTGGCCGCCCTCAACCTGTTCTTCGGCTTCTGCGCCGGCTGCTTTGTGTATTATCAACTGAGCCGCCTGGGCGTCCCCGGCTTCACCGCCCGTCCGATCGAGCGACGGGAGGTGGAGGGATGATCGAGCGCCTCCTCCTCGCCGCGGGGGTCCTATTGGCCCTGTGGGCCGGGTGGCGCCTGGTGGCGTGGGCCCAGCGTCGGCTGGCGCGGCCGCGGGCCGCGGATCTGGGCGGCCCGCTGACCTTGCTTTATTTCCACACGCCCACCTGCGGGCCGTGCCGGCTGATCCAGGCGCCGATCCTTGAGGCCCTGGCGGCGGAATGGCGGGGGGCGGTGACGGTGCGGCCGGTGGATGTCACGGCGGACCCGGAGGCGGCAGCGCGCTACCGGGTGTGGACGGTGCCCACCACCATCTGGGTGGACGCGGCGGGGGTGGTGCGGATGGTGAACAACGGGGTGGTCCCGGCCGAGACCCTCCGCCGGCAGTGGCTCCGGCTCCAGCCGGGGCATCCGGTCCGCACCGTGGCGCCATCCCATGAATCCGCGCGGTAGGGGCGAAGGGCTTTCGAGGATCGATCCCGAACGAACAGGAGGTTCGGATGTTGCGCCTGGATGAGGTGGTCTTGACGAACGAGGAGATCCGCCGGTATAGCCGGCACCTGTTGATGCCGGAGGTTGGCCTGACCGGTCAGAAGAAGCTCAAGGCCGCCAGCGTCCTCATCATCGGAGCGGGGGGGTTGGGCTCCCCTGCGGCCCTGTATCTCGCCGCGGCCGGGGTGGGGCGCATCGGCCTGGTGGACTTCGATGCGGTGGACGAGAGCAACCTCCAGCGCCAGATCCTGCACGGCACCTCCTGGGTGGGCAAGCCGAAGCTGGCCTCGGCCAAGGCGCGTCTGCTGGACCTGAACCCGGACATCATGGTGGAGACCCACGAGACCGTGCTGACCAGCGCCAACGCCCTGGAGATCCTGAAGGATTACGACATCATCATCGACGGCACCGACAACTTCCCCACCCGCTATCTGGTGAACGACGCGTGCGTCTTCCTGGGCAAGCCGCTGGTCTACGGCAGTATCTTCCGGTTTGAGGGCCAGGCCACCGTCTTCGACGCGCGGGTCGGGCCGTGCTACCGCTGCCTCTATCCGGAGCCGCCTCCGCCCGGCCTGGTGCCCTCGTGCGCCGAGGGCGGGGTCTTCGGCGTGCTGCCGGGGGTGATCGGGGCCATCCAGGCCACAGAGGCCATCAAGCTCATCATCGGCCAGGGCGAGCCGTTGATCGGGCGGCTGCTGCTTTACGACGCCCTCAGCATGCGCTTCCGCGAGCTGAAGCTGCGCAAGAACCCGGCCTGCCCGGTCTGCGGCGAGAACCCCATGATCCGGGAGCTCATCGATTACGAAGCCTTCTGCGGCGTCCCCATCTACGAGCATGAGGTGCGGACCGAGTTCGACATCGCGCCGCAGGAACTCAAGGCGATGCTGGAGCGGGACGGCCGGCAGGTCGTGCTGCTGGATGTGCGGGAGCCCCACGAGTGGGAGATCTGCCGCCTGGAGGGGGCGATCCTCATCCCCCTGCGGGAGCTGCCGGAGCGGCTGAGCCAGCTCGACCCCACCCGGGAGTATGTCGTCTACTGCAAGACCGGCGGGCGCAGCGCCCAGGCCGCCCGGATCATGCAGGCCGCCGGGCTGCGGGTGCGCAACCTGCGCGGGGGCATCAACGCCTGGTCGAGGGAAGTTGACCCCAGCGTGCCCTTGTATTAAAATAGGCGGAAATACGGATGGGGCTCCGGATACCGAAGCGCGCACCCCCTAAGGGCCGGGGGCTCGGCGGAGATCGCCGGGCCCCCGGCTGCTTGAGGGGGCCCCGCCCCGGCCCCCCTTGGACCCTTCAGCTTTCCTCAAGGATTTCAATGGTGTGGGTGATCGTCGCCACGCCGCGGACGGTTGCGGCGATGGAGCAGTATCGCTCCTCCGAGAGGCGCACGGCGTCCTCCACCGCCTTGGGGGAGAGCCCGCGCCCGCGCACCTGATAACGCACGTGGATGCGCCGGAAGGCCCACGGGGGATCGGGGTCTTGATCCCCCTGCACCTGGATCTCAAGGCCGGTCACCTTCTGCCGCTTTTTCTCCAGGATGTCCAGCACGTCGAAGGCGGAGCACGCCCCCAGGGCGATCAGCAGGAGCTCCGCCGGCTTCACCCCGATCCCATCCTCCGGACCGCTGCCGGAGAGGACCACGCTGTGCCGCGTGCTATCAATGCCCACGAACTGGCGTTTCTCCAGCCACTTCACCCACACCTCCGCCATCGCCTCATCCTCCTGCAACGATTCATGAAAGCAGCCGCCGTGTTCGGTCCCCCTTAGCCGTTGTGGGGGAGCCAGGCGGCGATGAAGTAGCTGGCCACCAGCAGCAGCCCGACGGAGCGATGCAGGCGGATCTGGGCGGCCATGGCGGCGATCAGGGCGTAGGGCCGATCGGGGGCGCGGGCCAGATCCCGCCCCACCGCGATCGCCATTGGAAGCGTCAGCCCGGCGAGCAGCGCCATCGGGGGCATCCACCCCCCGGCCACCCCCACCCCGATGGCCAGGTAGGCGGTGGCGACGGCGATCCCATACCCCCAGGCGATCCGGTGGAGCGGAAGGCGGACGACGAGGGTCCGCTTGCCCGCCGCCGCATCCCCTTCCCGGTCCGGCACCTCGTTGACGTAAAGGATCAGGGCGACCAGCACGGCCACCGGCAGGGAGGCCACCAGCGGGGTGAGCCCCAGGCGGCCGGTTTGGGCGGCATAGGCCCCCAAGGTCATGATCGGCCCGAACCCCAACGCCACGGCCAGCTCCCCCAGCCCGCGGTAGGCCAGGCGGAACGGCGGGGCGGTATACGCCCAGCTCAGGAGGAGGCCGGCGATCCCCAAGGGCAGCATGGTCTGCCACCCCCGCACGGTGGCCAGGAGGAGCCCGATCAGGATCCCGCATCCGTAGAGGGCAGCCGCCAGAAAGGCCATCTCGCGGATCCCGAGGAGGCCATACTGGAGCACCCGGGAGCCGCCGCTGAAGGGCGTGGGGTTGGGGTTCTTCTCATCGGCCCCGGAAAGCGTGTCGAAGATGTCGTTGACCACGTTGAGCCCGAGGTGGACGCAGGCCGCCCCCAAGAGCGCCAGCACGAACAGGAGCGGGGCGAACGCGCCCTCCCGAAAGGCCACCGCCGTCCCCAACAGCACCGGGACGAAGGTGGCGCTGAGGAAGGGGAGGCGCGTCGCGCGCACCAGCAGCCAGAGGGGCGGGAGGCGAGGGCGAATAGGGCGGCCGTAGGTCCGGCTCAGATGCTCGAAATAGCGTCGGGCCTGGGGGACCGACTGCTCGCAGAGGGCGAGGAAGGGCAGGTTCTCCTCCTGCCAGCCGGTGGCCCGCGTCGGCCGGACGGCCAGCCCTCCGGCGGCCCGCCGGATGGGCCCGTGGAAGGTCCAGTATCGGCGATCCTCGTAGCCTCCCTGAGGCAGGGGCCGGATGCGGCTGATGATCACCGCCACGGAAGCGCCCTCCGGGGGGAGAGGCCCGCCGGCGGCGCGCAGCCACAGCGTGTCACCATGGACCTCGAATCGCACCGGGCGATGCATCGGGTAACCGGATTCATCCACCCAAACCAGGACGGCGAAGGGGTGCTCCCCCGATCGCCGCTGGGCTTCCGCGAGCTGCTCGGCCATCGAGCGTTGCGCCATGGCATCGCCTCCCCGCTTCGATGGGATCGGCTGAGCCAGCCCTGCGAAATGGGCTATCCGCCGGCCGCTCATCTTTCGGAGGGCGGCCCCGGAGGACCGCCGCCGGCGCGTCCGGAGACGCGCCCTCCGAGTGGGGCCTCCGGGGCTTGGGGCGGCCGGCTTACTCCAGGTCGTAGCGGACAGGTTCCTCCGAGGCGCCCGGCGGCCAGTGGAAGATCCGCCGGGGGGTCATGACGATCACCGCCCGCTCCCAGAACAGGGGCAGCATCCAGCGCCGTTTCACCAGCGCGGGGATGGTGGGCTCCTTGCGCGCCCAGGCGGGCAACAGCCAGAGCCATCCGGCGTGGGGATCCTCGTCGATGACCACCGTGTCCCCCTGGATTGTCACCTGGCCGAACCGATCCACCGGGGCGGCGAGGGGATCCGTGATGCTCAGGGCCGCGCGGGGGTTCTGCTTCAGGTGCAACAGCTTGCGGGAGAACAGCACGCTGGAGGTCATGTAAATCCGGCCGTCCCCGATGTAGAGGGGGAGCATCGGATGGACGATGGGACGGCCGCTGGGGTGGAGGACGGTGAACTCGGCCACCCGCGCGGATTCCAGAAGCGCCTCGACAGCGGGGGGCAGGGGCTTCATCCTCGAACCTCCGGGGGCGATGGGATGGGAACGAATCCCTCAAGGATCGGCTCCAGAACCCGACGGAACGCGTCCCACTGGGCCTGCGTGGAGATCGGGGGGGCGAGGGCCCGCAGGGCGATCTCCGGGTCTTTCAGGCCGTGGCCGGTGAGCACGGCGACGACCACCTCCGTCGGGGATGGGGGGATTAAGCCATGCGACAGCGCCCGGCGCAGCCCGGCGATCGAGGCCGCCGATGCGGGCTCCACGAAGAGCCCCTCCAGGCCCGCCAGCATCCGCCAGGCGTCCAGGATCTCCTCATCGGAGACCGCCAGGAACTGCCCGCCGGATTCTCGGACGGCCTGGACGGCTTCCGGCCCTCGGGCCGGGCGGCCGATCCGGATGGCGGTGGCGATGGTCTCCGGCCGCTCCACCGGGTGGCCGTGCACCAGTGGGGCCGCTCCTTCCGCCTGGACCCCCAGCAGGCGCGGGAGCGAGCCAATGCGGCCTGCTCGGTGATAGGCGCCGAACCCCTTCCAGTAAGCGGTGATGTTCCCCGCGTTCCCCACTGGGATGCAGAGCCAATCCGGTGCGCGCCCCAACTGGTCGCAGATCTCGAAGGCTGCCGTCTGTTGACCCTCCAGCCGGTAGGGGTTCAGGGAGTTCACCAGGGCGATCGGATAGGCCTCGACGGCCCGCCGCACCAGGGCGAGCGCTTCATCGAAGTTCCCTTCCACGGCGAGGATGGTGGCGCCGTAGGCCATCGCGGCGGCAAGCTTCCCCAGCGCCACTTTGCCGGCGGGGACCAGGACGATGGCGCGCAGGCCGGCGCGGGCGGCATAAGCGGCCGCCGAGGCGGCGGTGTTCCCGGTGCTGGCGCAGATCACCGCTCGTGCCCCCTCCGCCACCGCCTGGGTCAGCGTGGTGGTCATCCCCCGATCCTTGAAGGACCCGGTCGGGTTGAGGCCTTCGTATTTCAGGTAAAGGGAGCCGGGGAAGCCGATGGCCCGGGCCAGGCGAGGGGCCGACACCAGGGGGGTGTTGCCTTCGTAGAGAGTGATTGGATCTATAGAAGCGACCCGAAGGAACGGACGATACGCATGGATGATGCCGCGCCACATTGACCCTTCCGCCATGCCTCCCCTCCTGCCCGCCCCGCCAGTGTTACCTGCAATTATAAGCAAGTCGCGGGGAGGACCGCCCCTCCCGGAGGGATCGCCTGCCGTCCATGGGTTTGGAGTCCCTTCCGGCTCACGCCTTCTGGGCGGCGGGGGCGGCCGCGGGGCGCTGGGTGGCCAGCAGGAAGCCGACGAACATCAGCGTGGCGGCGACCAGTTCCCCCAGGTAAAGATACTGGCCCAGCCCCAGGCGGGTCAGGGTGCTGGCGGCGGCCACGGCCAGCGCCCCGGTGGCGATCAGCATGTTCCCGAGCATCCGGTTCGGGAAGATCTGCCGCCGCCAGAACAGGTAGGCGGAGTAGAGGGCGCCGCCCACCAGGGTAATCACCCCGTAAACGTTGAAGAAAGGCGTGGTGAAGCGGATAGGGGCGCGGGCCGGCATGATGTGGCGGTATTGCTCGCTGATGGGCCGGGCCGGCGTATACGCGGAGGCGTCCAGCGGGGTGGTCAGCATGAGATAGGCGGCGAGGAGGCTTCCCGCCAGCAGGGCGATCAACAACCCGTGGGCGATCGCCCGCCGGCGGGCCAGCAGATACACAGTCCCCTGTCCCAGCCAGGCGGCGTTCAGGGCGGCCCCGCAAAGATACCAGATCCGGAAGACCCAGGGGTTCCAGGCCAGGGCCAGATACGCTTCGGCGAAGCTCCCCAGCCCGAACATCGTCAGCCCGATCCCCCAGAGCAGGAGATGCGTCCCCCGCCGCTCCAGGTAGCGTCGGAACACGGCAAAAACGAAGGCCGCCATCACCGCCGTCGAGAGAAACGGCAGGATCTGTTGCAAGGACATCGTTCCACCTCCCGGCAACGGATGGGAACCGCTTCGCGGCCTTTGTCCCTCTCCCCTCCACCCCGGGCGGCGCCGGCTCGAATCCGGGGGTCGATCACCGCCACGGGATCCAGCTCAAGGCGACCCCGATAGCGATCCCGACGAGGCCGATCATCACGATGAACAGCAACACGAGCGCCGCGGGCGCTCCCCAGCGCATCCAGAACGATCCGGAAGGGCGTTCCATCGCCGCGTCCCCCTCTCCGGGGCCTGGATGGCCCGTCGGCCAGCGCCCCGGACGACACAGGTCGAGCGGCTTAAAATTCTCAGCAAATCTCAAGGGTTTCTATTATAGCCTAAGATTGAGGGATAAGGCCACACCGAGTGGGATCCCAGCGCTGAATGGTTTTCGGAGGGCGGCTCTCCCGAGCCGCCGGTGCGGCGCGCCCGGAGGCGCGCCCTCCGAACCAGGGGACCGGCGTGTCCGGAGGGACATTCGGTGGACCGGGCCAACGCCCTGGGATCCCAAGGGGAGCGCGATCGCTGTTAGAGGATGCGAGATGTCTCCGGAATCGCTTGCCCGGGGTCCACCGAGGGGGCCCGCCGCGAAGGGGCAACCGGGGTGGACGGTCCGAGATCCGGGGAGTTAGGCGGCATCCTCCCCCACCCCCGCGCCATTGCGCTGCCCGGAGGGAAGTGGGGATTTCCACGCCCGACCGCCCGCCCGGCGCGATGAGAACCCAAGAGTCCTACACGTCCCTCGCGGACGATGCGCGCGGCCGGTTGGGGGCGGCCGCGCCCCGATGAGCAGGGGCGTCGCTGGCGCGGGCTGTGGGTCACTCCGGGAGGTGGGCGAAGCGGGCGCCCTCCCGTTCCTCCGCCGCCCGCTGGGCCTCCACGATGCGCGTCAGATCCGCCCCCAGGGCGTTCAGGCTCTGGGCGAGCTCCCGCCCGGCGCGCGCCCACGCCTCATGCCGGGCCCGCAGCGCCTCCGCGAAGGGGGACTGACAGCGGGCGCTCACGTCCCGCGCCGCGTGTTCGACCTGCTCCAGATAAGCCTCGAGGTCCCGGCTCTGTTGCTCCAGATGGCGGGCGATGGCCTGCATCGCCTCGTAATCGAACCGGCTGAGCGGCATGGCGATCCTCCGCTTGGGGGATTCCCGTGGGGGGAAGGGATGATCGGACGGAGGGCCGCCGCGGCGGCCTCCTCGGGAGCGGCGGCTCAAAGGCCGCGCACCGTGCGCATGCGCCGCGCCTGCTCCTCCTCCAGGGCCTTGAGGGCGTGCAGCGCCTGCCGCAGCGTGGCGACCTCTCCCCGGCTCTGGCTGAGGTTCCCGCGGATCCGATGGCTTAGGCGTTCTCCGTGGGCGCGCGCCACGGCGCCGTGGGGGAGCCATTGGGCTTCCAGGGGCTCCACGATCCGCTGGAGGGCCAGCGCTTCCCCTTCGAGTTCCTCCAGCATGCGCTCCAGTTCGGCGCACAAGGCGAAGGCCCGCTCGTAATCCACCTGGTAGATCCGCCCCATCGCAGCCCCTCCGGAAGGGAGAGTTCATCATGATGATAGCCGGCAGACCTCCGGCCCTCGCCGCCAGACTCCCCTTGTGGGGCTTCCCTACGGGAAAAGGGGCGGCGGGATCCACCCGGGCACGCTTTTCCCATTTTTCCTATTTTGTTGAACCCCAACGCGCTTCGTCGGTCAGAGGTGTCTATCATCATGATGGCGTGTTCACCCCTGATCCGCTGGAGGATGCCTCGGCATGGCGGGAGAGAAGATGCATGCGGCCTTCTCGGACTTCGATCGCATTCATCAGTTGATCGAGCGCGCCGCCGCTCGGATCGCCCGCACGCTGGATCTCCCATGCTGGATGGAATACGATGACTTGGTGCAGGAAGGCTTCTTGATTGCCTGCGAGGCCGTCGGCCGCTGGGATCCGGATCGGGCCCGCTTCACCACCTACCTCTACCTCCACCTCGATCTCTTCCTGCGCCGCGCGATCCAACGCCGACTCCCTGCCCAATTCGAGCCCTTGATTTCGGAGGAGGATCTCGAGCGGTGGGAGTCGGGGGAGGACTTCCATGAGAGCCTGGAGGTCGAGCACACGATCCGCTCAATGCTCGGCCGGTTGAGAGCGGAGGCGCCGCGAGCCCATGCGGTCCTGATCCGCTTTTACGGCTTGGAGGGGTATTCCCCAAGGTCGTTGTCGTCCATCGAGCGGGATCTGGGGATGCGGCGGGGGGAGGGGGCGCGATGGCTGGAGGAGGGATTGTCGCGTCTGCGCCAGATGTGGGCGGAACCTCCCAGCCCGGTATCCGAGGGATGAGTGAGGATCCACATCCCAACACCATCAATCCAGGGGGGCACCCATGGGTTACGATCCGCGGGGAGCTTCGGGGTGGTTGATCCACGATCCGGAGGCGGTTCACGGGTATCGGCGTGCGCTGATGGATGAGCGTCCGGAGCAGATCCTGGCGAACCTACGGAAGGCACTCCAGGGCGAGCTGGCGTCCATCTGGTCGGGGGAGGCGGCCCAGGGCTATCTCGAGGAAGCCGAACGGCGTCTGGAGGGTTTCCGACGCTGGCTGGAGGAGCGCCGTCAGCTGGACGAGCAGATCGCTGCGGGGGAATCGGCGATCGAGGAGGCGATCGCCGACGTGGAGCGGATGCTGCGCGCGTTAGGGGATCCGGCCTTCTGAAGCGGTCCACCATCGCGGAATGCGGCACGGGATGGAGCCGGCTTTCCCACGCTGAACGGAGATGAGGTTCACCGTGTTTCCGGAGCCGACCATCGAGGCGGCGGAGGCCATCCGGGGCGGGGATGCGGGGATCCCCGCCCCGTTGTTGGAGGAGATGCGGGGGCTCTTGGCCCGGCGGACGGAGGGCCGGCCAGCGGGGGCGGCGGACGCGCTGGCGGTGGCCCGGGAGCGGCTGGGCCCATCCGCCGGCGGCGAGGCCCTCTGCCGGGCGGCGTTGGAGCTTCTGGACTGGGGGGAGCTGTATCCCTTCCTGGCGGACCCGGAGGTGGAGGACATCGCCATTCAGCACCGCCGCTACGTCCGGGCCTTCCGCCGCGGGAGATGGGAGGCCGCCGGCGCCGTCCGGGACCCCGACCGCTTGGTGGGGGGCATCCGGCGGCTGTGCGAACGCTCCGGCATCCGCACCCCTAATGACATCAAGCCGGCGGCGGAGGGCGCCTTCTCTTTAGACCTGCCACCCCCGGTGGGCTTCCTCACCGTGCGCGTCTCCTGGTCCGCTCCCCCCATCGTGCCGTCCGATTGCTTCACCTTCCGGCTGGCCCGGCCGGGGCGGGCGCCGGACCTGGACCAGTTGGTGACGGAGGGGGTGCTCACCCCGGAGGCCCGGGATTATCTGGTGGGGATCCTGGACCGGAAGGGGACGTTGATCATCGCCGGGCCGACGGGGTGCGGGAAGACCACGCTGGCGCGGGCGCTGCTGCGGGTCGCCGCCCGCCGGTTCCGCCTGGTGGTGATCGAGGACTCCTATGAGTTGATGATCTTCTGGGACGGCCGCCCCGAGAGCGACCCCGGGAATGTGGTCCACAAGTTGACCCGCCCGAGGCTCCCCGGGGAGGACATCGTGCCCTTCTCCGCCTTCGACCTCATCGTGATGGCCCTGCGGGAGCGGCCCGATGGGATCGTGGTAGGGGAGGCGCGGGGGGCGGAGGCCTTCGAGATCCTGCGGGCGGCCAACACCGGCCACGGCCCCCAGGTGACGACGCTGCACACCGACAGCGTCGAGCGGGTGTGGTCGCGATATCTCCAGATGGCCCAGAGCCATCCGGAGGCGCGGGATCTCCCCCACCGGACGGTGGCGATGATGTTCGCCGAGGCGGTGACGGCGGTGGCGCTTTTGGCCTACCGCGAGGAGGAGGGGAAGATGCGGCGGTTCGTGGAGGCCATCGCCGAGGTGATGCCGGAGGTCGAGGCTGAGGGCGACCGCCCGGCGCTCCGCGTGGTCTTCACCCGGGAGGACGGGCGTCTGGCCCCGGCCGCCCGGCCCATCCGCCCCGGGTTCACCGCGGAGCAGCTCGGGCTGGCCCATCTCCCCTGGGGCGGCGGCTCCCGCGTATGGTGACGTCCTGGGGCTCCCCTGACGCACGGAGCGGCGAGGGATCGAAGCGGAATCCTGGCGCGGGAAGGAGGTCCAACGGTGACGGAGGTGCTGGCGGTGCTGATCGGGGCGATCGTGGGGGCGGGGGTGCTGGCGGCGATCGCCCGCCCGGCGGAGGAGCGACTGATCCGCCAGGGCCTGCAGGAGCTCCGGGGCCGGCTGGGGCTGGCCGGGATGCTGCGGGCGGCGGGGCTGGACATGTCGCCGGCGGTCTTCCTGAAGTTCGCTGCCCTCTTCGGCGTGGGCGGCTTCCTGGTCGGGCTCCTTCTGGGCCTGGGGATGATCGCGGCGATGATGCTGGGGCTGTTCGGGGTGGCGTTCTACTACGTGCGGGCTCGGGAGGAGGCAGCAGAGCGACGGCTGCAGCTGGCGGCGGAGCTGGTGGTCTTCCTGCGGGCCGTGGCCAGCGGGCTGCGCTCCGGGCTGCCCCGCAGCGAGGCGGTGGAGCGGGCCAAGCAGGTGGCGGGCGCCCTCGCCCGGGAGGCGGTGATGGACCTGGAGATGCGGCTGGCCCGGGCGGGGGATCACCCGGAGGCCCGGGAGCGGGCGATTTGGGAGTGGGCGCAGGACCAGGGGCATCCGGTGGCCACGGCCGCCGCCCAGGTGCTGTCGGTGCTGGCGGCAGGCGGGGCTGGGATCACGGAGCTGGTGGCGGCGATCTCCGACAGCCTGGATCGGGTGCGCCGCATCCTCCAGGTGGCCCGGTCCCGGGGGCGAGGGATGCAGCGCCAGATCTACCTCATCATCGCCATGAGCGCCGCCGGCCTGGTGATCCTCGCCACGGCGGCACCTGAATTCCGGGCGCTGCTGCTGGACAACCCCCTCAACCCCATCCTGGTGGTGGGAGGGTGGTTCGGGGCGCTTTTGCTCTCGGAGTATCTCATGGACCGCTACTTCTCGATGGAAGAGACGGTGGGACTGGCCCGGGGGCGGGCGGGCCTCATCCCCTTGGACCGCTACGGACGCCCGATTCTTCCCGAGGAACAGTGAGGGGCGGCCACTGTTTTAGGCCAAATACAGAGCGTGCCGGAGTGCACAATTGAACGGTCGTGGGGACATTGGGTGGCCGGTACTGGGCACACGGCGATGAAGGCACTCACTGAATCAGTGAAGTCGAATTTGGAGGCTTGGGATGGGCGCAGTGGAGCTGGCGGCGGTGCTGGCGGCGGGGGTGACGTTGGGCGGGTTCTGGGCCGCGTTCCTGCGGCCGCGGACGCCCCCGCGGCTGGAAGGCGGAGAGGGAGATCCGCTGGACCGGGGGTCCCCGCTGCCCGGGTGGCTGATGCCCCTTTATCCCCTTCTATGGCCAATCCTGCGGTCGCTGGAGCGGAGCCGGCCGGCCAAGGGGAGCCTCGCGGAGCGGATCGCCCGCTCGGGCTACACCCCTTACGCCACGGTCTCGGCGGTGTGGGCGGACCGGTTGCAGGGGCTGGCCCTCGGGCTGCTGGGGATGGCCGGAGGCGCGCTGCTCTCCGGGCCGCTGCTGGGGACGCCCCTGGTGGGGCTTCTCGCCGGCCTGGTGGGGAGCGTCTACGGGCTGGTCGCCCCGGACTTGAAACTCCATGGGGCGATCCAGGACCGGAAGCGACGGTTCCGGGCGAACATGCTGCTCGTCCTGGCCAGCGCCCGGGGGTTCCTGCGGGGGGGCCGGCCGCTGGATGAGGCCCTCTCGCGGGCGGCGGTGGGCGAAGGGGTGTTCGCCAACTGGGTGCGGTTCCTGATCGCCCGGCACCACAGCGCGGGGGCGGCGGCGCTGGCTGAGGGGCGGCTGCACGCCCCGGACCCCGACGACCCTTACCTGGTCCGGTTCCTGGACGCGGTCCGGCTGGCTTGGGGGGGCGGGGCTGGGGCGGAGGCGATCCTGGAAGGGCTGGTGACGGATCTGGCCACGGAGATGGAGCAGGAGGTCTCGGAGACGGCGACGGCGGCCGAGCCCCTGGTGCTGGGGGCAGGCATCCTGGCCATCGCCGGGTATGTCCTGGCCATCCTGCTGCCGGTGTTCACCGGCAGCCAGGCCTTCCTGGGGTTCTGAGCAGGGCAGAACCCGTCGCGGCGCGCGGCGGACCAGCTTCTCTTCTAAGGAGGCAGCCATGTGGCGGGAGATCCGGATGTTCCTGTTGGAGGAAGAGGGGGCCTCGCTCGTGGAGTTCGCCCTGATCTTCCTGTTCATCGCAGTGGTGGCGGCGCTGGCCCTGCCTGGGGTGCGCCAGCGGATCCTCAACGCGTTCCGGATCGGCGGCCAGATGATGGATGAGGCCACCGGCGCTGCGAGCGGGCCGTGAGCGGGATGCAGGCAGGAAGGGCGATGCGACGGCGGGACCAGCGGGGCGAGGGCCTGGTCTCCTTCGCCCTGGCGATGGCCCCCTTCTTCCTGATCCTTCTCTATCTGCTCTACAGCGGAGCCTACGCCATCTTCTGGAGCGTGCACGCCCGGGCGCACGCCGAGCAGGCCATGCGGGCGGCCGCCTACCCAGGCGCTGTTCCGGTGGGAGAGGGCGAGAGGGTCCGGATGGCCCCGGAGCGCCGGAGCCTGGCGGCGGAGGTGGACATCGCCCGGGACACAGGCGGCCGCCCGTATGGGGTCCCCCTCCGCTGGCGGGTCGCTTTCACGCTGTGGCTGCGCCGATGGCGGTTCTGGGGTGGGCCGCCCGGAGAGTGGTGGTAGAGCGGCAGGGGGAAGGGAGGGGTGCCCTCCCTTCCTTCCCCCCAGCCTCTTCTTCCCAGGAGGGCCGATGCGGTTATCCCGTGGAAGGCTCAGCGGGGAAAGGGTCCTCCGCGCGCGAGGGGAGGGGGGGGACGCGCTGGTGGAGCTGGCGCTGGTGCTCCCTCTTCTGGCGCTGATGTTCTGGGGGGTGCTGGGGCTGGTGGAGCGGGGGCGGACGGCCAGCCTGGCCTCCTGGGCGGCCTTCGCCTGCGCCGCCCAGGCCTCTCAGACGCCGGACCCGGGGCAGGGGACGGTCCAGGGGGCGGCAGCGGCGCGGGCGATCCTGGGCCGCCGACTGGTGGACGTGACTGTCCAGCATGACGGGGGATGGAGCGGGCGGGTGGTGTGCACCGTGCTGGCCCGGCCCACCCTCTTCATCCCCTCCCTGCCCACCCTGGGCGGGGATGTGCGGGTGCGCCAAGAGACCTACGTGGAGCGTTGGAAATCCGATTGGAGGATGTGGGAGCCGTGAGCCTGTTGCCATTCCTGGCTCTGTATATCGCAATCGTGTTCGCGCCGCTGTATGGGGCGGTGCGGGATCTGATGGTCCATCAGATCCGGATCGAGCGGGCGCGGGCGACGCTGGCCCTGGCGACGCGGGATGGGGCGCAGCTTTCCGAGCCGGACGCCTATGGGCGTCTCGCCGGGCGCCCCGAGGTGATGGAGGCCCGGGTGCGGGAGATCTGGACGGGCGCCCGGATCCCCGGGGCAGCCTTGGAGTCGGTCGCGTGCCAGCCCCGGCCGCCACGGTGCACGGCCCGGGCGGTGGTGATCACCCGGGGGCTGCTGGGGACCCTGCGCGCTCGGGTGGAGGGGGTCTCTACCGTGCTGGAGGGGATCACGCAGGAGGGCCAGTAGGCCTCTGAGGATGCGTGGACCTCCGGCCGCTACCGGAACATCCTCGCGGGGGTGGGGAAGATGATCCGAGCGCTCTTTCGCGAGTTGTGGGAGTATCTCACGTATGAGCATTATGGCCGGCGGCGGCTGCGGCCCTCGACGTATGCGCTGATGCTGGGCTTTGCGATGGCAGGGGGGATGCTGCTGGTAGGGGCCATCCTCTCCCGCACCGCCCCGGGGGCGCAGGCGCCCCGGCCGGCCCCCACGCTGCCCCCG
>FWWM01011394.1_pt1 | contig 15226 bp, 12 predicted proteins | sample 2228351 | NCBI WGS metagenome assembly FWWM01 (sample SAMEA103939774, study PRJEB20133) | metagenome | reverse complement strand
CCTGGCGGATTTCGAGCCGGGGACATGATTGTGGCGGTGGACGGAGAATCCGTGCGGGATTTGGAAAGTCTGCATCGGCTTTTTCAGAAACCCGTTCCCGAAGTGGTCTTTACGTTGGACCGGGACGGTCGGAGCATCACGGTACCTGTTCGTTTTGAACCGTAAACCCAAAAAGGTGCTTGAACAGTTTGTGGCTGGGAGGACAGTTTTCTATGAAAGGGGTGAAGATGCAATTTTATCAAGTGGATGCTTTTACGGACGTGTTGTTTCGAGGGAATCCGGCAGCTGTGTGCCCTTTGAAAGACCAATGGTTGCCGGACAAAATGATGCAGGATATTGCTTTCGAAAATAACCTTTCAGAGACGGCTTTTTTCATTCCCGTGGAAAACGGCTATGCTATTCGATGGTTTACGCCCAAAGTGGAAGTGGACCTGTGTGGGCATGCCACGTTGGCTTCAGCTCATGTGCTTTTCCATCACCTGGGCTATTCCCGGGACGTTGTGGCGTTTCAATCAAAAAGCGGGCTTCTGACGGTCAGTCGACATGGAGACCTTCTGGCCATGAATTTTCCCAAGGATACCTTGACTTCCCTACCCTTGTCCGATGACATGACAGCCTGCTTTTCGGCAAAGCCTCTAAAGGCCCTGAGGGGCAAGACGGATTATCTGATTGTGTTTGAATCGGAAAAGGAGGTTCGTGATCTTCAACCGAATCTGGAGCGTTTGGCGCAATTGCCAGCTCGTGGTGTGATCGTGACGGCTCGAGGGGATCACGTGGATTTCGTGTCGCGCTTTTTTGCACCTAAAGTGGGCGTGAATGAAGATCCTGTGACGGGATCAGCCCACACCTCCCTGGTGCCTTATTGGGCGGGCGTGCTGCACAAGACGTCTTTTCATGCGCTTCAGGTTTCGGCTCGAGGCGGTGAGCTCTTTTGCCGCGATTTGGGCGATCGAGTGGAAATCGCCGGTAAAGCCAAAACCTACCTCGTGGGCGAAATCCTGCTCTCCTGACCCCTTCCACACAAACCCTTTAGGGGCGCAGGCCAGCCCCTTCCATAAAAGACCTGTAGGGGCGGACCGATGTGTCCGCCGCATAATTCCAAGCGCCAAGAAAAACGAACGGGCGCACACACCGGTGCGCCCCGACAGGGTCCATTGGTTCGGCTGTGGTCCCTAGCTTGAGCCCCGCCACTGACTGGATGCTAGAGTCCCACCGAGTCAATGAAAACTTGGTTTTGCGGCCAAAATAATTGATGCTAAAAAATCTTAATTCTCTCGGTGAGGTTATCAGGCGCTGCCGCCCGTTGGGGAAAAATAGTCCCATAGTCGGTTCATGCGGTCCAGGATTACGCGATTAAGAATCCCGACAGAGCAGGAGTATGCTTTTTGAGCCCTCATCCCATCTCCTTCAACAGTGCTTGCAGAGCGGCCTTCAGCGGCTTAATCTCGTGCGCCACGACTTGCCAGACACGCCGCCAGTTCACGTCGAAATAGGCGTGAATGAGGGTGTTACGCATGCCAATGATCGGTTTCCATGGGATGTTTGGCGCCATGTCCCGGACACCCTGTGAAAGCTTTGCCGCAGCCTCTCCGATGATTTCCAGATGTTTCAGACACCATACCCTGACCAGTTCATTTCCGTTGAACGCCTCCCAAGTCGCAGGCAAATGGCGCTCTATGTTCTCAATGGCTTCAAGGATATCCTGTAAACGCTCCTTATCAAGCCTCATAGAGGGACTGCCTCCTTCAGCACACGCTCACGAAAACGAGGCCGCATTGCTTCATCGTCCACCACATCCACTTCGCAGCCAAGGAGCTCCCGCAAGTCCATAAGCAGACCCCCATGATCCAGCAGGCTGCGGCCTTCTTTGAAGTGTACCAGGAAATCCACGTCGCTGTGAGGCCCGGCATCACCCCGTACCACCGACCCGAACACGCGCACATTATAGGCCCCCCAGCGCTCAGCCAGTCGCAGGATTTCTTCCCGTTTTGCCCTCACTGAATCCAACGTTACCATTGCGATACCTCAAAAATCACAGTTCAAGCCCCTTCTTCCGCGCCGGCAGGCCATCCACCCAGGGCGTTTCCTGGCTTGTGGCAGGGTACGGGGTGGAAAACGCCTGCGCAAGCCGTCAATTGTCTCCCGCAAATGGTGGATCCATTTTCGGGAGAAGTGGTCCACTTTTTAGAGCGGCCATAGGGTGATTCCCGACGGTTTATAAAAAAATTCTTTAAACGAATCCACTAACATTGATGATCCGTTCCGAATCTTCGATCAATTCACGATGAACTTTAGGCGGCTGTGTCCGCAGAATCTTATGCCATCCTAAAACCAGATCCTCTGCATAACGCAAAGGCCGGCCCCATCCACAAAAACCCTGTAGGGGCGGACCTGTCTGTCCGCCCCTGAATCCTCGGCACCGGGAAAAATAAACGGGCGCACACACCGGTGCGCCCCTACAGGGTGCCTTGGTTCGGGCTTGGCTGTTGGTGTTCCTTCGGGAACTGGCTCGGCTGTTCCATCCACTTACCCCAAAAAAACATGATCCGCAGACGGCTTCCCCACCGCCAACAAGCAAATAACCCTGTAGCGGCGGACCGATGTTTCCGCCCAAAAACCAAATCCTCGGCATAACCCACAGGCCAGACCCTTACACAAAGTAGGGGCGGACCGATGTGTCCGCCCCTGAATCCTCGGCACCGGGAAAAATGTGGGGGCGCACAGAGTGGCGAGCACCATGCGAATTTGTTAAATTCGGGGAAAACTTTTGTGTGGCTTAAAGGTTTCTTGCAGTTTCCAACAGGCAGAGATGAGCAGACTGGGTGGATGGAGAAGGGAGATAGATTGCTCTTTCTCTTTGTGCTTAATACGGTACTTAAAAACCAACGTATTTGGAACGACCTAATGTTGAACCCTCCTTTTTTGCGCTTACAGGTCGAAACCACAATGTCTCCCGGCCTACGACTTGGTCGTTGACGCTCGAATTCGTTTTGAGTACATCCTAATGTCACGCAATGGGCGCAAAAACAGATCGAGGAATATTGGGCGCTCTTTCGAGGCTTGTGAATTGTTGTGGTTCAAGTTCAGATTTCCGGTTCTTGGGGATACTTAAGGGAGTTTAATAAGTCAAGGCCTATATTTTTAATGCTATTTAAACGCATCGAATTAATCCGGTCCGCATTGAAAGCAGGACATCTTGAAAGCCAAAAATTTTCACAATGGTTTCTAATATGGCATCTGAAAGAACTGATGAGTAAAGGGGCCGATTCTTCCGGGAGAGTCTACACCTGGTTTTTTTATTGCTCGGCTCTCATTGACTCATGACGCCTGAAAGAAATTATCAACTATGCTCATTTTGGAGAAAGCGGGGGATTTTCTGATCCAGTTTTCATTTAGGACGCACTTTGGTCTTGGCGGGTTTTCTTCCTAAAGCCTCCCTTTGATGCCCATAAGGAAAGGAGCTTCAGCTTGCGCTGGTTCCATCACTGAAATTTATTCACCCGGGGTAAGCTATGAATGATCGTTCGGGATAGGAGACGTTGAACATGGTCATCGTTCCAAAAGAAACCTAGTGAACATGCTGCCCTTAAGATTCCTTATCGTTACGATCAAAGGAAAAGGCACACGGAAGCTAAAGCTATTGTCATTATAGCAGTCTTTGATCTGAGGGCTCACATTGATAGCTAAGGCAGTGGGGGAGAAACTTGAAAAGCTGGAACCCCTTGATTGAATTGCTATGGAACAATCCTCCCGCTTTCTGCACCAGTTCATACGGCGCACTTATTTTCTGTGCGATTATTGTCGCATTTTTTTTAGCCTCTCTTATCTACTTCTGGTACGCTCAGCACAAAGTAAAATTAAGAGTTAAAGAAATTCTTAGAGTAATATTTAGTGTAAAAGATCAGAAAGAGTTTTATATAAGATTCGATGAACTTGACTCGCAGTTCAAAGCAAATCCCTTCATTTCAAGAGACTGGCAGAGATTTTCAAGGTCTATGATTTTCCCGGAAGATCAGAGTACCAATCCTGGAATTATTCGAACTACTACTTCTGCTCATCAATTTTTTGAGCCACAAGCATTCCTGGCCCGGAAACTGAACTTGTCTCTTTTAAATGCTATACCTAACTATTTGACAGGGGGAGGAATATTTTTTACGTTTATAGGTCTGGCCGCAGGCATTTACCAGGCCCAAAGTGGTTTCAACACAAATGACAGCGCAAAGGTCACCCATTCTTTGCAAAGCCTACTGGGGGGAGCTTCGCTGGCTTTTTGGACATCCATCGTCGGTCTTTTCTGCTCAATTCTCTTTTCTTTTTTGATGAAATGGCGCGTAAACCGATTGCCCCAGCTTTTCAATCAGCTCAACTCCCATTTAGACCACCTTGTGCCTTTGGTTACTCCGGAAAGAATAGCCTATGAGCAGTTAGGTGAGCTAAAGATCCAGTCCGGTCAGCTTCAACGCTTCAACACAGAATTAGCGGTTTCCATCGCGGAAGCCTTAGAAAGTCGTCTATCTAGCCGGCTAAACTTATTGGTCGACACCATTGAGCAGGCTCTGAGCAAACTTGTCAACGAAAATTTGGGTCCTCAATTGGATAATATCCAGAGAACTCTGGAAGGGATAAAGGCAGACCGAGGGGAAGCTTTAGGTGCGATGCTGCAACAAATTGTAGAAAAGTTTCAGGAGAGCTTGCTAGGCGCTGCTGGCAAAGAATTTCAAGACTTGGCCGGTGTGGTCAGCGAACTGGCTGTAACGATTAATGCGTCACATCCAGTTATGAAGCAAGCGCAAGAGCATCTCGGCAAGGCGTTTGATGAAATGCGGGAGCGCACCGTTGCTGGACTGCAAGAAATAATTTCCACCATTAAAGAGTCTTCAAAGAAAACGGCTGGTGATTTCGAAAACACCGCAAACTACATGTCAAGCCAGCTAACCAAGGCTGGGAGAGAGCTTGAAGAAACTTTTCAACATGGCGTGGAAAGAATTGAAAAAACATTTGATCGGTTCCAGAATCTTGCAGAGCAAATGCAAAGCGCCGTGAATTTACCATTGATCTCTTTAAAAGAGCTGTTAGCGCAACTTTCTATCAATACGGACAACTTAAAAGCAGCGGCCCAAGAATCCCTTGAGATTCTAAGCAAGACAGAGGATGCGGCTCGCGCGTTAGCGGCCATACCGAAAGGCATCGAGGCCGCTGTGACCCCTATCACTAACATTGCTGAAAAATTTGCAACCGCGGGTCAGGAGGTCAGCCATGCTGCCCGACGATCGCAAGAAACTCATGAAGAGATGAAAGCCTTTTTCAAGACCTTGCGGGACGAGCGTGAGGCCTTGACGAAGTTTTGGGAACAATATCAGGGGAGATTTGCCGATTTGGATGAAACTCTCAAAAAGGTTTTCGAGGAAATCGATGAAGGTTTAACAGCATATGCAACGCGTCTTCGGGATTACGTCATGGACCTAGACAAGTATATGGGTGAAGGGGCCGAGTTCCTGGGCGGGGCCGTGGGCGAGATGAGAGAGTTCCTGGAGGAGTTGAACGATTTAGTGGCTCGGCTTAAAAAGTAAAGGTGAACTCAAGTGCTGCCGGAAACTAGGCCAAATCAGAATGCTGGTGACGAAGAACAAAGTTATCTGGTTAGTGTGAGCGATTTGATGGCCGGTTTGCTTTTCCTTTTTATCATTGCCTTGAGCGTTTATGCGCTAAATTTCAAGGTCCAGGAGAGGAAGGCGGAGCTAAAGGAAGTGGAGCTACAACACGAAGTTAACCGTTTGGGGAACATCGTAGACCAACTTTTAGGTTCCAGAGAACGACGGAAAGAGATGCTGCGCCAGATTGAAGAACAAGCACGGAAGTCTAACATAAAAGTAACTGTAAACGAAGAACAGGGTGTGCTCCACCTTCCGGAAGGTATCCTTTTTGATTCAGGCTCAGCCACGCTGAATCCAGGGGGACAAACTACTCTGAAGGTCCTTGCCGAAATATTTCATCAAGTGCTACCGAAGTATCTATGCTTTCCTCAGGAATCTTCAAAAAACAGCGATTGCGCCAACAAAGTTGGGACAATAGAAACGGTATTTATTGAGGGGCACACCGACCGTCAACCGCTTCGTCCTGGCGCCCGATTTCAAGACAATTTAGAGCTCTCGGCGGCCCGCGCTAGGAACACCTTTAGGTTCCTGGCTGAAATCAGCCCCGAGCTGGTTGAACTCAAGAATTTAGAAGGCCAATACATCTTCAGTTTGAGCGGTTACGGAGAGCATAGGCCGATTAAACCTTACGAGGATGTTGACAACGTGCCAGAAAACCGCCGCATTGACTTTCGGTTCATTATGTTTCCCCCGCAGGCGGAGCCTGAAATGATTCAAGAATTGCAGGAATCTTTAAAAAAGCAAAGTGATTCGCCACGGTAAGCGCACCGACCAGCACTTTCTTTAACGGATGTTTAGTATGCGTCTGTGCGGGATACCCCCTTCCCCATCATTTGTACTTGAACTTTAATTCTACATACCAGACGTAGAATTGGTAACTGCGAGAAATGTCTGGAGAATGTTATGTCTGGTGAAAGCGACCGCAGACCTTGGGCGGTGAAAACAGTAGAAAAGATCAGACTATTCTTCAAGACCGATAATGGCCCTTTGCCAGCGCAGCTTAGGGTGAGGAAAGCGGTCGAAAACATCAAGAAGAAGCTTGGTGATGTTACGCCCAAGATGCCCGCTGTATACGATCTTGAAGAGGTTCGCTCGGCGCTGAAAGCCGCCTGGAAGAAACACAAAAGTCTTCAAGGATTGACTCGACGACACCTGAGAAGAATCCCCTGGATCCTGTTTGATGAGAAGGACCCTCCAGGTGCTCTGGAAGATTTGGCATCAGCTTACATGGCATGGCTAATGAACGAACGCTCGGTTATGACGATTATAATATTACTTCGAGTGTTTTTGAGAGATTACCGAGAAGAACTGCCGACCTTTAACTTATGGAGAGAGGGCTTATTCGCTCTCATGGCTGACAACGAGGCCCGAACTTTGGTGAAATGGAGGGAACGTTGCCGGAAATATTCCTACTTAAAGCACAGAGGCTACGAGGAGTTTGCTGAGATCTATAAAAAGTCAGACCTATCTGCCGAAGAGTTCCTCAATCAGTCAGGCCTGACCGGTGAACTGGGCGGAGCCGGCTTTTTGGTCAAAGCATTTTTATACTTGCTGGTGAACCTAGAAGATGATCTGCGCAAGAACGAAGTTGCTCCTGGTCGGCTCAACCGGAGTTTTGATTTTTTCGTTAAGGCCGACGGCAACCCAAGATTTCCCCAATACCGTGTAAATACTATTGAAGCATTGCTGTCTCCGTTCGCCTCTGAGGGACACAGCGACTCAAAAATCTTGGATGAAATCGCTACATTTTTGATAAAGACTTTCGGGGATCCCCGGTTGTCCCAAGATAAGTGGCACGGAGTGGCATCATCGGCTAAGCAAGTCATACTACGATGGCTTACAGGTGTTACCCTTGAAGATTTTTTCCAACTCCTTGACAAAACTGTCAAAATGGGTGAGAGCAGTCATCAATGGCCTTTCCGAAGAGCTTTGTGGTCAGCGTACTATAAAAGAGGTCATATAACCGAAGCTTGGATTCTGCTTGGTCCAAAGGCGCAACAATACGTAAAAACAATTAAAAATTGGGAAGATAAAGCCCATGGAGTATTATTATCAGGAAGTGGTGTTCAGTCCAATCAATCGGTTCTTTTGTTGAAATTCAGAGATGGCTTGATCTTGGCCGAATGGAGTCATAACGGCAAGGGCCGATTTTGGCTTCCTGACAATAAAAATGCTCCACAATTTTATAAAAGTTCGTATCTCAGGAATGAAGTCATCGATTATTGTGACTTTGCTTTCATTCATTCTGGGGGTGAAAGGTACTCTTGGCAAAGAAAAGTTACTGATTGGATTTATCATCAGACCGGAATGTCTATTAAGGAGTATGAATATAAGGTGTTACGATGAAAGCTATTTGGAGCTGGACAATAACTGAGGAAGGTTGTTTTTTCCAAGCCCAGTGTGATGGGCAGACTCTAAGTCCGGAAGAGTGGGCCGGATATGATCTTACGAGTTTAGAAGGTAAACGCGTAGGACCTGGTGCGCTGTGGCGCTTGCTTGAGGATGAAGAAGCCGTTGAACAAGAAGACGGGACTGTTCTAACACCACATCTTGTTGTGGCGCGGCTTTCACCAGGCGAATTACAACGACTGGCTTTACCTGAACCATGGTCTTTTGTCCTTCATCTTGAGTCGAGGGGCCGTCTTCTCAGCGACCCTGATTTTTGCTTCCATTATCAGTTTTGGCATCCGCAACAAGTGTCTGTGGTTAATTTTCGGAGAACCGGTTGCCTTATCGAAGTCGGCGGTCAAAAATTCATTCTAAGCGAGCCATATTACTCGATTGTCGAGAATATTGATCGTTTCAATGCGGCTCCGCCCGTGGACACTCAGGCCAGGCTTTTGGCTTGGGGGGTCTTGAGAGAGCTTTTGCCTAAGGAAGCGATTCTCGACAATTATCTATCCTCGATCAACGTGGTTAAAGCAGACTATTTTTCTCTCGATGCCTTTCTAAACGATGACGGCCAGCCAGATTTCGATCCCGTTTTGATAAGGAAGCCTAAAGGGTTGGATACTGGTATGGATAGCGTAACACCTTCCGATGTTGAGCCGATATTACCCCCTGCTGCCCAGGAATTTTTTGCTAAACATTTTCGGCGCAGTTCTGGCGCTAAGACGCAGTATGCGGTGGGAAGTGGCTGGTTCGCTGTGGTATCGGAAGCTCTCCGGCAGGCCTTGGAGGTTGTTAGGCGCTATCAACAAGCCAATCCGGAGGTCCGCAGAAGATTCTTAAGTAATCCACGTCCGTTTCTCAAGGAGCATCTCGGTGAACACTTCGATGATGCCATCGTGAGCGAGCTATTTCAGGAGACGTCTAGGTACAGTGAACGCGTCAAAGAAATCGGCGTGTGGAATCCACCCGTGTTGCCTTTCCTCCAAAAGATTTCAAAGGAGCCCTGGTTACCTCCTGAAAGCCTGGGCATCCGCGTAGGTGACGACTGGATCATCGTCAACCCTGAGGATGTCGAGCCTCTTCGGCAGATGCTAACCGAAGCTCAGCAAAAGGGGCTGCCCAATATTAAGTACAAAGGCAAAATTGTCCCCGCCACTCAACAGGCCATTGAGGCCCTAGATCAGCTTGTCAGCCTAGCTCGACCAGATAAACCTGACCATCCCCCACTTCCGCAAAAAGATAAATATGTTCTACTCATTAAGGGAAATTTTGAAGACCTGGAGATCTGTCATCAGCAAAAAAATCAGCGCCCTGGACAGGTTGGAAGGTTGCCCATTGATTTTTTGATGACTGAACTTTTACCTCATCAGCGAGATGGCTTGTTTTGGCTCCAGGAACATTGGGTTAAAGGTAGCCCAGGGGCCGTGCTCGCTGATGACATGGGCCTGGGTAAGACACTCCAAGCCTTGGCGTTTTTAGCCTGGGTTCGGCAGCTTTTAGAGGGGCCGTTCCTTGTGGTTGCTCCAACCGGTCTCCTTGACGAATGGGTCCAGCAGCATGAGCAGCACCTGAATCCACCAGGGCTGGGACGCTTAATTAAAGCATACGGTCGCGCTTTAAGAGAGCTGCGTAAACCAGAAGCGGGGAACCTTGCAGAAATTGAAGGCGGAGCCCCGGTCTTGAATGTCGGGAAGCTTTGTAAAGCCAATTGGGTTTTGGCAACTTATGAGACCATTCGTGACTACCAACACAGTTTCGGCCAGATCAAGTGGCAAGTGGTGGTTTTCGATGAAGCGCAAAAAATCAAAAACCCGTCTGCTCTTATGACTCATGCTGCAAAGGCGCTGCAGATGAATTTCGGGCTGGCCTTGAGTGGGACGCCCGTCGAAAACCGACCTGCAGACATCTGGTGCATCGTCGATACGGTCCGGCCGGGTGAATTAGGGTCATTGAAGGACTTTTCAACCAGGTATGAGAAAGACGGCAACTTGGAGACAGTCGCGTTAAGTGATCTAAATAAAATACTCACGGAGAGGAAAAAACCGCCCGCGCTTTTGCGCCGGCTTAAAGGCGAATATCTTCAGGGCCTTCCGCCTAAATCAGTTCACGTTCGGGAAAAGGAAATGCCCGCTTTGCAAGCTGATGCCTATGACCAGGCAGTGGCCTGGGCAAAAACCAACGCTCGCGGTCCTGGGGGGATCTTGGAAGCATTGCACAGGCTTCGTAGCGTTTCACTCCATCCCTTGGATTTTAAAACCAGCGGTCTTTCACTTGATGAGTATATTAGAAATTCGGCTCGTCTGTCCTTGGGAATCGAAATTCTTGACGCTATCGCCCGTCAAGGCGAAAAAGCTTTAATCTTCTTGGAGTCTTTGGATATGCAAGGCTATCTAGTCGAGCTCATACAAAAAAGGTACGGCCTGGCCCAAGCGCCAATGATTATCAACGGAACTGTGTCTGGCCCCAAGCGTAAAGAAAGAATAGAAAAGTTTCAGAGACAAGGAGGATTTGATGTCATGATCCTCTCCCCTAAAGCGGGTGGTGTAGGTTTCACCCTCACCGCAGCCAATCACGTTATTCATCTATCACGTTGGTGGAATCCTGCAGTAGAGGACCAGTGCACAGATCGGGTTTATCGCATTTCACAGTACAAACCTGTCCACATCTATTATCCACTGGCTCGCCACCCTCACTGGGGCATTTCCAGCTTTGATCTTCGATTGCACGCCCTGCTCGAAGATAAAAGAAAACTCTGCCAAACGATTCTGGCCCCTTCGGCTGCCAGTCCGAGCGACGCCGACCGCTTGTTCATGGAAACTGTTTGGGCGCAGGATCCCTCCTTACTGAATCAGATCGACTGCATGGAGCCGAGGATGTTTGAAGATTGGGTTTTAGACAGGCTCCGGAACGCTGGATACAAGGTCACACGCACCCCGGTGACGGGAGATTCAGGAGCAGACGGCTTGGTAATGGCCCCGAACAAATCAGGACAGCCGAACTTAATCATCCAGGCTAAACATACCCAGAGAGATGATTTCTGTTCTGAGGCGGCGGTCGATCAAGTCCTTAAGGCTGTTAGAAGTTACCATGAACTTTCGCCGCCTGTGTTGCTCGTCGTGGTGACGAACGCACGGGCTTTTTCCAAGAGTGCCATTAAAAAAGCACAAGATCAAGGAGTGCTCCTGGTTGATCGAGAGGGTCTTTGTTCTTGGCCTGAGCAAGTCATGAAGGAGGTGGAGACCCGCAGGTTTCCGTAGAGGATTCCATAGTAATCATCAGCATTTCGCATGGAAATGATGGTTGCCCCTCTGTCATGTAGCCTTTAACGGCCCGCGTGATATTGCCTCCCTGCGCTCCCACGAGAAAATTCACCTGCCCGTGGTTCGACAGGAAATGGATGTCCTATCCTCTCTCCTTGTAGCTGCTCTGCTCTTTTGCTATGGCGGCCCAAATTCGGTAAAGCGTCCGCAAGGCTTATAAATGTCACACCCCTTGTTTCATTCCTCTCAAAATGGGGGTTTTCAACTCGAGTCTCCAATAATATGAACCCCTGATATCTAGAGGTGCTCGAAGTAGATAGGACTGTCCGGGCCGTTCGTTTACTCCGACAACATCTTTTGTGTGTAGAGCAAATCGCGGGCCTTGCACTTGTCAACGGTAATTTTGTAGGGGGCTTTCCAGCAGATTGGTGGCCCTAAGATCGCCTGGGTTTTAAGTACAACAAGCAGCGAGCAGAATCTTCTTAGCGGTAAAGTACCTCCTTTTTCTCGAAGGTCGCGCTCCGGCGCCGAAAATAGGACCTAAAAGTATTCTGGCTCTGGGTCCCCGAAAAACCATATGTTGTCGACGGACTTGGGATTGACGAGCCCACACTTACCGTACCGTTCTTTGCACAGGCATGAAATGGCAAAGCCTTCCAGATGCCCTCCAATCAATCTGTCCTACCGATTGATCAACCCAAAACAAGTGCAGAAATCCAGAATTGTCAGCGCATCAATGACGAGGAGCACCTAAAAAGTGAAAAAGTCAGCATTCCTTGTTTGTTGAGTGCATGGAACCCTGCACTGAGGACAAGGATTCGGTCGTGTGTGCCCAGAGGTTGTCATTACGAACACTACGTTGCTTTAGAAGCAAAGCTGAGCAGCGAGTTTTGACCTTGCCACCCCTATGGTCTTTGTACCCCTGCAACTTTAGGCTCCATAGGACGAAAGTTATCTTTCTGATAGCAGTTTCGGGTCGATTGGGTTTGACTCCGGGCGGCAAAGTTGATCTCATGGAATACAACGTGGGCTATGTCCGAGGAAACTGGAGGAAGGGGTTGTGCATTTTCTGAATGATCTTTTGGTGGTTTTCGGTTTGGCGGTGCTGGTGAGCCTCATCTGTTACCGCCTGAAACTTCCCAGTGTGGTGGGCTTCATTCTTACAGGGACTCTAGCGGGACCCCACGGGCTCGGATTGGTGCATTCCAGCGAACAGGTGGAGTTTCTGGCTGAATTGGGTGTGGTGCTGTTGCTGTTTTCCATCGGGCTCGAATTTTCCCTTTCGGAATTGATGCGCATCAAACGCATCGTTTTTCTTGGAGGCGGATTGCAGGTGGGTCTCACCACTTTGGCCGTGTGGGGCATCTTTCGCAGGCTCGTCAGCGACGGACAGACCGCTCTTGCCTTAGGCTTCCTTGTGGCTCTCAGCAGCACGGCCATTGTCCTCAAAATCCTGCAAGACCGCGTGGAACTGGACGGGGTTTATGGTCAGATGAGCCTGGGTATTTTACTTTTTCAAGACGTGGCCGTGGTCCCCATGATGCTTCTTATTCCCTTGCTTTCCGGGCGTGAGGCGAACCCTCTTCAGGCAGGGACCGTGCTCATACTGAAATCGGCCGGGATATTGCTCCTGGTGTTTGCAGGGCAAAGATGGCTTTTGCCTCGAGTGCTTCACCGAGTAGTGATGACCCGAAGCCGAGAATTGTTCCTTCTGACATCGGTCCTTATCTGTTTTGGTGTGGCCTGGATCACGTCCGCGGCCGGCTTGTCCCTGTCCTTGGGTGCCTTTCTTGCCGGGTTAATGCTTTCAGAATCCGAATACAGCCATCAGACTTTGGCCAACATGCTTCCCTTTAAGGATCTTTTCACCAGTCTCTTTTTTATTTCCGTCGGAATGATCCTGGATCTTTCCTTTATCGCCCAAAACGCCGCGCATGTGACCTTGTTCACCCTGGCTGCCATGCTTTTGAAAGCCATCCTTTGCATTCTGGTGGTGCTGCTCATGGGTTATCCCATACGAGTGGCTGTCGCCTCGGGACTGGTGCTTTCTCAAATCGGAGAGTTTTCCTTTGTGCTGTGCACCGTGTGCATCGCCTACGGTGTTCTCGGCGGGGCTCAAGCAAGCTTGTTTCTTTCCGTCTCCACACTGAGCATGCTGGTGACCCCTTTCTTGATCGCTCGAGCCCCATCCTGGGCAGCGAAGGTGGAATCCTTACCCTGGCCTCAAAAGATTCGCCACGGCTTCCTGGCCGATACGGCCAAAGCATCTTCTGACAGGAAATTGGATCTTGCCAATCATCTCATCATTGTGGGTTACGGCCCTGTCGGTCGCAATCTGGCTCGAGCCGCTCGCATCGGTCAGATCCCTTACTGTATCGTGGAAATGAATCCCTCCACGGTTGCTTCTGAAAAGAAAAAAGGGGAAATCATTTTCTTCGGCGATGCCTCTCAGCCCACCATCTTGGAACACGCCAACGTGCACACGGCTCGGGTTGTGGTGATTTCCTTGGCGGATTCGGCCACGGTGCGGCGTATCACAGCAGCCGTGAAGGCTCAGGCTCCGGCGGTGCATCTCATTGCGCGCACTCGGTTTCTCTCTGAAATGGATCGTCTGGTGCAATTGGGTGCCGATGAAGTGGTGCCCGAAGAACTGGAAACTTCCATAGAAATTTTTAGCCGTGTGCTCAGCAAGTATCTGGTTCCCAAAGAAGATGTGGAACGGGTGGTGGAGGAAATTCGTGCAGAAGGGTATAAAGCCTTGAGCGCTCCGTTTCTGCCGACCCTTAGTTGGTGCGACATTGCCGAGGCCTTGCCCGGTGTGGAAATTCGATCGTTTCGAGTGTCTTCCGGGGCACCGGCGGCCGGTAAGACCATCGGGCAGCTGGGACTTCGCAAAAACATCGGTGTGACCGTTCTGGCTATAGGCCGTAACGGAATGCTGGTGCCCAATCCCGGACCTGACACGGTTTTGAACCCTGGGGACCAGACGGTGCTCATAGGAACAATCGAGCAACTTCGACAAGCTCACATGCTTCTCACCCACAAATCGTGAGGCTTTCATGGGAGGTTTCCTTAGCAGCTTGATTTTGCTTTTGAGACCGCAAAAGAAAAAGAATTCCAAAGTCAGCCGACGCTGCACGCACTGCGGCGTATCCTTTAAGGTGGCCTCCCATCTTAAAAGCGGAAGGTGTCCCAACTGCGGCAGAGCATGGGAGAAACAAGAGCCTTCCGGTCGCAGCCCATAACCCGGCAAAGAAACTTATGAAACAGAAAGAATGTCCATAAGGGCAAGGGGTCGGATCCTGTCACGGGTGACAAGCCTTCGCCCAAGGGATAAGAATCCATGGAAGATGCATTTGGATGCATGGTGTATGGGGGTTGCTGAGAACCATGCTTGATGGCCCTGATCCCAAAAGAGAAGATTCCCGTCGAAGCCCGTATTTGAGGGAGTGCCTTTTTGGGCCGCCCTGCGCCTAAGCGCTTGAAAGGCAGCCATGCGTGTCGGCGAAAAGGGTCTGCGAGGTGAGAAAATGCCGTACTGGGTGTGGATCGCTCTGGGCATGGTGCTTGTGATCCTGGAAATCTTCGTCCCCAATTTTGTCATCGTTTGGTTTGGTGTTGCCGCCATTCTCGTGGGACTGCTTCGAACGGTCACAGAACCGTCCCTCACATACCAATTGGTCTTCTGGGCTTTGCTCTCCCTTGCCTTGCTGGGACTGTGGTTTCTTTTCATCAAGCCCCGTATGGCCGACAAGACCAAAGCCGGATTGTCCAGGGAAGCCGTCCTGGGAGCCGTGGGTCACGTCATGGAGCCGCCGGCAGGTCACAAGCGTGGGAAAGTTCTCTTTTCGGTCCCTCTTCTTGGAGCCGAAGAATGGCCTTGTTTGGTGCAGGAAGGAAAAGTCGTGGCGATGGGAGACC
>FWWM01011390.1_pt1 | contig 15230 bp, 17 predicted proteins | sample 2228351 | NCBI WGS metagenome assembly FWWM01 (sample SAMEA103939774, study PRJEB20133) | metagenome | reverse complement strand
GTGAAATCGCCGAGAACGAGCCCGAATTTGGGATTGCATCTTCAAAAAGCCGATTTATGCACCAAAGCCGTGTGAAACTATAACGTGCCTGCCAATAGTTCATTGCGTCGTGGACAAAGATAATCTCCCTATGCTGAAAAACATAAAGCCAGAATAAGGCAAACACGCCCAGGAAGAAAAATGCCGTAACCTTCTTGCTGGCATCCTTTGTCAATAGGTCAAAGAGCAAATGTGCAAGTCGTTTTCCACTATGACGGAATTGTTGGATTAAAGGGGGCTTGGCCATGTTTAAGAACCGAATGAATCGCCTATGCAAGTTCTGCTGTTTGATGTGTGCTCGCGCCAACGAAGTATAGAAGCGTCGCTGATATCAACATCATCAGCAGAAGCGGAAAACTGCTGGACAAGAATTCAGGTTTCACTTTGAATGGATATAAGATAGACCAGTATGCGGTAGAGAACAATACAATCAACACGATTATCCCTAACCTTTTCCACGGCTTGCCCGATACGGAGAAATCAGAGAACAAAATAGCGACCGAAGCCGGTAAAAGAGACAGTTTATAGTCGTTGCTGACAGAAGGGATGACTAAAGCGCCGATTGTACAGGCGAACAAGAGGTAAGAATTGAGGCCTCGTTCGTTGCGGCGATACATTGCCATGACCAGGAGAGCGATACAACCAATCACAATACTGATGAGCATCCCCTCTATCAAGCGCGTGTAATGCCCTAAGAAAGAGAGTGTCTCGGGGTTAAACAACCCAAACCCATGGCCGGTGAGATTGACTGCAAAGGCTCTGATAGAATGATTCCCATTCCACTGAGACAAATTGAATTGTTGGAACGAAAGCGCCCTGACAAAGTCTTGGAAAGGAGCAAGCCCCATTGCAAACAGCAAGGTGAAGTTGAACAAGGCCAACCCCAGAAATCTTTTTGCGTTGCTCTTCCAAGCCCGCCAATCCTCAATGAATAGCAAGATAAAAATGGCCGGATACAACTTCAATTGAATCGCAATCGAGAGCAACAAATAAGCGAATACGCGAAAGCGTCTATGAACGTGAAAAATATAGACTCCCAATAAACAGAAAGCAAAGGCTATCACATTCGATTGTCCTCTCTCTAACTCGAACTGTAATCCATAAGAAAACAATCCTGTCGTGGAGATCAGGAACAACAAAGGGGTAGATTTTCCTGTCGATAACAAGCGCGGAATGAGAAAAGCGACAAGGAGGTAACTGGCAAGCGTAAACACTGTAATCAAGCGAAAATTAGCCGGATAACCTATAAGAACAAGAGGGGAAAACAAAAAGAACGAAAAAGGAGGATATGCAATATAGCCCGACGTGTAAGGGGATTGCCCCGAATGCAGCCAATTCTCAATGTATTCTACGAACACTCTGAGATCGGCGCCAATCATCCCTGTGTGAGGTAAATACCGGTTCAAATAGGCCATCTGTAATTTTTCATTCAAGAAAACAGGCAGGACAAAAAAAACGAAGTAAACGCCCAAGAAGGAGGCCAAGAACCATACAAACACGGGCAAATCGAGAATGTGTTCTCCCCATACGAGAAGCTGCCTCCAAGCAGGCATCTTGCTACCGCTCTGAGACGCTATCCTCAGTCCCCAACCAACCAAGACGACAAAAATGCCGATTTGCAGGCCAAGCAATTGGGCTGCCTGTATTCCTCCTTTACCTAATCCAATCGCATCTGCCAAAACGGAGAACAAGGCAATCGAAATACCCATTGTCAAGAATATAGAAGAGGTCTTCTTCATCGGCTCCTTATGCTCCCAGCAGGGTCATGACGTAATTATATCTCACCATGTTTCCTTACATGGTTCGCCGATCGGATATCGAGCCAAGAGCGATGCAAAGTCAAAGGACAATTTTGAAATCCTCCAATCGTCCAACCCTGATACAATCAACCCCATACATCATAGCGCGGCGATCCGCAACCAAAGGCGAAATGAATTTCGCCTCACAAAATTTTTCCGTTCGATGCAAATCTTGGACGGTAATACCAAAATAACAGGTACTCTCATGCCACTTCTTTTCCTCATTCGACACGGCGAAAACGATTATGTCAAAAACAGGAAACTAGCCGGACGGCTGCCCGGCATTCACTTGAACGAGCACGGACTGGAGCAAGCGCAAGCATTGAGCCAGATGTTTGCCAATGTGCCGCTCAGAGCCGTATATTCCAGCCCCCTAGAACGGGCGCTAGAAACGGCCAAACCAATTGCCGAGGCGCATCGCCTGGACATTATCCAAAAGCCCGGTTTGCTCGAAAGCGATGTGGGCAAGTGGCAGGGCAGGGCATGGAAAGCACTGATGAGAACCAAGGCCTGGGAACTTGTCCAAAAGGCCCCTTCACGATTTCGTTTTCCTGGAGGCGAATCGTTCCCTGAAATGCAAACACGGGTTGTGACGGCATTGGAAGAGATTTGCGCCCTGCACAAACAGCCACAAGAGGCTGTTGCGGTCGTCTTCCACGCCGATCCCATCAAACTGGCTGTGGCGCATTTCATTGGCCTACCGTTGGACTACTTCCAGCGGCTTTCTTGCGATACAGGCTCCGTCACTCTGCTGGCTATAGGCAAAGACCACGCGCGCTTGCTATGGATGAATCGAAAGCCGCCATGCGATATTGGCCCTTAGTCGGCTACCCAAGGCGAGGGGCGTAGTCCTTCGAACAAGTCTTTTGCTCGTTTTGACCGATCAGGGAATGGAGGCCAGGCACGCATGTAATCTTCATGTTCGCCAAAGAGCCGTGCAACGAAGCCCATTAGCCCGCGCCGCATCTGAATGCCGCCCTGGGAGGCATGACAGGCGCCTGCTTGACGCTTGATCTCACTGACACTGCGGATGTCGATACGAACATGCGTGGGAAAAGTCACCTCTGCCAGGGCCTGTAAGTCAATATCCTTGTTGCGGCCCCACTTGCGAGGGTTGACGCCAAAGAACGGCATGAGGCGCGTCATCACGCGCAAGAACCAACGCGGGAAGACGTGGTAGTAGAGGGCCAGCGGCTGAAATGGCAGACCAACCTCGGGGTAGAAAGAAGCGTCTGCCGCCCGCTCGAACGCCAGAGTTGTAGCTCGTTGAATGTGAATATGATCGGGATGACGATAACCGCCAATGGGATCGAACGTCAAAACAATCTCTGGCCTGAGCGCGCGGATATGCTTGACCACTTGTCCTGCCACTTCCTCGATCGAATGGTTGATTTGAGCCTGGGGATGTTGGTTTGCTTCCGAGCCGGGCATGCCCGAATCGCGATAGTCCAGAAAGAAGACTCCCGCCAGCCCCAAAGTTCGAGCAGCGCAGCGCAATTCGTCCTCGCGCAGGTCCGCCACGTTCTCGAAACCGTGTAAATGCTCTCTGTCTACCATGCCAGCCTCGCCGCGCGTGGCGCAGACAAGATAAATGCGGCAACCTTGCCGGGCATAGTACGCCAACGTACCACCCATGCCAAATGACTCGTCATCAGGATGAGCCAAGACAGCCAGAATCGTATTCGTCATGAGGCCCTCAAATCCATCACTTCTTTACCGGCCAGTTTGTCCTGGATGCGCTCTACGACTGTCTCCAAATGCTTAGGCTGGTGAACGTAGTCCAGGTCATCGGTGCGGATGGTCAGCACAGGGCATAAGTCGAAGGAGGTCAACCACTCGTCATAGAACGAGTCGAGTAGAGACAGGTATTCGATGGTGATGCCCGTTTCGATGTTTCTGGCGCGGCGGCGAATGCGCTCCATCAATACTTCTACCGGCGCTTTGAGATAGATAAGTAGACCGGGGCGCGGCAAGCCATCTACCACCAAGTCGAACAGGCGACGATAAGCCAGGTAATCGCGTTCAGCAACATTGCCCATGTGATGCAAGGCGCGCGCAAAGATGTAGAAATCCTCATAAATACTACGGTCCAGGATGGCAGAGCGGGTATCGTGAGCGGCCTCCAGGTACTGCTCGGCGCGATGTCCCAGGAAAAAGATTTGGAGGTGGAAGGCCCAGGCGCGCATATCGGCATAGAAATCCGACAGATAGGGATTGTCTGCTACCGATTCGTAGCCCGTGCGCCAACCCAAACGTGCGCCAATACGCTCGGTGAGGGAGGTCTTGCCGACGCCAATGTTACCCGCCACAACAACAAGATGTTTGGTCATAGCAGTTTCCTTTTGACAATCATTCTTTTGGCCAATTGTACAACGAATTTAGCGCGTACAAGCGTTGACATCCGCTCCTTTTTCTATTAAACTATACGAAAAGGCCGCACGCTTTCGAAGGAGGCGTGATTATGACCCCTCAATCTCTTTCTCATATCACTCCCCAATCGGGGTTGTCTCCAGCCATTCAGGCTTGGGAACTGTATCTGCGCGATCAGGGGAGATCGCCCAATACGCTCAAAGCATTCCTTTCGGATGTGCGCTTGTTGACGCAGTTCCTGGCCCCCGAACGTTCTCTGGAATCCATTACGACCAATGAGTTGAATCGTTATTTCGACTGGATGGAGAAAGAACGTCCTGTCCCATGTAGTCCCAAGACCCTGGCGCGACGCATTACTTCTACCAAGTCCTTCTTCCGTTGGCTACATCAATACGGTGTACTTCTGGTTGACCCGGCCGAAAAAGTGATGCAACGCTCCGTGATGAGTCCGCTGCCTATCGTGCTAACCGAAGAAGAGACACAAGCGGTGCTTCAGGCTGCTGACCGCCACCGCCGCGATCGTAAACCAGACGCGCGGCCTTATACTTTGCTTTCCTTGTTGCTGGCCACCGGCATCAAGAAAAGCGAATGCCTGGGCATTCATCTCAACCATATCGACCTGGATGCGCCTGAAGGGCCGCTCGTCTTCATCCGCTATGCTAGCCCGGCCAATCGCTATAAAGAACGCAAATTAGCCCTGCCGGAAGACTGGCTGACGTCGTATAAAGAGTATTTAGCGCAATACAAGCCCACCGACCAGTTGTTTCCCTGGTCGCCGCGCAGGCTCGAATACTTGCTGGAAGACATCGGCAAGGAGGCCGGCCTGCGTGAGAAACACCTTTCTTTCGATATGTGCCGCTGGACCAGCGCCTTGCTCGACTATCGCGCCGGCATGGAAAGCGAAAAACTACGCCAAAAGTTGGGAATATCTAAAATCCAATGGCGAGAAATCAACCTGAAACTCCGTCAACTCAGCCAATAGATGACCGCCCATCTCACATTTTCTTAAAGAGAGCCTCACTTGCGTGTCAACGTAAGATACAGAACCTGACGGGTTTCCTCTTTCAAAGCAAATGGATGCGCCACACGATAGCCAGGTACCCAAATCACTGTATCGCCAGCGCACAACAAGGGCCAGCCGTCGCGCGCCCGAAGCGGTAACTTCTCGTTGATGAAGAAATCCGACAGTTTCACCGAATGCCCATCCATGCCCAGCGGCATGAAACGGTCGCCAGGTCGGCGTGTGCGAATTTCCAAAGGCTGCGACAAACTCGAGGCATCTATCCACACCTGAAAAGGATCGTCGTTGGTCTGAGCCTGCTGCATAGCCAGCGAGGGCAAACGCCACTGTTCACAGGTAAAACGCCACCCACTCTCGAGATCAAGATACCCAGGGACAGGTAATTCCAAACGAGTAACATGGCGCGGCATTTGCGGCCAACGCTCGAAAGGCAAATCGACATCTTGCCGTGCTAGGTAGATATGTTTCCCCTCCAGGAATAGACATACACCGCCAATCAAATCTACTTTGCCGTTTTCTTTGAAAGCCAGGAAATCCACCCCTCGATCCAGGACAGAAAAACGGACATCCTTCAACCCTGGCATCACCCATTCCAAGGCACGGCGGAGCAAGTTCCGTTGCAGGGCAGGCGCATAAGAACAAAACAAGTCCGTATCGAAAGAAATCAAGCCATCTTGTTCCAGAAGAACGCAGTCCTGCCAGGTGGTTTCCAGGAATTCCTTCAACAAAAGATAATCCCCTTGCAAGGAAACCGAACTGCGCCAAACCGCCTCGCGAAAGCGGGGGTTATAGCCTTCCAATTCGGGAATCAACAAATGGCGAATGCGGTTGCGCAAGAAGTTCAGCGAATCGTTACTGGGATCGTGATAAGGGCGTAAGCCATTGGCAGCGCAAAAGACCACCGTCTCTTCACGCCACACACCTAGCAGGGGCCGCACCACCGGAATATCGCTGTCGAACGTGGGCAAGAAAGAGCGATAAGTCATCCCCTTCAAGCCCGTTAGACCGGCCCCGCGCAGAAAGTGCATCAACACCGTCTCCACCTGATCATCGGCAGTATGGCCCACTGCCACCGCTTGCGCTTTCAATTGTCGGGCCTGGCCGAACAAAAATTGATAACGCAAGATGCGCGCCGCTTCTTCGACGGTCACTTTCTGACTATCTGCATAACGGCGTACATCCCCTTTTCCCATCACGGAAGGAATGTTCTTGCGAGCCACGGCCTGTTCGAGCAGGTTGGCTTCTACATCGGAGTCGGGGCGCAATTGATGGTTGAAATGCGCCACCACGATGGGATAACCGTTTTGGCGTAAGACTTCCATCAAGCACAAACTATCGGCCCCTCCTGAGACACCTACCAAAATCGGCTTATCGGCAGATAATTTGCACTTTTCGCGACAGACCGTCTCGATATCGGTCAACATCCCTACTACCCCTGCCCGACTTATTCGTACAACTCCACCAACACGCCGCCCGTACTTTCAGGATGAATGAAAGCATATTGCCTGCCGTCGGCGGTGGTGCGAGGCGCTTCGTTGATCAAACGCACACCCTGGGCCTTCAAGCGCGCCAATATCTCACCCAGGTTCTCCACCTGGAAGCAAATATGATGCATTCCAGGACCGCGCTTGGCAAGGTATTTGGCAATGCCCGATTCGGCGCTGGTCGGCATCACCAATTCCACTTCCGCGCCTTGCAGAGGCAAAAACGCCACCTGCGATTGCTCGGCCGGCACGTCCCTCAATTCGTGCAACGCGAGGCCCAAGGCGTCGCGCCAAAACGACAGGGCCTTTTCCATGTCCTCCACGAGGACGGCGACATGATGAATCTTTTCGATAGCCGACATACGCTCTCCTTAATTCCTCGATCATGGAAAGTACGAACTACGCTCGTTTTTCGATCAGGTCTATATAAGCGCCCTCGAGCAGCGCTTCTGGGCCGACCCCCAGCCTGCTCATCAAATCCCAAGCGATGACCTGCCCCTCGGCCTCTTCCTGTCCTTCCCGCAAGACGACCTCCAGTTCAAGGAAGGCGCCCAAGCCCTCGACATCGTCCAGGTGAATGCGCGTCTGTCCAACCAGGTACAGGTAGCGGATCTTTCGCACCACGCCGCGCACGCCCAGGGCCAGCGAGAGCGTCTCTTTCAACGGCACAGGATCATCGGTCGTAAAGATGTGATAGTCGGAGCGTTTGGGGCCGGCAGCGTCGGGGCGGGAGTAAAAAATCAATTGCGCGGGAGCAGGCCCAAGTTCACGGAGTTTGAGGCGGCCACGTTCCGTATGAAAGAAAGTATCTACCTGGTGAATGACTTCTACAGGCGAATCGCTCAATTGTTCAGCGCGTTGGCGCAAGGCAAGAGGGTCTTGCACGCGGGCCTTGATTTCGATATTGGCGGGCATGGTAGATAGTTTACCATACCGTCCCCATCAAGGGGCAGAAACTTGCTCCTCATACCGCACCGTCAGTACCGGGCAGCCCGCCGCCTCGGCCACTTCAGCGGTCACATTGGGTGCATACAGTTGGCGAAGACCGTGCGCACTGTAAAGCGACCCCATGCACACCAGGCCGTACTCTTCTTCGTCCAGTTCGGCCAGGATCTCTTCCACCACATTTCCCCGCCGCACCTTCAACGAGGTTTCCAGGCCGGCCTGTTGCGCCATATCGAGCGCCTGCCGCAAGGTTCGGCCCAGTAAGGTTTGTGTGTCGAGCAAGTGGTCCCAATTCTCGCGTACCGCGCGCGCTTCGGGGTAATCCAGGTCGATTGGCGGAACGACGTGCAACAACGTCACGGGGGCCTTGATTTGGCCGGCAATCTGCAAGCCCAGGCTTTCGGCGCGCAAGCCATACGCCAAACCACCCAAGCAAATCAAGACACGTTGTGGCGGGATACAGGCCGTTGGAACGTACAGGAGCGGCCCGGCGACATCTGCCATCAACTGGCGAAAGGAACGTCCCAACAGCAAACGGCGCAAAGGCGGCCGCCCCAAGGGGCTTAGGACGGTCAGATAGTTTTTTTCGCGCGCTTTTTGCGGGATGACGTCTTCAGCCTGGCCTTCGACCACTTCCAGGCGATATGCCAGGCGCCTCGCCTCGAACAGGGCCACTGCCCGGCTAAAAATACTTTCCAGCGGATGCGATACGTCATCGATGTTTGGACGCTCGCGTCGCTCGATGATTCCTACCATGCTGAGGGGAAAATTCATGGTCTCGGCCAGCCAGGCCGCATATTCGATGGCCGGCCAGGTGACCGCATATCCGTTCGTCGCTACCAGTATTTCGGGATTCATCTTGTATCCAAACTCCTGCTCAGCGGAATAAAACGACTCCCAATATCCCCGCTCCAAGCAGGACGAGCGGAGAAGGAAGGTCGAACCCCAAAGCCAGGGCGCTTAGGGCAGCAATCAACAAGGTACGGCGTTTGATCGCTTGTGTGTTTTCATTGCGGAAAATCTTCCAGGCGACGATCACGATCAGCATGGCCACCGCAGGGCCAAGCCCCATCATGAAGCCCTGCATCCAAACTTGTCCCTCTAATTTTTCGAGCGCCGCCGCTACGGCCAACATAATCAAAGTGGGCGGCAAGATAGAACCAAGCAAGGCTGCAAGCGTCCCTGGCAATCCGCCGGCGGCAAACCCCACGAACATTGCTAGTTTGAGTGCCTCGCTGCCTGGCAGAAAATTCGAAAAACCAACCGCTTCGATGAATTGCGCCTCCGTCATGATCTTGCCAACGGCTTCCTTGTAGAGCAATCCCACAGAAGCCGGACCGGAGGTCGTCAGGATGTTGACTTTGATGAACATCCAGAACAATCGTCCCCAAACAACAAGCCTGGAATTTTTCATTAGAAAAGAAAGATCCCTATCAAACTGGCCAGCAGCAACACCAACGGCGCAGGCGCATCGAACCACAGCGCTGCCAGGCTGGCCGCACCGATGATAACCATTTGCCAATTGACAATCCCGCCGTTACTGCCAGCAAAAACCTTCCAGGCTACGAATACCATCAGAACTGCTACGGCGGGCGTCAATCCCTCTACGAAACGGTTCACCCAGGCCTCACGCCGTAAACGGTGCAAGATTGTGACCACGCCCAACATCAACAACGTAGGCGGCAAAACCGAGCCAAGCAACGCCGCCAACGCGCCTGCTACCCCCGCTGCCGCATATCCCACGAACATAGCCAACTGCAACGCATCGGAGCCAGGCAAGACAGACGAGAACCCCACTGCTTGCACGAATTGGGATTCGGTCATAATCGAGCCAACCGCTTCCTTGTAGAGCAGCCCCACGGAAGCCGGGCCAGAAGTGCTCAGTAAATTGACCTTGATGAACAGCCAGAAAAGTCGTATCAGCGTTTCCATAACTATATGTTTTTTACCAGGTATAACGCCCCTCTCTCGAAACCGCGCGCCAGGTAGTATAACCGCGTGCCAACCGCCGCAATGACAGCCAACCGCTCGAAACCGCGTTCACGAGCGATGTTGACCGCCTGCTCCAGCAATTGCGTTCCCAACCCGGCGTGTTGCGCCGCGCCTTCCTGCTCCGCACCCACTGGCAGGGACTGGCCATAAACATGCAGCTCGCGAATCAACGCCGCACCACGCAAATCTTCCAAACCAGTAGGGGGAGAATGCGGCCCCGGCAACGACAGGCGGAGAAAAGCCGCCAAATGATCGTCTGGCGTCACGAACGAAAGGAAACGCTCCTCTGCGCCGTCTGCCTGGTAGATCAGGTCTTCGAGCCGAAGCGTCTCGGGATGCACCAGCCTGCCCCGTACCTCGCGGCAGCGTATACACTGACAGGCCGTACCGCGCCGCTGCAACTCGCGCTGAACATCTTGCCGCAACGAGGTGCGCCGATTCCCTTCCACCACGCGCGTAGACGGAATATCGCGGATGACGCGGTTGACGCGACAATAACGCGGGATGGTGGGCTTGACATCGGCAATCAAGCGAACCAACTCCTCGGTGGTGTAAGGGCGGAATTCCCCGCGCTGCCAGTAATCGTACAACTCTGCATTGGCAAGCAACTGAGTGGGGTAAATCTTGATCTCGTCTGGGCAAAGGCCATCCCACAAGCGGGCGAAATCAGCGCGATCCGAGTCGGGGGTGGCGCCGAGCAAATTGGGCATCCAATGAAGAACGATTTTGAATCCCGCCGCCCGCAGCAAGGCTACCGCCCGCCGCGCGGTTGCCGTGTCATGCCCGCGTTGGTTGAGCGTCAGGATGCGGTCATCCAGACTCTGAGCGCCCATCTGCACTTTGGTCACGCCCAAATACCGCAGCCAGCGCAACTCGTCTGGCGTGATCTCGTCTGGCCGGGTTTCGATGACCAACCCCACATTCCGATGAGAGGCGGTTTCGTTGAAAGCCTGAACATCTTCCAACTCCGTTTCCTCTCCCTGCGCTGGAAAGATGGTGGCAAGGGGAGCGTTCAGCGCCTCGAAACAACGTCGGACGAACCACTCCTGATAATCACGACGATAAGATGACCAGGTGCCGCCCAGGATGAGCAGTTCTATCTTGTCCGTTGGATGCCCTACCGCCTCCAACGATTCCAGGCGCGACCGCACCTGCGCATAAGGGTCGAAATCATGTTCCAACCCACGCATGGCGCCTGGTTCATCTGGCAGGTATGATTTAGGCATACGCACATCGGTTGGGCAAAAAATACATTTTCCCGGGCAAGGGTAAGGCTTGGTCAGCACCGTCACGGTGGTCACGCCTGAGAGCGTGCGCACCGGCTTCAAGCGGATACGTTCCAGCAGACGCGCGTCCTCAGGCAATTCGCCCGCTTCTACCATCCGATAATAAGCCGCCACCAGCGCATGTTTACCCAAATAACCGCCACCGGGCGCCGGGTGGCGGCGCAAACTCTCCATAACCGGCCTGCCGCGCTGCACCTCGGCCAGCACTTGCCGCGCCAGTGCCAATTTTTCAGGGGTCAGGGAATGAGCCTGCAACCAGTCTGCTTTGCTCGCCACCTTCCACCTCATTCCCTTTGGAGCAGCCCCGAAGAAACATCCAGGCGGAAATTCTGCTGCACCTCCGCAATATCCTTTTTGCGGAACATCTCGGTGTGCAGGCCGCATTCGATCTTACCAACCCTAGCCCAACGCCCGGCGCGTTCATTCTCGCCCAAGCCAACCGCAATCGTGCAAGGCGCGCAACCAATACTGCGATAGCCCTTCTCCGTCAGAGGATGAATGGGCAGGTGATGTTCCTGGATATAGGCTTCCACATCTGCCTTCGTCCAATTCAACAAGGGATTGATCTTCAGCAAGCCATTTTGGAACTCCAGAATCTGTGCCTGCGCCCGTATAGGAGTCTGATCCCTGCGAATGCCGCTGATCCAGGCCTTCAAATCCTTGAGTGCTTTTTGCATCGGCTGTACTTTGTGGAGGTAACAGCACAGGTCAGGGTCTTCTAACGGCAGGGAACGCACATGCTGGCGTACGAATACATCCCAACGCGAGTCGCGATACAGGTCGAGAACGTTCAATCGCCACTCCGAGGCGACCTTTTCCCGAAAGATGAGCGTATCCCAAAAGTGATAGCCTGTATCCAAAAACAAAACCAGCAAATCGCGTCGGATGCGCGTCGCCATGTGCAGCAATGGCATAGATTGGGTCTGAAAAGACGAACTCAAGGCAATCTGCGGCCAAAACGTCTCTATCGCCCAGGCCAAGATTTCTGGCGGCGTCTTGTGTTCGAACTCATCCGAAAGTCGTCGTATTTTCTCTGCACTCAACATGGAAAGCGAATTATAACTCGCTATAATAAGCATGTGAACGCAGAGATCGCGCAACGTCTACTGGCTCTCAACCAGCAATTCTACACTGACTTTGGAACGTCCTTTTCGGCCACGCGCAACCGCCTGCAACCGGGCGTGCGGCGAATAGTAGAGTCGCTAAAAGGGGATGAGACGATTCTCGACCTGGGCTGTGGGAACGGCGAATTGGCGCGGGCGCTGGCGAAGAATGGTCACCGCGCCGCGTATCTGGGCCTAGACTTCAGCCTGCCTCTGCTTTCTGAGGCGGAATCCTACCCCTATACGTTCCCGGCTACCTTCCGGCGCGTCGACCTGACGCAGTGGGCAGAGGGGGGATGGCAGTTGTCAGTCATCAGTGAGCAGTTATCAGTGAGCAGTGAGCGGTTGCCAGTGAGCAGTGAGCAGTCAGCAGTGAACAGTGAGCGATTATTCGGCACGAGCCATTGGTCGCTCATCGTCGCCTTTGCAGTCTTCCACCACTTTCCCGGCCAAAGCCTGCGCCTGGGAATACTTCATGCCGTTCGCCAACTCCTAACACCGGGTGGACGGTTTGTCCTCTCGAACTGGCAATTCTTGAATAGTCCACGCCTGCGAGGGCGCATTCATCCATGGAGCGAAATCGGCCTGAAACAAGAAGACGTGGACGCTGGCGATTACCTGCTCGACTGGCGCGCCAACGGGCGCGGCCTACGCTATGTCCATCACTTCGACGAGAAAGAACTGACAGGGCTGGCCGCCTCGAGCGGGTTCAAAATTATCGAAACTTTCTACTCTGACGGCAAAGAGGGCAATCTAGCCGTGTACCAAACCTGGGAAAAAGCGTAACACAGACTCCCCGGCAGTCCTTGTCGAGCGCAGATTGTGGATTCGAACCGCTCAGAAGGCAGAGAGCGCAGAGTTTCCCTTCGTTTTTTGCAACTCGGCAGCCTTCGCGAACTCTGCGTAACTGCCTACTCTGGGTAATTTCTGATGGCAACGTATGACTTTTGGTCGTTCCAGAGACAGGTCGAAGACTTGTCTGGCGCCTTGTGGGGCAAATCTCCAATTTGCCGATTTCCGCAAGTCAGAGACCTATCTATTGTACACAAGTCTGCTTTTAGTAGGTTTAGGTAGATTTTTGGCACTTTGCTCTCCCCATATTTAGGGGAAAGCATCGCGCTAATCCCAATATCTGGCAGGCTGAACGAGATATGCACAATGGACAGGTCAGAGACTTGCGCCACAGGTAGGCAGTTACCCTGAAATTCATTTCGCTCGCGCTACATGAGGTCCCCAGTGATGGGGGGAGGTTCAGGTATGGCGACGGGCCGTCATGTAATACAGTATGCGTGCCAGGGTAATGACCAGCACCATGCCCGACAGGACGCTGCCCAAAACCAGGAACAGCCGCGTCCAATCTTGCAGGCGAGCGGCGAGGAGACGACGCTCGGGGATACGGATGCGCCGGCCGAGGCGTTGGGCAAAGTTCGGGGGCGGGACCACCGGCCTCAGGGTCCCGGCTAGATGCGCTTCGAGCGAGTGCAGGGATTCGGGAGAAAGTAAGGCGTCTTTACGCTTGCGCATAAGGTTCCCAGGTTCAGGTCTCAGCAGGGTACAGTACCAGTCCAATCGTGCCGGGGCCGAAGTTGGCGGCCAGCGAGATGGATAGTTCTGCCATCACGGCTTCCTTGAAGTTGAAGCGTTTTTTGACTTCTTCCAGCATGGCTTGTCCGGCCTGGGGGTCACGCGCGTGCAATACACCCACCAGGACGGGTAGGTCGCCAACGGCGGCGCGTCCCATCTCCAACACGCGCTCCAAAGCGGCTTTGCGGGTGCGCACTTTGTCGGCCATGTTGACCAGGCCATTTTGCAGCACTGCAATAGGTTTGACGTTCAAGACCGAGGCCAGCGCCGCCGACAGGGCGCCAACTCGCCCGCTCATGCGCGCATAGGCGAGCGTGTCGAGGGTCAGGATGATTTGGACGCGCGCGCGGACGTTTTCGAGGTAAGCGACGATGTCTTCCACGCTCTTGCCGGCGCGCTCCATCAGGCGCGCGGCGCGACACATGAAGCCCAGACCCATCGAGCCGCCGGCCGAGTCGAAGGGGATGACTTTGAACAAATTCTTGACTTCTTGGGCTGCCGCCACCGCCGAGGCAAAGGTGCCAGAGAGTTTGCTGGTAACGTGAATGGAGAGGATGGTGTCGCCTGTTTGGGCAATTTTCTTATAGAACTCGCTGAATTGATGCGGCGAGGGCTGCGAGGTTTGGGGAATTTTGCCGCTTTCGTCTACCAGTTTGTAGAAGCCCTCATTGTCCAGTTCCTCGAATTGCAGGTAAGTCTTTTCGCCAAATTGAATGTTGATGGGAATAACATGGATGTCGTATTGTTGCTCCCAGCCGGCGGGTAAGTCGGCTGCGCCGTCGGTCACGATTCTAAGCATGATTTACTCTCCTTCTAAAGTCGGCGTTTCTCCGAGTTGGTCGCGCAACGCCAATAAGGTACGGTGATATAAACTCTTGACGGCGCCTTCGCTGCGTCCCATGATTTGACCAATTTCGGCATTGGAGAGGTTCTCCACGAACTTCAGGATGAGGAGATGCTGCCGGTCAGGTGGCAGTTTTCGGATCAGACGCAACAATGCCTCTTGCTCTTCGGTATGAACCAGCGCCGTCTCCGGATGATCGCCTCGAGCAGGTAGGACGGGCAGGTCTTCGAGCGGGATTTCCTGCCGGCGGCTGCGGTCACGATGCCAGTTGGCGACCAGGTTGTGCGCAATACGGTACAACCAGGCCGAGAACGGGACGCCGCGGTCGGTATAGTGGTGGATGTGATTCATCGCGCGCTGGAAGACTCGCGCGGTGAGGTCCTCCGCGTCGTGCATGTTCCCCGTCCGGTAATAGACGTAGTTGAAAATACGCTCGGTGTAGCGCTGATATAGTTCGCCAAAGGCATCCTTGTCGCCCTGGGCGGCGCGCATCAACACTTCGCTTTCGAGATATTCCTGCTCCGGCACTGATTCGACCTTACCGGCGGGTTCAATAACGTTAACCCCGCCGGATTCAAGAAGTTACAATGAGTATATCAGACCCGGAAGATTTTAGAAACCTTTTTGTAACTACAAGACTTTCGCCAATTTTGTTTAAGCACCATATTTGGCGGTTTTCAGGAAATCGAAGCACCATATATGGCAGTCGTTTTCTCGAAAATTTCGCATAAACTATAAAAAGGCGAAACTACAGTAACTACTT
>FWWM01011380.1_pt1 | contig 15235 bp, 10 predicted proteins | sample 2228351 | NCBI WGS metagenome assembly FWWM01 (sample SAMEA103939774, study PRJEB20133) | metagenome | reverse complement strand
GCACTCGCTCACCGCCATCTCCGTCTCGCTCGAAACCGCCCGGGCGTATTTCGACCTCGACCGCGAAAAGAGCCGCAGCCTCCTTGATTCGTCTCTGCAAGCCACCCGCACCGGGCTGGAGGAGACCCGCCGCGCTCTGCGCGCCCTGCGTTCTTCGGATTTGGAAGACCTGGGACTGCGGCTCGCCCTGCAAAAACTGGCCCAATCCGCCGCTGCCCGCGCCGCTCTGGACCTCGAACTGGCGCTGCAAGACCCCTTGCCTTCTCTCAGCCCCGATGTGGAGCAAGCCATCTACCGCGTGGCGCAGGAGGCGATAGAAAACGCCGCCAGACATGCCCGCGCGAAAACATTGAGCATCCAGCTTTCTCACAACGAGCAGACCACGCTCATCGTCGCCGATGACGGCATCGGCTTCGATGTCAAAGTGAGCGCCTCCAGCAGTCATTTTGGGCTGATGGGAATGCGCGAACGCGCCACCCTGGCAGGAGGCAGGCTGAGCGTGGAAAGCCAACCTGGCAAAGGCACGCGGGTTGTGCTGACGATACAGGTACAAAGGTGAGGTATGAAAATCCTGATCTGCGACGACCAGGCAGTTATCCGCGACGGACTGGAAATGCTTCTCTCGCTCGAGAAGGATTTCCAGATCGTCGGTTGCGCCCGGGGCGGGCAGGAAGCGCTCGAACTCACCGCCCAGAAATCACCCGATCTGGTGTTGATGGATTTGAAAATGCCGGGCATGAACGGCATCGAAGCCACGCGCGAGATGCGGAAGAAATTTCCCCGCGCCAAAATCCTGGTCCTGACGACCTACGACGATGACGAATGGCTGTTCGACGCCATCCGCGCCGGGGCTTCGGGTTACCTGTTGAAAGACACCCCGCGCCAGAGAATTGTGGAAGCCATTCGCGGCACGCTGGCGGGCAAAACTTTCGTGGACCCGGCGGTGGCTGGCAAACTGCTTCAGCAAGTGGCGGGGCATCCGTCTCAGCCCGCTTCGCTGCTCGCCCAAAAACTCACCGAGCGCGAACTGGACGTGTTACGCCTGCTCGCCAGGGGCATGACCAACGCCGAGATAGCCGCCGCGCTGTATCTCTCTGAAGGCACGGTGCGCAATCATATCAGCGCCATTCTGGACAAACTGGGGGTCAGCGATAGAACGCAGGCGGCGGTGCTTGCGATTCAGCATGGGTTGTAAGCCTTCAGAATGGCTGGTTTAAGGGCGGCATGGCGGGAAGCAGCCTGCCCAGAATCTGACCATGCGGTGGATCCCCGCTTTGAAACACCGGCGTCCGCGGCGCTTTCACCCAACTGGTTCCTGACAGCTTCAGACTGCTGCGCGGGATCTGCGTCGCGTTCGCCTCCAGCACATACGGCTCGCACTCTGGCGCTTCCTGCAGGGTCTCCGCAGCATCGTCCACGACACAGCCGCCTCGCGATAGCGCCCCCGGCCAAACATCCGATACCAGGCGCGCCAAACGTTCTGTCCGCCTCTAAACTCCGCAGGCCGGGGTGTGGGGCGACCCGGTTGCCCTGCTCATAACCGGTGTGGCGGTCAGGTGCTGCCCTGAAGGGGTCGAGGGGTGGGGCAACCGGGTTGGCCTACCATTACAGAACGTGCACCGGATCAACATCAACGCTCCACCCATAGAGCGGCTCAAGCGCATCGAGGGCGGCGTTGATCGTCCGCTCGTCGGCCGGCGGCGCGGCGCGCAGAATCAGGTGCCAGCGCCAGCGCCCGCGCACGCGCTGAATGAAGGCGGGCGCCGGCCCGATCAGGCGCCAGTCTGCCAGTTCGCGCTGCTTGAGCAGGGCCTGCGCCCGCAGCGCCAGGCGTTCGGCCTCGCGCTGCGCGGCGCGTGGGTTGTCGGCGGCATACACCAGGCGCACCAGCCGGCTGAAGGGCGGGTAGCCGGTTGCGCGGCGGAAGGCGATCTCCTGGGAGAAGAAGCGCCTGTAGTCGTGCTCCTGGGCGGCGAGCAGGGCGTAGTGTTCGGGGTTGTAGGTCTGAATGAGCACCTGAGCGCCCTCAGAGCGCCTCCCGGCCCGCCCGGCCACCTGGGTCAGCAATTGAAAGGCCCGTTCGCCGCTGCGGAAATCGGGCAGGTGCAGGCCGGTATCGGCGGCCACAACGCCAACCAGGGTCACCCCGGGCAGGTCGAGGCCCTTGGCGATCATCTGGGTGCCGACGATGACATCGGCTTCGTGGCGCAGCAGCGCATCGAGCAGCCGCTCATGGGCGCCTTTGCCGCTGGCGCTGTCGCGATCCCAGCGGAGCACGCGGGCGGCGGGAAAGAGCGCCCGCACCTCCTCGGCCACGCGCTGGGTGCCGACGCCGAAGCTGCGCACGCGCGCGCTCAGGCAGCGCGGGCAGATCACCGGCAGCGCGGCGTGGGCGCCGCAGGCATGGCAGAGCAGCATGGTTCCCTGGCCCGGCTCGTTCCCGGCGTCCTCGGAGTGGTAATGCACCGTCAGCGGGCTGGAGCAGGCGCTGCAACTGGCCACGTAGCCACAATCCCGGCACATCACGAAGGAGGCTGCGCCGCGCCGGTTGAGGAAGAGCAAGGCCTGCTCGCCCCGCGCCAGGGTAGCGGCGAGGGCCTGGTGCAGCGGCTGGCTGAAGATCGAGGCGTTGCCCTGCTGAAGTTCGGCGCGCATATCCACGATCCGCACCGGCGGCAGCGGCAGGGTGCGCGAGCGGGGCAGCCCGTCGGCGCCAATCGAACTGCCCACGCGCTCGGGGAGTTCCAGCAAGCGGTAGCGGCCCTCCCGCGCGGCGTGGTAGCTCTCCACTGCCGGGGTCGCGCTGCCCAGGAGGGTGACTGCGCCGCTGAGGGCCGCGAGTTGCAGCGCCGTGTCACGCGCGTGGTAGCGGGGGCTGCCCTCGTGCTTGTAGCTCAATTCGTGCTCTTCGTCAACGATCACCAGCCCCACGCGCTCCAGGGGGGCAAACACCGCCGAGCGCGAGCCGATGGCCACTGCCGCCTCGCCGCGGCGCAGGCGGCGCCAGGCATCGTAGCGCTCGCCCAGGCTCAGACCGCTGTGCAGCACGGCCAGTTGACCCGGAAAGCGCGCGGCGAAGCGGCGCACCAGTTGCGCAGTCAGGGCGATCTCGGGAACCAGCACCAGAGCCTGGCGGCCCAGTCGCAGGGTGCGGGCAATGGCGCGCAGGTAGATCTCGGTCTTGCCGCTGCCGGTGATCCCGTGCAGGAGGAAGACCGGCGCCGGCGCGCCCCTGGCGCCGGCCGCCTCATCGCGGCTCGCGGCCTGTTCAAGGGCCTGGACGATAGCTTCGTAGGCCGCGCGTTGCGCCGGAGTCAGCGGCGGAGGCTGGTCGGGCGGCACGGCGACACTCAGAGGATCGCGCTGCACCTCGCGGGTTTCGAGCGCCACCAGCCCCCGCCGCTCCAGGGCGCGCAGCAGGGCGGCGCTTGCGCCGGTCGCGGCGTAGAGTTCCGCCAGGGGAAAGGCAGGCGACCCATGTTCTCCGGCTTCTGTGCGGCGCGCGGCCAGCCATTCAAGGACGGCGCGCTGGCGCGGCGCGCGACGCAGGGCCTCCAGCGTTTCCGGCAGGGTCGCCAGCGGGACACGTAGGCGCGCCAGGCGCTCGACGCGGGGGCGGACCCGGGGAGGCGTTGTGGTCGCGCCTGCGACGATCAAGCCCCGCTCGGCCAGCGCGGTGTAGGCGGCGCGCAGCTCGGCGTCGCTGCCGCGCAGCGCCCGGCGCAGCGCCGCCTCGTCCTGTTCGCCGCGGGTGCGCAGGTAGTACAGGATCGCCCGCTCACGTTCCGGGAGGGCCGGCAGATCGGCGTTGAGGCCGGTGGGGGTGGTGCGCCAAGTGGTCGCGCGTTGCTGACCCACGCCGGGGGGCAGCAGCAGGCTCAGCACGGCGTAGAGCGGCGCGCGGTAGGTGCCGGCAACCCACATCGCCAGGAGCAGGCCCGTCTCGGTGATCACCGCCTCAGGGTCGGCCAGGCCGATGATCTCGCGCAGGTGCTCGGCGGGCGCGGCGAGCGCCGTCAGACGCAGTACCACCCCCTGCACCTGACTGCGACGCAAAGGCGCCCAGACCAGTTGTCCGGGGCGCACGAGGCTCTGGAGGTGCGGCGGCACGCGGTACGAGAGCACCGGCGACGTTCCGCCGCTGGCGTTGAGGGCGATCTCCGCGACGATTTCGGCTGCCATAGGCGCAGTATAGCACCATATGCAGGCGCGCCTTGCAGAGACGCAGCGCCGCTGCGCCTCTACGCCCGGACCCTCCCCGCAGGCAGGGAGATGGAGAACCCGTAGCTATGCTACAATCCCCCCGCGTGATCGCTTCGTTCCGCGCACAGCTCTGGCGCGCGCCGGCGCTGTAGTTCAGGTCGGCTCTTCCAGCCTGAGCGTTCGTGGAATGTGAAGTTTCAAAGACCATCAGCCGGCAACGGTCGCCGCAACCTGTCACGCTGGTTTGAACCATGCCCTACCACGAACCCATTGTCGTGGAGCGACGCCAGCTCGGCGCCTTGACCCTGGCGCGCTGGCACGTTCCGGATCTGGCGCGCGCCATGCGCCCCGGGCAGGCCATGCTCGCCCGCTGCGCGCCGCCTGAAAGCGACGATCCATTGCTGCGGCGAACGCTATTCCCCGCCGATGCCGACCCGCACACGGGCGTGGTGGAGGTGCTTCTGGCGCCCGAAGAGCGCGGCCTGGCCTGGCTTGCCGCCCAGCCGTCGGGGGCGCGGCTCGATGTCTATGGTCCGGTTGGAAACGGGTTCACCCTCGCCGAGCAGACGCGCAACCTGCTGCTGGCCGGGGCCGGCCCCACCGTGCCGGCGCTGCTCTTCCTTGCCCGCGCTGCGGTGGCGCGGGGCGTTGCCGTGGCGCTGCTGGTGGCCGCTGCGGGCGCCGACGTATTGCCACCGCCCTTCCTGCTGCCCTCGGATGTCGAGTACCTGACGGAGGCGAGCGGCGAAGCAACCCTGCCGGCGCTGCTCGCCGGCGCCCACCTCGCCAGCGGCCCTGCCCTGAGCGGAGCGCCGCCGGGGTGGGCCGATCAGCTCTGCCTGGGGCTGACGGCGCCGCTATTGGCGCCGGTGATCGAACAGGTACGCGCAGGCACGTTGCGCTGGGAACGGGGCTTCGCTCAGACGGCCCTGGCAGGCGTGATGCCCTGTGGCGTGGGCACGTGCCAGAGTTGCCTGGTCGAGACCCGCAGCGGCGCGCGCCTCCGCTGCAAGGACGGGCCGGTCTTCGACCTGCGCGACCTGCGAAGCTGACGGGGTCAGCGGACCTCGCCCTGAATCTCGCGGTAGCTCTTGAGGAACCAGCGCGTCACGTTACGGTAGCGATCCTCGCGCCCGATGAGCAACTGGTGCAGGGTGCTCTCAGGGTCGTCAAGGTCTGTACCGTCGAGGGCCTCGAGGGCGGCAAAGCGGTAGAGCGGCTGGTAGAGGGTAATGCCCGGCGCCAGGCTGATCCAGCGCCGCTGGAAGGCGGCGTAGTCGGCGCTACGAGCGGCAAGCTCGCTCTCGACGCGGGCGCTGGTGAGCAGATCGTCAACCTGGCTATCGGACAGGCCGGCGTAGTTCAGCCCTGTATCGGCGCGGCTGGAGTGCCACAGGGCAAAGGGGTCAGGGTCAGGGCCAAGGCGCGTCCAGGTGTGCAGGGCCAGGTCGAAGTCGTGGGCGCGCAGGCGGGCCTGCAACGCCGGCCCATCGAGTTCGACCACACTGATGCGCAGCCCGAGCTCGCCCCACTGGCGAGCGATCTCATCGGCGACGGCGCGGCGCTTCGGCTCATTATCCACCAGCAACTCGAGGGTCAGGGCGCGTCCGGCGCGCCGGAGCGTACCGTCGGCACCACGGTCGAAGCCCGATTCGCTCAGGATGCGCGCGGCGGTGGCAGGATCAGGCGCATACCAGCGCGCCTGAGGGTCATAGGCCCACCAGCCGGGGAGGATGGGCGTATCAAGGGGCGTTGCCGAGCCATTCAGGGCGCGCTCGATCAGCGCGTCTTTGTTAAGGCCGTGGGCCAGGGCGCGGCGCAGGTTCAGATTGTCGAGCGGCGTGCGGCGCAAATTAAAACTCAGGGTGGTGTACTCATCGAGGGGCACAAGCGCTCCGCGGAGACCGGCGGGCAGGTCATCAATCGCGTCCGTTCCGGTCAGACGGGCGCCGTAGGCCGTCACATCGCCGCGGGCAAGGGCGGCGAAGGCGGCCTCGGGCGAGGCCATGAAGCGCAACTCGAGACGCTCGACGTAGGGACGGCCGCCGAAGTAGCGCTCATTGGCCGTGAGCACGGCGCGATCCTCGCGCAGTTCAACCAGGCGATAGGGGCCGGTGCCCACCAGCCGTTCGGCCAGTGCTCCGGCGACCCAGGCCTCCGGCGGGTTGCCGGCAAACAGGTGGGCCGGCAGGATCGGCACGCGGGCCATGCTCAAGAACGGCGCGAACGGCGCGGTCAGCGTGACGCGCACGGTATAGGCGTCCAGCCGGTCCACCAGCACATCTTGCCAGACAGCGGCGAGCGCCGGTTCGCCGGGCTGATCGATTACCTGCAACGCCCGCAGGGTAAAGACCACATCATCGGCGGTGAAGGGCCGGCCATCGTGCCAGGTGAGGGTGCGCCGCAGGTTGAATTCATAGATCGTACCGCTCGCGTCAACCTGGTAGGACTGAGCCAGCGCCGGCTCGATCAGCCCATCGGCGCCGATACGTACCAGGCCATCGAAGATCAACGCAATCAAATCGCGGCCCACCGGGTCGGCGAGCGGATCGTTGAGCAGGGGAACGGGGCGTACCGGGGCGCCAACCACGGCCTCGACGTAGGAACCGCCGACCAGAGGCGTCGCCACCGACGCGTTGCGCAAGGCCACCGCGCCGAGCAACCAGGCGATCAGCATAATGCTCAACGCAGCGATGACAATTTGCCAGCGAATGCGACGGGCCATCAGTGGTCCACACGCTGCTGATACGACGATGGAGAAACGGGGCGCCTCCACTCCCCTGCCGGCGGAGAGGGCCCGGGGGGGGCTGCGCCCTCCCGGGAAAACCCCCGGGTTCACCCTGTCGTTACGCAGCGCAGCTAGCCAAAAATCGGCAGGCTGGCGATCAACGAGAGCAGCAGAAACGACGTGCTCAGGACCAGGGTGGCCTGGTAGAGGGTCTTCTCCAGGCCCCGGCGCGTGCGGTAAATCGAGCTGGCGTCGCGGTTAGCCATACCCGGGCTGCGCGCCTGCAAGACCACCAGGGCGATCAGTACCACACTAATGATGATCAGGGCGATGTACAGCGCAATTTCCACAACGGCGCTCCTTCGTTCGATTGCAGATTGGTCGCAGCTAAAAGCGATCACCGTCGCGCTGATACGCCAGCGGGTTGCCTGGAAATGCATCAGGCGCCCATGCGGCTTTGTTGCGCGAATGTAAGTAAGCGCATCGGGCGAGTGTGGCGGCAGAGGTGAGCCTGCGGCAGCTTCGCTCCCACTGACAGCAGGACATTGTACCATATGTTCACATCCGACGGTCATGCGGCTGCGCCGCACAACCCCGGAATGAAACGTGTAGAGACGCAGCGCCGCTGCGTCTCTACGCCCAAACCCTCCCGCCAGGGAGGGGTGTGGGGAAACCCGGTTTCCCCATTTCCCAACCGCGGTTGGGAACGGCTGGCGCCCCACAGGCAGGGGTGCGGTTCGACAGGCTCACCGCAGGTGGGGAAACCCGGTTTCCCCGTATTTTCACCTCAGCCTTCATTCCGTCGTATCCGTTCAGGCACCCCCGGAAGGGAGCAGTTTGGGGGCAGGCTGATTCGCCCAATACGCGGTAACGGCCGCAATCAGGTAGGGAAAGAGGGGACGCTCGTGCTGCTGACAGGTCGCGCTCACGGTGAGCATGCGCTCGACAAAGCGGCTCCCTCCGTCGCTCTGGGTGCCGTAGCTCCCTTTGCGCCAGAGCACGGCCGGACGCAACGCCCGCTCGGCGGCGTTGTTGGTCGGCTCGATGCCCTCCACCTCCACGAACGTCCACAGGGCATCCCAGAGGCGAATCAGCTCACTACACAGGCTGCTGAGCGCGTGGCCGTCATGCTGGACGACCTGCATCCGCGCCCACATGGCCTGTTGGATGGGCTGCAGCATCGCCCGCAGCGTCGCCCGGTCGATGGCCCCTTCGCGGAAGCGATCCCACACCGCGAAGACGAGGTCGGCGAGCGCGAGCAGGGCGGCGGCATCAGCTTGCCAACGCCCTTTGGATTCGAACCGGCTGCGCAGATTGCGGATGAGGTGCGCCCAGCACACCTGGCGTCGTTCAGGCGGAATGCTGTTGTAGGCCGCCAGCCGATCCGACGTCACCCGCCCCGTAAAGGTGGGATCCAGGAGGGTCTGCAACTGCGTCTTGCCGCGGCCCAGCTGGATCAAGAACAGGGTCGCCAGCGTGCCCACCGCGACCCACAGCCATGGCTTGCGCGATCCTTCGCGCCACCTGGTCTCGTCCACATGGACGTGGTCGGCCTCGGCAATGGCGGCCTGCACCTCGGCCTGGGCGGGAGCGAGCGCCGCACTGGCCACCTGTTGGAGCTGCCAGACGCTGCCGACACTGATGGGGATCTGCCAAACCAGCTGCATCAGATCCACCAGTTCGCGGTTACTGATGCGGTAGCGTCCGTGCAGCAAGGCAATCAGCGCCACCAAGCGGGGGCCGAACGCGCCTGGCGGCACGTCATCAGGCCGTTCTGCCGGCACCCACGCCTGACAGCACGGACAGACCAGGGTGTGATACTGGTATTCGGTGACCTCCGGAGGGGCCAGCGGAATCTCCCACACCTGCTGGCGTCGCGGGGAACCAACGGGGTCAAGATCGTCGGGCAGCGCGTGCTGACACGCCGGGCAACTGGTGGGCCGCAGGGGAACGACCGCGCTTACCTCGCTTACCGGCATGAGGTCGCGTTGCTGGTCGGGATGCCCCGGCTGCGCACCTTTGGTCTTGGGCTTGCCCCGTGGGGTTTTAGCGGGTCGCGGCGGTGCCGAGGGCGGATCGGACGAGGGGGGCTTGGAAGAGTTTTGCGAGTTCTGGTTCAGGCGCGCCTCGAGCGCCGCGAGCTTGGTCACGAGCAGGGCGATAAACTGGCGCACCTCGGGTGGGGTGGCCTGCCAGGCGTCCTCACTCAGTTCAGATGGGCATTGTGGCTCGTCCATAGGCGTAGTATGCCGGATTCTGCCGATTCTCGCAACGCAGAACGGCGTCTAGCTCCCCGTCCTGAACGGATACGTGCTGCCCAGCGTGGCAATCCACAATCCAAAATCTAAAATCTAAAATGGTATAAGGGCCTGGATGCGGGCAAGCTGCCCACGCGCCCGCGAGAAGGGCGAACGCGTACCTGGCGGGGGTTGCCCTATCACAGCGCAGCGTGGAGGATCGCCGTCAGTTCTTCGTCGCTCAGGGTAATGGGGTTGCCCTGCATACTGCTAGCGCGGCTGGCGCGGGCCACGATTGCGGGGAAGTCGCTGGTAGTGATGCCATACGCCGCCAGGCGCGGAATACCCAGCTCGTCGGCGAGGGCCGTAGCCCACACCGCGCCCTGCTCCGGGGTTGCCGCCGGTTCGCCGGTGAGCAGGCGCGCCGCTTCGGCGTAGCGCGCCAGGGCCGGCGCGTGGGGCGCGCGCTCGCGCAAGGCCCCAATGTTGGCAGCCATCACCGGGCCAAGCAGCCGCGCGCAGATCGCCCCGTGCGGGGCCGCGTACATACCGCCAAGCGGCGCGGCGAACCCGTGGACCGCGCCGAGCCGGGCGTTGGCCAGGGCCAGGCCGCCGCAGAGACTGGCGAGAGCCATGTCCTCGCGCGCCTCCCGGTCGCTACCATCGTGGCAGGCCCGCCGCAGACTGCGCCCCGCCCGCCTCAACCCCTCGCGGCAAGGCCCATCGGTGAGCGGCGTAGCCGCCGGGCTAACAAAGGGCTCCAGGCATTGCGTCAGAGCGTCCATGCCTGTGCTGGCAGTGACCGCCGCGGGCAGGTCATAGGTCAACTCGGGGTCAACCAGGGCCACTCGCGGCAGCATCAGCGGGCTGCGCAGGCTCACCTTAACCCTCTCTGCGGGCACGCCGAGCACCGCGTTGCGGGTCACCTCCGAACCGGTGCCGGCGGTCGTCGGAATGGCAATACAGGGCAGGGGCGCGGCCACCAGGGGTTGCCCGCGCCCCACCACCTCCAGGTAGTCAAGCGGATCGCCCGGGTTAGTTGTCAGCGCAGCGATGGCCTTGCCAGCGTCGAGGGCGCTGCCGCCGCCCAGCGCCACGACCAGATCGCAGCCCTCGGCGCGGGCCAGGGCCGCCCCCGCCGTGGCAGCCTCCACCGTCGGTTCGCCGGCCACCGCAAAGGTAACCACTGCGACCCCGGCGGCGCGCAGGGTCTCGAGCAGCGGCGCCAGGCGCTCAGGGTTGCGCCCCCCCACGACCAGCGCCCGGCGGCCAAGGGCGGCGGCGAGCGCGCCGGCCTCGCGCAGCGCCCCCGTGCCGAAGATGATCCGGCCCGCAGTGGCAAACTCGAACCTCATCGCGGCAACTCCCATCCGGCGGGTTCAGGGAACACCGCGCGGTAGCGCACGCTGCTGCGCGGCTCCGCCATCATCCCGGCTACCTGGTCGCGCCAGAGGGCGTAGTGGGCGGTGGCCTTATGCGCTGCCGGGGCCTCGTCGTCGCGGTAGATCTCGACCAGGATGAAGCGCGTCGGATCGTCCTCTTGCTGGATGACGTCAAAACGCACCACTCCCGGCTCCTGCACACTGTTACGGGCGTTCTCCAGCGTTGCCGCGCGAAAAGCCTCGACGAACTCAGGCTTTACGTGGACATGCACATGCACGATCTGCATCGCCCCACCTCCGTCGCCTTCACGGTGTATCCGGCAAGGAGCGCTTGCAGGAGGGCAGAACCCTCCCGGACCCCCTTGAAGAACTCGCCGGATGCGCCTCGTAGTACCGTGACCCGATTGTACGATACAGGTTGCCGGGGTGGCAAGCCCTCTGTACCGGGAGGAGCGCCCCGCGTCGCCCCGGGGCGCCCCCGCTCCCCCCTCTCCCGCAAGGGAGCGAGGGGCCGGGGGGTGAGGACAAGCAGCCCATCCGGACGCCATGGCTGCCGCGAGTCCTCACCCCCTGGCCCCCTGGTATCTTGGTACCGGGAGGGCGGGAAATGCGGTATGCTTCCGTCATCCAGTTCTGCCGAGCCAGGAGCGGTGAGGCCGCCTGGCCCCGGTCGCCACCCGAGCACGTGGGAGAGATTCGCCCCCGCTCCTGGTTGACCGCACTACAGCGGACGGTATCTCTGGTCTCAAGTGGAGAGTTCTACAGCCTCACCACCCCGATCGTCGCCTCACCGTCGCCGAACTCCACTGTCTCGGCATGGGCCTCGGGCGGTGGCGGCGCGACGATCAACTGCGTCGCCAGGGTTTCGTTGCGCACGTACTCGCCCCAGGCGGCAAGGGTCTGCTCCAGCAGGGCGGCCTCGCTCTCGGTGCTCACGTAGAGCGCAATGCGGTCGGCAATAGCCAGACCGGCGCTCTTGCGCGCGTCCTGCACGTTGCGCACCAGGTCGCGCGCGGCGCCTTCGAGGCGCAGTTCAGGCGTCACGGTGGTGTTAAGGGCCACGATCAGCCCATCGCCCTCGGCCACGGCGTAGCCGGCAGGGGCACTGCTCTCCACCAGCACCTCCTCGGGCAACAACTCAAGCTCCTCTCCATCAACCATCAGGCGCACCGGCTGGCCTTGCTCAACCGCGTGGGCAGCAGCGCGGGCCGGGTCGCCTGTCAGCGCCTTGAGCGCCTCGGTGAGGGCCGGCACCAGCCGGCCATACTTCTTGCCCACCAGGCGCAGGTTGGGCCGGAAGCGGTACTCCACGATAGCCGACGAGGCTTCGAGGTAGCGCACCGCCTTGACATTCAACTCATCGCGCAGGTCGGCCTCGAAGCGTCGCACGCCCTCGGTCACGGCAGGATTGCTGGCGCGCAGCCACAGCTCGCTGAGGGGCTGGCGCACCTTGAGGCCGGCGTTTTTCCGCGCGGCGCGCCCCAGTGAGACGGCGGCCAGCAGAGCCTCGGTGTCGGCCACCAGGCGTTCATCGAGGAAATCGGCGTTCACCGTGGGCCAGCGCGCCAGATGCACACTTTCGGGAACGTCACCCACAGTCGCGCCGCTGGCCTGGCCGGTAAGGTTGCGGTACAACTCCTCGGCCACGAAGGGTGTAAAGGGCGCGATCAGCCTGGTCAGGGTCAGCAGGCTGGCGTAGAGTGTAAAGTAGGCCGCCTGTTTGTCGGCATCAGCCTCGCTCTTCCAGAAGCGCCGCCGGTTGCGCCGCACGTACCAGTTGGATAGCTCGTCCACGAATTGCTCGATGGCGCGGGCGGCAGGATACACCTCGTAATCCTCGAAGTTCCGGGTGACATCGCGCACCAGAGCGTTCAGAGCCGCCAGCGCCCAGCGGTCGGTAGGGGCGAGCGCCGCGCGCAACTCGGGCGTCGGAGCGCTGACCGCCCCGGTGGCTGCGGCGCGCAGCACCTCGGGGGCAGGCTGCCAGCCATCGAGCGTGGCGTAGGTCACGAAGAAGCTGTAGGTGTTCCAGAGCGTGAGCAGGAACTTGCGCAGGCTCTCGTTGACCAGGCCCAGACTGAAACGGCGCGCATTGCCGGGCGGCGCGGCGGCGAAGAGGTACCAGCGCAGCGCATCAACGCCATAGGCATCGATCACCTCCTCGGGCTGGATCACGTTGCCCTTGCTCTTGCTCATCTTGATGCCATGCTCGTCGAGGATGTGCCCCAGACAGATCACATTGTTGAACGCTGGACGGTCAAAGAGCAGCGTGCTGATGGCATGGAGCGTATAGAACCAGCCGCGGGTCTGGTCTACCGCTTCGCAGATGTAATCGGCGGGATGGGCCGACTCGAACAGTTCCTGGTTCTCGAACGGGTAGTGCCACTGGGCCACGGGCATGGATCCGCTGTCGTACCAGCAGTCGGCCACGTCGGGGATGCGGCGCATCAGGCCGTGCTGCGGGTCCTCCCAGGTGACCTCATCGACGTAGGGGCGGTGCAGGTCGAGGTCGCGCAACGAACGGCCCACCCTGGCCTCGAGTTCGGCCAGGCTGCCGATGCACTCCATGTAGCTCCCGTCGGCGTTGCTCCAGATCGGCAGCGGCGTGCCCCAGTAGCGTTCGCGGCTGATAGCCCAGTCAATATTGTTTTCCAGCCAGTTGCCGAAGCGCCCATCGCGGATATGCTCGGGCACCCAGTGGATCTGCTGGTTGTTGGCCACCAGGTCATCTTTGAATGCGGTCGTCTTGATGTACCAGGAACGCTTGGCGTAGTAGAGCAGGGGCGTGCCGCAGCGCCAGCAGAAGGGGTAGTAGTGGCGCACGCGCCCGCTCTTGAGCAACAGGCCCCGCTGCTTCAGGTTGCGGGTGATGTCTGGGTCGGCCTCTTTGAAGAACTTGCCGACGAAGGGCAGAGCGCCGAGTTCGGGCATCACCATGCCGTTGAGATCCACCGAGAACAGGGTGGGCAGGCCGTGTTTGCGCCCCACTTCCAGGTCGCCGTAGGCCGGCGCGATGTGTACGATCCCGGTGCCATCATCGAGGGTGACGATCTCATCGGCCACGACGCGGTAGGCGCTCTGGAGATCCGGCGTATCGCCGGGCGCCGGCGCGCCATTGAAGAGCGGCTCGTAGCGCAGACCCACCAGGTCATTGCCCTTGAAGCGCCGGACGATGCCGGCCTCCTCGCCCAGCACCGGGGTGACGAGAGCCTCGGCCAGCACGTAACGCTCTCCGGCGGCGTGGGCCTCCACATACGTCGCGCCGTGTTGCACCGCCAGAGCCACGTTGGCCGGCAGCGTCCAGGGCGTGGTCGTCCAGGCCAGCAGGAACGCGCCCTTCAGGTCGCCCGCCAGAGGCGAGGCGCAGCCGGGCGCGGTCTCGCCGGTAACACGAAACTTGATATAGACGCTGGGATCGTCCACATCATCGCGAGCGCCCAGCGAGACCTCGTGGTCGCTGAGGCTGGTGCCGCAGCGGGGACAGTGCATAGTCACCTTGTAGTCGCGGAAGAGCAACCCGCGGTCCCAGAGCTGGCGAAAGATCCACCACAGCGACTCGATATACTTATTATCGTAGGTGTAGTAGCCATTCTCATCAACCCAGTAGGCAATCCGGCGGGTAAAGGTCTTCCACTCCTGAATATACTCCCAGACGCTCTCGCGGCAGAGGCGATTGAACTCGGCAATACCGAATGTTTCGATATCGGGCTTGCCGTTGAAGCCCAATTTCTTCTCGATCTCGATCTCAACCGGCAGGCCGTGGGTGTCCCAGCCTTCGCGGCGACCGATGATGCGGTAGCCCTGCATGGCCCGATAGCGTAGAATGACATCCTTAAAGGTGCGGCTGATCACGTGGTGCAGACCCGGGCGGCCATTGGCCGTCGGCGGGCCTTCATAGAAGACAAAGGGCCGCTCGCCACCGGCGAGGGAGCGTTCGACGATCTGGTTCGCCTGCCACCAGGCCAGGATCTCCTCCTCAAGCCGGGGAAAGGCGACATCGGTCGCGACGGGCTTGAACATCAGGACCTCCTTGGATGTATGCGGCTTTGCCGCCCGGGGCCGAACAAGACGCCCTCGCGGCTGCGCCGCATAGTGCTCGCATACACGTACTTGTTCCCGAGAGGGCTGTGCGCCCTCCCAAACCCTGCTGATGGAGAGGGCTTGTTGCCCCCACAGGCAGGGTGTATGGGGAAACCGGGTTTCCCCACAGGTTGTGTTCCTGGGGAGGCACGAACCGTAACGCCAAACAAAACACCCCGCCCCCCTCAGGGGACGAGGCGCAGATGCTACCCCGCGGTACCACCCCGATTCAATGCCGATGTAGAACTCCAGGGAGCGCCGGCCATCAGGCCGGGCGTACGCGAGAAGCCTACATACCCATTGCACTCAGCGAGCGTCAGCCAACGCTCTGTCCCGATAACGGAGGACAACTCCGGGCGGGGCTAGCGGGCCACCGGGCCGTTCACCTGCCGGCTCAGGGGTGATCTTCGTCGCGCGTTCGACCGCCTGGCTCTCACCGCCCCAGGCTCGCTGGGCGCGAAGCTGCGCGAGTACTCGTCCCCGTCACTGCCATTGGCGGCAGTATACCAGCGGCCCGGAAGCGCGTCAAGAAAAGAGAAAGACAAAAGGCCAGGGGCCCTGGCCTTTTATCTTTACGGTTCACCCGGCAAGTTCCCGGGTCATCC
>FWWM01011377.1_pt1 | contig 15240 bp, 6 predicted proteins | sample 2228351 | NCBI WGS metagenome assembly FWWM01 (sample SAMEA103939774, study PRJEB20133) | metagenome | reverse complement strand
CATCATCATCGACCCCGGCAATGATGCTGAGGCGGTGCTCGCCTATTTAGAAGAGAAAAAATATGCACTTGCTTACATTCTTTTGACCCATGCTCATTTCGACCATGTGGGTGCAGCGGCCGCATTGCATCGCGTCACCGGGGCACCCATTGTGGCTCATCGCCATGAACGCTTGATCGCCCGCAGCATTCCTATTCAGGCCGCTTTTTTTGGCTTTCCGCGGCCACAAGCGTTCAAGATCAACCGATGGCTGGAGGATGGCGAACAACTGCAAATCGGCCCTTTGAAAGGCCAGATCATCCATACCCCCGGACATACCCCAGGAGGCATCTGTTTTTTGATCAACGGCTTTCTTTTTTCCGGAGATACACTGTTTTATGAAGCCATTGGCCGCACCGATCTGCCGCGGGGCTCCCATTGCAAATTATTAGAGTCGATACGGACAAGACTCTGGCCGCTACCAAATGTGACTCAGGTTTTGCCTGGCCATGGCCCCGCCACTACTATCGGACACGAAAAAAAATACAACCCTTATCTTTATCCGAAATATCCGTGGTGAATAAATCGTCTTTTCCCTGATGGCATAATTTGCTATTTTTCGAGCTGATCAAAGTGAAATTTCCCCTGACCACTTTGCTAGAAAAAATGATCGCATCAGAGATCAAAAATATACCAATTGAAATAATTTTTATTCTCTTCTGATTTTTGCGGATGAGTATCTAATTCCGTTTTTGGCACATAAAAAATGAAAGTGTGATTTAAATACTACAAAATGATCAAAAAATTTAGTATATTCTTGTAATCTTGGGAAAAATGGGTTTATTCCCAGGTTTTGGCGTTAACAAGTGCGTCGAGTTTTTCAAACCCACTCAATGGGCATATGAGATCGAGTTTGTGGCGATACTTATTCCAGAACACGAGTATCCGAATCGATCTAAATAAATCATTCGCATATGGTTCGAAGAATGGAATCCATTACAGAAAGGAAAAAGAATGGTTTACAAAAGAGTTATTTTTTGTACTTTTTTACTGCTTATTGGGTTTACCGTGCATTCTCTTTTTTCCCAACCGCAGCATACCAAATTAATCTATTTTGATCCGCTCGATAATGGAAATTCGACAGCTTTAGGCAGGTTAAAAAATACTGAGGGAGAGTTCATGCCTGGCTGGGGTTGGCAAACCAAAACCCGCAATAGTCAGCTATTTATCACCTTACCAAAGGATTTGCCGTTCGAGGGTACGTTGGAAGTCTCTTTGACCAACTTTGACCCCTGGAATCAAAATGACCCCAGCGAAGAAAAGCAACACATCATCAACCTCTGGTCGCGACCAGAAGCTGATAAATCGGTGTTCTATACCACAGCCTCGTGGATCAATATCCGAACCCAAAAGAACACAAAATATTCCGCTGGGGATGGTTTGATTGGATTCAAATTTCTGGCTCAACCCAAAGGAGTCGAATCGCGTGATGAAGAATATGTAATGCGCGATGCCAGATGGCGAACAGATAGGGTATATAAATTTAAGATCGTCTGGACGACCAAGAAAGCTTACGTCTTTGTTGACGATGTGCTCCGAGATACTCGCAGTTTTTCGGGACAGATAGAGCCGTTCCGTTATATTTTCCTCGGTAAGGATAATCTGATATACGGTTATTGCGCCCAGGTTGGACCCATTTGGTCGAATCTGCGCCTTTATGTGCCCGAGCCCAGGGTGGCTTCACCGGTACTCTTCAGCGATATCACAGCTGCTGCTGGAGTAAATGGTCATTCTGTAGCCGGCTTTGCACAAGGAATCACCTTCGCCGATATCGATGAGGATGGGTATGTGGATATCTTGCTCGGGGACGGTGGAACAACACAGGCGGGCGCTGATTTACTTTACCTCAATCAAGGCAATGGCGTATTCCACGAACGAGCCGCAGCAGCACTGCTCAATGATGGCGGCGCCACCAAGGGGATTTTGGCTGCTGACTTGAACAACGATGGTCATGTGGATCTCTTTTTCGCCAACTCACCTCTATCTGCTAATGATCCCAATGGTCGCAATGCCTTGTATTTCAACAATGGTTCGGGTGTCTTCACGAATGTATCGAATCAAGCGGGCATCAGCACAGCAGCGGATGAAACAAATGGTTGCCTGGCATTGGATGTGGATAAAGATGGAGATTTGGATTTATTCGTGGTGAATGTGGGCAGACCCAATGGACTCTACATCAACAACGGCTATGGTTCCTTTACCCTCGAGAACCGCGGGGTGGAGATGACGAATGAAAATGTTTCGGAATTTGGCCGGGGAACCGTGACTTGCGCAGATGTCGATTCGGATGGCGACCTGGATATTTACGTCTGTCGCAGCCAAAAGGGTGGAACCAGTGTTTCGAACTGGCTCTTCATCAATGATGGTAATGGTCATTTTCAGGAACAGGCCGTTGAGAGGGGGATTGCCTCTGGAGGTCGCAGCACGGGTGCAGCGTTTGTCGATATCGACAACGATGGCGACCTCGATCTCTTTGTCATGAAACAAGGATGGCTGTATACCCCACTACCGAGCATGAACGTATTTATCAATGATGGTAACGGTTATTTTACCGATCGCACTGAACAGTATGATATGCTGGCCAGTGCCTACACAGCGGTTTTCGGCGACGTGGATAATGATGGCGATACCGATATGTTGATATTACGAAATGATGCTGCTGACAAAGGTACACGTCCTAAACTCTATCTCAACGATGGCACCGGTCATTTCACCTTGGCGCTCAATTCTGGGCTGGAAGTAGCGGCTTCCGACCTGCGCGGCGGCGCTTGCGCTGATATCGATAACGACGGCGACCTCGATTTCTATTTGACCTGCGCTGGTGGCCAAAATTATCTCTTGCGTAACGATCAACAGCTCAATAACCATTACCTGCGTATTCGCTGCTTTGGCCCAAGAGGCGACGCCGGTGGCATCGGAACTAAGGTGATGGTCTATGAAAGCGGACACCTTGGTGAAATCCAGCACCTCCTCGGCTTTCAACAAGTCGGCACCCCGTTCGGATTCTTATGTCAGAATGAGAATATCCTCCATTTCGGCTTGGCCGGCCGTACCTCCTGCGATGTCCGTGTACAATTCACCAACGGCCAAACAACCGACCTCATCAATGTCCAGGCCGATCAGGTACTCACCGTGAGAGCAATCCCACCCCGTAAAGTAAGGTTAAGCCTCCTCAGCGGAATTGATCAAACCGGGATAGTTGGCAACGCCTTACCCGATTCAATAACAGTTATAGCTGTAGATCAAAATGGGGTCGCAGTAGAAGACTATCAGGTGGAATTTCAAATCATACAAGGGTCGGGATGGATCAATGGACAATCCAAGGTTATCTCTGTTACCAATGCCTCTGGCAAGGTCGGCATTCAATGGACTCTGGGGCCAGAAGCAGGGACTCAGAGTCTGAGAATCGCGTCGGTGGATACGACATTCGAACTCCAAGCTGTGGCGAGGGCTGATGTTCCTTACAACCTCATAAAAGTTAACGGTGATCAGCAGACACCATTTCCTGGTGTGGAATTCGCCGAGCCTTTCTCGGTCCGAGTAACCGATCGTTTTGGTAATCCCATTAGTGACCATTCTGTAGAATTCGAAATCGTTGCCGGTCGAGGGCATCTACGTGGATTGCTGAAAAGAATAGAAAAAACAAATACTTACGGTATGGCGCAGGTTTTTTGGACGACGGATCCCTATTTAGGGCCCGATAATCGACTGCGTGCGAGGGCTTTTAACGGCTCTACAGAATTGACCGGATCACCAACGGTGTGGTATTATGCCGGCAAACCCATCGATGGTGCCGCTTCTTCGATCACAGCCACCACGCCGGTGTTGGCGGATGGTGTCAGTTCATCGCAAATCACTGTTAGTTTGGTGGATCCTTCGCAACAACCTGCAGGGGCGGGTTTTACTGTGCAGATCAGTGTGACCGGCACCCAGAATACCCTCATGGTTTCGGACACCTTGACCGATGCACAAGGCCGAATAACCGCCACTCTCTCCAGCACCAAAGCAGAGAGGAAAATTATCAACGCCTGGGTAAAAGGCTTGAACGTATCGCTTGCCGCTGCAGAGGTGATCTTTGAGAAGGTCTACATACCAGCAGACAGTCTGGCACTCATAGAAGGAGGAGACCAGCGAGGCGTTGTGAATCAGGTGCTGGCAAAGCCCATCATCGTGAAGGTGTTGAGCAAATCGCAGGAACCCATTGCCGACTATGATCTGCAATTCAAAATTATCGAAGGCAAAGGCAAGGTCAATGATTTGGACAGCCTATGGGTGAAAACCGACCATAACGGCGTGGCGCTGGTTAACTGGAAATTGGGTAAAGTGGCTGGCAAGCGTAATCAGGTGCTACTGGTCAGGGCAAACGATGTAAATGCTGCCCCTCTTTTAGTGTACGCCACCGCTGTGGCCGACGCCCCAGTGAATTTGATTAAAATTGGAGGTGATAACCAATCGGTACGCAGGGGGCAAAAACCCTCGGAACCGTTGAGAGTGAGACTGTTCGATCAATACGATAATGCGGTCGAAGGTGCCGCCGTTCATTTCACATCGATCAATGGAGGAATCATCGTCACTCCGCAACCCATTTTCAGTGATTCACTCGGTGAGGCATCCTGCTACCTATCAGGTCAATCTTCAAGCGGCACCTACTATTTCAAGGCCGATGTGGATGGTACTTCGAGCTTGCTATTTACATTGCAAGTGCTTCCCAATCAGCCACCACAGATCATTTCGTTCGTACCAGAACAAACGACATTTTCCAGCAGCCATACTGTATTCACAGAATTTGCCATCACCAGAGCCTTTGATGCCGATGGAGATAGTTTGAAATATCTATGGCTTTTTTTTAATTTTTATTGTAGTACGGATAGCTGTTATACTTTGTTTTTTACGCCTCAACTGGGGCGGGAGGTCATCATTCAGGCATTGGTGTACGACCAATGGGATACGGTGAAGATTATATGGAACTTGAGCATTATCATCACCGAGGCAAAGAGTGCTATCAGCGCCGAGTTGCCGAGGGAATGGTCGTTGCGTCCCAATTATCCCAATCCCTTTAATCCCACAACCACCTTGGTGGTGGAGGTACCGATCCGCGAGCATGTAGAATTGCTGATCTATGATCTGCAAGGCAGGTCGGTAAAGGTGTTATGTAACGAGACTCTCGATCCTGGGTGTCATTTCTATATCTGGGATGGTCGCGATGAAAGCGGAAGCATGCAAAGCAGTGGTATTTATTTGTGTGTTCTCAGGGCTGGATCTTATCAACAAACCATGCGGATCGCTCTGGTAAAATAGGGATTCATGGGCACCGGTCAGAGTGTGCAGCTATCTTTTAACTACCTAAACTGAGCGATTACCCTAATTTTGCGAGTGTTCTCGACTTTTGCAAATAAGCTCTTGAGCAACAATCGCGCAATTTAGAAGCTGATAATGTTGAGTTATCAGTTTCTAGTCTGGTGGATCCCCCCTCTTTTTACAAAATCGGAAAGGGGGTTATTGATCGAGTGCCGACCATCCTGAGGTGAAGGTGTTGAGAGAATAAAAGTCGAAGCTGGGGGATTACTGATCGAGTGTCGACCACCGTCCTGCGGTCAAGGCGTTGAGAGAATCAAGAGTCGAAGCCGCAGAGGAAAGAGTTCGGATTTTTTGTTGTATTACTCTGCGGTGCGATGGATACAGAAAGACGCTCGGCGTCATCTTAAAAATATTGTCTCTGACGATGTTTTCGTCTTTAGGTTGGAGAATACGGAGAGCATCTGCAAAAGATGTCTTGTCGCATGCACTTCTCTCGAGGACAAACCATGCGCATCCGACAAAAAGATGATTCGTTGCATGCACTCTACTTCATGGCAATTTTTATCTCCTGCCGAGCGTCACCATTTACTTCCAGTGCAGACCTATGGAAAAAGTTTGCAATTTTTGCCCCCCCTTGATTTAATTGTCGATGGTTACTGGTTTTTCTTTCAAAGGGATTTTTGCTGCCCAGGAGACGCGTTGGAATAGTGCCGGTAATTTGCTGCGTGCGGCTTCTACATAGGTATAAACGACTGGAACCAAAACCAGCGTCAGTAAGGTAGAGCTGGTCAAGCCGCCGATGACGACGATCGCCAATCCCTGCCGTAATTCTGCGCCGGCGCCTAATGCCAGAGCCAGCGGCATCATGCCGAAAATCATGGTGGCGGTGGTCATGATGATGGGCCGCAGTCGTGTCTTGCCGGCCTCGATCAAAGCCTCGTGCATGGCCAAACCACGGCTGCGCAGGGTGTTGGTGAAATCAACTAATAAAATGGCATTCTTGGTCACCAATCCCATCAACATGACGATGCCGATCATGCTGAGCATATTCAACGTATAGCCGGTCAGAGCCAAACCCGCCAACGCCCCGACCAGAGCCACGGGCAAGCTGAACATAATCGTGAAGGGATGCACATACGATTCGAATAAACTGACCATGATCATATATACGAATAGCACGGCTAAGGTCAACGCAAGAGCCAGATCACGGAACATATCGCGCATATTTTCGACGTCGCCACTATAAAAAATAGCGATGCCTGGGGGGATCCCTTCCTCTTTAATTTTTTTGTCGACTTCTGCCGTCACTTTACTTAGAGCCACCTTGCCGGAAAGATTAGCTGCCAAAGTGACCTGGCGCTGACGATCTTTGCGCTGAATTTGCGCAGGTCCTTTGCCATAATAGATGGCGGCCACCTGGCTGAGTTCGACTGGTTGGCCGAGATGGTTCAAGAGATTGATACGACCGACATCTTCGGCGCGGATGCGATTTTTTTTGTCCAGCACCACACGGATGTCATAATCATTATCCCCCTGTTGATATTGACTCACGATTTCGCCTTCGATGGCAGTGCGCACGGTCATGCCGATTTCCGCCAACGTCAAACCCAGCTTGGCAGCTTTCTCCCGGTCGACTGCCACTTTGATTTCCGGTTTGCCTTCTTCATAAGAAGAAGTGACATCGACGGTACCCGGTGTTTCCGATACGATTTTTCTTACTTTTTCCGAGAATCGGACGATTTCGTCCAGATCGTTGCCGATAATTTCGATCTGTAAGGGTGCCATCTGTGCTGCTCCCCACAACGCCATCATCGAAAAACTGGTGCGTACGCCAGGGATGTTGGCCGCTTTCTCCTGTATCTCGAGCATCACCTGGCGTGTGGATTTACTGCGTTTGCGCTTGTCGATTAATTTTACTTGCACCTGCCCTACATGGCTCTGATCGGCATTTTTCCATAGTGTCTGTTGTCTGCCGACAGTTGCCAGATAGGAGTGCACTTCGGGAATCGCTGCGATGATACTTTCTACTTTGTGAATAGTGGCGTCGGTTTTATCGATCGTCGTCCCTAATGGCAGATCAATATTGACGGCAAAGTCACCGCGGTCGGCATCGACGAAAAATTCACTGCCGATGATGCCCAAAGGCACCAATGCTAAACTGATCAGCAATAAGCCACCACTCACGGCCAGAATGGTTTTGCGATGCACCAACGACCAGGAGAGCACCCGACCATAACCAGCGGCTAACCGGTTCTGCCAAGATTCTGACAAACTGATGAATTTTCCCAACCAAGACGTACGGCTATGCTCCACGATCCGCATCCAACGCGAGGCCAACATCGGCGTGAGCGTGAAGGAAACCAGAAGAGAAAGCAGGGTCGCCACGACAATCGTGAGGCCGAATTCGCTGAAAATGCGTCCCACCAATCCGCCTATGAGAGAGATGGGCAGGAACACCACCACATCCACCAAGGTGATGGCCAGCGCGGCAAAACCTATTTCATTGCGACCATTGATGGCAGCGGGAATGGGTTTCTCGCCTTTGGCCATGTGCCGATGGATGTTTTCCAAGACCACGATCGAGTCGTCTACGAGAATACCGATGACCAGCGTAAGTGCTAACGCGGTCAACAAATTGATGGTGAATCCCATTAGATAGGTGAAGAAAAACGTTGCGACCAAGGAGGTCGGAATAGACAACAACACGATGAGGGAATTACGCATGCTATGTAAGAACAAGAACAGTATGATGGCCACCATCAAAATTGCCAGAAACAAATCGCGGCGTACCTCGGCCAGGGCTTGACGGGTAAACTCGGTGAGATCTTGAGCGATGGTAAAACGAATGTGCCCACCATGTTCTTTCTCTAATGCAGCAAAACGCTCTCGCAACCGGTCACTGGTCTTGACCGAATTGGCATCCGATTGTTTCTGAATGACCAAAGTAATCGAGGGCTCACCACTCAAGCGGCTGAGGTTGTAGGTTTCTTTAAAACTGTCTTTCACTTTGGCAATTTCGGATAAATGTACCACGCCTACTGGTGTGGCTGCCACGATGATATTCTCCAATTCTTCCAGCGATTGGAATTTTCCGGCCAATCGGACGATGAATTGATTCTGGCGTTCCTCTACTCTGCCCATGGGAAAGTCGAGATTCTCCCGTTTAAGCGCCTGGGCTACTTGTAACAAGGATAAGCCATAAGCCTTCAGTTTGGCATTGTCCACTTCTACCCGAATCTCACGTTCTCTGCCGCCGACGATGGTCACAGTGGAAACCCCTTCCACCTGTTCCAATTCAGGTTTAATTTTGTTCTTGATGAATTGATAAAACGCCCCCGGTGGCAAGGTGCTGGTCACCGATACCCTGAGAATGGGAAAGGCGTTTAAATCGGATTTGCGAATGCGCGGTTGCTGGGCATCTTCGGGCAATTTCGTGCGAACCTCTTCAACACAACGTTGGATTTCGTTGGTCACTTGATCCAGATTGGCAGAAAAACGGAACTGTGCCAAAACCACGGATACACCTTCGTACGAATAAGAGCGGACATTATCTAATTGCTCTACCGCACTGATGGCTTCTTCGATCGGCTTGGAGATCATCGATTCTACTTCTTTCGGTCCAGCCCCTGGATAGACCGTTACCACCGACACGATTGGCCAATCCATCTTCGGCAAAAGATCCACCCCCATTCGACTATAACCAAAAATACCCAAAACGGCCAATGCGGAAAAAACCATAGTCAAAAAAGCGGGTCGTTTTATCGAAATCTCTGTGATGGTCATGGTTTGATTCTTCCCTTGATAAATAATTACTTGAGATCAAGATTTCTGAGTTAGACACATTTGCATTGATCTAAAAACATAAAACTGAAAAGATGAAACTGGCGGTTCATAATGTATCAACCTTTTTAGAGGCGATTTCATAATTCTTTGAAAATGGGCCGCGAATTTTGTGTTTGATGTCATGTTGAACCCCGCCCCCATCATCTAATGATGAGAGCGATTAATGTTCAGAAGCATAATTGCCATAGAATTCGAGTGTTTGAGAACCATCTGAAACGGGTCATTACTGGTGAAGCGATGAGAGCTCCTTCAGGTACTATCATCGTGACGTCTTATAGCAATGATCATAGAGATGGATGACACCGCAAAAAACGAGGATTTGAGTGTATTCATAAAAATGATGGCTATGCACGTCTCCACTTTTGCCGGAACGAATCACTATTGCAATTAGCGTGGTTGCACCAGGGCACCGTCTTTGAGTTTATCCTGGCCAAAGGTGACGACTCTTTCTCCCTGAGCAACTCCAGCTAAAACCTGTAATCGATCTCCAGAGCGAACACCGATTTGCACGGGGCGCCGACGGGCGATGTTATTCTCCACGACGAAAACTGCAGGATCGCTATCAGCATCCACAAGACATTCCTTGGCTATGGTCAAGGCATGGTCGATTACTGCTATCTCAATCTCGGCGCGGGCAAACATACCGGGTTTGAGAGTGTTTGCAGGGTCATTGTCAACTAATATTTCAACGGGATAGGAATGACTGTTGCCGAAAGCCTTGGCACTGACACTGTAGACATAACCCTGGAATGATTGAAATGGCGATGAATCCAAGATCACATCCACTATTTGACCTTTTCTGATTTTGTTGATCTCAGACTCTGGAATGGTCACTTTGACCTTTACCTGAGAGATATCGATGATGTTAGCAACCTCGCGACCCATCGCAACCATTGATCCTTCTTCGATCCATTTAGCAGCAATGATGCCAGCGATAGGGGCTTTTATTTTGGTGTCATCGTATTGTCGTTTTGCATACTGCAGAGCCGTTTGCGCCGACTTGAATTGGGCTTCAGCAGCCCGCAGACCCAGCCGGGCGACTTCTAATTCGGTATCGCTCAGGCCTTGACTGGCAAAGAGTTTTTCTGCACGGATGACATCCTTTTCCGCTTTTTTCAAATTGGTTTCCGCTGCCAGTAACTGTGCCTGCGCCCCTTCGACGGCAATGGCTTTCAATTCATCATCCACTTGTGCCAACACTTGTCCGGCTCGCACTTTGTCTCCCACGGATATGTAAACCCGCGTTACTCTGCCGGCGGTCTCTGAAATCACCACTATATCTCGCAGGGCTTCGATCACGCCAACAGCGCTTACCCGATCCTTTATGGACTCCAGCCGCACCGCCGCCGTTTCCACTGCGACGGGTGTGGGCGCTAAATGGGACTTGTTGCGATGGGTATCGGCTATATGTTTTTGCCTGAAAGCCGCTACTAAAATGAATACCACTATCACTAAAAATGCCAACCAAAAGGTTCGATTTTTTAGAATTCTCAATTTTTTCTCCTTTATAAAATGGACAAGATCAAAATATACTAACGATCCATATATGACCCAGATTCTGTGCTAAGTACTGTCTTTAGCTCGATCTAATTCACCTATATAGCGGAATTAATGAACACCACGATCGAGCTAACCCAGAATCCAGGTGTGACTAACGATAAACAATCATGATGGGGTTAATTGAGACTGATGGATGGTTCGCCTCCCTTTGGAAGTGAGCATGGCCTCCAACAACAAATTGGATAAGACCTCAAGCATTTCATGTAAATCGACGGCCATTTTTTCTTTCCAAAAATGATCGTCACGATCCATATAACGTAGCAGGCTATTGATGCAAACCCAGAACATCACCGCTGTCTGTCTGGCGTTCATTTCTTTTTTAATCATGCCCTGTGTCATGCCGCGTTCGATGACCTTGATCACCATCTGCCATAATGCTTCGGTAGCTGCGTGGCACTGTAATTTGATCTCCTCCGACACCTGTTTATGAAATTGCGGTGTCTCGAAAAAATCCAGCATGCGAAAATAATCCACATGGCGACGGAAGAAGAGCACATAGGCACGCTGTAGTTCTCTGATCGTTTCGATAACCGGCAGATTTTTTGCCACCACTTCTTGAAACATCTTGGATAAATGCTGGAGCCCCCGCAGCAAAACCGCCAGATACAAGTCCTCCTTGCTGTTGAAATAGAGGTAGAGCGTGCCCTTGCTCAATTCGGCGGCGGCGGCGATTTCATCCATGGTGGCGGATTGTAGCCCCTTGGTGAAAAAAATCTTTTGCGCTGCATCCAGTATTTCCTCACGACGCTGTTCTTTCTCTCGTTCTTTTCTTTCGGCAATGCCCATGGATTGGAGACCTCCCAGAGCTATTTTGTCAGAACCAAACCCTTCGTCTTATTCAAAAAATGTGACTCATATCAAATAATTATAATATAGTTAAATAAATGACTACAAGTCAGTATACTTTTAAAAATAAAAAAAGTTTCATTTTTTATTATGATTTTTTAATGAGATGTCTGCCCATTTTTCACCATCAGCGATAATAGCGCATCTGGGATACTGTAGCACGAAAATAACTTTTCGTTAAAAGGGAAAAATATTGGGAGAGAATGTAACAAGGGTCAGCTCTTTGGCTTTGATACCTTTAATTTTGGAGGTTCTATGGTTATCAATTGCAGCGATAATACAGCAGATAGCAAACGACTTGATTTTTATTTGTTTTCGGAGAAGAGGATATAAAGCTTCATATGGCGGCTGGGGGAGATGCAAGCTTTTGGAAATAGAAAAAGGGATCAACCACCGAGTTGATCCCTTTGGATAGTAGCGGGGGCAGGATTTGAACCTGCGGCCTTTGGGTTATGAGCCCAACGAGCTACCAGACTGCTCCACCCCGCGATCACAGCCTATAATATAATAAAAAAATATTAATAGTCAAGAGTTTTATTTGGTCAATAGATTTCTGATGCTGTAAAAATTGATCTCGATGCGGCGATTATATTTACGACCAGTTGGCATATTGTTGTCGCCAATGAGGATGAATTCACCACTGCTGCGCAACACACCGATCGGACGCGCTTCACCAAAACCTTTTGCCACTTCCGTCTGTTTGGATATGGTATCATAAAGTTCCGGATAGTTCTGACGCGTATACTGCAAAAAGCCATCATGAAAAGCTTTGGCGCGTTGTTCCGATAACCGCAAATTGTACCACTCCGCGCCGATGGCACAAGCATGGCCGAAGAAACGGAAACGGCGATGTGGTTCATTGATCATCATTTTTACGAATTGAAAGATATTAGCCCAATAGAAATTGTATAATGGGTCGGTGCGGTCGAACTGCAACGGAAACGCCACGGTGTGCTCCTGTAAAAAGGACTTGGCATTGAGAAAAACCGATCGTGGCCTGGTTTTGAACCTTCGATCCAGAGAATCGACCAAATTCACTTCATAGTTGGCTTTGCGGTCTATCCACTCGCTGATATCTAGGATGGGATTTTGGTCAAGATGCCAATCGATATCGCCTTTGATGTCGGCACGTGAAACTCGCCTTCGAATATCCAATGTATCGCGGACAATGGGATTATAAATCAATAAAGCTGCTTGTTTGATGGGCACATATCCACGGATAATCGAGAGAAAAGTAACCGGCAGCGCCAGATGCTCGATATCCACAAACGTGATCGGTTGGAATAGCACCTTCTGTGCGATATCGTCGGCACTAATTTTGACGAATCGCCGTTCCTGAAAAACCCAGAGGGCATCTTGCTTATTGGCAGGGATGTAACGACGAGGCAAAACCTCGCCGGGAATGATATCAATTTGATCCGGATGGACCCCACGAGCCACCATCGAGTCCTTCACTGCTTGAGCTCGTCGGTTAGCCAGTGCTACATCGAGTTCACCGGAATTAGTGTCCGCAAATCCCTGTAAGGATATTTTTAAATCTGGATTCTCGCGCAATCGGCTGGACATGGTCTCCAACACCGGTTCGATGACGCTCTTTGTCAGATACTCCGGCCTGACTTCGGCACTCAGTGTGTCAAAACAAACTTCTGTTATGATCGGCAAATCGAACGAACGACGTGCAAAATTCACCGCCGTAACACTGTCCTTGCAAGCGATAGAACCTTTAGGTATGGTAAAAAAGATCTCTTTATGATAATTGTTGCTCTCATCATCTTCTCGGATCAGATCCGCATCGTCAATAAAGGCGCTGATGGCGTGGCGCCCCAAGTCCAACGTGCGCCAAGGTATTTCTATGGTACGTTTCTCCCCCGCTTTAAAGTCGTTAATAATGGTTTGTAGCAAATATGATTGGTTACCGAGAGGCTGATTCAAATGCTTGCTGCTGCTGTGTTCGAGAGAATCCGTAACAGCCAGGGAGACGTGCCTGAAATCCTTTTCGCTGTGGTTCACCACCGTCACATACAATTGTCCGTGATAATCATCGACGGTGATCCAAGGACTGTATTCAAAACCAATGGAATCCACTGCCACATCGATGATCGCCACGTGAAAATGGGCGATGGTGCGGCCACCTTTTGCTGCTAAACGCATGTGCCAATCGCTGTCGTAAGCTACGACTGCCCAGTAATAATCACCTCCACGCAGATGCTTTAGTTTGACATCGGTGTTAGTGAGGTCGCTTTTCGCTAAAAGAAAATCGTTCACACGATCGGAGAGTCGCGGCAATTGCGTGTCAATCGCGGCGATTAACTCTGCTATTTTACTGCTGTCGCGATCGACGATCACAGCATATTTCAGGTCATCAAAGAGATCTGGATCGTGACTGGCATGATATGATAAGGTGACGGAATCGGAATAAATCCAAGCCCCAATCTCCGGCTGGGAAAACGAAAATTTCTCTGGGCCGATGGGATAGTTGGAGAGCGTACCGCGATAGGTATTGGAGAAAAAGTCCAATTCATCGATCGAAGCAATATCCAACCGCAGGGCATCATTTTTACCCGGGATGACCGATTTGAGCGGTGCTGCTTGATCATTTAATATAAAAGACATGCCGAAGGTATAGCGGCTCATCAAGTCCATGTTGCTATCATAGCCACCCTGGATCGCCAAGCGCTGTCGCCATGTCAGCTCCGCACCAAGGCCGAAATTTTCCCCTTCATCCCGACGTTTTTGATAATCGGCTGCTAAATGCAAATGCCAGCCATTATGTGCACCAGCATTAAAAGCCAGCCCTGCACGCAAAGCTTTTGGAAGAGGGGTGCCCACAGAGACGAATCGGATATCGTTGCCTAAACTGGTAATTGCCAGCCCAGCAGAGATGATCCCGTATCTAAATGGACCATTCGGCTGGATCGTAAACCGAGGCGTACGGTACAAAACACCCAAATCATAGATCCATGCACGCGCGTTATATTCCGCCAGGTTGCTGTTATAAAACTTGACGTTCGAACCGATGGAGAGATTCCTTGTCACCAGAGAAAGGGGCTGACCGATGTTGGCAGTCACCACCAGATCGTTTGCAGAAACCGGCGGCGCAAGATGATTGGAACTGTCGAAATCAGGCATACCTTGATATTGAACGCCAATGTTCAAATGGGTGTTGCGGCTCCACGGAGTATGGATTTTTCGACCATAGAGCAGAGAGGCATTGTAGATATCGGCAAACCATTTGGTATAACTGGCTGCCCATTGCCATTCGCGCACAAATCCTCCTGCAGCGGGATTCGCATACATGGCGTGCATTTCATCAATGACGCCAGTATAGGAGCCACCCATGGATTGCAGCCGCGCTCCCGGCGACATTTTCAAAAATGCCGCTCCACTACGAACCTGAGCACTCACCACGATCACATGAATGAGGAGAATAGTCACCAACCATCTTAACCGTGTCCCACTTGGCTTGTTCTCCCGCAGCAACCGATATGTCTGTTTCTTTGTCGTCATTTCAGCGTACAATCATACATTTTTTCCAATCTTTATACTCCCCAGAGCGAAGAGTGATGATATAAACACCACTGCCAACTTTGGTGCCATTTCTGGTGAACCCATTCCAGGAAAACGTATTCCAACCAGCAGGATAGAATCCTTCAG
>FWWM01005902.1_pt1 | contig 15243 bp, 11 predicted proteins | sample 2228351 | NCBI WGS metagenome assembly FWWM01 (sample SAMEA103939774, study PRJEB20133) | metagenome | reverse complement strand
TGGCGCAGGTCGGCCTGTTGCTGGCGCAGCCTGGCGATCTCCTCTTCCAGCGCCGCCAACAGCTCACGTCGCCGCGCGACCTCCGCGGCAGCCAGCTCCTCGGCGCGCTGAGCCTGCTCGATCTGGCGCAGGGCGCGCTGCCAGTGAAATCCATACCAGACGCGCAGAGCCGCCTCCAGATCGGCGGCCACCTGCTTCCACTCGCAGGCGCGCTGGGCCTGCCGTTCCAGCGTGCGCAACCGCGGCCCCATCTCGTCCAGAAGATCGCGCACGCGCACGAGGTTGGCCTGGGTCTCCTGGAGGCGACGCAGCGCCTCATCGCGCTTGGCCTGATGCACGATCAGACCCGCCGCCTCCTCGAACAGCAAGCGTCGCTCTTCGGGGCGTAGGGAAAGGGCCTGATCGACCAGGCCCTGGCCTACGACCATGTACGAGCGGCGCGCCAGCCCCGAGGCGCCCAGGAGGTCCTGAAGCTCGCGCAGGCGCACGCGACTGCCGTTGATGAGATACTCGTTTTCGCCAGAGCGATAGGCGCGCCGGGTGATCGTCACTTCGGCGAAGTCAAGGGGCAGCCAGCCGTCATGGTTATCGAGGACGAGGGTCGCCTGGGCCATACCCTGGCGCGCACGCTGCTGGCTGCCAGCGAAGATCATGTCCTCGGTGCGCCGGGCGCGCAGCAGGCTGTACGACTGCTCGCCCAGCACCCAGCGCACGGCGTCGGCCAGGTTCGACTTGCCGCTGCCGTTGGGGCCGACGATGGCGGTGACGCCAGCGCCGAAGACAATCTCCGCGCGCGCGGCGAACGTCTTGAACCCTTGCACTTCCAATCGTTTGAGGCGCAGGGGATAATCGAGACCAGTCACGCAACGTCCTCAATCGCTATACGTAGATTAACCGCCCTTTTGGCTCAGGGATCGGGCGCCCCAACTCTCGTGCAGTTTCAATCCATTCTTTGATGATAACTTCTGCATTTACTAGAGCTTCTTGATAAGTCGCACCATCTGTCATACAACCCGGCAATTCGGGCACTTCTGCAATGAAAGCCTGGTCTTCGTCACCCCAGTAGATGATGATTTCATATAATGTCCCACGAAGGATTCTATCCAAGAGTTTATCTTGTCGAACCATATTGGTCTCCCCGCGATTTATGGGATAAGTATATAGTGACAACAAGTCTTACGCGCGGATGGCCTCGGCGCGCGCGCGCATCAGGGAGCGCAGAGCGGCGATGTCGCGCGGGGCGAGATAGGCCGCCACGGCGAAGAATAGCGCGCAGACGAGCCAGGTGCTGACGCAGATGACCAGGATAGCATTCCCCAACGACGAGCGCACGGCCAGGATGCCGGCCAACAGCGTCGCCGTCGCCGCGCCGCCCTGCTCGATAAAGTACTGGGCCGCCAACGCCGTGCTCCGCACCTCCGGCGGCGTGATGTCATAGATGCTGGAGATGACATTGGGCGCGGCGAAGGGCATGAAAAAGGCCGTCGCCGACAGCAAGACCAGAAAGCGGCTGCGGTCGGGCGTTGCCGTGCGCAAGGTCGCGTACAGGAAGATGGCGCCCAGGAGCACCGCTGTCATGGCGAGCAGCAAGCGCCCGCGGCGGTTGCGCTGAAACAGGAAGTCGCCGATGGCGCCGCCGGCAAAGTAGCCCACCGCGAGGGTGAGCACGGCGATCACCATCGTGATCAGCACCTCGTTGGTGGCGTAGCCGCGCTCCGTCTCCAGGTAGCGGAAAAACCACGACTGGATGACGTTCCACGGGAAGACGCCGAAGAACCCCTGCGCGAAGAGCAGCAGCAGCGTCGGTTTGCGCAGCAGGCTGAGGGCGACGGCGCGGTCGAAGCGGTAGACGCCGATCTGCTCCAGGCCGGCCAGCTCTGGCTCGCTCCCGCCGCGCGGCGCCTCTTTCACGCCGAAGAAGATCAGCACAGCGACGATGAGGCCCAGCGAGCCAGTGATGTAGAAGACGCCGCGCCAGCCGATCACGTCCCGCAGGCTCAACGCCAGCACCGTGCCCACCAGGTAGCCGATGGGCGCCGTCAACTGGAGCAGGCCGTAGATCTTGCCGCGCATCTGGGGGCCGAAGTAGTCGGCGATCAGGCTGTACAGGCCGGGGTAGCTGGAATCGTCGATGCCGGTGGAGGCGCGCGTGGCGACGAAAGCTGGATACGTGGGAGCGATCGCGCTCAGCCAGGTGGTGGCGCCCCAGATAGCCGACGCCAGCGCCAGCAGATGGGCGCGGCCGTAGCGATCATAGAGATAGCCCCACAGAGGATACAAAATCGCCGCGACGAGGATCGCGCCCGTGAAGATCGCGCCCATGCGCACCTCGTCGATCGCGAACGTCTCCATGATCGGCGTCGTCAGCGGGCCGATCAGCAGCTTATCCGACTGATGGAGAAGCATGAACAAGAAGAAGATGACGACGACGGACCAGCGATTGCGTGCGCGCATAAACCCTCCCGGCGGGGCATTATAGAGGCGAGGGCGCGTTCGTCCAAGTTCCGGAGCGCGCCGCTCGGCGGATGATGGCGGCCTCAACCACGGTTTTGTGCAGAGCCGACCGAGGTAACATGGCCTCCAAGAGCCTATCCGAAAGACGGTTCTGGCTGGTCTCCTGACCGCGCCCCTGGCTGGTCAGGAGACTGCGCCGAAACCTTTCGGATAGGTTCTAATGGCCAGCCCAAGAGAGGTGCAGTATAATCGAGGGAATCGCAAGCGGGCCGCCCGGCTTGTGAGGCAAAGACCTGCCGCACGCCGGATTGGAGGCTTGAGGCGGTCGTCCGTCGCGTGCGGCCGGGCCATCCGAAGGATCAAGCCCGGAGAGGAGACTCATTTTGAGCGAGATCACAAACGTCCAGCGGGTAGCCGCCGCCGTGCGCGAGAACGTCGCGCGCGTCATCGTGGGCAAGGAGGATGTCATCGAGCTGTTGCTCGTCGCCCTCTTCTGCGAGGGCCACGTCCTGATCGAGGATGTGCCCGGCATCGGCAAGACGACGCTGGCCAAGAGCCTGGCCCGTTCATTAGGGTGCTCCTTCCAGCGCATCCAGTTCACCCCCGACCTGTTGCCATCGGATATCACCGGCGTCAGCATCTACGACCAAAAAGCCGGCGAGTTCGTCTATCGTCCCGGGCCAGTCATGGCGCAGATCGTGTTGGCTGACGAGATCAACCGCGCCGGGCCGCGCACGCAATCGGCGCTCCTGGAGGCCATGGAGGATCGTCAGGTGACGGTCTATGGGGTCACTCGCCCCTTGCCGCGTCCTTTCCTGGTGCTCGCCACGCAGAACCCGATCGAGCTGGAAGGGACGTTCCCGCTGCCCGAAGCCCAGGTCGATCGTTTTCTGATGCGCCTGTCCATCGGGTACCCTGAACGAGAGGAGGAGCGCGCCATTCTGCGCCGCTTTCGCGCCGATGATCCCCTGGCTCGCTTGCAGCCGGTGGTCAGCGCCGAGGATGTGGGGCAGGCCAGCGCCGTCTGCCGTCAAGTCTACGTCCATCCTGCCATCGAGGATTACATCCTGGATCTCGTGCGCGCCACGCGCGCGCAGACGGCGATCACCCTGGGCGCCAGCCCACGCGGCAGCCTGGCGTTGCATCGGGCCAGCCAGGCTCTCGCCGCCATCCGCGGCCGCAGCTACGTGATCCCCGATGACGTCAAGCGCCTGCTGGAGCCGGTCCTGGCGCATCGCTTCATCCTCAGCTCCGACGCCCGCCTGCGCGGCCGTTCCGCGGCCGCCATCCTGGCCGAGATCGTGGAACGGGTCGCCGTTCCTGTAGAAGAAGTCTGGAACGCCATCGCGTCATAACCTGTGCGCAGGAGCCGTCAGCATGGCCGTTGGGAACATCCGCTACTACATTGATCCAGAAACGGGCTTACCACATATCTACAATCATGACGTTGTAGAACATGAGGTAGAAGAGGTGCTGACCAAGCCAGGTGAGGATCGTCAAGGAGAGGAAGGGGCACGGATAGCCATTGGACAGACTGAAGCGGGGCGATATCTTCGGGTTATATACGTGCCTGATCCAGAACCAGGCAGCGTCTTTGTAATAACGTCGTACGAATTACGCGGCAAAGCGTTAGCAGCGTATCGTCGACGTAGACGCAGGAGGCGAAAATGACAAACAAGCACTTTCCGCCAGGTTGGGATGAAGAGAGAATCCGTCGAGTTCTATCCCATTATGAAAAGCAGACTGATGAAGAGGCAGCCGCCGAGGACGAAGCAGCCCTCAAAGACAAGGGGCAAGCAATCATTGAAGTCCCCTTTGAGTTGGTGCCCCTCATTCGCGAGATCATCGCTCAATATGAAGCGACCGTGCGAGCTTGAGAGAACAGTGGGAAAGTGCACATCATAGCGACGGCGGGCAGCGCGACCCCCTATCTCTACTGCGCACTGCCCGCCGTCGCCATAGTTTCACGACATGCGACCCTGCCGGTCACTCTGGATCGTCCAGCCAGGCGCGCCAGTCACGCAACAGGCCAGCCAGGATCTCACGATCCGTCTCGTGATCCCAAAACTGTTGCGGGTAAGAACGGCCATTGCCGTTGATTTGCAGAAGCTGAAACAGGCCGTTCTGGACAGCGTTCAGCTTCGCTCCGACCGCCCGCGACAGGTCGGTCTCAGCCACACGATCGTATAGCTCGTCGATGATCGCCAGCTCGCGGTCGAGATGGCTGCGACGAGCCTCCAACAAGGGACGAGCGCTGCCCTCCCGCGTTACCTGCAAGCGACGATCCAGCTTGACCAGCTCGCTGTAGCGGTCGAGCAAGCGCTCCTCCAGAAAGACTTGCGCTGGCGACGGCTGCGACACTTTGTCCATGGCATGCTCCTCAGGCTAAGATGCGACACGCCGGCTGTTGAGGTTGCAAACCCAATCCCTATCTTTATCGCCCGAAGAACCTGCCTGCTCACTGGGACAAAGGTCAGCCCTGCCCTATGACCGCGGTAACCGGCAACCGCTGGTCTGGCAAGGGGCGCGCCGCGGGCTGCCAACGCGGGCTTGTTTCTCGTGTTTCCCCCGCCTCCTGCGCCAGCTTGAAGCGCGCCGCTCCCTCGCGCATCCGCCTGGCAACTTCGGCCAGGCTCTGGGCCGAGGCAGCCATCTCCTCGACCTGCGCCGACAGCTCCTCAGCGGCCGCGCTGACCTCCTCGGCGGCCGCGCTGTTCTCCTCGCTGACGCTGGCAGCGCTCTCGATGGCCGCGCTGATCTGTTCGCCGCCAGCCGCCAGGGCAGTCGTGGTCTCGCTGTTCTGCTCGGCCACGACCGCGACGCCATTGATCGCCCGCTTCAGCTCATCCGACAGGGCGCCGATCTCCTGCGCCGACCTGGCCGCGGCCGCAGCGGTCTGCTGCGCCTCTTCGACGGCGACCAGGATGGTGTGGAGCGCCTGTCCGGCGTCGCCCGCGCGCGCCGCGCCGCGTTCCACCTCCTGGGCGCCTTCCTCCATCGCCTGCACCGCTTCGGCCACCGTCTGCTGAATGCCCTTGATCAGCTCAGCGATCTCGCGCGTGGCCGCGGCCGAGCGCTCGGCCAGCTTGCGCACCTCGTCAGCCACGACGGCGAAGCCGCGCCCCTGCTCGCCGGCGCGCGCCGCCTCGATCGCCGCGTTGAGGGCCAACAGGTTGGTCTGCCCGGCGATCTCGTCGATCGTCTCCACGATGGCGCCGATCTGGCTCGACCGTTCGCCCATCTCCTGGACGCGCGCCGCCGACACTCCTACCTTGTTTTTGACCGCCTGCATCCCCTGCACGGTCTCGGCGACCGTCTGCACGCCGCGGCGAGCCGCCTCGACCGTCTGCGCCGAGCTGTGCGCGCTCGCCTGCGCGCCCCTGGCCATCTCCTGGATCGCGGCGACGATGCGCTCGGTGACCGTCGCGGCCTGCTGCACGGCAGCCATCTGCTCCCGCGACCCTTCGGCGATGCGATCGATCTCGCGCGCGATCCGCTGGACCTGCGCGGCCGCCTGCGCCATCGCCTGCGCCTGCGTGGCCGTGCCTTGCGCCACCTGCTGGATCGTCATCGCCACCTGCTGCGTCACATGCGCCGACTGCTCGCTGGCGGCGTCGATCTGCTCTCCGGCTGTCGCGACCTGTTCGGCGTTGGCCTGCACCTGGCCCACCAGCGCGCGCAGGCCAGCGATCATCTGCTGCAACGCCTGCCCTACCTGATCGCGCGCCGACCGCGGCGCGATCTCGACCGTCAGATCTCCGCCAGCCAGGCGCGTGGCGGCCGCGCTGACCTCGCGCAGGTAGGCGATCATCTGGCGGAACGCCGCCGCCATCACGCCCACTTCATCATCGCCAGCGACGGCGATCTGCTGATCGACATCGCCCAACGCCAGCTTGTTGGCGGCTTCCGTCACCGCCTGCACAGGCCGCACGATGCTGCGCGCGATCCACAACGCGGCCAGGACCACGATCACAGCCGAGACCGCCGCCGTCGCAGCGATCCAGTTGCGCAGCGCGTTGATCGCTGCGAACGCCTCATCGACCTCCTGCTCCGCGATCAACGCCCATCCCAGCCCTTCGATCGGGCGATAGGCGCCCAGGACGCGCGCGCCGCGATAGGTGGTGTACTCGCCGACGCCAGACTTCCCCGCCAGCGCGGCGCGCGCGGCGACGGTGTCCACCGTCAGCTCCAGCTCGGCCCGTTCCTTGATCTTGCCGGCCCGCTTGAGGTCGTCTGTAAAGCGCGAAGGGGTGATGAAGTAGCCCTCGCGATTGATGAGGTACGCTTCCCCCGTCGCGCCGAGCTGGGCGGCCCGCAGCCCCTTCACCAGGGTCTCGGTCGTCACCGTGCCACCAGCGACGCCGACGATCTTGTCATCCTGGTAAATAGGAGCCGCAGCGACGACGACGATATTTCCGGTGGCTTTGGAGATCACGGGATCGGATACGACCACCTGTCCTTGCATCGCCTGCTTGAAGTAGGCGCGATCGGCAACTGAGACCGTAACCTGATTGGTGGTGTAGATCGTCACGCCGTCCGGGCCGGCGACGAACATCGTCTCGTAGACGCCCCACATCTGATGGTACTGGCCCACCGCGTCGGCGACCTGCTCTGGCTCCATCGTCCGCACGCGCGCGGCGCCGGCGACTGTCTCCATGTCCTGCTGGCGCTCCGCCATCCAGTCGCTCAGCGCCTGCGCCTGCAGTTCCACCGCCTGTTCGAGCGCGCTGACTGTCGCCTGATGCAGCGCGCCGTATCCCACCACAAACGCAATGCCCGCGGCCGCAGCGAGGGGCAGCAATGACAGAGCCAGGAAGGCGATCAGCAGCTTGCTGCGCAGCGACCGCCCTCGCGTCCGAGCCTTCTGTCCCTCACGAACGATCGAATCATTCATCTTCCGTTCCTCCGGCTCTCATGCCATCTCCGCAAGCTGCGCGACTTCCTGCCCATCGAGCACTTTGTCGAGGTCGAGCAGGATCAGCAGGCCGTCCTCGATCTTGGCGATGCCGCGCAGGTATCCCGACTCGGCCGAACGCACGAAGGCGGAGGGCGGCTCGATCTGGCTGCTGCTGAGCCGCGACACCCCCTCCACGGCGTCGACGACCAGCCCCACCCACTGATCGCGCATATACACGACGACGATGCGCGTCTCTTTGGTCGGCTCGGCGCGTTCGAAGCCGAAGCGGGTGCGCAGGTTGATCACCGGCGTGATCTGCCCGCGCAGGTTGATCACCCCTTCCACGAAGTGCGGCGCGCGCGGCACGACCGTCACCGGCTGCATGCGCTCGATCCCCTGCACGCGCCCGATGTCGATGCCGTACTTCTCGCTGCCCAGCCGAAACACGACCAGTTGCTGTTCCTGGACGCTGCTGGCTGCTTGCATAGCCATCTATCCCCTCCTTTCGCTATCTCTTACACCGCAGAGGGCGCTGAGGTCTTCCTCTCCCCCTGTCCCCTCAGCACCTGCGACGGCAAAGACAATCCACGTTCACAGCCGGTCTCCCGACCAGCCGCAGCGCGACCTCCGGCTGACCAGGAGTCCCGACCAGAACGAACCGTCAATCGTTATCGTCAATGGTCAGGGGGAAACAGTGAAGCGCTTTACTATTCACATCTTTCGGCACAAATGGAGAAAGCGATAAGTGGGAAAGGAATACTTGAATGGTAGACAAGGTGTCAACGAATGGATGGCAACGAATGAGGGGCAACGAATGAACATGGGAACGAATGGGCGAGGGAAGGCGCCGTCTCCGTGCGAGGATGAAAACACAATGAGGAGTGGGGTGGCCGTCCACGAATCTGATCACGAATACGCGAATCACTTTCCTGAATCGGGGTGTCTTGTTTGCCGTTATGGTCATTCGTGAATTCGCGATCAGATTCGTGGACGGCAAGGCCTGGAGAGTGACGCGCCCCCGGCGCGCTGAGGGTCAGCCGAGGACGCGATCAGATTCGTGGACAGCAAGGCCTGGAGAGTCGCGCGTCCCCGGCGCGCTGAGGATGAGCCGAGGACGCGATCAGGATCCGTGGACGGCGAGGCCTGGAGAGTTATCCGCCCGCCGGCGCCACCCAGACAGGCTGCGTCCAGGCCGACCGCCCCGCCGCGTCGACCACTTCGACGCGGAAGTAGACCTGCTGCGGATGCAGGCGCACGGTGACCGCGGTCAGCGAGGGACCGTTGCGAGCCTGGATGGCGTTCGGACAATGGTTGTAATCGCCAGTCACGTAGACGGCGCGCGCTGGCGAACAGCGCACGGTGACCAGCCGCTCATCGAGGGCGACATCGTGAATCTGCGGCCCCATGCTGCAGTAGAACTCTCCCGCCCGCAGCGCCGCCAGGATGGCAGCCGGCTCTCGCGCGGCCGCCTTGACGACCACCCACCCCAGGCCGTAGTCGGGATACCCCCAGTGGCTGTCGTCAGCAGCGAACCCCCAGATGCGCTGGCCGCGGCGCAACAGCAGATCCCAGTGGACCAGCGAGTGCCCCTTTTGCAGCTCCAGCCAGCAGCCGCTGTTGAAGATCTCGATGCCCGCATGCCCCTCCAACGGCAGCAGATCGTTCAGCGTGTGATCGTGCCAGTAGGGATGGGCGATGATGGCCAGGCCGCCGGCAGCATTGATGGCCTTGATCGTCTTCTGGGGGTCGGCGTGATACGGCAAGGGCGCGCCATCGACGCCGATGGCCAGGACATGGTAGTCGACGCCATTGCGGTGGGCCGTGATCTCAGCGCCGGAGAACAAGATGAGCGGCGCGCCGTCCGCGGGGATCGGCGTCACGCGATTGTGGTCGGTGATCGCCAGGAAGTCGTAGCCGTGGTCGGCGAACCAGCGGGCCGCCGTCTCGAGGCTGACCTTGCCGTCCGAGTTGGTAGTGTGGGTATGCAGGTTGCCGCGCAGCCAGAGGCCAGGGCGGTCGAAGGGAGGCAGAGAAGGCATAGGCAACTCCGTTCTACAGGCGAATGCGCAACGTCCGGATCTGATAGGGCGTCACCCAGAGGGTCACGGCATCGCCGGACACCGTCAGCGCCGTCTCGTTGCGCTCGATGAGGTCGGTCTCCCAGGCGGCGACGATCGGCTGGCGACAGCGGAGGGTGACCGGGCCGCGCTGGCGATAGCACTCGTACAGGCGCACGATCAGGCCATCGCCGTCTTCAGCCTGTTTGACGGTCTCCAGGATGACGTTGGGCGCATCCACCGTGAACAGCCCCTCGACCAGCGGACGATCGCCTCCCCGCCCCGTGAACGGATGGACGATCAGCGGGTCGTTCAGCTCGTAGGCGGCGCGCACAGTGCCCTGGCGCCAATCGCCCACATGGGGATAGAGCGCGTAAGCGAAGGTGTGATGCCCCTCATCGGCGTGCAGGTCGGGGAAGGTGGGCGCGCGCAGCAGCGAGAGGCGCAGCACGTTGTCGCGCACGTCGTTGCCGTACTTGCAGTCGTTGAGCAACGATACGCCATAGTCGCCCTCGGAGAGGTCGGACCACTTGTGCACGGCGGTCTCGAAACGCGCCCAGTCCCATGAGGTGTTACGATGCGTCGGCCGCTCGACGTTGCCGAACTGGATGTCGAAGGTCGCGCGCGGCGCGAGGACATCGACGGGGAAGGCGACCTTGAGCAGGATGTCCTTCTCGCGCCACTCGACCTCGGTGTGGAAATCGAGTCGTCGGCTGTCGGCGTCGAGGGAGATGAGCTGCTCGATGTCGCTGTTGAGCAGGCGAGCGCGCACGCGCACCGTCTGGCGCAGCGGGCCGGCCGTCACCCACTCCATCTGCGCCGGCCCCTCCAGCGTCCACAGCTTGTCGTCGAAGTAGATGTCGACGTCCCAGGCGGGCCAGTTCATGGGCTTGTCCTGGAAAGCCTGGAACTGGTTGGCGACGGCGCCTGGAGGCAAGACCTCGCGATTGGCATCCTTATCGAACAGGCGCGTTAGCTCGCCGCGCTCGTTCAGCTCGGCGCGCAGGTGAGTGTTCTCGAAGACGAAAGTATTGGGCGTAGAGGCGGGCGAGGGCGCCGTGGGCGCCGCCTGGACAGGCGCCTCGACGATCTTGTACACGCGATAGCCTGTGGCGGGCGCCTGCGCCTGGAAGATCACGCGGTCGCCGACGCGCTGCAGCGGGGCGAGGGCGTCCGTCTCAGCGTCAGCCAGGGCCTTGCCCGCGGGCACGACATCGGCTGCGACCTCGACCATCTGGCGGCGTTCCCAGCCCAGCGCGTTATAGACGAGCACGCCCGCCTGGCCGGCTGGCAGCGCGGTCGCCTGAGCCAGCGCGTCGAGGGCGCGCGCCCGTGCGGATTCCCCCAGCTCGCGCACGCGCTGATACTCGCGAGCGCTCTCCTCGTACACCTCGTGGATCGAGGAGCCGGGGATGATGTCATGGAATTGGTTGCGGCAGACGATCGTCCACGCCTCATTGAAATCGGCGGCCGGATAGGGCGCGCCCAACAGCGCGGCGGCCGCGGCCGCCAGCTCGGCCTGATGCAGCAGCACTTCCGATTTGCGGTTGTTGCGCTTGTTGCGCGCCTGCGAGGTCAACGTGCCGCGGTGATATTCCAGATAGAGTTCGCCGTTCCAGACGGGCAGATCGCGGGCGGCCTCCAGGCGACGGAAGAACTCGTCGACGCGGCCCATGCGCACCTGCGGGACGCCGGGGACGGCGGCGAGGGCGCGCGCGCGCTCGATCATCTCCAGCGTGGGGCCGCCGCCGCCATCGCCGAAGCCATAGGCCGTCAGCAACTCGTTATGGTGCTCTTTCTGCTGGTAGTTGTTCCAGGTGCCCACGGCTTCTTTGCCCGTGAGCATGGCGTTGTAGGTGGAGGCGTACGCCCCAGGATCAGGGGTCGTGATGAAATGGGTGAGCACGCGCGTGCCGTCCAACCCCTGCCACCAGAACGAGTCGTAGGGCAGGCGGTTATACTGGCTCCAGCCGATCTTGATGGTCATGAAGTAAGCGAGGCCGGCGCGCTTGATCAACTGCGGCAGCGCCCAGGCGTAGCCGAAGACGTCGGGCAACCAGAGGACGGGGCTTTCCTCGCGGCCGAACTCGCGCTGGAAGAAGCGGCGGCCGAGCAGGAATTGCCGCGCCAGCGACTCGCCGCCGGAGATGTTGCAGTCGGCCTCGACCCACATGCCGCCGATGATCTCCCAACGCCCCTCCGCCACGCGCTGCCGGATCTGCTCGTAGAGATGAGGGTAGTCCTCCTTGACGTACTGGTAGAGCTGCGGCTGCGACTGCGTGAAGTAGAAGTCGGGGTACTGCTCCATCAGGCGCAGCATCGTGGCGAAGGTGTGGGCGGCCTTCTCGCGCACGCGGGGCAGCGTCCACAGCCAGGCCACGTCGATGTGGGCGTGGCCGGCGGCGACGATCGAGACCGGCGCGGGGGCGTGCGCAGCCAGGCCCGTCTCGAGCGCGGCCAGGGCGGCGGACGCCGAGCCATAGAAATCGCCGCCCACGCGCAGATCGAGAAGCTGGAAGGCGTCATCGAGCGCGTTGAGGATGGCGCCGCGCGCCCAGGAGTTGGCGTCGAGGGCGCGCGCAGCGTCGAGCGCGGCCTCGGCAAGGTGGCACAAACGGCGCGTCGTCAGGTCGACCGTGACCAGCTCGACGCCAGAGAACGTCTGCGTGAATGGCCAGCTCGGATTCCAGGCGTGCATCGTGCACCAGGTGTGCAACGCCAGGTCGTAGCGTTCGCCGCCGCGCGCCGGATCGGCCAGCAGCAGCTCCGTGTGGTTGCGGTCGATCCCCTGGACGGCGACGCCGTCGAGGTAGGCGAGGGCCTCAGGGTAGATGGGCGCCTGCGGATGGCCAAGGCGGGCGACCACGGCGACCCGCTGACCAGCCCAGGCCTGGGGAACGCGCAGCTCCGCGCGAAACCAGCGCCACTGATCGAACCCGCCCCAGATGTCTCCGGGCGCGACCGATGTCCAATTTGTCGCATCGGCAACGTGGCCATCGGGCAGATCGCGCGCGCTCAGGCGCACGGCCACCGGAAGCCGCTCGCGGTAGATGCGGGCGCGCGCCTCCTGCAACAGGCGCTCCAGCTTCTCGGCAGTGAAACGGATCTTGTGTTGGCCCATGAGTGGTTCCTCCGTGATGTTATCAGCAAGGATTGCTTGAGTTCAGCCCCTCACGATCCCCCCTTCTCGCCCCTTCGAGAGGTGGATCGTGAGGCAGGTTCTACGGTAAGCTCTCCGTGAAGAAGAGCGCCGTGAACGATTTGGCGATCTGGATCGTCTCCTCCAGCGATCCCTCCAGCGGCACAGTGACCCTGAAGAGGACCAGGCCGTCCGCCGGATCGCGCCGGGCGTCGGCCCAGACATAGAAATACAGGGCGACCTGCGTCATCCCCAGCTCCGGCTTGGCGGCGATCATCTGCAGGGCGTAGAGGTCGCCGCGCCGCAGGGGGATCGACGTTGAGCTGACGCGCGTCGTCCAGCCCTCGGCGTCGTAACAGATCGGCGGCGGGTGGAAGCTCTTCGACTGGCGGCTGCCGATCAGGCTCAACCACAGCTGGCGACCGTCGGCGCGAGCATAGAGGCGCTGGACGAACTGCTCCGGCTCGAGCAGGATGAGGGCTTCCAGATTGGTCAGCGGCACGTCCTGACCGCGCCACTCGCCGATCTGCATGGGCAGCGCCGTCAGATCGTCCGCCAGGCGCAAGCCGAACGGCGAACGGACCGTGCGCTCACGCGCGGTGCGGCGCCAGGTGTCGATATCGACGACATAGCTGGCAGTCGCCGTCGGCGTCCTGGTCGCGATCGTCGGCGCGCGGTCGATCAGCGCGACCCCGATCGCGGCCAGCCCCAACAGGAGGAAGGTCACCAGAGATCGGCGCGCAACGTGTGGCATCGCAGCATTCGGCTGAGGAGGAGCAGCCCGAGAAGGGCCACGAGGAAAAAGGCGATCCCCGAAAGCTCGTGGTAATAGGCGAAGCCGGCCTCGGCGCCCCAGACAGCGGCCACGCCCAACAGGGAGGCGACGCGCACGACGTTGCCCAGCAGGGCGAGGGGGATGGTCGCCAGGGCCAGCAAGGCCTTGCTCCAGAGGGGGGCCTGCAGCAGATAGAGGGCGACGGCGACGAGGGTCAGGAGCGAGATCAGCGAGCGCACCCCGCTGCACGGCGCGCCGATGGCCAGCGCGACGTTGGGCAGGGCGATCTGCGCATCGCTGACGATGGCCGCCACGCCGAGCAGGCGCATCAGTCCGCTGGCGTAGATGCTGGTGAAGCGGGCCAGGGGGATCGTGGAGGCCTCGACGAAGGGGAGGGGCGTCATGAAGATCAGGAAGGCCAGCGGGAACGCCAGACGACGCAGGGCCTGCGCCCCCCACTGGAACCAGACCAGGCCCGCCAGGATCACGATGAGGGCGAGGCTGGCGATGAAGAAGGCGCGACTGGCCAGGGCGGCCAGGTAGATCGCCAGCCCGACGATGAGGACGGGCGCGCCCGCGTTGGCCGGGCGCGGTCGGATCGTGGGCCACAGTCGCCAGGCGAAGAAGGCCGAGACCAGAGGCACAAGCGGGCCGTGGGAGTAGTAGTCGTTGGTCCACCATTCGTGCGCGAGCCAGCGCAGGGTGGGCCAGGCAATGAACGCCCCCACAACGCCGAAGACGAGCAGCGGCCAGCGGCTCTGAGGTCCGGTATGCGGTTGGCGAGGCGATTCGGCAGCGGTCTGATCCATCGAGAGCGTCAACCCATCGCTAAATTCTGGTGGATTATAACACGAGCGCCCGCTTTCTCATTTCTCCCACTACCAAGCGAAGGGCACGAGGCGATAGCGCACCTGCTGGCAGTATTCGGCGTAGCCGCGCAAATTCGCTCGCAGGAACCGCTCTTCGTCGAGCGCTCGAGCTGCGATGACCAGGATCAGCGCAATGATCAAAGGGATCGCCACCCAGGACCCCAGTGCGACCGGCGTGAAGATGAGCAACCCCATGGCGCCGGCGTACATGGGATGTCGGACCACGCTGTACGGTCCGGTGGTGATCACCCTCTGGTCGGACGATACCTCGATGGTGGCTCTGGTGTAGCTGTTCTCGCGGAAGACCAGAAAGACGGCAAAAAAGCCGAGCGCCACGAACCCATCGGCGATCAGGCTCACAACTGGTGGCACGGCTGACCATCCCAAGCGGAAGTCCAGGCCAGGGACGATGAACAGGCTGACGAAGAAGAGGCTGGCGAGGCTCTGGAGGATCCGTTGCGATCTTTGCGGCTCGGCGACCGGCCCCGCCTTGACGCGACCCGCCAATAGCTCGCGATCGTTTTTGATCAGGTAGGCAGTGATGAGGATCGTGCAGCCCGCGAAGACGGCCAGATAGGCCCAGGCCTGCCAGAAGCTCAGGGATCCGGCCGGAACAAAGAGCGCGACCGCCAGGACCAGCATCAAAAAGGCAAAGCCCAGGATCGTTTTGACGATCAGATCATCCATGTTCCCCTCCTGTGACAGCAGCGCGTGGTGAGTCCCATTATACGACTTCCCGCCGCGCAAGACAGGGGCGAAGATCGCCCCCGCGGAGAGGATGGGGGCGCGCGGATTCAGTCCGGCAACACGATCTGGGGAACCGGCGTGTAGGGGAAGATAGCGCCGCTGCGGGGATCGAGGGTCGCCAGCTCACGCTCCAACTCGGCGCTGAAACGCAACAGCGCGGCGACGTCGACGCCCTGGCAGACCGCCGGCAAGGAGGCAAGGTGGGCATGCACGCGACGCAACATCTTGCGCGCGCCGGCGAAGTTGCGCCGCTCGCCGTGGTAGAGGGCGATCGCCAACTGGAGGATGCCCTGGTACAAGGCGCG
>FWWM01011375.1_pt1 | contig 15246 bp, 14 predicted proteins | sample 2228351 | NCBI WGS metagenome assembly FWWM01 (sample SAMEA103939774, study PRJEB20133) | metagenome | reverse complement strand
TTCGCTGTAGTAGTTGCGGAAGATGAGGGTGACGATGGGGATGCCATAGACCACGTGCACCAGCACGAGCCCCCCTAAGGTGCCGTAAAGCCCGATGGCCTTGATGAACTGGAAAAGGGGGATGAGGATGCTCTGGTAGGGGATGAACATCCCGAAGAGCATCAGGGCGAAGAGGAGGTTTGCCCCCCTAAAGGGCCACTTGGCCAGCACGTAGCCGTTGAGGGCCCCGATGAAGGCGGAGATCAGGGTGGCGGAGACCGCCAGGACCACGCTGTTTTGGAACTTGGGCCGGAAGGCCTCCCAGGCGATGCGGAAGCTTTCCCAGTATAGGGGGTCCGGCCAGCGCCACACCGCGTCCAGGGTGATTTTGGCGGGCTCTTTCAGGGCGGTGAGGATCACCAGGTACACGGGGAGGAGGAAGAAAACGAGGGCCAGCCCCAGGAAGAGGTAGAGGAGCGCCCGGCCCATCACCGCCGCACCTCCTTCCTGAGCTGGCTTGCCAGGTAGGGCACCACCACCAGGGCCACCAGGAGGAGGAGGAGCAGGCCGATGGCCGCGCCCTTGGCGAACTGGTTGCCCCGGAAGGCCAGGAGGTACATGTAGATGGCGGGCACGTCCGTGGGGGCGTAGTCCAGCCCCGCCATGGCGAAGATGAGGTCAAAGATCTTCAGGGCGATGTGGCCCAGGACGATCATGGCGGAGAGGGTGATGGGGGCGAGAAGGGGGAAGATGACGTACCGGTAGAGCTGCCAGCTGCCAGCCCCGTCCACCCGGGCGGCCTCGAGGACCTCCACCGGGATGCCCCGGAGGCCCGCCAGGTAGAGGGCCATGGTGTAGCCCGACATCTGCCAGACCGCGGCCAGGATCACCCCGATGAGGGCCAGGCTGAACCCGTGGGGCTCGGGGTAGGGGAGGAGCTGGACCCGGCTTCCCAAGGTGAAGGCCCAAAGGAGGAGAACCCCTCCGGAGAGGAGGCTCCAGAAAAGCCTTCTCCTTTCCCCGCCCCGCCAGGCTCCGTAGGCCACGAGGAGGAGGACCAGGCCCACGAGGAGGGCGGTGTAGAAGGGGAGCCGGTTCCAGTCAAAGACCAGGACCTGTTCCCTTGTGGTGAGCCAGGGGAAGGGGAGGGGGGGAAGGCCCACCAGGGTGGGGAGGACGTTCACCCCCCCCTGGGGCTGGAGGAGCCAGCGCCAGATGGTCCCCGTGACCACGAAGGAGAGGGCCATGGGGAAGAGGAAGACCGTGCGGAAAAACCCTTCCCCCTTGGGGCGCTGGTCCAGGGCCAGGGCCAGGAGGAGCCCTAGGCCCAGGCTCCCCGCCATGAAGAAGAGGGTGAAGAAGACCAGGTTGACCACGCTCTGCCGGAAGCGCACGTCCACGAAGCCCGTGAAGAGCTCCCGGTAGTTCTCGAGGCCCACGAACCGGAGCTCGGGCCGTAGGGCCAGGGCCTGGGCGGGGTTTTTGCCCCAGTCCGTGAGGGAAACCCAAAGCGTCTGCGCGATGAAGCCGTAGACAAAGATCCCCACCAGCACCAGGGAGGGAAGGAGGACCAAAAAGGCCAGGATCCGGTCCCGCACGTTACCCCCAGAATACCCCTGGGGGCCAAAGGCCCCCAGGGGGCGTAAGGTTCTTAGCGCCCGAGGCCCACCTGGTCGGCGATGGCCTGGGCGGCGTTGGCCGCGGCCTTGGCGTTCCTAGACTGGAGGTAGATCTCCATCACGGTGCCGAACTGGCTCATGAAGCTCTCGGGGGCCACCGCCCCGTGGACCAGGGAGCCCACGATGCGGTTGGACTTCCAGTCCTTCATGGCGGCCTGGCCGTAGGCGTTGTACTTGGCGGGGTCGGAGTCCAGGCGGGCGGCGATGGAGCCCTTAAGGGGGTTAAAGGTGTCCTGCCCCTCCTTGGAGCCCACGAGCCGGAGCCAGTTCAGGGCGTTCTGACGGTTCTTCGCCCCCTTGGGCAGGCCGAAGGAGTCGGAGAGCATCATGAAGACCCCCTGGGTGCCCGGGGAGGGGGCCCAGGCGAAGTCGGTGCCCGGGCGGAGCTTCAGGGTGGTGGCCATGTACCCCGCGGCCCAGTCCCCCATGATGTTGAAGGCCGCCTGCCCCTGGACCACCCGGTCCACCGCCTGCTGCCAGGAAAGCCCCGCCGCGTCCTTGTTGGCGCAGTCCAGGACTTTCCCGAAGGTCTCCCACACCGCCACCGCCTTGGGGTCGGTGAACTTCAGCTTGCCTGTCCAAAGGTTATTCCAGCCCTCAGCGCCCAGCATGGCCAGGGCCACGCTCTCCCAGAGGTGCTGCTGGGTCCAGTTCTCCCCCAGGGCCAGGGGGGCCTGGAGGCCCTTGCGCTTCAGCGCCTCGCAGGTGGCCAGGAACTCGGCCCAGGTCCTGGGCGGCGTGACCCCCCACTCCCGGAGCTTGGCCGGGATGTACCACATGACGTTGGAGCGGTGGATGTTCACCGGGACGCTCCAGATCCCGCCCTTGTAGGAGAGGAGGTCAATGAGCCCCTTGGGGAAGGCCTGGAGCCAGCCTTCCTGGCGGAAAAGGCCTGTAAGGTCCTCCATGCGGTTGGCCACCACCCAGGTGCCGATGAGCTCCTGCCCCGCGTGGACCTGGAAGGTGTCCGGAGGGTCGCCGCCCAGCATGCGGGTTTTGAGCACCGCCTTGGCGTTCACCCCGGCCCCGCCCGTCACCGTGGCGTTGATGACCTCCACCCCGGGGTACTTCTGCTTGTAGAGCCGGATGAGGGCCTCCAGGGCGGGCCCCTCGTCCCCCGCCCACCAGGAGAAGATCTCCAGCTTGCCCGTCTGGGCCAGGGCGCTAAGCCCCAAAGCCATGCCTAAAACCCAAAGCCACTTCCTCATACGGACCTCCATTGCGACGTGGGCTTTCCGCCCACAGGCCGCCCAGCTCAAAAAAGCGGGCCAGGAAAAGGCTCGCTCCCCCCACCGCCGGGGCCAGATGGCCGTAGGCCGAGGGGTAGACGGGAAGGTTCTGGTGCACCGGAAGGAAGGCCGCCTTCCTGAGCCCCGCCCGCAGAGGGGCCTCCAGGTAGGGAAAGAGTTCCGCCGCCCGCCCCCCGATGACCACCCGGGCCGGGTCGTAGGCCACGGCCAGGTTGGCGAGGAAACGCCCCAGGGCCTCCCCCAGGTGGGCAAGGGCCTTCATGGCCGCCTCTTCCCCCCTTTCCGCCAAGGCCAGGAGGGTGTCCAGATCCTCCGCCTCCCCCCCCAGGGCCCGGTGGTGGGCCAGGAGGTTTTGGAGGCCAAGCTCCGTTTCCAGACATCCCCTGCGCCCGCACCGGCAGGGGGCGCGGCCCCCACCCGTCCAGTGCCCCACCTCCCCCGCCGCCCCGTGGGTGCCGCGGAGAAGGCGGCCTTCCGCCACCACCCCCACCCCGAGCCCCGTGCTCAGGACCACGTAGGCCAGGTTCTCCTCCCCGTGGAAGAAGACCTCGGAGAGGGCCGAGGCTTTGGCGTCGTTTTCAAAGGCCACGGGGATGGGGAAGCCCTTCAGGGAGAGATCCAGATCGCGCCAGCCCAGGTTGGGGGCGAAAAGGAGCCTAGGCCCGGCCACCACCCCGGGGAGGGTGATCCCCAGGCCCAAGGCCCCTTCCGCCCGCGGCCGGACCGCCTCCTTCAGGGCTTCCAGGCGGACCTCCACCCCCTCTTCCTTGGGGTGGGGCCATTCCTGGCTCCAGAGCACCTCCCCCCGCCAGTCCACCGCCAGGAGGACGGTGCCCTCCACCCCCAGTTCGGCCCCCAGGGCGTAGCGGGCCTGGGGCTTTAGGCGGAGGAGGACCCCCGGCCGGCCAAGCTCCCCCGGGCGCACCTCCCCCTCCTCTAGAAGGCCCTCCTCCAGGAGCTCCTCCACCAGGCGGCTCACCGCGCTCTTGGCCAGGCCGGTCGTTCGGGCGAGGTCGGCGCGGGTGGCCGGGGCCTGCCGCAAGCTTTGCAGGATGGCCCTCCGGTTCAGCCTGCGGATTTCCTGCGTATCCCCCTTGCGCACCCCACGCCCCCTTTAGTTCGTCCTCGGTACTAACTAAACCACCCCCCGCCGCCCCTTGTCAAGGGGGGCCGGGAGGCCTTAAGGTAGGGCCAAGGCCCGCTAGGGCCCAAAAGCCAGGTCCCGTATGCCCTGGTGCCTGGGCGCGTAGTCCAGGCTTAAAGTGGGGAAGTCCGGTGCAAGTCCGGCGCTGTCCCGCAACGGTAACCGGCCGATCGTCGGGCCTTTCTTCGCAGGCCGGAAGCCCGAATGCCTGCCAGGGCCGCCCCTCTTCCCCGGAGGGGCACCTCACGCGGATGGGGGGAGACGTGGGGGTGAAGCTGTCCTTTAGCCCCTGCCTCCCGGCAGGGGCTTTGCCCTACCTCCCCCGGGCCTGGCCCTAGCGCGCCGGAAGGAGGTCGGGCATGAAAAGGGTTTTGGCGGTTCTTGCGGTCTTTTGGGCGCTGGTCTGGGCTTTTCCCCTCACGGTTACAGACGATCTGGGGCGCACCGTCACCCTGAAGGCCCCCCCCAAGCGCATCGTCTCCATGCTTCCCTCGGTCACGGAAACGGTCTGCGCCCTGGGGGCCTGCGATCGGCTCGTGGCCACGGACGACTACTCGGACTGGCCCGAACGGGTGAAGGGGCTCCCCAAGGCCGGGGGTCTTTACAACCCCAACCCCGAGCTCATCCTTTCCCTGAAGCCGGACCTGGTGCTGGTTTCCAAGTACGGCCGCCTCTACGAAACCCTGGAGCGGGCGGGGCTTACCGTCTACGCGGTGCGCACGGAGACCTACGAGGACATCTTCAAGACGGTGCGCACGTTGGGCCAGCTCCTGGGCCTGCCTTCGCAGGCGGAGAGGCTGGTGGCCCAGATCCAGCGGGAGGTCTATCAGGAGGAAAGCCGCGCCGCCCAGGCTCGCTCCCGGCCCCGGGTCTACTACGAGATCGACCCCACCCCCTACACCGTGGGCCCGGAGAGCTTCATCGGGGTCCTTATCGCCAAGGCCCGGGGGGTGAACATCGTGCCCAAGGAGCTTGGGCTTTTCCCCAAGATCGCCCCGGAGTTCGTGGTGGAAAAGAACCCCGAGGTCATCGTGGCCACCTACCCCGACGCGGAGAGGACCATCCGCGCCCGGCCGGGCTGGAGCCGGATCCGGGCGGTGGAGAGGGGGCGGATCTGCGTCTTCACGGGGGGGGAGGACAGCCTCCTCTCCCGCCCCGGCCCCCGGGTGGCCCAGGGCCTTAGGCTTCTCGTGGACTGCTTCCACGGCAGGTAGCCTATGGTCCTGGGCCTCCCCCTAACCCTTAGGCGGGGCCTGGTCTTCGGCTGGCTCTTCCTCCTCCTCTTCCTGGCCCTGGTGCTGGGGGTGGCCCTGGGGGCGGTGGCCCTTTCCCCCTGGGAGGTCTTAAGGGCCCTTCTCGGCCTCGAGGCCAACCCCATCGTCACCGAGCTCCGCCTGCCCCGGGTCCTGGGGGGGATGCTGGTGGGGGCGGCCCTGGGCCTCTCGGGGGCCGCCTTCCAGGGGCTTTTCCGCAACCCCCTGGCGGACCCCTACCTCATGGGGGCGGCCTCCGGGGCGGCCTTCGGGGTGACCCTCTTTGCCGCCCTTTTGGGCGGCCTTTCCCCGGCCTTCGCCCAGCACGCGGTCTTCCAGCACCTGCCCCTTTCCGCCACCCTCATGGGCTTCCTGGGGGCCCTTTCCGCCACCCTCTTCACCCTCCTCCTGGCGGGGGGGGTGGCCCGCACGGGGGAGCTGGTCCTCTCGGGGGTGGTGGTGGGGAGCGTCCTCACCGGGGCCACCACCTACCTGATGCTCCAGGACGCGGACCGGGTGCGGGCGGTCTTCGCCTACACCCTGGGGAACCTGGCCTTTATGGGCTGGGCAGGGGTGAAGGCCCTTCTCCTCTTCGCCCTGTTGGCCCTGCCGCCCCTTCTCCTCCTGGGGCGCTTCCTGAACGCGTTGCAGCTCGGGGAGGAGACCGCCCGGAGCCTGGGGCTGCCCCTCGAGGCCCTAAAGGGCCTCCTCCTCCTCTCCGCGAGCCTCCTGGTGGCCGCGGCCGTGGCCCAGGCGGGGATCATCGGCTTCGTGGGCCTCATCGCCCCCCACGCCCTAAGGCGCCTTCTCGGGGAGGATTACCGCCTGCTTCTCCCGGCGAGCGCCCTGGGGGGGGCGGCCCTCCTGGCCTTCGCCGACCTCCTGGCCCGCACCCTCACCCGGCCCGCGGAGCTCCCCGTGGGGGTGGTGACCACCCTCCTCGGGGGGCCCTTCTTCCTTTACCTCATGTGGAGGCGCCGTGGGCGGGCTTGAGGCCAAAGGGGTTATGGGGCCCTTCGCCCTGAAGGGGGTGAGCCTCCACCTCCGCCCCGGGGAGTGGCTCGCCCTCCTTGGGCCCAACGGCTCCGGCAAGAGCACCCTCCTTAAGGTGATGGCGGGCCTCCTTAGGCCTAGGGCGGGGGAGGTCTTTCTGGAGGGCCGGCCCCTTTCCGCCTACGGGAGCTACGCCCGGGGGCGCCTCCTGGGCTACCTCCCCCAGGGGGGGCCCTACCCCGAGGGGCTTTGGGCGGAGGAGGTGGTGCGGCTTGGGCGGCTGCCCCACCTGGGGCTTTGGGGCCGGGAAGGGCGGGAGGACCGGGAGGCGGTGGAGTGGGCCCTGGAGGTCACGGATACCCTTTCCTTCCGCCACCGCCCCCTCGCCACCCTCTCCGGCGGGGAGAGGCAGCGGGTCCTCCTGGCCCGGGCCCTTGCCGCCAGGCCCCGCTACCTCCTCCTGGACGAGCCCACCACCTTTTTGGACCTCGAGCACCAAGGGGCCCTCCTCGCCCTCTTGAAGCGCCTCAAGGGGATGGGGGTGGGGGTCCTTTCCGTCCTCCACGACCCCAACCAGGCGGCCTTGGCGGACCGGGTGGCCCTCCTCGTGGGGGGAAGGCTCCTTTACCAGGGTCCTCCGGAAGAGGCCCTAAAAGAGCCCCTCCTCCAGGCCCTCTACGGCGGGGGGGTGCGGGTGGCCCACCTGGGGGGGAGGCCCCATGTCTACCTGGACGGATAGGGCCCGGCTTTTCGTCAAGGGGAAGGCCCTCCTCCTGGACCTGGGCCGCCCCACCCTCCTCTACACGGAAAGCGGCCCCAAGAGGGCCCGCTACCTCCTGGTGGGACGGCTTGCCCCGCCCGACTGGTTCCGCCTGGGCCTGCCCCGGGAGGAGGTCCTCCACTACCCCCTCCCCATAGACCCCCTGGACTTCGCCTGGGAGGGCGCCACCCTGGTCCTTCCCGGGCTCAGGGTGTACCTGGAAGGCCCCCCGGAGTTCGTGGAGACCCCCTACTGGGCCTGGCCCCTTTAGGGCTTGACGGGGGCCCTGCCCCGGGGGTAGGGTGAGCCTACCGACCGTTCGGTCGTGGGAGGTGCGGGATGCGCTTAGCCGGCAAGCGGGTGCTCATCACGGGGGCGGCCCACGGCATCGGCCGGGCCACCCTGGAGCTTTTCGCGAAGGAAGGGGCGAGGCTCGTGGCCTGCGACCTGGAGGAGGGCCCCCTCCGGGAGGCGGCGGAAGGGGTGGGGGCCCTGGCCATTCCCATGGACGTGGCCGACCCCCGCTCGGTGGAGGAGGGGTTCGGGAAGGCCCTGGAGGCTTTGGGGGGCTTGGACGGGGTGGTGCACTACGCGGGGATCACCCGGGACAACTTCCACTGGAAGATGCCCCTGGAGGACTGGGAGGCGGTGCTCCGGGTGAACCTTACGGGGAGCTTCCTGGTGGCCCGGGCGGCCAGCGCGGCCATGCGGGAGAGGAACCCTGGGAGCATCGTGCTCACCGCAAGCCGGGTGTACCTGGGGAACCTGGGGCAGGCGAACTACGCGGCTTCCAAGGCGGGGGTGGTGGGGCTTACGCGGACCCTAGCGTTGGAGCTTGGGCGGTACGGGATCCGGGTGAACGCGTTGGCGCCGGGGTTTATTGAGACGCGGATGACGGCCAAGGTGCCGGAGAAGGTGCGGGAGAAGGCCATCCAGGCCACGCCTTTGGGGCGGGTGGGGGAGCCCATAGAGGTGGCCTACGCGGCGCTTTTCCTGGTCTCGGACGAGTCCCGCTTCATCACCGGGCAGGTGCTCTTCGTGGACGGGGGGCGCTCCATCGGCGCGGCCCCCGCGTGAGGAGAGGGTATGGGCTTCAAGAGGCTGGACGCCTGGCTGGAAGGGCTGGTGGAGGGAGGGCGGCTTCCCGGGGCCGTGGTCCTGGTGGCCCGGGGGGGCGAGCCCCTCTACTTCCGCGCCCTGGGCCACCTGGACCCGGAAAAGGGCCTCCCCATGCGGGAGGATGCCCTTTTCCGGCTCTACTCCATGACCAAGCCCTGGGTCTCCGCCCTGGCCCTCACCTTCGTGGAGGAAGGGGCCCTTTCCCTCCGGGACCCCCTGGAGAAGTACCTGCCGGCCTTCGCCCGGCTCCAGGTGGGGCGGGAGGTGGGGGAGGAGGTGGTCTTGGAGCCCTTGAGGCGGCCCCTTCTCGTCTACGACCTCCTCCGCCACACCGCGGGCTTCACCTACGGGGTCTTCTTCGTTTCGCCGGTAAAAAGGCGTTACCTCGAGGCCGGGGTGGACCGCTTTGACCTCCCCCGGGAGGCCTTTTTGGAGCGTCTTTCCGCCCTGCCCCTGCGCTTCCAGCCGGGGGAGGCCTTTGAGTACGGGCTTTCCACCGACGTTCTGGGCCACCTCCTGGAGGCCCTTTCGGGGAAGACCCTGGCCGAGCTGATGGAGGAGCGGGTTTTCGCCCCCTTGGGGATGGGGGACTCGGGCTTCCAGGCTAAGGATCCTGCCCGCCTGGCCCAGCCCTTTCCCAAGGACCCCGAAACCGGCCGGCGCATCGCCCTCCTCCCCGTGGAGGCCCCCCCGCCCCGCTTCGCCGGGGGGATGGGGGGGGTGGGGACGGCCCTGGACTACCTGCGCTTCCTGGAGGCCCTGCGCACCGGGAAGGGCCTCCTCCATCCGGCCCTGGCCCGCCTCATGACCGAGGACCACCTGGGCCCCCTCTACGCTGAAGGGCTTAAGCGGGGCCCCGAGTACCTCCCGGGGCCCGGCTACGGCTTCGGGCTGGGGGTGGCCGTGCGCCTGGGGGCGGGCCTGGCCCCGGGAAGTCCAGGGGAGTTCTTCTGGGCGGGGTTTGGGGGCACCTACTTCTTCGTGGACCCTACCCTGGAGCTTTCCGCCCTCTTCCTCGCCCAGGCCCCGAACCTCCTCTCCGTGCTGGAACCCGCCCGCGCCTTCCACTCCGTCTACGGGGACCGGCTTTGGCTTCACTTCAAGACCCAGGTCTACGCGGCGCTCTAGCCTTCCACGTGGACTCGGGGACGCTTTTGGGGGTTGGGCTCGGCCCGGCGCAGGACCTCGTGGGTGAGGGTGGGGACATCGCCCTCGCCAAAAAGGAGGAACTCAATGGCCGCGTGGAGAGGCCCTTCCTCGGGCCACTCAAAGTAGATGTGGGGCACCTTGCCCGTGCGATCCCGAAGGTAGAGGAGGAAGGCGGCCAGGGTGTTCGGCGCCGCGGCCCCTAGGATGCGGAAGACCTGGTGGTCGGGGTGGTCGATGCCCCAGACCTTGGCCTTGGTTTTGAACTCCGAGGGGTCAGGGATGTAAACCTCCACGAAGTAGACGGGTTCCTTGGCCGGGAGATGGGCGCTCTCTCGCACCCGTCTTTCCTTGGCGGCGTAATCCGGCCTGGAGCGCGGCCGGTGGGCGATGAGATGAACGGGGCTTTCCTGGGCCTTTATTCGCGCCACCAGCCCTTCCGCCACCTCGTCCAGGACGAAGGTTTCCACCCGGAGTTCAAAGGAGCGGAGGGCCCTGGAGGTCAGGGAGACGAGGAGGGTGGCGGCGATGAAGAAGGCTGCGATCTTGATCCCGTCGGGCCTTTCCAGGATGTTGGCCACCAAGACATAGAGGAAAAGGAGGGTAAGCCCGCCGTAGAGCTTTGGGTGGGGGTTTTGTTCTCTTTGGGCCAGGAGGTAGGCGGCCAAGGCGGAAGAGGTCATGACCACCAAAACGCCCGTGGCGTAGGCCGCGGCCTGGGCCTCCACGCTGGCCCGGAAGAGCAGGGTGACGGCGAAGGCCACCCCGGTGAAGAAGACCACCAGGAGGCGTTGCCGCCTGGCCCACTCCGGGGCCATGCCGAAGCGGGGGAGGTAGCGGGGGACGATGGTGAGGAGGCCGGCCATGGCGCTGGCCCCGGCAAACCAGAGGATGGCGATGGAGAAGAGGTCGTAAAGCGTGCCGAAGCCCTCCCCCAGATAGCGATGGGCCAGGTAGCTGATGGCCCGCCCCGAGACCTCCTCGCTCCGCCAGGCCTCCTCGGGGATGAGGAGGGTGGTGGCGGTGCCGGCCGCCACCAAAAAGCCTCCCATGATCAGAGCCGCTGCGAGGAGGAGCTTGTGGGTTTCCCGGATGCGCCCTAAAGGCTTTTGGGGGTCGTCTTCTGGCCGTCCCCGGATGAGGGGCATCACGGCCACGCCCGTTTCGTACCCGGAAAGCCCCAGGGCCAGCTTGGGGAAGGCCAGGAAGGTGGCGAGGACCATGGCCTCAGGGGCCGGGTAGGCCTGGAGGAGCCGCGTCCACCAGCCTTCTAGGGCCTCGAGGCTCAGGTGGGGGAGGGCGGCTCCTAGGGTGAGGGCGTTGAGGAGGAGGTAGCCCAAGGAAAGGGGCACGGCAAGCCCAATGGCCTCGCGGAAGCCCAAGTAGAAGACGAGGCCTAAAAGGGCGATGAGGAGGAGGGTGAGGCCCACCTGCTGCCCCTCAAGCCAGGAGGGGACTAGGGGATTGGCGATGAGGTGGACGGCGGCGTCGGCGGCGGAGAGGGTGATGGTGACGATGAAGTCCGTGGCCATGAAGCCCAGGACCACCAGGACCAACACCTTTCCCCGCCAGCCGGGGAGGAGGTGGGTGAGGAGGCCGATGGACCCTTCCCCATGGGGGCTTTCCTTGGCCACGCGGCGGTAGACGGGGTAGACCGCGAGGACGGCGAAGAGGAAGAGGGCCAGGTTGGCGAGGGGCGAGAGGAGGCCTGCGGCCAGCAGGGCGATGCCGGGTTGGTAGCCCAAGGAGGAGAAGAGGTCCACCCCGGTGAGGCAGAGGACCTTCCACCAAGGGTAGCGGCCCTCTTCTTGTTCTTTGGCTTGGGCGGGTGCGGGCTTGGGGATGGGTCCTTCGCCGGGCATGGTTACCCCTGCTGATGAGGGGCCACCCCCACCGCCCGGGCGAGCTCGAGGGGCAGGAGGAAGACCTCCCCCTCCACCTCCACCCGTACCCCCTCCGGGCCCCGCTCCAGCACCCTGAGCCGTGCCCCGGGGCGCAGGTGGAGGTGGGCGAGGAGGTTTAGGGTGCCCGGGTCCTGGGCCAGGGCCCGCACCACCCGGGCCTCCCCCAGGGGGGCTTCGCTTAGGGGGAGGGCGGGGCGCTCCGGCAGGGTGAGCTCGGGAGTGGGGATGGGGTCCCCGTGGGGGTCAAAGGGGGGGTGGCCCAGGGCCTTTGCGATCCGCTCCTCCAGGGCCTCGGAGATCACGTGCTCCAGGCGCTCCGCCTCCTCGTGCACCTCCTCCCAGCCGTAGCCCAGGCTCTGGTGCAGGTAGGTTTCCAGGAGGCGGTGGTGGCGGAGGACCTCCAGGGCTACCTTTCGCCCCGCCTCGGTGAGCCTCGCCCCCCGGTAGGGGCTGTGCTCCACCAGGCCCAGGGCCTTGAGCTTCTTCAGCATCTCCGTTACCGAGGGAGGCTTCACCCCTAGGCGCTCCGCCAGGGCCTGGGTGGGGACGCTGCCCCCCAGGGCTTCCTCCAGGAGGAAGAGCTGCTTGAGGTAGTCCTCCTGGGCTTCGGAAAGGGGTGGGCGGCCCATCGGGTCTAGCCTAGCACCCGCCGGGGATAATGGGGCCATGGACCTCACCCACTACCCCTACCCCTCGAGGCGCTTCGTGGTCCTGGGCCGGCGGGGCGTGGTGGCCACCAGCCAGCCCCTGGCGGCCATGGCCGGAGCCGAGATCCTTCTAAGCGGGGGGAACGCGGTGGACGCCGCCATCGCCATAGCCGCCTGCCTCACGGTGGTGGAGCCCACCTCCAACGGCCTTGGGGGGGACCTCTTCGCCCTGGTGTGGGATGGGAAGCTCCACGGCCTCAACGCCTCGGGGAAAAGCCCCTTGGCCCTCACGCCGGAAAGGCTTCCCGAAGGGCGGATGCCAGAAAGGGGCTGGCTTCCGGTGACCGTGCCCGGGGCGGTTTCCGGCTGGCGGGCCCTTCACGAGCGCTTTGGGAGGCTTCCCTTCCCCGAGCTCCTCCGCCCCGCCATCCGCCACGCCGAAGAAGGCTTTCCCGTGGGCCCCGAGACCGCCCGGGCCTGGCGGCGGGCGGAGGAGGTCTTCCTCCCCCTGGAAGGCCCCGAGTTCCAGGCCTTCAAGGAGGTCTTCTTCCCCGGGGGGCGGGCCCCCAGGGCGGGGGAGGTCTGGCGGAGCCCCCTCCACGCCAAGACCCTTAGGGAGATCGGGGAAAGCTACGGGGAAAGCCTCTACCGGGGCGCTTTGGCGGAGGCGTTGGCCCGCTTCAGCGCCGAGACCGGGGGGCTCCTCACCCTGGAGGACCTGAAGGCCCACGAACCCCTTTGGGTGGAGCCTCTTTCCGCCGACTACCGCGGGCTCACCCTTTACGAGCTTCCCCCCAACGGCCAGGGGGTGGCGGCCCTTCTGGCCCTCAGGATCCTCGAGGGCCTGGACTTCCACCTGGAGGACCCCCTGGGCTACCACCTCCAGATCGAGGCCATGCGCCTGGCCCTGGCGGACGCTTACCGCCACGTGGCCGACCCCCGCCACATGGAGGTGGCCCCGGAGGCCTTCCTCTCCGAGGCCTACGCGGCGGAAAGGCGGAGGCTCATCGGGGAAAGGGCCCTCCCCCTGCCCCTCCCCGGCCTCAAGCCCGGGGGGACGGTCTACCTGGCCGCGGCGGACGGCGAACTCCTGGTCTCCCTCATCCAGTCCAACTACCAGGGTTTCGGCTCCGGAGTCCTGGTGCCGGGCACGGGGGTGGCCCTCCACAACCGGGGCCTGGGCTTCGCCTTAGAGGAGGGCCACCCTAACCGGGTGGGCCCGGGCAAGCGCCCCTTCCACACCATCATCCCGGGCTTCCTCTTCCGGGAGGGGAGGCCCCTAGGGGCCTTTGGGGTCATGGGGGGGTTCATGCAGCCCCAGGGGCACGTGCAGGTGGTCCTGGCCCTGGCCCATGGGCTTAACCCCCAGGCCGCTTTAGACCGGCCCCGCTGGCAGGTGACCCCCTCGGGGGAGGTGCTGTTGGAGCCCGGGGTGCCCCAGGCGGTGGCCCTCTTCCTCAAGGACCGGGGCCACCGGGTGCGCTACGAGCCCGAGCCCGCCGCCTTCGGCCGGGGGCAGGTGGCCTTCCGCCATGGGGAGGCCCTCCTTGGGGCCAGCGACCCCCGGGCGGAGGGCCTGGCCCTCGCCCTTTAGCCGAGAAGCCCCCTCATCCGGCTCTGGATGAGGCGCACGGCCCTCAAGGGGCTCAGGCGGTAGAGGAGGTCCATGGCCCGGGCGTCCTGCCCCAGGAGGACCCGGAAGCGGTCCTTCTCCACCGCGTCCAGGAGGAGCTGGGCCGCCCGTTCGGGTTCCAGGATGGGCCCCCCCGTCCCCGCCCCCTTTACCTCTACCCCGGAGTGCTGGGCGATCCCCGTGCGCATGGCCCCCGGCAGGACCAGGGTGACCCGTACGGGGGTGTCCTGGAGCTCCGCCCATAGGGCCTCCGTGAGGAGCTTCACCGCGGCTTTGGAGGCCCCGTAGACCGCTTGTCCCGGAACGGGCAGGAAGCCCCCCATGCTGGAGACGTTCACCAGGTGGGCCACGGGCCGCCTCAAGAGGTGGGGGAGGAAGGCCTTGGTCATGTACACCGTGCCCCAGAAGTTCACCCGGAAGACCCTTTCCATGCTGGGGAGGTCCAGCTCCTGGAAGCGCTTAAAGGGCTGGATGATCCCCGCGTTGTTGATGAGGCCGTCCACCTGGCCGTGGGCCCTTAGGACCTCCTCGGGCAGGGCCCTTACCCGTTCCTCCTGGGTGATATCCAGGGCGTGGAGGCTGAGGCCTTCCGAAGACCCCGCCTTTTCCCGGGTTTCCTCCAGGCCCTCAGGCCTCAGGTCCACCGCCGCCACCCGGGCCCCCCGTCTTAGGAGCTCCAGGGCCAGGGCCTGGCCCAGGCCGCTCCCTGCTCCCGTGACCACCACCACCTTACCTTTGAGCCGCATGGCCCCACTTTACCCCAAGGGGGCTCAGGCGGCTTCCTCGCATGGGCCCATGCCGAAGCGCCCGTCCCGGTGGGATACTTAGAGGGGGTAGGCGAAGCCCAGGAGGGCCCTCGAGCCCAAGGCCTCCTCCCAGACCCGGGGCAAAGGCCCGAAAACCCCCCGCTCGGGCTTAAGCCCGTGGAGGGCCTCCTGAAAGGCTTTCCTTTCTTCCCAAAGGCTTTCGCCCAAAAGGAGCCGGATCCGCCCCTTCCGCCCCCCAAGCCGCCCGCCCCAGAAGCGGGCCAGGGCGCTGGGGAGCTGCCCCTTGGGCACCGGCAAAGGGGGCTGGCGCAGGGCCTCCCCTTCCAGGGCGAAGAGGGCGAAAAACCCCAGGCTGAGGACGAGCCCCCCTCCAGGGGGGAGCCAGCCTAAGGCGCGGAGCTTTTCCCCGTCCTGGATGGCCAGGAAGAGCTGCCCTTCCCGCTCCACCCTGAGGAGTTCCGCCAAGACCTCCTTGGGCTCTCGCCTGCCCGCCTCCTCCGCCGCCCGCTCCGCCAGGGCGGCAAGCCCCGGGCCGAAGAGGGGGGTGGCGTGGAGGAGGAGGCGGTGGGGGTATTTCCGGGCCAGGGCCTGCCCCAAGGGGAGGTGGGCCCCGAAGGGGGGGCGGCTTAGGAGGAGGAGCACCCGGTCGTAGAGGGGTAGGAGCCGGGCCAGGGCCGCCTCGAGGCCCTCCTGGGCCGGGTTCCAGAGGAAAAGGCCAAGCTCCTCCGCCGTCCGCTCGCTGAGGCCGGAGGTGTGCTCGGTGAGGATGCCGAGTTCCATGCTTCCAGGCTAAGGGGCCCGGGGGGGACGTTTGTCCTAAACTGGGTCCAGAATCCGTTTAAGGCCTAGCCCCGCCTCCACCCCTTGGGTGCCGTAGTTGTTGTTGAAGATGACGTAGACCACCTCCGCCCGCTCCGCCAGGGTCTTGGCCGCCTGGGCCAGGTCCAAAAGCTCCTCTTCGGAATAGCGCCA